>ENA-UEQS01000003-UEQS01000003.1-human-gut-metagenome-genome-assembly--contig:-NODE-3-length-214951-cov-29.148952_pt1 | contig 214951 bp, 178 predicted proteins | sample MGYA00242953_ERZ507953 | MGnify/ENA primary metagenome ERZ507953 (study PRJEB26167, sample SAMN06115474) | human gut metagenome | host: Homo sapiens | place: China:Jiangsu | collected 2016-07-06...
GAAAACGCCGTCCGGCAAAGCCTGTCGGCTTTTCGATTCGTAATACTTTTGCGTATGATTCCAAATTCGTATGCAGTAAAGGCTGTTTTTCGCAGAAAATCAAGGCTTTTGCGTATTCACTTGGGTGTTGCCGTATGATAAACCTATTTATGAAAAATCAGGCAACGCTGTGAGCAAAAATTGACGAGTTCGCTCTAAAATAGAGTAACTCGTCGGAATAAAACTAAAAACGACTTACAGGCGATTTGTGAAAGCCTGTGAGCAAAGAAACGGAGGTGATAAAGTGTATAAAAACTTTGATGAAATGCCCGTAATGCTATCAGTCAATCAAGCGGCAGAGGTGCTTGGCATATCCAATGTCAGTTTGTATAAGCTGATTGAAAAAGATAAATCATTCCCCGTTGTTCAGTTGGGCAGAAGAAAATCCATTCCAAAAGAACAGCTAAAGGAATGGATAGATGAAAAATCAAAAAGATAATTATCTGGCTATTGAAAAAGGCTTGTGGTAATGTTTGAGTTGCCAAAAGCAGAAAGGAGGCTATAGAATGGCAAGAAGAACAAAAGGCGAAGGAACACTTCGCAAAAGAAAAGACGGAAGATGGGAAGGTTGGTTTAATATCGGGAAAGATGAGAACGGCAAGACAAAACGAAAAAGCGTTACTGCCAAAACCAAATCCGAATGTCAAGAAAAGCTAAACAAAGCCAAAGAAGAATACCTAAAAGAACAGTCTGTGTTATCTTCTCATACATACCTAACCGATTCGGATCCAACGCTTAATGAATGGTACGAAATATGGATAAACACATTTTGCAAAAATGTTATCAAGGACTATACCGTAAATGGTTACGAGCAAAGGTTCAAAACCAATATCTTACCTGCATTGGGTGATATGAAATCAAGCGAGCTGTCTACCGTAAACTGTCAGCAGTTCTTGGTGGGATTATTCAGTGACGGCAGGCAGCGAGGCAGAGAAAAACACGGCAACGGATTAGCATATTACTCGTTAAAAGGGATAGAGAGAACACTCAGTTCTTGCCTTCAAAAAGCAGTAGATGAAGATTTAATTCCAAAGAATCCCATATCAAAAGTTAAACTTCCAAATTGCACAAAGCCTGAAATGAAAACGCTGAAGAAAGAAGAATTAACAGCATTTCTTGAAGAAACCAAGCGTTCGGGTTGCTATGAATTCTACTATCTTGAACTGACAACAGGTATGAGATTAGGTGAAATCTGTGCTTTGGAATGGACTGATTTAAGTCTTGAAAACAAAACGATAACAGTAAACAAAGCGGTACAAAAAATCAAAGGTGAGGTAAAAATCAACACGCCGAAAACAAAAAGTTCTGTCAGAACGATAAGATTATGTGATGAGTGTATTCGGTTATTAAGTGAATTAAAAGCAAATCAAATACCGAAATCGAAGTACATATTCCCGTCATCTGTGACAGGCGGAATTAAAGACACTTCAGCAGTCACACGAAGATTACACAGAATACAGGACAGAGCAGGCGTGCCGAGAATACGCTTTCACGATTTACGACACAGCTTTGCAACCTTATCCCTTGAACAAGGAATGGATATTAAAACAGTATCGCATATGTTAGGTCACACAGACGCAGGTTTTACAATGAACACCTATATGCATGTGACGGATTCTATGCAAGAAAATGTTGCAAACGCAATGGGAAATCTACTCGGCGGTAACGCAACAAATTTATAAATGGTCAATAGATGGTCTTGGAATATTTAACGCCAAAAATCACAAAATCTCACTTTGTAAAAAAGAGTGAGATTTTTTGTTGCGAATTGAATTTTGAAATTCTTTTCTGAAAAAGAAAAAACCTGCGAAAACGCCGTGTTTACGCAGGTTTTGGAGCTGATAGTCGGACTCGAACCGACGGCCTGCGCATTACGAATGCGCTGCTCTACCAACTGAGCCACAGTAGCATTTATTTAATTTTTCGCTTGCTTTGAGCCTAAATCGGCGAACAGCCTTCCGTTTACGAATGCGCTGCTCTACCAACTGAGCCATATCAGCATAACGTGCTGCATCGCAGCACGGCTAAGATTATACTATATTTCGCGGAGAAAATCAAGAGAAAAATCACAACTCCCGCGCAAAAACAAAACCGCACTGCCGGTCTTACAAAATCTCCAGCAATTTGGAAAAAACGAATTTCACAGCAGACTCGCGCACCCGGTTGCGACCCAAATTGCCAAATTGGCATGTATAGGTCTGCACTTGATCCTGCACGCAAAAGCCAAAACAGACCATGCCCACCGGCTTTTTGGCTGTGCCGCCGCCGGGACCGGCAATACCGGTGATGCCGACGCCCACATCGCTCTCTGTCGTCTTAGCCACGCCCCGTGCCATTTGCGACGCCACCTGCTCGCTGACTACGCCATAATTCAAGATTGTGTCCGCCTCCACGCCCAAAAAACGAATTTTCGCCGCATTAGCATAGGTTACAAAGCTGGCATTCAGCACCTTGGACGCATTGGCTACATTAACCAGCGTGCCGCAGCACAGCCCGCCGGTGCAAGACTCTGCAAATGAAACGGTGTACCCCAAGTGAATCAGCCGATCCACCACCTGTTCTTCCAACGCCATTTCATCACCTCTTGTTCAATCTGTAATTAGTATAGTCCTTTTGCAAAAAAAATGCAACCATTCGCAAAAAAGGCTTGCAATATAGCGCATTTTATGGTATAGTGTTTAAGCAATCGGGGTGTGGCGCAGTTGGTAGCGCACTAGACTGGGGGTCTAGGGGCCGCAAGTTCAAGTCTTGTCACTCCGACCATAAGGACAGCTTTTCGGCTGTCCTTTTTTATTTTGCTTTTTATTTTCGGCTTAGTTAAGCCACATTTCCGCTTCACAAAAAATAAGAGAAAACAGAAAACTTTTGGCTTACAGTACTTATTGCAGTACTTTTTGATGCAAAATACAGAAAAAGCAGATCATTCCCGTATCGGTCGTGATGATAGGCAGCCTCTGCCTTTTGCTCTTCACCGGCTCGCTGGTATTCCCGATCCACTTCCAGGGAATGGCGGCTGTCCGTCAGTTTTCCTGCAGCTCGTGTATCTTGTCCAGCAGTTCGTCTTCCGGCAAATTCTTCTCCACCAGTCTTAACATTTTCGTTACTTCCTGGTCTGAGTGTAAAGCCTCTTGTATTGCGATCACCGTATTTGGTGAGTACAAGTCCATAGCTTTCACTAAGATGTCGCAGTATTCCCCTAACGACTTTCTTGTCATCATAACTTTTTTCTCCACCTTATTGATTACTTCTGCTACTTTCTTGGTATCGAATTGAGCCTTATCAAAGTGGAAACCACTGTCACCAATTCCATACACTGCCGTGATTGGCTTATCATCAAAAGAATTGCCAAAAAACACAAGTTTGTAATTATTCTTGCCTTTTTCGCCTTCAACAAGGAACGCATTATCGAATATCCTGAGTCCCGAGCGACTGTCAGTTGAAACAAGACTGTTGTACTTTTTTCCAATCGGCAGATGTCAGAGCATTATCAAACCCAACCCGCTTTGAGTACCGAATATCCGGGTAGACTTCTTCAGCTGTCGGGCCACACGCTGTACCTGGGTTTGAGAAGTATGGTGCCCGGTCTCCAGCTCTTGACTGTCAAACACCTGGCGCAGGGTAATGTTCATCTCGTCCAGCCGCTTGTCATCCCGCAGCAGAGAGGTGCGCCCGGTATCGTCTATATCTCTGGATCTTCTTCTGTCAGTTCGATTTCTGTCAGTTCGATCTCCCGCAATTCGGGTATCTTCTCCAGAAGCTCGTCCTCTGTTGGATTTGTAGAGAGTATTTGTTCCACTTTCAACACTGCCTCGTCAGACGACATAAAGCCGATGAGTTTTCGGGTTGTATCGTGTGAGTACATAGGAAGTATTTTTAATACTGTCTGAAAGTATTGTTCGTACATGTTTCCGGTTATCATATTTTATATCCTCCAATTCGTTAAGCGATCTTGCAATTTCGTGACACTGTGAAGCGACATCGTCCTCCACGTTCGGGTCAATTCTACCAATGGCGTACACATCACGGATAACAGGCCCATCTTCCATATCATCATAGACCACATATTTGTACTGGTACTTGGAGTCGTTCTCACACTCCACCAGTATAGAGTTGTCACTAACACGCAGCCCGGTGTCGTCAATGCTCTTGGCCTTACGGCTGTCAGCGTTTAGTCCTTCTTGCAGCTGATCATTACACACATTTTCAGCACTTCTTCCTCTGTTACCGTTCCCTTTTCCTCGTAACGGTCCGCCAGTGCCAGAAGCATTGCGTTTATGTTGTCCAGATTCCACCCCAGATAACTGGCTATACCCTCGCACTTCTCGTCCGATATACCCAAATTGTGCAGAAGCTGAAACAGGACCAGCATTCTTTCTTTCATGAGTGATTTTTCGGATTTCATTAAATTCTCTCCTTGCAGTTGTGGTTTATGGTTCGTACACTAAAATATCCCTTGTGGGCGTGTCCAGCGTTTTGTAAACATAAAATCCGCTGTCAATGATCTTTGCCTTTTGCTCTTCACCGGCTCACTGGTATTCCCGATCCACTTCCAGGGAATGGCGGCTGTCCGTCAGTTCTCCTGCAACTCGTGTATCTTGTCCAGCAGTTCGCCCTCTGACGGATTCGTTGAGAGTATTTCATCCATTTTCAACACTGCCTCGTCCGATGACATGAAAGCGTTTGCTTCGATTATTGTATCTGGCGAGTAGGTATGAAGTATCTTGAATGCAAGTTCCCAATACAGATTCATGCTGCTTGGTGTTATCATATTTCAGTTCCTCCACATCTCGAATATATCTTGCTATGTTATGACACAGTGAAGCAACATCGTCCTCCACATTTGGGTCAATCCTACCAATGGCATACACATCACGGATAACAGTTTCATCTTCCATATCATCATAGACCACGTACTTGTACTGGTACTTGGAGTTGTTTTCACACTCCACCAGTATAGAGTTGTCACTAATGCGCAGTCCGGCGTCTTCACCTGTCTGCAACGCTCTGTTATACTTTTTCTTTTCAGCACCGGTCAGAGCATTATCAAACCCAACCCGCTTTGAGTACCGAATATCCAGACTGTCTGTTTCCAGCGAATGTTGGGTGTTGCTTCCGCCGTTCTGTGCATTTTTTTGCCCATTCTGCATAGAATGAGTATTGACACCGGATCCATTTTGTGATACTTTGGTGTTAGAGGATTTGTCGTTAATAATTGCCAACCACTCATACAGTTGGTGATTAACTTGCGACAGGTCCTTTTTTTCATAATGCACTTTTACAGCTTTTTTGATTGTATTTTTTAGATAATTAGTTTTCGGTTCAAAAGCGGTGACCACCAAATTGTACTTTTGATACTTGGAATTGATATCCTTTACCGTGCTGAGTTCAATGGAAATTAGGCCATTCTTTCCGCCTAAATCGGAAATCACATTCAGCCGCCCATTTTCTAATCATATAATTGCATCCGGCTATTCGATATAACGCGGCAGTTCGGTCATAAGCGTGCCCAGGTTATGGTAGTGCCCATCCAGAACGCCATCGTGCCGGACGGCAAGATAATATTTGTCGAAGCGCATAATCACTTCTAAATCTTCTGATCCATTCCATTCACATGTTCGAGAATAACCGGCGGTGTATTCTTAATGATACGGATATATGTATCTTCCGCTGCGTTTTGCTTCGCTTTCTCGTCAGCCATAGACAGCACATCGTTGGTAACCTCAGATAACGGCGTGTCTATTTTCTTGCCTTGGCTGTCCACTTCCAAGAAAAGCCCGGTGTTATTTTTGCCGTTCTGTGCATTTTTTGCCCATTCTGCATAGAATGAATATTGACACCGGATCCATTTAGTGATACCTTGGTGTTAGCAGACACGGGAGATCTGAGCGGCGTCTCGGGCGTAAACTGATGGGGCGTAACTGCCATGTTGGTACTCAAGTAACCGTGTCTGTTTTTATTTATATACACAGAGGTTACCCACGCCTTTTTCCACTTGGAATCCACTATGCTTTCAGCCACATAGTAGGTTCCATTTATTTTTTTGAAAAAAAGGTACTTCTTGATCACCGTCTGCATATCGTACGGATATTGATCTAAGTCCTTTGAGAAGCGAATTCCCGTAGACGACTTGTCGTCTGTTGTATTTCTTTGCTCACCATCCAGCATTCTTTGGCGGTTGTCAATAGCATTGTCCAGTGCGTTAAAGAAATCGTCCAGCACCGGCACCTGCTGCGCCGCCTTTTGACCGGCTCGTGCAGTGGTATTCAGCGTGCTCTGTCCCTCAATTACGCTGCGCACAGCGTCCAGCAGCTTTGTAAAGAAGTCCTTGATCTTTTCCACAACGGACTTCTTTTCTTTTTGGGTCAGGTCGGTATCTTCCGCCAGCCACTTGGCGAACTTCTCGCCACCCTCCTGCGTGCTGGCTTCACCACTGATGAAGTCAAAGATCATCTCGCTGACTGCGTCTTCTTTGCCTTAGAACCATTATACAGTCTTACCGCCACGGCTGTCAACGCTCGGTGCAAGCGGATCCGTCTTATGTACCAAATAGCGGACAATAAATCATAGTACCAACGAACGCCGCGCAATCGGTTAGCCGTTGAAATGGGTTTGAATCCGAGTTTGCTAATAAAAGGACGGATCTGAACCCTCCTTGCGTATAGCTACAATGCAAAAAGAGCAAGTCCGAAGACTTGCTCTTTTATAGATTCTGTAATTCCGGGAATTACTCCTTGATAGCGGTAACAACGCCGGAACCAACGGTACGGCCGCCCTCACGGATAGCGAAGCGCAGACCCTCTTCAATAGCGATGGGGGTGATCAGCTTAACATCCATGTTTACGTTATCGCCAGGCATGCACATCTCGGTGCCCTCGGGCAGGGTGATCACGCCGGTAACGTCAGTGGTTCTGAAATAGAACTGGGGACGATAGTTGTTGAAGAAGGGAGTATGACGACCGCCCTCTTCCTTGGTCAGTACATACACCTGACCGGTGAACTCAGTGTGGGGATGAATGGAACCGGGCTTAGCCAGAACCTGACCACGCTCGATATCAGATCTCTGAACACCACGCAGCAGGCAGCCGATGTTGTCGCCGGCCTCAGCATAGTCCAGAATCTTGCGGAACATCTCAATACCGGTGCAAACGGTCTTGGAGCTCTCGTCCTTCAGACCAACGATCTCAACTTCCTCGCCGGTCTTCAGCTGGCCTCTCTCCACACGGCCGGTAGCAACGGTACCACGACCGGTGATGGTGAACACATCCTCTACGGGCATCAGGAAAGGCAGGTCTGCCTTACGATCCGGAGTGGGGATATAATCGTCAACAGCGTCCATCAGCTCCTGGATGCAAGCGCAAGCAGGATCGTCGTTGGAAGATGCTTCCAGAGCCTTCAGTGCGGAACCCTTGATGATGGGGCAATCCTCATCAAAGCCATACTCAGCCAGGGTCTCACGAACTTCCATCTCAACCAGCTCAAGCAGCTCAGGATCGTCCACTTGGTCGGTCTTGTTCAGGAAAACGATGATTGCGGGCACGCCTACCTGACGAGCCAGCAGCAGGTGCTCCTTGGTCTGTGCCATGGGGCCATCAGTAGCAGCGATAACCAGGATAGCGCCATCCATCTGCGCAGCACCGGTGATCATGTTCTTAATGTAGTCAGCATGGCCGGGGCAGTCCACGTGTGCATAGTGGCGCTTGTCGGTCTCATACTCAACGTGAGCGGTGTTGATTGTGATACCACGCTCTCTCTCTTCCGGAGCCTTATCGATATCTGCATAGTCCTCGAACTTTGCATAGCCCTTGTTTGCAAGGTACTTGGTGATAGCTGCGGTCAGAGTGGTCTTACCATGGTCAACATGGCCGATCGTACCAATGTTAACATGGGGTTTGGTTCTGTTAAAATGTTCTTTTGCCATTGGAATTTCCTCCTTAAGAATTTACAATAGTCAATTGTCATTGCTATTCTATCAAAATCGAATAAAAATAGCAAGCATTTTTTATTGATTTATCGAATTATCAGTCTTTTTTGGCGCGTTCGCTGATAATGCTCTCAGAAATGGACTTGGGAACAGGCTCATAGCCGTCCGGCTCCATGGTGTACTGGCCACGGCCCTGGGTCTTGGATCGCAGGTCGTTTACATAGCCAAACATCTCAGACAGCGGTACGCGAGCATTAATCTGCTTTGCACCGTTGCGGTCCTCCATGCCCTGGATCTGGCCACGGCGGGAGTTCAGGTCGCCGATTACATCGCCCATGTATTCCTCAGGAACGATAACAACAACCTTCATCATCGGCTCCAGAATGATGGGACCGGCCTTCTTGGCAGCGTCCTTAAATGCCATAGAACCGGCGATCTTAAAGGCCATCTCAGAGGAGTCAACCTCGTGGTAAGAACCATCGTACAGCTCTACGCGAACATCTACCACATTGTAGCCTGCCAAAATACCGCTCTTCATAGCGCCCTGGATACCGGCGTCTACCGCAGGGATATACTCCTTGGGGATGGAACCGCCGACGATCTGGTTCACGAATTCATAGCCCTTGCCGATACCGGTCTCCGGATCAATGTTGGGCATAATGCGGATCTTACAGTGACCATACTGGCCGCTACCACCGGACTGACGCTTATACTTGGTATCGGAAGCCGCTTCCTTGGTGATGGTCTCTTTGTAAGCCACCTGGGGAGCGCCAACATTGGCCTCTACCTTGAACTCACGCATCAGACGGTCAACGATGATCTCCAGGTGCAGCTCGCCCATGCCGGCGATGATGGTCTGACCTGTCTCTTCATCGGTGTAAGCCTTAAAGGTGGGGTCCTCTTCTGCCAACTTGGCAAGACCCAAGCCCATCTTTTCCTGACCGGCTTTCGTCTTAGGCTCAATGGCAACACGGATCACGGGATCCGGGAAGTTCATGGACTCCAGAATAATGGGATGATTCTCGTCACACAGGGTATCACCGGTGGTGGTGTTCTTCAGACCTACGGCAGCAGCGATGTCGCCGGCGTAGCAGGTGGGAATATCCTCACGGTGATTGGAGTGCATTTGCAGAATACGACCCATTCTCTCCTTATGACCCTTTACAGAGTTGTAGCAGGGAGAGCCTGCGTCAATGGTACCGGAATATACACGGAAGAAGCAGATCTTACCAACGAAGGGGTCGGTAGCGATCTTGAACGCCAAAGCAGCAAAAGGCTCTGTGTCGGAAGAGTGACGATACTCCTCCTCGTCCGTGTCCGGATTTACGCCCTTAATGGACTCAACATCCGTGGGGGCGGGCATATAATCTACGATTGCGTCCAGCAGGGGCTGTACACCTTTGTTACGGTAGGAAGTACCGCAGGTGATGGGCACCATCTTGTTGGCAATGGTAGATTTTCTGATGGTCTTTTTGATCTCGTCAACAGTCAACTCTTCACCGGCGAAATACTTCTCCATCAGCGCGTCGTCCATCTCGGCGACATGCTCGATGAGCTGCTCGCGGTACTTCTGCGCCAATTCCATCATATCCTCAGGAATGGGCTCACGGCGAACATCGTTACCCAGATCGTCATAATAGATCTCGGCGTCCATATTCACCAGGTCCACAATCCCGCGGAAAGTGTCCTCCGCGCCAATGGGCAACTGAATAGGCAGAGCATTGCACTTGAAACGGTCATTGACCATATCCAGTACATTGTAGAAATCTGCGCCCATAATGTCCATCTTATTGACATAGATCATTCTCGGTACATGGTACTCGTCAGCCTGACGCCATACGGTCTCAGACTGGGGCTCAACGCCACCCTTGGCGCACAGAACGGTAACAGAACCGTCCAACACACGCAGGGAACGCTGCACCTCTACGGTGAAGTCCACATGCCCGGGGGTATCGATGATATTGATTCTGTGCTTCTTCCAGAAGCAAGTGGTAGCAGCGGAAGTAATGGTAATACCGCGCTCCTGCTCCTGCGCCATCCAGTCCATGGTTGCTGTACCATCGTGGGTCTCACCGATCTTATGGTTAATACCCGTGTAATACAGGATACGCTCGGTGGTGGTGGTTTTACCAGCATCAATATGCGCCATGATACCAATATTTCTTGTCATTTCAAGAGATACTTTTCTCGGCATAATATCCTCCTAACAAACTGAATGGCTTAATATCTGAAATGAGCAAACGCCTTATTTGCCTCAGCCATCTTATGGGTATCGTCGCACTTTTTGGCAGCGCCGCCGGTCTTATTGGTAGCATCCATAATCTCGGCTGCCAGGCGCTCCTTCATGGTTCTCTCAGAACGCTGACGCGCATAGAGAGTGATCCAGCGCAGACCCAGGGTCTGGCGCCGTTCCGGACGAACCTCAAGCGGTACCTGGTAGGTCGCACCGCCTACACGGCGAGCCTTAACCTCCAGTACGGGCATAACATTCTCCATGGCAGCTTCAAAAGTTTCCAGGGGATCATTACCCGTCTTTTCTTTGATGATGTCGAAAGCGTCGTACACGATCTTCTGTGCGACACCTTTTTTACCATCGTACATAACGTTGTTGATCAGGCGTGTAACAAGCTTAGAGTTGTACAGCGGATCAGGCAGAACGTCACGCTTAGCGATCTGGCCTCTTCTTGGCATCTTCGCTTCCCTCCTTCATTATCATTGATGAGTTCATAGGTACTCGAGTTTTCCCGTGGAGCCAACAAAAAGGTCATACACTGTATAGCAATATAAAGTATATAAACTTTTGCCGGATTTCCAAACAAGAAGATCAAACTCAGCCGGGCTGAGCTTGGTGGATCCTTAACGGATCGGCGCTGCTCTTATTTCTTAGCAGCCTTCGGTCTCTTGGCGCCGTACTTAGAGCGGCCCTGCATTCTGCCGTTCACGCCCTGGGTATCAAGAGTACCGCGAATGATGTGGTAACGCACACCGGGAAGATCCTTTACACGACCGCCGCGGATCATAACTACAGAGTGCTCCTGCAGGTTGTGACCTACGCCGGGAATGTAAGCGGACACTTCAATGCCGTTAGACAGACGCACTCTGGCAATCTTACGCAGTGCAGAGTTCGGCTTTTTCGGAGTTGCAGTCTTGACTGCGGTGCAAACGCCGCGCTTCTGGGGAGAATTGTTATCGGTCATAACATTCTTCTTGGTGTTCAGCCCCTTCAGCAGAGCCGGTGTTTTGGACTTTTTCTCCAGCGTCTTACGACCTGTTCTTACAAGTTGGTTAAAGGTAGGCAATCGTTTATCTCCTTTCAAATTATTTTGTACGCTTTTGCGCACAAAACACAAATTTGGCAAAGCAAATTTGCATTTTCTGCTCAAAAACGCACCTACTGGGGCAGAACTTTACGGTTCTGCCCCGGTAAATGGTCAATTTTTGGCTAAATTCGATGGGATTTGGGCCGATTTAGCGCAAATCGCACACCGACAATTTAGCATTATATCACTCGGACATACTGTTTGTCAAGAGCTCTTGCAGCTGTTCCAGGTTCAAAATTTCCTCGCTGCCCTCAGCGGAGAAATAGCTGGGCACCACATCCACCTTATCAAACACCTGCATACCGGTACCGGCGGGCACCAGCTTACCGATGATCACATTTTCCTTCAGGCCGATCAGCGGATCCACCTTGCCTTTGATGGCAGCATCGGTGAGCACGCGGGTGGTCTCCTGGAAGGAGGCGGCGGACAGGAAGGAGTCGGTGGCCAAGGACGCCTTGGTAATACCCATCAGGATCGGGATATAAGTGGCGTGCTTCAAAGTGGTCTCGCCCAAAGCGATCCGCTTGTCGATGGCCTCATTGGCCTCGTCTACCTGGGCCACATCCACCATGGTGCCGGACACCAGATCGGTATCACCGGCATCGTCCACGGTGCACTTCTTAAGCATCTGACGAACAATAACCTCAATGTGCTTGTCGTTAATATCAACACCCTGGGTACGGTAAGCGAACTGTACTTCCTTAATTAGGTAGTTATAAACAGCCTCTTCGCCCAAGATAGCCAAAACATCGTGGGGGTTCACGGCGCCGAGCGTCAGCTCCTCGCCCTTCTTCACATGGGCACCCTCAACAATGTGCTCGCACAGACGGGCACCGTAGGGGATCAGATACTTCTTCTCTTCCCCGTCCTCGCCGGTCACAATGGCGTGACGGCTCTTCTTGATCTCCTCAAAATGAACCACACCATCGATCTCAGACAGAATGGCCAGCTGCTTGGGTTTTCTGGCCTCGAACAGCTCCTCTACACGGGGCAGACCCTGTGTAATATCGGCACCACCGGCAACACCGCCGGTATGGAAGGTACGCATGGTCAACTGTGTACCCGGCTCACCGATGGACTGGGCGGCGATGATACCCACGGCCTCACCGACCTGAACCGGCTCATTAAAGGCCAGGTTGGCACCGTAGCACTTGCAGCACACGCCGTGGTGGGACTTACAGGTGATCAGAGAACGAATCTTTACGGACTCGATACCGGCGTCCACAATACGCTTGGCGTCTTCCTCTGTCATCATACGATCCGGCTCCATCAGCACTTCGCCGGAGTTAGGATCGATCACCGGGTCTACAACGAAACGACCGGTGAGGCGCTCCTCCAACGGCTCCAGTACACGGTTGCCGTCCATGATCTTGCTTACGATAATACCATCGTGGCAGCCGCAATCCTGGTCGCGAATGATTACATCCTGGGATACATCTACCAGACGGCGGGTCAAGTAACCGGAGTCTGCGGTACGCAGTGCGGTATCGGCCAAACCTTTACGGGCACCACGGGAGGAAATGAAGTATTCCAGAATATTCAGACCCTCACGGTAGTTGGCACGAATGGGAACCTCAATGGTCTTACCGGCGGTATTGGCGATCAAACCACGCATACCGGCCAGCTGACGCAGCTGAGAGGTACTACCACGGGCGCCGGAGTCTACCATCATGTGAATGGGGTTATGGGCGCCGTCAAAGTTACTGGTCAGCTCGTTGGATACCTTGTTGGTGCAGTCCTCCCAAGCCTTGATAACGGCGGAAGAACGCTCCTCGTTGGTAATCAAGCCATAGTTGTAGTTGGTGGTAATCTCGTCCACCCGCTTCTCGGCCTCGTCCAGGTACTCCTTCTTCTTCTCCGGGATCAGGGCGTCCACAACGGCTACGGTGGTGCCGGAAATGGTGGAATACTTATAGCCCTGTGCCTTCAAAGCGTCCAGCACCTTGGATGCCACGGCCACACCGTGCACGCGAATGCACTTCTCGGCGATTTGGCCCAGCTGCTTCTTCTTTACAACAAAGCTGATCTCCGGTACAAACTCATTCTCCGGATCGGAACGATCCACAAAACCCAGGTCCTGAGGCACCGGGGCGTTAAAGATCACACGACCGATGGTCGTCTTAACCAGGTGCTCGTGCACTTCCCCGTCCACTTCCTTGGAGAAGCGGATCAGGCACTCGGAGTGCAGACCCAAAGAGCCTTCCTGGTAGGCCATCATGGCCTCGTCCTTATCTCTGTAAATGTTATAGCGGGTATATTCGTTGCCCTGGGCGTCTTTCTCCACCGTGGGGCAGCCCGGCTCGCCGCCCTTAATCATGGTCAGATAATAGGAACCGATCACCATATCCTGGGTAGGCACGGTCACCGGCTTACCGTCAGAGGGCTTCAGCAGGTTGTTGGCAGCCAGCATCAACATTCTGGCCTCTGCCTGCGCCTCTGCGGAAAGGGGCACGTGCACAGCCATCTGGTCGCCGTCGAAGTCTGCGTTAAATGCGGTACATGCCAGCGGGTGCAGCTTAATCGCGCGGCCCTCTACCAGCACCGGCTCAAAGGCCTGAATACCCAAACGGTGCAGGGTAGGTGCACGGTTCAGCATCACCGGGTGATCCTTAATGACCACTTCCAGAGAGTCCCAAACGGCCGGGTTGTTGGCACGCTCCACCATCTTACGGGCAGATTTAATGTTAGAGGCCACGCCGGTCTCTACCAGCCGCTTCATCACAAAGGGCTTAAACAGCTCGATCGCCATTTCCTTCGGTAAACCGCACTGGTGCATCTTCAATTCCGGGCCAACCACGATTACGGAACGGCCGGAGTAGTCGACACGCTTACCCAGCAGGTTCTGACGGAAGCGACCCTGCTTACCTTTCAGCATATCGGACAGGGACTTCAGCGGGCGGTTGTTGGGACCGGTGACCGGACGGCCGCGGCGGCCGTTGTCGATCAGGGCGTCCACAGACTCCTGGAGCATACGCTTTTCGTTGCGCACGATAATATCCGGTGCGCCCAGCTCCAGCAGCTTCTTCAAACGGTTGTTTCGGTTGATAACGCGGCGATACAGGTCGTTCAGATCAGAGGTGGCAAAACGGCCGCCGTCCAGCTGAACCATGGGGCGAATATCCGGGGGGATTACCGGGATGGCATCCAGGATCATCCACTCCAGCTTATTGCCGCTCTGATAGAATGCATTGACCACATCCAGGCGCTTGAGCAGACGCACACGCTTTTGACCGGTAGCAGTCTCCAGCTCCTCGGTCAGCTCATCCCGCAGGGCTTTCACATCAATGTCTTGCAGCAGCTTTTTGATGGCCTCGGCGCCCATGCCGGCCTCAAAGTCGTCCTCATAGCGCTCGCGCATTTCTGCATATTCTTTTTCGTTCAGGATCTGCATTTTCTCCAGCGGGGTGTCGCCGGGATCCGTTACGATATACAGTGCAAAGTACAGCACCTTCTCCAAATAACGGGGGCTCAGATCCAGTACCAGCCCAAGGCGGCTGGGAATGCCCTTAAAATACCAAATGTGAGACACGGGAGCCGCAAGTTCAATGTGGCCCATACGCTCACGGCGCACCTTGGCCCGGGTGATCTCTACGCCGCAGCGCTCGCAGACCTTACCCTTATAGCGTACTCTCTTATATTTGCCGCAGTGGCACTCCCAGTCCTTCATGGGGCCGAAAATGCGCTCGCAGAACAAACCGTCCCGCTCCGGCTTCAGCGTTCTGTAATTGATGGTCTCCGGCTTGGTGACCTCGCCGTAGGACCACTCCCGAATCTGCTCGGGAGACGCCAGACCGATTTTGATCGAGCTGAATTCGTTTTCTTTATTCTCCATCATGGAAGCACTCCTTTATATATAATGTAGTGTCGGAATGGCGTTTACGCGTCGGCCCCGTCGTCCGAATCGTCGTCCAGGGCGTTTGCAAACAAATCTGCAAACGAATCCGCTGCGTCTGCGCCTGCTTCCTCGCCGGCTTCTTCCGCATTCTCAATGCCAAAGCCCTCGCTGCCCTCGTCAAAGTCATTGACGGTGGTGAACGCCTTGTCATCAATAGGCTGAATACCGGTGCCATCGTCCAGATCCTGCTTGAGCTCTACTTCCTCGCCGTTGGCGTCATACACACGAGTATCCAGACCCAGTGCCTGCAGCTCCTTAAACAGAACCTTGAAGGATTCCGGCGTGCCTGCCTTGGGGATATTCTCGCCCTTAACAATGGCTTCATAAGCCTTCACACGACCCACAACATCATCGGACTTCACCGTCATGATCTCTTGCAGGGTGTAAGCAGCGCCGTATGCCTCCAGTGCCCAAACTTCCATCTCACCGAAACGCTGGCCGCCGAACTGGGCTTTACCACCCAAAGGCTGCTGGGTGACCAGGCTGTAAGGACCGGTGGAACGGGCATGAATCTTATCATCTACCAGGTGATGGAGCTTCAGGTAATACATATAGCCCACGGTCACCGGATTATCAAACTTTTCGCCTGTACGGCCGTCGGTCAGGGTAGTCTTACCGTCCTCACGCAGCCCAGCCAATTTCAGGCACTCACGAATGTCGTCCTCATGAGCACCGTCAAATACGGGGGTCATCATCTTCCAGCCCAGTGCCATAGCGGCATAGCCCAGATGCACCTCCAGCACCTGCCCGATGTTCATACGAGAAGGTACGCCCAAGGGGTTCAATACAATATCCAACGGGCGACCGTCCGGCAGGAACGGCATATCCTCCTGGGGCAGTACCCGGGACACAACGCCCTTGTTACCGTGACGACCGGCCATCTTATCACCGGCCTGAATCTTACGCTTCTGGGCGATATAAACGCGAACCACTTTGTTCACGCCGGGGCTCATTTCATCGCTGTTGGCACGGGTGAACACCTTAACATCCACCACAATACCATACTCACCATGGGGCACACGCATGGAGGTGTCACGCACCTCGCGGGCCTTCTCACCGAAGATGGCACGCAGCAGCCGCTCCTCTGCGGTCAGCTCCGTCTCGCCCTTGGGGGTCACTTTACCCACCAAAATATCGCCGCTGTGTACCTCGGCGCCGATGCGGATAATACCGTCCTCGTCCAGATCCTTCAGCGCGTCCTCGCCCACATTGGGAATATCGCGGGTGATCTCCTCCGGACCCAGCTTGGTGTCTCTGGACTCCACCTCGTGCTCCTCAATGTGAATGGAAGTATAAACATCGTCCCGCACGATCTTCTCGTTGATCAATACGGCGTCCTCGTAGTTGTAGCCTTCCCAGGTCATAAAGCCGATCAGGGCGTTCTTACCCAGAGAAACCTCACCATTGCAGGTGGCGGGACCGTCGGCGATCACCTGGCCGTCCTCTACCTGCTGATGCAGGGAGACGATGGGCCGCTGGTTGATACAGGTGCCCTGGTTGGAGCCGCTGAACTTTACCAACTCGTAATGGTCGATCTCACCGGAAGCGGTCTTAATATCAATGGTACGAGCGTCTACGGCGCACACGGTGCCGCCACGCTTGGCAATGACCACCACGCCGGAATCGTAAGCTGCCTTATACTCCATACCGGTACCCACCACCGGGGCCTCGGTCTTCAGCAGCGGCACAGCCTGGCGCTGCATGTTGGCGCCCATCAGTGCGCGGTTGGCATCGTCGTTCTCCAAAAACGGAATCATAGCCGTAGCTACGGATACAACCATCTTGGGGGATACATCCATGTAATCCACCCGCTCCGGGGGCAGGGTCAGGAACTCGTCCCGATGGCGGCAGGTAACGCGGCGGTTGGTGAAGTGACCTTCCTCGTCCAGTGGCTCATTGGCCTGGGCCACAACGAACTCGTCCTCCACATCGGCGGTCATGTAGACCACCTCATCGGTGACCACACCGGTCTCTTTGTCCACCTTACGGTACGGTGCCTCAATGAAGCCGTACTCATTCAGCCGGCTATAGCAAGCCAAATAAGAGATCAGACCAATGTTGGGTCCTTCGGGCGTCTCAATGGGGCACATTCTGCCGTAATGGGTATAGTGTACATCTCGCACCTCAAACCCGGCGCGGTCACGGGACAGACCGCCGGGGCCCAGTGCGGACAAACGGCGCTTATGAGTCAGTTCCGCCAAGGGGTTGTTCTGGTCCATAAACTGGGACAACGGAGAGGAACCGAAGAACTCACGAATGGCAGCCACCACCGGGCGAATGTTAATCAGTGCCTGGGGGGTAATGGCGTCCTCGTCGTCCTGTGCCTGCAAGGTCATACGCTCACGAATCACGCGCTCCATACGGGTAAAGCCGATACGGAACTGGTTTTGCAGCAACTCGCCTACTGCGCGGATACGACGATTGCCCAGGTGGTCAATGTCGTCTGTGGTGCCTACACCGCAAGCCAGGTTGCAGAGATAAGACACGGTAGCAAAAATATCGTCTGTGGTAATGTGCTTGGGCACCAGGTCGTCCTGCTTAATGCGGATCTCCTCTTTCAGCGCCTCTTCATCATCGCCGCACTTCTCCAGGATCTCTGCCAGCACAGCATAGCTGACCTTTTCGCGAATACCCAGAGGGGTGCAGTCAAAGTCCACATATTTCTTGATATCGACCATGCCGTTGGACACAACTTTTACCTTGTTGCCGTCCACATCGACAAATGCAAACATAACACCTGCATCCTCGATCTCCATGGCCTTGATCTTGTCGATCTTCTCACCGGCGTCTGCCAGGAACTCACCCTGGGGAGAGATCACCGGTTCTGCCAGGATCTGGCCGTTCAGGCGGTCAGCCATACCCAGCTTTTTGTTATACTTGTAGCGACCCACTCGGGACAGATCGTACCGGTGCGGGTCAAAGAACAGGCCATCCAAGTGAGCCTGTGCCGTCTCCAAAGTGGGCGGCTCGCCGGGACGCAGGCGCTTGTACACCTCCAGGAGTGCCTCCTCCTGGTTCTTGGTGGTGTCCTTCTCAATGGTGGCCACCAGGCGCTCATCCTCACCGAAATAGTCAATGATCTCATGATCGAGACCCAGACCCAACGCACGCAGGAAAGTGGTGATAAAGATCTTGCGGTTCTTATCAATGCGCACATAGAACAGGTCGTTGGCGTCTGTCTCATACTCCAGCCATGCGCCTCGGTTGGGGATCACGGTGTTGGTATACAATTCCTTACCGGTCTTGTCATGGTCCATGTGGTAATACACGCCGGGGGAACGCACCAGCTGAGACACAATGCAGCGCTCTGCACCGTTGATTACAAAAGTGCCGGCATCCGTCATCAGCGGGAAGTCGCCCATGAAGATGATGTTCTCCTTCACCTCACCGGTCTCTTTGTTCTGCAAGCGGGCACGGACCTTCAGCGGTTTGGCGTAAGTCACATCCCTTGCCTTACACTGGGCAATGGTGTACTTGGGGTCCTCGTCCATGGTGTAGTCGATAAAGTCCAGCACCAGATTGCCTGTATAATCCGTGATGGAACCAATGTCGCGGAACACCTCTTCCAAACCTTCATCCAGGAACCACTGATACGATTTCTTTTGCACTTCAATGAGGTTGGGCATTTGCATCACTTCATTGATCTTTGCAAAACTCTTTCGTGTTGTGGTGCCGAGCTGCACGTCTTTCACGTTCAACATAAAAGGGGTCACTCCAATCTTTTTTTCTCAGAAAAAAGTCGAAATCCAGCGCCGATCCGCTGCCGCGGGCCTAAAGTTTTTCGCACGGCCCGGCAGGGGCGCGCATATACTCGTGCGCATAAATTTCCATTTTAATCGTGCATATAATATAGACGAACAAGCCCGGAAAGTCAACAATTATTTTTATATAAATTCCACAAAATGAAAAACTTTTTGATACACGCCACCGTGTGCTTCTTGTTTTTCGTCACTTTGCACAAGAATTTTTCAAAAAATTCTACAAATTGGAGCGCTAAAAATTGATTTCTTCTCTCCCATTATGGTATAATAGACGGCAAGAAAATCAACTGGAGCGAACCATGAAACAAAACTGTAAGCGTATCTTCTCTCTGCTGCTGTGCGCCGCTTTGGTGTGCACCCTGTTTGCCGGTTGCGGCGGACGGAACAAGCAGCTGGATATTATCTACCCCATCACCGGCGATATCACCAGCTTTGACCCTCAGGTGGCTGCCACCCAGGATGAATACCTGATCGCGGAGAATTGCTATGAGGGGCTGGTGCGTGTGGAGGACGACGGCACGGTCAAACCGGCTGTGGCTGTGGACTGGACAGTGAGCACCGACCAAAAGACCTACACCTTCCATCTGCGCCAGGGACTGAAGTGGCACCTGACGGACGCGGTAACCGAGCGTATGGGCAAAAACTGGGATCCGGACATTACCGCCCATGATTTTGTTTTTGCGCTTCAGCGCGCCGTATCACCCCAGACCGCCTGTCCCCTATACCCTGCCCTGTCCGGCATTGCCGGCGCACAGCAGGTGTATACCAAACAGAAGAGCGCCTCTGCGCTGCAAGTAAAGGCCACGGACGATTACACCTTGGTGATCACCCTACGCACCCCGGACGCCGGGTTCTTTTCTACCCTGTCCGGCGCAGCAGCCATGCCCTGCAATAAAGAATTCTTTACCGCCACCAAGGGCCGCTACGGCCTGGGCACGGAGTATTCTCTCTTTAACGGCCAATTTTATGTAAAGAATCAACTGGACACCTCTTATACCCTGAACAAAAATCAAGAATACAAGGGCGCCAACCCCACGAAGGTGGACAATATTACCCTGAATATCAAGGACGAAAACAGCAAGGTACCGGAGAAGTTGGAAAGCGGCTACTACGACGCCGCCTTTCTCACCGGCAGTGAGTACGGCGCCCTGAAAAAGAAGGACGACCTGACCGCGATCCCCTATGCCAACACCACCTGGGCGTTTTTGCTTAACGCCAACCAAGGCAGCCTATCCAATGAAAAAATGCGCCGAGCCATCTGCCTGAGCCTGTCCCCGGCAGATACGAAAAGCAGCAAGTATCTGCAGGCGGCCACCGGCATTACCCCGCCTAGTACCACGGTGGACGGCGGGAATGTGACCACCGCTAAAAGCAGCCTGGTGCCTGCCAGGGATGCTGCCCGCGCCCAAGCCCTGTGGAAAGCCGGGTTGGAGGAGACCGGGCTGACCACCGTAGCGCTGACAGTCATTACCACCCCGGAGATGGACGCTTACGCCAAGGCGCTGGTACAGGGGGTGCAAAGCAGCTTGGGCACCGTGACCACCTACGGAAACGGCACCGGCATTGCTTTTTCTCTAAAGATTGAAACCATGACCAAAGCGGAGATGGAGAGCCAGATGGCCGCAGGCACCTACGACATTGCCCTGTACCCTATGGAGGCCGCCAGCCAAAGCCCGGTGACCTTCCTGTCCGACCTGCTCTCCACCAACTATATGAAGCTGCAAAGCGATAAAATCGAACGGGCGCTGACAGTAGCCAAGAACGCCACGGCCGGCACGGCCACCGCCGCCTGCCGGGCCTGCGAGCAGGCGCTGATCCAAACCGGCGCCGTTCTACCGGTATTCTATGAGTCTGCCTACTATGTGATGGCTGGAGGCGTCAGCGGCGTTCAGTTTCACCCGGGCAGCGGGAGGGTCTCCTTTGTTGAAGCAAGCAGAGCATAATAAGTACGCTACGGTCTTTTGGGTGCTCAGTGTGGTGTGTATGGGTGTAATCTTCTACCTGTCCTCCCGCACAGCGGACCAATCCAGCCGCGAGAGCGGCGCCGTACTGGCCTGGCTCACCCGCCTGCTGGGCGATGGTTGGCTCACAGACTTTTTGGTGCGCAAATCCGCACACTTTTTAGAATACACCGGGCTGTGCCTGCTGCTGAGCTTTGCCTGCGCAGCCACCTGGGGACGCCGGTACACGGCCGTCAGCCTGCCCCTTGCCAGTCTGTATGCAATCACCGACGAGGTGCACCAGCGCTTTGTGCCCGGGCGTTCCTGCCAGGCGACGGACTGGGCGATTGATACCGCCGGTGCGGCCCTTGGACTGCTGTGTGCCGGGGTGCTGCTGTGGCTTTGGCTGCGCTATCGCACCAAAAAGGCGCGACAAGAATTGACATTGCCGCCAAATCGTATATAATATAGGACATATTCTTAAAATTAAGAGCGAGGAAACAACATGAATGTATTGATTTACGATACGGAAGAACAGATCGGCATTGCAGCCGGTAACTATATGTGCGGCCAGGTGCTGGCAAAGCCCAACTCCGTACTGGGTCTGGCCACCGGCTCCACACCGCTGAAGCCCTACAACCACATGATCCGTCTGTACGAGCAGGGTGCCGTGGACTTCTCCAAAGTGACCACTTTTAACCTGGACGAATACTGCAAGCTGGATGTGGAAGACAAAAATTCCTACCACTCCTTTATGCACGAAAATCTGTTTGACCACATCAATATCCCGAAGGAGCGCATTCACTTTTTGGACGGCAACGCAGCGGACTTAGAGGCCGAGTGCAAGCGGTACGAGGAGAGCATTCGCGCTGCCGGCGGCATTGATATTCAGCTGCTGGGTATCGGCTCCAACGGCCACATTGCCTTTAACGAGCCTAGCGACTCCTTCCAGCGGTGGACCCATGTGGTGTCCCTTAAGGAGAGCACCATTCAGGACAACAGCCGCTTCTTTAACACCATTGAGGAGGTGCCCACCCAAGCACTGACCATGGGCATTGGCTCCATTATGCAGGCCAAGCGCATTCTGATCATCGCCCTGGGCGAGCACAAGGCCAAAGCCATCAAGCAGGTAATCTCCGGCAATGTGACCCCGGAATGCCCCGCCTCTGTGTTGCAGTTCCATACGGATGTAACGCTGATGCTGGATCGGGGCGCCGCTTCCCTGCTGTAACATTTTGAAATCAGGTGATCAAGTATGAATAAAGGGATCAAAGCAGCGCTGGCGCTGGGTCTGTGCTGCGTCACTGCCGCCGGGCTGTTTGGCTGCACCAAGGCTGCCCCGGAGGAGACCACCCAGCCCGCCACGGTCGCAAGCCGGCCCGCTGCCACCGCGGCAGACACCACGGTGCCGGAGAGCACCACAAATACTTCTACCGACACCACTACAAAACCGGCAGAAACCACCACTAAAAAGGCAAAAGAGGACAGCGGAAGCGCCTACACCGTCAACCAGGCGCTGGACGCCCTGACCAACTACTACGGCAAGGGCTACGATGTGGACGGCACCGTGTCTGAGGGCAACAACTACTATTTTGCCGTTTATAAAAACAAAAAGAAGTACGCCTCCGTCAAAGTCAATATGCAGACCGGCGATGCGGTAGAAACCCGCACCAAGGACGGCGCGACGGCCAACTTCAATGTATTTGTATAAGGAGGCTCCTATGGATAAGGAAAAGTTTTATATCACCACACCCATTTACTACCCCTCCGGCAATCCCCACATCGGGCACTGCTACACCACCGTGGCCTGCGACTCCATCGCCCGCTTTCGGCGCATGCAGGGGTATGATGTGCTCTTTCTCACCGGTACGGACGAGCACGGTCTGAAAATTGAGCAAAAGGCCGCCGAGAAAGGCGTGACCCCCAAGGCGTATGTGGACGAGATCGTAGCCATCTTTAAGAAGCTGTGGTCCTACATGAACATCAGCTATGACCGCTACATTCGCACCACCGACGATTACCATATAGAGACGGTACAGAAGATCTTTAAGGAACTGTACGACCGGGGCTACATTTACAAGGGCGAATACAAAGGCAAATACTGCACCCCCTGCGAGAGCTTTTGGACGGAAAGCCAGCTGGTGGACGGCAAGTGCCCGGAATGCGGCCGTGCGGTCACCGAGGCCTCCGAGGAAGCCTATTTCTTTAAGCTGTCCCCCTTTGCCGACCGGATCGAAAAGCTGCTGCTGGAGACGGATTATTTACAGCCTAAGAGCCGCGCGGTAGAGCTGGTCAACAACTTTATCAAGCCCGGTTTGGAAGATCTGTGCGTATCCCGCACTTCCTTCACTTGGGGCATTCCCGTCACCTTTGACCCGGGTCATGTGGTTTATGTGTGGGTAGACGCGCTCTCCAACTACATCAGCGCCCTAGGCTACCTGAATGACAAGTATGACGACTTTGACCGCTATTGGCCCGCCGATGTGCACATGGTGGCTAAAGATATTATGCGCTTCCACGCCATCATTTGGCCCGCCATGCTGATGGCGCTGGATCTGCCGCTGCCCAAGCACTTGGCAGTACACGGCTGGATCACCTTTAACGGTCAAAAGATGAGCAAATCCATCGGCAATGTGGTAGACCCGCTGGTGCTGGGCGAGCGCTACGGCGCAGACGCCATTCGCTACCACATTCTGCGAGAGATGGCGCTGGGCGCAGACAGCTCTTTTTCTAACGAAATTATGATCAACCGCATTAACGCGGACTTAGCGAACGATCTGGGCAACCTGGTGTCCCGCACCGTAGCAATGGCGGAGAAATACTTTGGCGGCACCTTGCCGGAATGCAGAGAAGCAGACGAAGAACTGGATGCCTCTCTCATGGACCCGGCACTGGAGCTGCGGGATAAAGTAGCTGCCTACATGGACCAGACCCAGCTGAACAACGCCCTGGCAGAGATTTTCAAAGTGATCTCCAGAGCCAACAAGTATATTGACGAAACCACCCCCTGGATCCTGGGCAAGGACGAGAGCCGCAAGGCCCGACTGGCCAGCGTGCTGTACAACCTGCTGGAGGTGATTCGGATCACCACCACCCTGCTGTCCTGCTTTATGCCCACCTCCATGCCCAAGGCCTGGGCGCAGATCGGCGCTACCGAGAACCTGATCACCTATGAGAACGCTGCCAAATTCGGCGTGCTGCCTGCCAATGTAACGGTGCACAAGGGCGACGCTCTGTTCCCCCGCATTGACACAGACAAGGAGATCGACGAACTGAATGCCTTAATTAAAGCCCAAATGGAGAAGGCTACCGCTGCCCTGCAGCCTAAGGCAGAGGTGCCCGGCGTGGCGCAGATTGCCTTTGACGACTTTAGCAAGGTAGAGCTACGCGTGGCAGAGATCACCGACTGCGAACCCATTAAGCGGGCAAAGAAGTTGCTAAAACTGCAAGTGAATGACGGCGACGGCAGCCGCCAGATCGTCAGCGGCATTGCCCCCTGGTACAAACCGGAGGACCTGATCGGCAAAAAAGTGGTGATCGTAGCCAACTTAAAGCCTGCCAAGCTGTGCGGCGAGATGAGCAACGGTATGCTTCTGGCCGGCGATGTAGGCGATCATGATGTGCAGGTGCTGTTTGTGGACGGTATGCCCGCCGGCACCAAGATTCGCTAAAAAAGCACAAAAGAGCGAGCAGTCTGCGGACCGGTCGCTCTTTTTTATAAAGGAATTCGATTTATGAAAAACGCTCCGATTTTTGACACCCACGCCCATTATGACGATCCTCAATTTGACCCGGATCGGGAGCAGCTGCTCCGCCGGCTGCCCGACCAAGGCGTGGTGGGTGTGGTCAGCTGCGGCTGTGATCTGCCCTCCTCCCTGCAAAATCAGGCGCTGAGCCGCCAATATCCCTGGTTTTACTTTGCCGCCGGGTTTCACCCGGAAAATTTGGAAGGCGCCGATTTAGAGGACATAGAGCGCCTACGAACGCTGCTGGCGGACCCCAAGTGCGTGGCGGTTGGCGAGATCGGCTTGGACTACCACTGGATGGCCAGCGACAAAGACACGCAAACGGCCTTTTTCCGCCGTCAGATCCAGCTGGCAAAGGAAGTGGACAAACCCATTATCGTACACGACCGGGAAGCCCATGGTGACACGCTGGAGCTGCTGCAAGCCTTGCAGCCCAAAGGCGTGGTGCACTGCTTCTCCGGCAGCAAGGAAATGGCAAAGGAGATCATCAAACTGGGCATGTACATCGGCCTGAACGGTGTGGCCACCTTTAAGAACGCCCGCAAAGCGCTGGAGGTGGTGGAAACGATCCCCTTAGAACGCCTGGTGTTGGAAACGGACTGTCCTTACCTAGCGCCGGAGCCTTGCCGCGGGCAGCGCAATAACTCTTCTCTGATCCCCCACATCGCCGCACGCATTGGGCAGGTGCTAGGACTGTCTGCCCAGGCTGTGCTGCGCCAAACGGCAGAGAACGCCCGTGCACTGTACGGTCTGCAAGTCTAAACAAAGAGAGAGCCACAAAAACCGTTACCGGTCTCTGTGGCTCTCTCTTTGTGTTGGATCGCCTGCTTACAGACTCTTGATAAAGTCAAGGACTTTCTTCTGCTTCTCTTTGTCTATCACGCACAGGCGGAACAGGGTCTCCCACTCCTCTTTGTTCAACTCGCCCAAGCAGTTGATAAAGTTGAGGATGCCATTTTGGTCCTCTTTGTCCATAATCCGCAGACGAAACAGTACCATACGCTCTACATTACTGAGCTCGGCAATACCGTCATTGATCTGGCCCTTCAAATAGCTGGAGGGCTGCTCGTTATTGGCATCGTAAGCCACGCCTGCATCATGCAGCGTATCTGCGGTGTTGCTTGCAGCGCTTTTCATGCCCAGCAGGTAGTCCGTGCTCACCTCGTAGGCATGGGCCATCTTACACAGCAGGGGGTATTTGGGGTGGCTCTTTCCAGTCTCATAATACGCATAAGTGCTGCGATTTACTTCAAATAGCTTAGAGGCCTCCTCTTGGGTCATACCTGCGTTCTCACGCAGACGAGTCAGCATGGCCGGCAGGCCGTTGCCCTCTCTCGCATTGCTGGAATTTTGTTGTTTTGTTGCGTTGTCCATAATCGCTTCCCGATCTCCTCTCTCTCGGTCTTGGTCATTGGTTGATTTTTGATTGTTATTCGATATGGGCCGTGTTCTTTTTTCACAGCGTGACAAGTTTACACAATTTTTCCGAATTTGTCAAGGGTTTCGCCAACATTTTCCGGTTACAAAAAATTGACAAAGCCGTGATGAAATGATATTATAAAGCAAAACAAGCGAAAAAGCGCGTAATACCGCCAAATATTTAAGGAACGGTGACGACCAGAATGACAAAAAAAACTTTTAGCCTTTTTTTGGCAATTTGTCTGTTAATGACCACTTTAGCAATATTACCGGCAAATGCCTTTTCCAAAAGTTATGCCGACCAGCTACGGGACAAAGGCTTCCCGGAAAGCTATATCAGCAAGCTGGTGAGCCTGCACAATAAGTACCCCAAATGGGATTTTCAGCCGCTGAAAACCGGACTGAATTTCACCGTTGCCGTTAAAGCAGAGCGCTCCCCCCACTCTAAGCAACTGATTGAGCGTCAATCTTCTCTGTCTGCCGCTTACTATTGCAGCTGCGCCTCCTGCAAGAACAAGCCCCAGGAAGGCTCCAGCTGGTACTCTGCCTCTCAAAACGCGGTGATGCACTATATGGATCCCCGCAACTTCTTTGACGAGAAGCATATTTTCCAGTTTGAATCCACCGCATATAATGCCAATCAGACCAAAGCCGGGGTGGAGACCATTCTCTCCCCTACCTGGATGCACAATTCCCTGATCAACTACCTGACCACCGACGGCAAGACCCGCAAGAACTACGACAGCAAGACCAAGTATTCCGACGCGATTTTGGCCGCCGCAAAAAACAGCGGTATGAGCGCCTATTATCTGGCCTCCAAAATCGTACAGGAGGTGGGCAGTACCAAAGCCACCACCGGCGGCGCCAGCGGCAACCGTGCGCCGTTTATCGGCATTTACAACTACTACAATATCGGCGCTTACAGCGGCGCGATGGACGGGCTGGAATGGGCTGCCGGTTATCTGCGCCTGGAGAAGGACGCCACCATTTACTCTGACTATAAAAACGGCAAGGTCAGCGGAACCAAGACCAAGGCTAAAAAGGGTCAGTATATGGTATGGCGCGCCAATGCGGGCAACTACTACCGGGTGCGCCTGTACACAGATAACGGCGGTAGCTACGCCACCGGCACCTCCGGCTATGTGCCCAAAAGTGCCTGCCGCACCAAGTACTTCAACTACGGCCGTCCCTGGAGCAATCCCTACAAGTCCATTTACAACGGCGCAACATACATAGCAAACGGCTTCTCCAAAACCCAAAACACCGGCTATCTGCAAAAGTTCAATGTAGCCCCCGGCACGGCAGAGAAGCACAGCCACGAATATATGGCCAATGTACAGGCGGCGGCTTCTGAGTCTGTTACCACCTATAACGCCTATAAATCGGCTAAAATTCTGAACACGGCCAAGACCTTTATTATTCCCGTGTACAGCGGCATGCCCGCTTCCACCGCAAATGTGAACCACATTTCCACTTCTGCCTCCGGCAGCACCACGACCACCACAAAGCCCCCCACCACCGCAGCAACCAAGAACCGGGTCACCGGACTGACTCTGACCGGACGCACCCAGACCAACTTAACATACAAGTGGAACAAGGTATCCGGCGCCACCAAATACTATATCGGCATTACCAACAAAACCAAGGGTACCAACTTCTCAAAAACCGTCACCGGCACCAGCGCCACCCTGCACAACCTGACAGACACCCAAGAGTATGCCGTGCGGGTGCGAGCCTATGTAAAAGGCAAATACGGCCCTTACAGCGCCTACAACACCAAGCACTGCCTACCCGGTAAAGTCAGCGGTGCCAAGATAAAACGCCGTTCTGCGACCTCTGTGACCCTGCAGTGGAGCAAAAAGCCCGGTGCCGACGGCTACTATATCTATCGCTACGACACCAAATCCAAAAAAACAACCAAGGTGGCTACGATCAAAGGTAACAAAACCACCGGCACCGTCAGCAAGCTGAAAGCCAACACCGCCTACACCTTCCAGGTGGCGGCGTACACCACAGACAGCAGCACCAAGACCGGCGCCAAAAGCAGCAAGGTCAGCACCAAAACACTGACCGCCACCCCAAAGATCAGCTCCGCCACCTCGCCTAAGTCTAAGAAGATCACGATTAAATGGGGCAAAGTAGCGTGCAGCGGCTACCAGGTGCAATACTCCACCACCAAGAACTTTAAGCGGAATTTTCTGGACTTTACGGTAAAGAAGAGCGCCACCTCCAAGACCTTTTCCACCTACCGGGCCAAGACCACCTACTATGTGCGTATGCGCTCCTATCGCACCGAGGGCAAGAAAAAAGTCTACTCCGCCTGGAGCGCCACTAAGTCCGTTAAAGTGAAATAATAAGCATAACAAAACGCCCCGTGCAGTTCCAAACCGCACGGGGTATTTCTTTTCAAAGCAAGGCGGGGAGTACCCGCCTTTAATATTTTAATCCTTATTTCTTTTTGCCGGATTTTTCCTCATATACGGCAGCCACGGTATCCACATCGCCGGAGGCAATAATATGCCCTTTCTCCAGCAAAATGGCCGTGTCGCAAATGGCCTTCACCTGCTGAATATTATGAGACACAAACAGCACGGTCACGCCCTGATCAAACATAGACTGGACCTTAGCCAAACTCTTTTTGCGGAAACGGGCGTCGCCTACGGACAGCACCTCATCCAAAATCAGAATATCCGGCTCCACGGCCGTGGCAATGGAAAAGCCCAAGCGGGCTTTCATACCGGAAGAATAGTTCTTCAGCGGCACGTCAATAAACTTGCCCAGCTCGGAGAATGCCACAATCTCGTCGTACTTGCTCTCCAAATACTCCCGGTTGTAGCCCAGAATGGCACCGTACAGGAAAATATTTTCCTTACCGGTGTAGTTGGGGTCAAAGCCGGCGCCCAGCTCCAGCAAAGGCGCAATCACGCCCTTCTTTTTCACAGCGCCCTCCGTAGGCTTGTATACGCCTACAATGGTCTTGAGCAGTGTGGATTTACCGGCACCGTTCAGGCCCAAAATGCCCAAATGCTGGCCCCGGCGCACCTGGAAGTTAATGTCCTGCAAGGCATAAAACTTCTTGAATTCCAGCTGACGCCTTAACAGCTTGATCACATATTCCTTTAAGTTGTCCACCTTTTCCTTATTCAGGTTAAAGGCCATGGTCACATTTTCAACAGAAATGACTACATCGTTGTCCATACGGTTCATCCTTTACAGTTCTTGCCCTTGCGTGCAAAGGCCACAATCCCGGAAATCGCCAACAGCAGTCCGCCGGCACCCAGGCACATATACAGCCAGTCGATCATATACCCAGTAGCAGCCGCACAAAGATACGCGGGAAAAATATACAGGTCCTTTTGGTGCAGCAGCACCAGCATGATCACAGCGCATAGCACCGTCACCAATCCGGCGGCACAGATACCGTCTGCCGCCAGCAGGCGCTGGAGCCGCTTGGCAGCGCCACTGCGCACCAACAGCCATACCGCCAGCGCTACGCCGCAGCAAGCGATCACACCCCCTGCCACAGAGGCTCGCATACTCAGATTTACAAAGCTTTGCAGATTCGCCGCAAAAACCAGCGCCATACGGCCACCCATATAATCGGTAAATGCCTTGCCAAAGTCCTGCACCTGCGCCGTAGTGGCGCCGGGAGCTGCCTTGGCTGCCGCCGTTTCTAATGCGGTACGCACCTCTTGGAGCGCCGGCGCCAGCTTGGCCGAGCGATCCTTGCTTTTTAACATAACCCCCGCATAGGTCTGCACCGCCGTGCGCACACCGTCCTTGGTGACTGCGTCTGCCACAGCCGTGTCCAGCCCGTACTCCAGGCAAAGATCCACCGCATACTGGTGAACCTCCGTATAAAGGCCGTCCACATAAGTATCGCCGCCAAGGCTGCGCACCATACGCGCCGGGTTGCCAAAAAGCGCACCCACCAACACAGACAGGGTCAGCACGCCGGTAAAAACAAACAGCAAAAACGCACTGCAACAAGCGCGTCGATCGTGCTTTTTGATCTTAATCATCGGTGCTCACCTCCACAGCCGGGCCGGAGGCCTTTTCACAAAACACATACAGCCGCTGATCCGCCAAGTTGCCAAAGGGCGACTGGGGATAGGTACAAAAGAGGATCAGCTTCTCCTTGTCTACCACAGACACATCTACGGATTCGTCCGAGGTGAGCACCTGACGGTCCGTCACCCGGTAGGAGAAGTGCCCCCAGTTGGTGGAAAAGTCGATGAGATCGCCTTTTTTCAGCTGTGCCAAGTTCCGAAACGCCGTTGTGTTGTACCCGGTGACAACGGTAGACTTGCCGTAACCCGGCAAACCATAAGCCGTAGACGCGGCCGCACCGGCACGCAAACACACCCGATTGGCGCCATAATACACCGGGCAATCCAGCCCAATTTGGCTGCATTCCAGCCGACCAAAGTGCATACCGCCGGTCACTGTGGCGCCCTCTACGATTCCAAAGGTATTGGGCTGGGGGTCGTACTGCTCCGTCAGTTGCAAATCGCTGTCTGCCCGGGGCAACTTGGCCTGCACATCATGCACGGCAGACACCGCATAGCGCCCACCCAGCACCCATATCGGCGTAAACACCAGTGCGGCTGCCAGCACAAACACCAGCACCACCGCCAGGTGGCGAAGCAGCGCACACCCTTTACCGGCCGTCCCGTCTTTTTTCATACTCAGTCCTCAAACACTGCGCCCTTGGCGCCGCTGGTCACATGCTGGGCATACCGCTTCAGGTAGCCGGTCAGGTGCTGCTCCGGCGGCTGCCAGGTGGCCTTACGCCGCTCCAGCTCCGCATCGGACACATCTACCCGCAGCACGCGCGCAGGAATATCAATCTCGATCATATCGCCGTCCTGTACCAAAGCGATGGTACCGCCCATAGCCGCCTCCGGACTCACATGGCCAATGGAAGCGCCGCGGGTGGCACCGGAGAACCGGCCATCCGTCAGCAGTGCAACCGAGGAACCAAGCCCCATGCCGATAATGGCAGAGGTGGGAGACAGCATCTCACGCATACCGGGGCCACCCTTGGGTCCTTCATAGCGAATGACTACCACATCACCGGCAACCACTTTGCCGCCGGTAATGGCCGCAATGGCCTCTTCTTCGGAATTGTAGCACTTGGCCGGGCCTTTATGCTGCATCATCTCCGGTGCAACAGCGCCCTTCTTCACCACAGCGCCGTCTTCTGCCAGGTTGCCGGTCAGCACAGCGATACCGCCGTCTGCAGAGAACGGTGCCTCCAGGGTGTGAATAATCTCACCGTCGGCGTCCGGCGCAGCGTCCAGTCGATCCTGTACCGTGCCGCTGACGGTCAGGCAATCGGTATTGATCATACCGCCCTTGGCCAGCTCTTTCATCACTGCGGGAATACCGCCCACATCGTTCAGATCCGTAATAAACACGGAGGAGGCCGGATTCAGCTTGCAGATCTGGGGGGTCTTTCTGCCGTAAGCGTCCAGCCGGGCCAGGTCAATATCATGGCCTGCCGCATGGGCAATGGCCGTCAAATGCAAAATGGTGTTGGTGGAGCAGCCGATGGCCATATCTGTGCGCATGGCGTTTTCAATGGCTTTCTCCGTAATAATATCCGAGGGCTTAATGTCCTCTTTCAGCAGATCCATCACCCGCTCACCGGCCTCTTTTGCCAGGCGCAGACGAGCGCTCATTACAGCCGGAATGGTACCGGAGCCGGGCAGGGACATACCGATGGTCTCCGTCAGGCAGTTCATGGAATTGGCGGTATACATACCGGAGCAGCTGCCGCAGGTGGGGCAGGCGGTATAGGCACAGCTCTCCAAAATCTGGTCGCTCATTTTGCCCACTGCATTGGCGCCCACATACTCAAACTGCTCGGACAGGCCGATACGCCCGCCGGTGACGGCGCTCTTACCGGGCAGCATGGGACCGCCGCTGATGAAGATACAGGGCAGGTTCAGTCGGCAGGCAGCCAGCAGCATACCGGGCACGATCTTGTCACAATTGGGAATAAACACAATGGCATCCAGCGGGTGCGCGGTGAGCATCACCTCAATGCTGTCAGCGATCAGCTCACGGGAGCACAGAGAATACTTCATACCCTTGTGATTCATGGCGATACCGTCGCAAACGCCAATGGTGTTAAATTCAAAAGGCACGCCGCCGGCGTTGCGGATACCCGCCTTCACCTGCTCGGCGATCTTGTCCAAGTGCATGTGGCCGGGAATGTAGTCGCTCTTGGAGTTCACCACGGCAACGAACGGCCGCTTCATCTCCAGATCATCAATACCCAGTGCACGCAGTAACGAACGATGGGGGGCTCTGCTGGGTCCCTCTTTGATCAAATCAGAACGCATAATTTCACTCCTATGTGCTATATATAAAATACTAATATGGTATTCGCTTTATTATACTCATTTTTCGTCCGGTAGTCAAGCCCTGCCGAGGCAGCAAAAAGCGCGCCGCACACCCCGGTGCAGCACGCTTTTTTCAGCTTGATCAAAAATCAAAGGTCAGCGGTCGTGGCTGGTACGACGGTTTTGATTCATACCGCCCAGCGCCGCCATATCCTCCCCCTCCAGCGCAAAATCAAACACGGCAATATTCTCTGCCAGGCGCGCCGGGTTCTTGGACTTGGGAATGGGAATGATCCCCTGCTGCACATTCCAGCGCAGCAAAATCTGTGCCGGGGTCTTACCGTGCTTGCGTGCCAAATTCTGTGGCAAAAGCGTTCCTTTTTACTGCTTTTTTTGCCGTCTTGGCGCAGAAGCAGTGGAAGCATAGCTTTGGTCCAGCAAATCCTGCACCAGCACACGCGGCACACGATCATCCATCGCAATGGAGATCCAGTGGGCTTTATTCATATGGTACGCAGGATAAATACCCTCCATACTGCACAAAGATCCAATCATCAGCGGGTCGCATTTTACATTCAGGATCCATACCGGTGCTGTACCCGGGCATCCTAATTTATCCCCGGTGACACGCAGCAGCAGCGCAAACCACTTCTTGTTTTCGCGATGACGAAACACCGCATTCTCCGGACTGACCGCCCAGGGATATTCTGCCGAAACGCCGTACTGTGTACCTATCCATTGCTCCAATTCCTTTGGTTGCATGCTTACGCCCACCTTATCGATCTTACATCGTTTACAATGCACAGTATACCACAGCCCGCTGCTATTTTCAATGCCGGTTCCGGGTACGCCAAACAAACGAATTTGCATATTCTTGTTGACAAACGTTCTGCACCGTGGTACAATCCTTTCACAATCGTTCTAAATAGAACATACAAGGGGCTGTTCCTATATATTTTCGAGATCGGCACAAGACCATCACCTGCTGCTATGAATCGCTGATGCGTACCATTTGCAACAAATATGAATTAACACAAATGGAATGTGACATTCTGATGTTTTTGCACAGCAATCCGGAATGCAATACCGCTGCAAGCTTGGTGCGGATCTGCAAATACACCAAATCCCATGTATCCACTTCTCTAAAGCAGCTGGAGCAACGCGGGTTGGTAGTACGGCAGCAAAGCGCAACCAACAAAAAGCATATTGAACTGCATTTAACGGCTGACGCGCAGCCGATTCTTACCGACGGCATTGCCATTCAAAAGGAATTTGCAAAGCATGCACTGGCAGGCATTTCACAAGAAGAAATCGCTGTATTTAAAAGCGTATTTGACCAAATATGTAACAACGCAGAAGCGTATTTGCAGCAAAATAAATAGAATGAGCAAAAAGCACACCAAGCGAATTTTAGGCTATGAGGGCGGCCGCCCCTTTTGGCACTTTTTTGACTTAAAAGCGTATTTGATTATGGCCTTTATGATGGGCGGCGGCATCGGTTTGCGTGCGGCAGGCATATTCCCGGACACATTTATTGCATTCTTTTATACCGGTCTCGGGTGTGCACTGGCGTCTGCGGGCATCCTGTTTCTGAAAAATCACATCATCTACCATAAGCTGATTAAAAAGGAGTTTTAATAGAATGAAAAACGATGGATATAAACCTCGTGTGCCGGACATTATGGAGGCTGTTTTTGACATCGGCTATCTGCTGTTTGACTTGATTGCAGCCGTTTTGTTCTTTGTTTTTTCTAAGGGAAACAGCTTATTTGTGTTGTACGGCATTCTCACCTTGACTTTATGCGGCGGCGATGCATTCCACTTGGTCCCCCGTGTGATTCGTGCATTCCGTGGCAGCAGCGACAAAATAAAAAAGCAGCTGGGTATGGGGTTGCAGATTTCCTCTGTCACGATGACCGTTTTTTACATTCTGCTGATGTATATTTGGAAAAATACATTCCCGGAAATGCAAATTCCCGCCGCATTGGAAATCATCATTTGGGTATCCGCATTGGTGCGTATTATCGTATGCCTGCTGCCCCAAAACCGTTGGTGCTCGGATAACGGCAACCAAAAGCTGTCCATTATCCGCAACACAGTATTTGCCGTAACCGGTATCGGCGTTATTATTCTGTATGCCTTGTCCGGCAATGCCCACGATTACCATCTAAACCGCATGGTGGCAGCCATTCTCATTTCCTTCGGCTGCTATCTTCCGGTTACCTTGATGAGTAAGAAACACCCTAAGGTCGGTCTGTTGATGATTCCCAAAACCTGCGCCTACATTTGGATGATTGCAATGGGTCTGGAACTGCTTTTCTGAAGTCTTTTCACCGCACAAAAAACCGCTTGCTGTTGTGATACACAGTAAGCGGTTTTTATTATGGCTATTTACATTTGTACAGCGCAGACAGCCTCTTGCAATCGTTGCAGATCCTGCTCATCCGGATGGGTCAATGCACGGTCAAAATTGGCAATCAGCATATCCAAATTAGGAGCCGGATTCGGTTGTTCTTTCATTTTCTCATACCGTTGCCGCACGGACAAGGGCATTTTGCCTTGGCACATAAATGTGCCAATCACTTGATTGCCGGCATCCAAATTTTCCTGCACGCGCAACAGAATTTTTTGAAAATACGCAGCACTTCCGCCAAATCCGGCGGTACCAAACAAAAAAATCTTTTTGTTTTTTACGGTTTTCAACAATTCCAAGGTGGCGGCATCTGCCGTACCCTTATCGGTCCAAAAGCCGAAAAACAATACCGGCGACGACGGCACACGGCCTTGGTAATCTCCAAAATAGTCGCAGCCCGCTGCCGGCAGCGCTTGCGCAATGGCCTGCGCCAGTATTTTTGTGTTGCCGGTTTGACTGCTGAATAGAACAGAATAACGCTCTTGCTCCATACCTGTTTCGCTTCCTTTCTGCTAAGAAACCCTGAGGGATTCACCGCTTTTATTATACTGCGTTTTTGCTATTTTTCAAGCACTGGCGATTGTAAATCCTTGCGTATTCAGTAATCAGTCCGGTTGTCCCGTCCCATAAAGAAACGATGGGTGCCGATTGGATAAAATCCAATATGTTCATAAAAGCACAGCGCTTAGTCTATGTGAAGCTTTCGCTTTATCTTGCAGTTTGCGAATATCGATAAAATCAAAAAAGCCCTTTGAGAGCGGATTCTTTTCTCTCTCAAAGGGCAAATTATTATCTTGGTTGCCAAATCATTACATATTCCTTTTCTCCGGTAGCTTCATCTAAAGCTTCGCACTGAATTTCAAATCCTTCTCTTTGATAAAAAGATATTGCTCGACTATTCTTCTGATACACACTTAAAGATAATTTATCCCTATTGTTTTTTATATAATTCAGTAGCCGTGCACCTATACCTTGCGATTGATATTCATCAGAAACAAAAACGCCTTCAATATATTCGCCGTTCATCCCTATAAAGCCCTGTATTTCCTGATCGTCCTCATAGACATAGACTTCAGCCTGTAACAGCCGTTCTTTTACCAATTCAAAATTGCCTTTCCAATATTGAGCCGGGATAAAAGAATGTGTCTTTATATTTGTGTTCAACCATATATCTGCAACTTTATCTATATCATCCCTTTGAAATTCTCTAATCATAACGGTGACTCTCCATAAACTTGAATTTAAATTATAACGGTCTTTGCAAATACACCATATCTACCAACTGTATTCCACTCTCATAGATTGGGTGGTCATAATTATCTATAAAGAAATTTGATATGATATGCGAACGGACAAAACCACACTTTTCATAAAATGGTATTGTCAGTGGGCTATCGCCTGTTCCCACTTGTAGAATGGCATATTGCTCTCTGTAATTATTAACAATAAACTCAATTAAGGCTCTTGCATAACCTTTCCCTTGATATTCTGGAACTGTCGCAATGTTCTTGATTTCAAGTATGTCATTTTCTTTATCGGTTATGACACACTCACACTTGACCCCATTATCATCAAGTACATACATCTTGCCGTTATCAAGATAACGGTCAACCATATCTTCCTGCTCATCTGCTAATAGGAGCAAATCAAGATATTGTTTTTTATTTTCTTTAACTTCAATAATTTTCATCAATCGCACCTACAAATCCCGATTTGTATTTCCATTCATTTTAGAAAATGAGCATTCCCGTATTTCGATCAATCGGTATTTCTCGACCACGTACTATTTTTTCCTGGTCCGAGGGGCGGGCAGGTCGTCCACCATGGCGTCAAACAGGCCGCAAAGATACGCGCGGTCGTCTACATTGTCCACCAGCAGCATAGGCTTAGCGCCGGGATACGGCAGTTCTTCCGTGGCCGACGGCATATAGGATGCGGCGCCGGGGGTAGCCTTTACCAGCAGGCGATCGTCATAGATCCCGCCGATCACCCTGTCTCGATAATAGAGAATGTACTCCCCCATCATCGCCCGGGCGCGCACCTCGTCCAGCTCAGCCAGCTGCTCCAATATAAATTCCAAATACCCACGATCCGATGCCATAATTACTGCTCCTTTTTGTCATTCAATGGAATATGCTTTGCTGCCTAAATCCACCGCGCATTAAGATGATGGTCAAGTAACACAAAAGGGCGCCCTAAAAAGGGTGCCCCTGTTTTGTGGTGATTTATTTGTCCAAAGACTTCATGGTTGAGATTATCGTGACTAGCCTTAGGTAAGCTCCCCTTAGCGTCTATAAGTCCCCACCGGCATCCACTCGTTTGAAGCTGGGGTAAGCTCAGTTACGCCTAATTCAGATAACGGAAAATCTAATGGCGTAAGCCGTGGAGTAAGCTGGTGTAAGACGGCTTCATTTTTTGAAAACAAGCTGTGCACTGTGCTGAAGCTAATTACTTAAACAGTATAACACACGGCTTAACAAAACTCAATATTTTCTGTTCTGTTCACAGGCACTTCGGTTTTTCCATTCTAAAAATCTCTCTCGAAGCACTTGAACATCTTTCTCAGGATCCGTATGGAGATAAATAAGATTGTATGTAAATAGCGCCTTAATCTCCGCCGCCATTGCGAAGTTTCCGTAGTTCTTTTAATGCGGTGGTAACTCAACCGGTTGCATTGACAAATGGCAGTCTTCCGTTTCGCGTTCCATAAATCATCATTCGCAACCGAGGAAAAGCCTGTTAAGACTCCACTTCTCATTGACCGCATCGGGGGCAATGGCAGATTTTTCTCCGGCCACTCTATAGCAAGCGATAACTGCTCCATCTCTTTTCGATTAAATGATAATTCACTCTTTGATCTCCATTACATACGCCTTTGCTTTAAAAGTGGCACTATTATCATATTTTGTGATTTCGTCATAGTGGTCAAATTTAAGTCCGCATTTTTCCATTACCTTACCTGAACGGGGATTATCAACAGCGTGGCACGAGCAAATTCTATTAACGCCTAATTCTTTGTGAACATAGTCGATAATTGCTTTCATAGCCTCGGTGCAGTAGCCCTTGTGCCAATAATCGAAATGCAAATTATAACCCATACCCCAATAGCCCTCTAATTTACTGCTCGGACCTATCGAGCCTGTACCGATAACCTTGTTTTCTTTCTTAAGCACAAATGCGAAATTGTATTCCTTTTCGTCTGTAAGCGTAGATTTTATCCAGTCAATCGTTTGGCTTATGTCTGTAAGCGTAGGGTATGACATATATTTTGCGACCCTTTCATCGCTGTTCCACGAAAAGCAAGCTGCTGCATCGTCAAGAGTGATTGGGCGTAAAATCAATCTTTCGGTTTCTAAAATCGGTTCTTTTGACATTTTGACACCTCCAAAAAAATAAGCCGTTGGTGTGAATGATCGTTACACATCAACGGCTTTTATGTTATAAATAAAACTTTATACCGAAATTGAGTGCAACAAAGTAACTCCGTTTGCAAGGCAAACAGAATAGACTGCTTTATAAGCGGTTGCACGATATAATTTCTGCATAACTTCTATCCTTTCTTTTGATAAGGCCATAGTAACATGGTGTGGTGATTTTGTCAAGGTATCTCTCCCTCATCAGAGGAAACCAAATTCTGCTTTCAAGCCTTTATGTAGTTTGCAACGGGACAAGAAAACTATGGAAACTGAAAGAAGCCCCCGAAAAGCCAGTAGCTTTTCAGGGGCTGTGTTAAGTCCAAAAATGTAAGCTTTTTCGTTTTTAGAAGTCTTGAAACCCGCATAAATACCGGGGGGTCGTCTTTTTACTTATCCAAAGACTTCATGGTCGGGAACAGCAGCACATCGCGGATAGCGGGGCTATCTGTCAGCAGCATGCACATCCGGTCGATGCCAAAGCCGATGCCGCCGGTGGGGGGCATACCGATCTCCAGTGCCTGCAAGAAATCCTCGTCTGTATGGTTGGCCTCCTCGTCGCCCTGGGCAAACATTTCCTCCTGGGCGGCAAAGCGGGCACGCTGGTCGATGGGGTCGTTCAGCTCGGAATAGGCGTTTGCCATCTCCCAGCCGTTCATAAAGAACTCAAAGCGCTCCACATAGTCCGGATCCTCCGGCTTCTTCTTGGTGAGGGGAGAGATCTCAATGGGGTGATCCATCACAAAGGTGGGCTGGATCAGGTGCTCCTCTACATACGCCTCAAAGAACAGGTTGAGAATATCGCCCTTCTTGTGGCGCTCCTCATACTCGATCTCGTGGGCATCCGCCGCAGCGCGGGCCTCCTCCAGGGTGTGTATCTCCTTAAAATCAACGCCGCTGTACTGCTTGACCGCGTCTACCATGGTGATGCGGGTAAAGCGCTTGGACAGATCCATCTCAATGCCGTTATAAGTAATCTTGGCGGTGCCCAGCACAGCCTCGGCCACATGGCGATACATCCGCTCGGTCAGGTCCATCATACCGTGATAATCGGTATATGCCTGGTACAGCTCCATCAAGGTGAATTCCGGGTTATGGCGGGTATCTACACCTTCGTTACGGAACACACGCCCGATCTCGTACACACGCTCCAAGCCGCCTACAATCAGCCGCTTTAAGTACAGCTCCAAAGAAATGCGCATTTTCAAATCTTCATTGAGCGCATTAAAATGGGTCTCAAAAGGACGAGCCGCAGCGCCACCGGCGTTGCTCACCAGAATGGGGGTCTCTACCTCCATAAAGCCCTCGCCGTCCAGGAACTTGCGAATTTCACGGATAATGGCGGAGCGCTTCTCAAAGGTGTCGCGTACATCCGGGTTCATAATCAGGTCCAAATAGCGCTTTCTGTACCGGGTGTCGGTATCTTGCAGACCGTGGAACTTCTCCGGCAGGGGCAGCAGGCTCTTGGTGAGCAGCTTCAGCTCCTTGGCGTGAACAGAGATCTCACCGGTGCGGGTCTTAAACACAAAGCCGGTCACCTGGAAAAGGTCGCCAATGTCCCACTTCTTAAAGGCACGGAACACATCCTCGCCCACATCGTTCATCCGCACATAGATCTGCATACGCCCGGTGCGGTCACTGAGATCCACAAAGTTGGCCTTGCCCATATCCCGGCGAGACATCATTCGCCCGCACAGGGTCACATCCGTATTCTCCAGCGCGTCAAAATCGGCGCGCACATCGGCGGTGTGGTGGGTCTGCTCTGCCTTGGTGATCTGGAACGGATCCTGTCCGGCCTCTTGCAGCGCCTGCAACTTGTTCAGGCGGATCTGGCGCAGTTCATTCTCGCTGAGTACCACCTCTGCCATGGCCATCTGGGCGGCGTTGGCATTATTGCCGATCTGTTCGATCACAGCCAGGGCGGCAGCCTCGTCCGCAGCCGTACCGGTCAGGCAAGGCTCCCCAGTCTGCAAAAACAGGGTAAAGCGGGCGCCATTCTCCGCCGGTTCCACCAAATACTTGGGATTGGTTTTTTCTTCGTCACCGGCAAAGGCGTTTTGCACCTTCATGCGGCTATTCTTCTTTACGGCCTTTACGCCACGGCGGCAAGCGTCCTCTTTCTCAAACACAGGGCTTTGCGCCACAGGGGTGCCGTCAATTAAAAATTCAAAACTGAAAGTACCGTCACCGGCCTTGGTGATCTCAAACTTTCCTGCCATAGTCATTCCTCTTCTTTAGTCAATCTCTTCAATCAAATAATCAATGTTGCCGATGGGAGCCTCCACCGTTACGGTCTCGCCAATCTTAGCGCCCATCAGTGCACGACCCACCGGGCTTTCATCAGAGATCTTGCCTTCTGCCGGGTTGGACTGGGAAAAGCCCACAATCTCATAGGTCGCGCGCACATCGTCGGACTTGCGCAGCACGGTGACCTTGGAGCCCATGCTCACACTGCCCTTCTCGGTGGCGCCGATAATCTCGGCGTGCTCCAGCTGGTACTCCAGCTCATTGATGCGAGCCTCAATCTTGGCCTGCTCACTCTTGGCCTCATCATATTCGCTGTTCTCGGACAAATCGCCGTAAGAGCGGGCGACTTTCAGCTTTTCAGCAATGTCAATACGGCCTTCGGTCTTCAGGGAATCCAGTTCCGCTTCCAGCTGGGCTTTGCCTTCTGCGGTCATCTTAAACACTTTTTCTGCCATTTGGAACGACTCCTTAACTTAAGATTTATTCGTTATATTATATATTATAATTTATGCAGTGTCAAGTCATACCCGCAAAAGACCAAAATCATTGACCCGCGCCCCGAGGCAAGGTATAATATAGGCAGAAAGAACAGGAGGGAACCCCATGGAGGTTGCTGTCATCACCCGCCACGCCATTGCCAATTACGGCTCACTGCTGCAAGCCGCTGCCACCCAAAACGCCATAGAGGCGCTGGGGCACAGCTGCCGCATCATCGACTATGTGCGCCCTAACGAGGTCTGCACCCAGCTGCACAAATGCCAGCTGCAACAAAAGCCTCGGTGGAATCGCACGCCCCTGCGCCGCCGGGTGTACAGCACCTTGCGCTATACGGAGAATGTGATGGCCGGTCGGTTGTTTGAGAGCGCCCGGCGGCAGATGCTGCATCTGACCGAGCCGTTCAGCACGGCGCAAGAGCTGACCGCCAACGGACCGAAAGCCGATGTGTATATGACCGGCAGCGACCAGGTGTGGGGTCCTATGGAGGACGGCACCTACGATCCGGTCTATCGGCTGGCCTTTGCGCCGCAGGGCACAAAAAAGGTGGCCTACGCCGCCAGCTTTGGCCGCACAGAGCTGTCCAAGCCCCTGCGGGGGCAGTTCTGCCGGGATCTGCGGCAATATACCAGCATCAGCGTGCGGGAGGACAGCGCCATTGCGCTGCTGCGTCAGCTTGGACTGGAGGGCAAGCAGGTGATCGACCCGGTGTTTTTGCCGGATGACGACTTTTGGCAGAGTATGCTGGAACCCATCAGTGCAGCGCCCGACAGCTACTTTTTGGTTTATCAAATTCATAAAGACCCGGCGCTTTGCGCCTACGCTAAGGCGGCGGCCAAGGCGGTAGGCAAGCCGCTGCTGCGCCTTTCTGCCAGTGTGCACCAAGCCACCTGGGGCGGCAAGTTCATCTACGCCCCCACCCCCGGCCAGTTCCTGCACTATATCAAAAATGCCGCCTGTGTGATCACAGACAGCTTTCACGGCACCGCCTTTTCTCTACGCTTTGGGGTGCCCTTTGCGGAGGTGCTGCCGACCAACTGTACCGGCACACGCAATCAAAGTTTGCTTACCCTGACCAAGCTGCAAAGCCGCCTGGTCACGGACCCGGCAGACACGACCCTCACCGCCACGCCCATCAACTACGCCCCGGTGCACAAAAAAATTGAAACGGCTCGAACCGCTTCCCTATCCCTACTGCGAGAGATGATCGAAAAATGAACACGGAAAAACCGACTTTTGTTTGCCCACCGGCGCAGTGCACCTACTGCGGCGCCTGCAACGCCGTGTGCACCCGGGGCGCTATTGTCTTAACAGACTGGCTACGGGGCAGCGAAGCAAGAATTGACAGTGCCAAATGCGTAAGCTGCGGCGCCTGTACCCGGGTGTGTCCGGTCCTGCACACCCCGCAAAAAAGCGAACCCATCGCCATAGATCAAGGCTGGTGCACGGCGGAGCACCTGCGTCTGCAAGGGGCCTCCGGCGGTGTGGCAAGCGCCATTGCCGCGGCCTTTATCCAAACCGGCGGCGTGGTTTGTAGCTGCCAATTCCAAAGCGGTGAATGCACATTTGCCTTTGCAGAAACCACGGAAGAATTGACTGCCTTTGCCGGGTCCAAATATGTAAAAAGCCGGGCAGCAGACCTGTATCACCCCTTAAGGCAACGACTGGCCGACGGCCGCTCCGTGCTGCTGATTGCCCTGCCTTGCCAAGTGGCTGCGGCCAAGAACTTTATTGGTCCGGCACTGGGTAAGCAGTTGTACACCGTGGACCTAATCTGCCACGGCACCCCCATGCCCGCCGTGCTGGCGCAATATTTGAACAGTCACGGCATTGACCCGGCGACACTTGCGGATCTGCGCTTTCGCCAAAAGGGCGCGGCTCCGCTCGCCGGGTACAAAGCCCTTTCCCCCACCGGGAACGACGGCTATACCACCGCCTTTTTGAACACCATCAGCCAAAGCGACGGCTGCCTGCACTGCCCATTCGCTACCGTTCAACGAGTGGCAGACCTGACCCTGGGTGACGCCTGGCAGTCCGACCTGCCGGAAACGGAGCGTCGCCGAGGCGTGTCGCTGCTGCTATGCCAAAGCGAAAAAGGCCGCCAGCTGATGGAAAGCGCCTCGCTGCACACGGCACCGGCGGCAGAGCGGCTGCCGGCAGAGAACCAACACCTGCACACCCCGCCTACCCCGGGCACCGGGCGAGACGCTTTTTTTGCCGCTCTGGAGGCAGGCAAAAACCCGGACAAAACCGTCTTTTCCCTGTACCCCAAGGCTCGCGCCAAGACCCTTTTGAAAAACGCCCTGCACACCCTGGGCGCTTACAAAGGCGGCGCACTGCAATACGGTCTGTACTATAAAGAAAAATAAGGCAAAAACCACAAAAACGCGCGCATCTGCAACAGATACGCGCGTTTGCTTTTGCTATTTTGCACAAAAATCAGTCGTTAGGAATGAACTTAGCGTGCACGGCAGAAACCGCCTTGTCGGCGTCCTCCTCGGCAACCAAAACGGAGATCTTGATCTCAGAAGTGGAGATCATCTGAATATTGATGTCCCGCTCATACAGAGCCTCAAACATCTTGGAAGCCGTGCCCGGGTGAGACTCCATACCGGCGCCTACAATGGAAACCTTGGCCACATGGGTATCGCACACCACATCCTGGAAACCGCCCACTTCGTCATTCAGGATCTCCACCGCCAAGGGACCGTTGTCCTTGCTGACGGTAAAGGTAATGTCCTTGGTGCCGTCGCGGCCGACGGACTGCAAAATAATATCCACATTAATGTTGCGCTGGCTCAGCTTGGAGAAAATCTTAAAGGCAACACCGGGGGTGTCCTTCAGGCCGATCACAGAGATACGAGCCACATCTTTATCCTTGGTTACGCCGCGAATGAGCATTTTTTCCATTTTTGCTACCTCCTTAACAATGGTGCCGGGAATGGGATTCAGCGAGGAGAGCACCTCCAGCTCCACGCCGTACTTCTTTGCCATCTCTACGGAGCGGTTGTTGAGCACCTGTGCACCCAAGGTGGCCAGCTCCAGCATTTCGTCATAAGTGATTTCTTTCAGCTTCTGCGCATTCTCAACCTTGCGGGGATCAGCAGTGTATACGCCCTCCACATCGGTAAAGATCTGGCACTTGTCTGCATTCAGTGCAGCAGCGATAGCCACCGCAGAGGTATCGGACCCGCCGCGCCCCAATGTGGTCAGGTCGTCATAGCGGTTCAATCCTTGGAACCCGGCTACCACCACAATATTGCGCTTAGCCAGCTCCGCCTGCAAGCGGTTGGGCTTAATGTTCTTGATCCGCGCCGCGCCGTACACCGCATTGGTGTTAAATCCGGCCTGCCAGCCCAGCAGGCTGATCACCGGGAAGCCCATACGCTCAATGGCCATGGCCAGCAGCGAAATGGAGATCTGCTCCCCGGCGGTCAGCAGCTGATCCATTTCTCTGGCTGCTGCGTGGGGGTTGATCTCTTTGGCCTTTTCAATCAAATCATCGGTGGTATCGCCCTGCGCGGACACCACGACAACCACATCATTGCCGGCCTTATAAGTGTCCGTCACGATGCGTGCCACATTGTTTACACGCTCGGCATTGGCTACTGAGGAGCCGCCGAACTTCTGTACAATCAGTCCCATAGTCTATCTATCCTCCGAATTAGTAACTTGCCACCTTGATGACAGCCTCTACCGGGAACCCGGCCAGGCGGCGCTCCAGCTCCTCCTCTGTCATCTCGTCGGTGATAAAGGCTTTTTCGTCAGCAGGCTGCCCTCTGCGAGAGAGGAACTTTACATTATCAAAAGCCTGCTTAATGTGGGTCTCATCGCCCTGTACCCGTACATAGAAGGGCATTTTGATGGCGGTTTTGTAGTCCACCACATAGTCCTCCTCACCGGCGCCCCAGCCAAAGATGCGGCGCTGCTCGGTGTGTGCGGCACAATCCGCCATATCTGCCACCACGGCAGAAGCGGTGGGCAACTTACCGGCGCCCTGTCCGTAGAAGCATACATCGCCCACGGCGTCGCCCCGCACCAAAACAGCGTTGAACACGCCTTTAACGGAAGCCAGCTGAGAGCCGTTATACACCACAGCCGGGCCAACAAAGGCAGCGATCTTACCGCCTCCCAGATCCTTGATCTGACCCAGCAGCTTAATCACGCCGCCGGCAGAGGCCACATAGGCCACATCTTCCAGGGTGATCTTGGAGATACCTTCCGTCTCCACCTGAGAGGGATACACATGCTTGCCAAAGGCCAGGGAAGCCAAAATGCACACCTTGCGGCAGGCGTCATGGCCCTCCACATCGGCGGTGGGGTCCTTCTCTGCAAAACCGTTGGCCTGGGCCAGCGCCAGTGCATCCGCAAAGGACATATCCTCCTCGATCATCTGGGTCAAAATAAAGTTGGTGGTGCCATTGAGAATACCGGCAATGCCCTCAATATGATTGGCCGCCAGACACTGAGCCATGGGACGAATAACAGGAATACCGCCGCCCACGGACGCCTCAATCAGATAATTTACATTGTGCGCTTTGGCACAGGCCAGCAGCTCCGGTCCCTTTTGCGCCACCAGCTCCTTGTTGGAGGTGACCACGCTCTTGCCGCTGGCGAGCAGCTTCATGGTAAAGTCAAAAGCCGGGTTTACCCCGCCCATGGTCTCTGCCACGATCTGGATCTCCGGATCATTCAGAATATCGTTAAAATCCTTGGTAAAGAGCGCCTCATGCTTGTCGCCGGGGAACTCCCGCAAATCCAGGATCCGCGCCAGCTCCAGCGCCTTACCGCCGGTGCGCTTGGCTAAGGTGTCCTGGTGGGTTTCAATCACTTCACACACGCCGGAACCAACGGTTCCGTACCCCATAACTGCTACTTTCATTTGAACCTCCTGAAAGAGAAATTTTGCTGCCGGGCAGCAATCCTATAAATTTACTGAATAAATGCGGCGCCAACAACACCGTTCAACTGCTCCAAAAGCGCCGGTAAACGGGCAGGCTCCACAGACAGATCGGCAATGCGCACGGTCACGGTCACATCCGCCGCCCCGTCCTGGGGCAGGCTCTGGTTCACGGAGAGCACATTGCCCCCCACCCGAGAGATGGCGCCGATAAAGCCGGAGAGCACGCCGGCGCTGTCCTGCAACCGGGCCTTGACGGTGGCCACCTCGTCTGACGCAGAGGTACCGTACTCAAAGATGGCATCCTTGTATTTATAGTATGCGCTGCGAGAAATCCCTGCCAGCTGCGCCGCCTCCTTGACAGAAGCCGCCTTGCCGGTAGCCAGGTACTTTTTGGCCGTTAAAACCTTGCGGTAAACCTCCGGCAAGATCCCGGCGTCCACCAGCACATAACCTGCTTTACTCATTTGATGTGTTCACCACCTGTGCACAAATGTACGCTTGTCAAAAACATTTTGAATATAGTAGCACGATTTCCGCCCATAATCAAGACCTAAATTCAGATTTTTGCAATATTTACAAAAATCCCTTGCAAGAAAGGGCAAAATACTATAAAATGCTTAGTAATGGGTATTGTTTTATAATAATATATAAGGACGGCTTTATGAACGAAAAAGTAGCAAAGCGACGCGACGCGCTGATCAATCTGGCCTATGCAGCAGTGATCTTCGGACTGCTGTTTCTGTTTTTCCGCTACTGCTTTTGGGTGGCGGCTCCCTTTTTGCTCACCTTTCTTTTTGCGGTAATCAATCAGCGCCCCCTGCGCTGGCTGGACAAAAAGACACACCACAAGTGCCACGGCCTGTGGAGCGTGCTTTTGGTTCTCCTTACCATTCTCATTATCCTGGTTCCGGTGGGTCTGCTGATTCAAAAGCTGTTTCAGGAGATCGGCAGTTTCATCTCCTATTTGGGAGACCAAATGAACGATCTGCCCGGCTTTTTGACCACCCTGCAAAAGAATGTGCTTCACTTTTTGCAGTTTTTACCGGACGGTATTTACGCCTCTGTCTCCACCTCGGTTACGGATTTCTTTAACAACCTGATTCAGGATTTTGATTTGAGCAAGATCGGTCTGGATTTGGAAACAGTCAAATCCGGGATCTCCAACGGCGTCAGCGGCGTGGTCAATGTGGTCAAGAGTCTACCCTCTGCCCTGTTGGCCGTCGTCATCGGCATTATCGCCTGGATCCTGTTTACCAAGGACTATGATAAGGTTGTACACTTTATCAAGTTGCAGCTGCCGGCAAAGCATAAAAACCTGCTGAGCGAGACCAAGCAGCTGTTCTCCAAGACCATTGTCAAAATGCTGCGGGCCTACGCGCTGATCATGTTTATTACCTTCTGTGAGCTGTTTTTGGGCTTTACCGTTATGAACACCATAGGCATTATGCACAATGCCTATGCGGTGGTAATTGCCATAGGCATTGCCATCTTTGACATTTTGCCGGTGGCAGGCTCCGGCGGCATTCTCATTCCATGGGCACTGATTAGCCTGCTGCTCGGCAACACCAAGCAGGGCATCGGGCTGCTGGTGCTTTATGTGGTGATCACCGTGATCCGCCAGTACATTGAGCCAAAGATCGTGGGTCAAACCTTGGGAGTCAACCCGCTGGTGACCCTAATGGGTCTGTACTTTGGTCTGAAGATCTTTGGATTTATCGGTATGTTCTTAGTACCGTTGGCGGTGATGACCGTTAAGGCCTTTAACGACACCGGGCGTATTCATCTGTACAACCCGCCGGCACGGGAACGGGCCGCTGCAGAAGCGACGCTGCGTGCCGCTGACCAGCCGAAAAAGCCACTGCCCAATCCCTTTAAGAAAAAGAAATAATTTGCAATAGGAACAGGAACCGACGGCGTCCACAAGGGGCACCGTCGGTTTTTCTTTATGGCATTGAACAACTGCTTTGCTGTCTTTTGCCGCACAGCTGCCTCCTTTGCCATAATAAGAAAAGACACATAAAACAAGCGGCGCAGAAACTGCGCCGCTTGGACCGCGCTCACTTAGAGCGCGGGTGGCAGACAATGGCCAGTCTGCCGAGAAAGGAGAAGACTCTTTTGCGCCCAAAGGGCACGGAAAAGAGCGTTACCGCAGGGAGCCGGAAGGAGAAAGTACAGGGAGGGGTGTTATCCGTGCAGGCGGGGTTTTGCCCGCCTGCTGTGTATTGTAGGCTCCCACTGCGGGTCAAACAAAATCCACAGGGGATTTATTTGTGTAGGGAGGCTTAGTGACCAAACAGGCCCTTTTTCTTGTACGGCTCCGTGTGCACATCCGTCACCGTATAGCCGGTGTCACCGATGGCCTTACGCAGGGCCGCCTCATCTAAAGGCTCTGCCGAAATGATCTCAGCCTGTTTCTTTTTATGGGAGGCCTTTACGCTCTTTACATGAAAGTTGCGGCGCACGGTATCGTTTACATGGCTTTCGCACATACTGCAAGCCATTCCGTCAATGCCAACAACGGTTCTTGTCATAAAGCATACCTCCTATCTCTTTTTCTTCTTAGGCTGCTGGTGGCAGCAGCCGGCGTTGGCGCAATGGGCGCAGTTGGCGCCGCAGGTGTTGCGCCCGGCTTTTTTGTCTTTCACAATGGAGCAGATGATCCCCACTACGATAGCCACCAGCACAAGAATGATCAGAATGGTTAAATAATTCGCTTTTAGAAAGGCAAGCATAAACACACCTTCTTGTTTTATTATTTAGTTGCCTTGCTCTTCGCTTTCTTTGCGGTCACGGTCAAGGTGTTATTGTCATACTTGTTCTTACGGAACAGCATATACACGATAACGGCAATCAACAGGATCGCAACGATCAGGCCGAAAATGTTGCCGTTGCCCATGAACATAGCACCGATCTGGTTTACAATCAGAGCAATCACATAAGCGAAGCCGCACTGGTAACCGATGGCAAACCAAGTCCACTTGGCATTGTTCATCTCTCTGCGGATAGCACCGATGGCTGCAAAGCAAGGTGCACACAGCAGGTTGAAGATCAGGAAGGAATAGCCTTGAACGCCGTTGAATGCGTCAGCAATGGCAGTGTACACATCGGCACCGCCGCCACCGTACAGGATACCCAAAGTACCTACGATGTTCTCCTTTGCCACCAGGCCGGTAATGGAGGCTACAACGGCCTGCCAATTGCCCCAGCCAAGGGGAGCAAAGATCCACTTGATGGCGCCGCCGATGGCAGCCAGGATGGAGAAGTTAATCTCTTCCTCAGACAGCATACGGAACTGGCCGTCAACCACACCGAAGTAAGTGGTGAACCATACAAAGATGGTGGACAGGGTGATGATGGTACCGGCCTTCTTGATGAAGGACCAGCCGCGCTCCCAAGTGGAGCGAAGCACATTGCCCAAGGTGGGCACATGGTAAGCCGGCAGCTCCATAACGAAGGGCGCCGGATCGCCGGAGAACATTTTGGTTTTCTTCAGCATAATACCGGACATAATAATGGCGGCCATACCAATGAAGTAAGCGGAGGTGGATACGATAGCAGAACCGCCGAAGATGGCGCCTGCGATCATGGCGATAAAGGGCACCTTTGCACCGCAGGGGATAAAGGTGGTGGTCATAATGGTCATACGGCGATCGCGCTCATTCTCAATGGTACGGGACGCCATAACGCCGGGGATACCGCAACCGGTACCGATCAGCATGGGGATAAAGGACTTACCGGACAAACCGAACTTCCGGAAGATACGGTCCAGTACGAAAGCGATACGGCTCATATAACCGCAGCCTTCCAGGATTGCCAGCAGGAAGAACAGCACCAGCATTTGAGGTACAAAGCCCAGCACGGCGCCGACACCGGCCACAATACCGTCCAGCAGCAAACCGGACAGCCATTCGGGAGAATTGGCCTTCTCCAGCAGGTTACCCAGCAGAACCGGGATACCGGGCACCCAAACGCCGTATTCAGCAGCGTCCGGCGCACCATAGCCCTCTTTATAATCGGTGTTCTCATAGTTGGCAACGGCCTCTTCCAGGGCAGCCTTCTTGGTGCCGGTGTGGTCCGTTTTCTCCAGCGTTTCCTCATCCTCGGTGGTGTAGGTCACGCTTGCGTCCGCAGGGGTAGCGGCAACCAACTGATCCAGAGCGGCCTTTGCATTGGCGTCGCTGTAATTCTCGTTCTCCGTATCAATGGCATCTGCCATATTTTCTGTGCCGTAGGCGTCAATAAAGCCGGCCAGAATATCGTCTGTGTCGCCATAGGTCTCCTCAGCGTCCGCAGCCTGGCTGGTGCCGATCCAAAACAGGTGCCAGCCGTCGCCGAACACGCCGTCGTTGGCCCAATCCGTTGCGGAGGAGCCCACGGTGACCATGGAGATATAATACACCAGGAACATGACCACTGCAAAGATGGGCAAGCCCAGCCAACGGTTCGTCACAATTTTATCGATCTTATCGGAGGTGGACAGCTTACCGGCCTGCTTTTTCTTGTAGCAGCCCTTGATGATGGAGGCGATATACACATAACGCTCATTGGTGATGATGCTCTCCGCATCGTCGTCCAGTTCCTCCTCGGCAGCCTTAATGTCCTCTTCAATATGAGCAGCCACCTGGGCGTCCAAATTCATCTTAGCCAGCACCTTGTCGTCCCGCTCAAAGATCTTGATGGCGTACCAGCGCTGCTGCTCCTCCGGCAAGTTATGTACGGCAGCCTCTTCAATATGAGCCAGCGCGTGCTCTACCACGCCGGTAAAGGTGTGCTGGGGAACGGTGTGGCCGTTCTGTGCAGCCTGCACCGCAGCCTCGGCAGCCTCTTGAATGCCGGTGCCTTTCAGCGCGGAGATCTCTACCACCGGGCAGCCCAACTCCCGGGACAGCTCCTGGGTGTTGATTTTGTCGCCGTTCTTCTTGACCACATCCATCATGTTGATGGCAACCACCACCGGGATACCAAGTTCCACCAGTTGGGTGGTCAGGTACAGGTTACGCTCCAGGTTGGTACCATCGATGATGTTCAAAATGGCATTGGGGCGTTCACCGATCAGGTAGTCACGGGCAACCACTTCCTCCAAGGTGTACGGAGACAGGGAATAAATACCCGGCAGGTCGGTAATCACAACATCGTTGTGCTTCTTCAATTTGCCTTCTTTTTTCTCCACCGTTACGCCGGGCCAGTTACCTACGAACTGGTTGGAACCGGTCAGCGCATTAAACAGTGTGGTCTTGCCGCAGTTCGGGTTACCGGCAAGTGCGATTGTTATTTTCATCGGTCACATTCCTTTCTGTGCTTAACAATTAGTTGCTACTAATTAGTGTAGACTAACGCGTTGGGCTAAATAAAAGAGCCTCCGCCCTCTTATTCCACCTCAATCATCTCTGCATCCGCCTTGCGAATGGAGAGCTCGTAGCCGCGCACGCTTACCTCAATGGGATCGCCCAGGGGAGCGACTTTGCGCACATGCACATCCACGCCCTTGGTGACGCCCATATCCATGATACGGCGCTTCACTGCGCCCTCGCCGTGGAGCTTAACCACTTTGGCGTTGCCGCCTACCGGAACATCTCTGAGTGTTTTCATTGCTGTTTCCTCCTCACCTATACAAAAAATTATATACAAAGCAGATGGCTCTGCTCCTTATACCATGATCTTGGCGGCCATTTCTTTGCTGATGGCCACACGGGTCTCCTTCACATTGACGATCAGGTTGCCCATCATATCCGTGATCACCTGCACATCGCCCCCGGCCACAAAGCCCAGGTCGTTCAGATGAGCACGCACCTCCGGCTTTCCGCCTACCTTTAAGATGGTGTAGGTCGCGCCGGTATCTGCTAAAGTTAAAGGCATCATAATACTAAATCCTCTTTTTCTCCCCGGCAAGCTGCCGGGGTTAGCTCTTTCTAACCGTCTTTATGTTAGCACTGGCTAACTCATTTGTCAAGCCTTTCCGCCTATTTTTTGGGAAGTGAAATCCACTCTTGCAGATTTGCACAGAATGTTGTATAATGTGTTCAATTCGTCTAAACAAATTACACAAAAAATAACGGTGATTTTATGAAAATTCAGGAATCCGCAGAGAACTATTTAGAGACGATTTTAATGCTCAGCCAGCGGGGCACGGATGTGCGTTCCATCGATATTGCCAATGAGTTGGATTTTTCCAAGCCCAGCGTGAGCATTGCCATGAAGAACCTGCGGGAGAACGGCTATATTGAGATGGACGACAATGGGCACATCACGCTGCTGCCCCCGGGGGAGGAGATTGCCCAGCGTATGTATGAGCGCCACACCTTTCTTTCCCGCTGGCTTACCGGCCTGGGGGTAGACCCAAAAACCGCTGTGGAGGACGCCTGCCGCATTGAACATGTAATCAGCGCCGAGAGTTTTGATGCGCTCAAGCGCGCCTGCGCCACGCATACAGAATTAGATTTTGACGCCAACCGAGAATAATGCAATAAGAATAGGAAGGCACCCCATCTCCTAATGAGATGGGGTGCCTTTTTGTTTGTAATGCAGAAAATGCCCGCATCAGTCCGCGGGCGGCAGATTGCCGCCCCTACGGGTATTGAGAAACCGAAACAAAACTTATTTCTTGGTGGTCACGCTCTTTGCCTTGCTCCACCCGGAATAAAGCTTTACGCTCTTGCCGCCGATTTTTACGGTCTTATAGGTGCGTACCCGCACATAATACTTCTTCTTAGCAGACAGCTTACCGACACTCTTAGAAGTCGTCTTATTCTTGCTGATCGTCACCGTCTTGGCTTTCTTAAACTTGCTGCTGGTACTATACTGCACCTGATAGCCGGTAGTTTGAGTCCTCTGCTTTTTCCAGGTGACCTTAAAGCCTTTCTTGGCAGCTTTCACCTTAGACACGCCGGTGCCCTTGGGCTTGATAACAAAAGTTGCGGACTTAGAGCCGATATAGTTGCCTTTGAAAGTCACCTTGACCGTGTACTTACCCACATTCTTACGGCCGGAGGGATAAGACACAGTGTAATACCGGCTGCCGATCTTATTACCCTTACTGTCCTTTACGGTTACAGACGGTTTCTTCGCCTTGCCGTCATAAGTGTAGGAGGCGGCAGACAGGGTCACCGTTTTGGGTGCGTACAGTGTAGAAGTGGTAGTCTTGCCACACACGGAGCACTTACGGGTGATCTTACCGTTGGCGTTCTTCGTTGCATTCGCCTTAACAGTGGAGGTCACCTGGTAAGAATGGGTGTGCTTGGCGTTCCAACTTGCGGCATTGGTATTCTTTAGTGCGATTTTAACCGTCCGTGTAACCGTTGCACGATAATCGGAAGATTTAACCACTTTTGTTGCGGCGTCATACCCCAAAAGCACTACCCAGTGAATGATTCCGTCCGTTGCCTGAAAGCAGCCAACACCGCTGCAAACATAATCGGGAGATAAAAACTGCGCTTTCATTGCAGGATAAGTATCAAACCACGCATTTAAAATCAGCTTCGCATCGCTGGATGCTGCACTGACCTGCAACAGATAAAACCGCGTATGGCCTGTGCCGTCAAGCAAATAGATCGCATTTTCACCATTCGGGCGATCGGAACTGGGATATACGCTGATCTCTCGTGCGTGCAGCATTGCGGCTTCCAGTAACTCCTGATCCATAGCCAAAGTGCCAGCCGCATTTGCTGTGCGTTCGGTATTCAAAATATCCATAAACTGAAATGCGGATTTATAATTCTCTGTACCACGAATATTCAGCCAGGTGTAACCACTGCGAGAATACAGGACGGCATTGTCACTGTCATAGCGCACAGCCGCCTGGGCGGACAGGCTGACGCTGAACACGGTGGTAAGCACCAGCAGCAGTGCCAAGGTGGTGGATAAAATCTTTTTCATAAGAAGAACTCCTTTCAAAATTCTTTCCCTAACTTTAACTTAACTATATCAAATTTCACTGCGAAAAGCAATAAAATCCACAACGGAAAAAGATAATAGACAAAAATAGGGGGGGTGGCGATGAACCACTCCCCCATTGTCGTTATTTTACAGACCGGCGACCTCTTTAATGTACTTGCGGGCCTTGACCGCGTAGGCAAAAGGATTGGCCTTGGCCGGGTCCTGCTCGGCCTCGACCACCACCCAGCCCTCGTAGCCGGTACGCTCCAAAATATCAAAGATAGGCTTAAAGTCCACATCGCCGTCGCCGGGCACGGTAAACACACCGGCACGCACGGCATCCAAAAAGCTCATGTGCTCCGGCACCACCCGGTTATTGTACACATCCAGGCGCACATCCTTCAGGTGCACATGCTTGACCCGATGGGCGTACTTTTCCAGTACCGGTACCGGGTCGATCCCGGCAAAGGTCAGGTGACCGCTGTCAAACAGCAGGAACACCAGTTCCGGATCCGTTAATTCCATCAAGCGGTCGATCTCCTCCGCCGTCTGCACGCCGGTACCCATGTGGTGATGCACGGTAAAGTACATGCCCTTGGAGCGGGCGTAAGCGCCCATCTCGTTAAAGCCCCGCGCCACCGTTTGCCACTGCTCTTCGGTATACACCGGCTTTTCGTCCAAAATGGATTTGTCCAGGCAGCCTTGAATGGAATTGCCCTGCTCGGAAGCGCCGATCACCTTGGCACCCAAGGCGTGCAGCTTGTCGCAGTGCTGCTTAAAGGCGGCGATGGTCTCCTCATAAGGCTTGGAAGTCAGGTAAGACGAGAACCATGCATTGCAAATCTGCAGCCCGCGAATGTCCAAATACGGCTTGAGCACCGCCGGATCGGACGGATACTTGTTGCCGATCTCTGAGCCGGAGAAACCGGCCAGCGCCATCTCGCTGATGCACTGCTCAAAGGTATTTTCTGCGCCCAGGTCGGGCATATCGTCATTGGTCCAGCCGATGGGGGCAATGGCCAATTTTACTTTATCCGGGTTTAGCATAGGCTGTGCTCCTTAATAATCAAAAGTCTTGGCGATATTCGCCTGCATATCCGCATAGGCGGCGGCCACGGTCTCGCTCTTCGACACCTCCGCCACGCCCACGCGCCACCAGCTCTCAAAGCCTGGGGTCATGGTCTTGGGCAGCACCTTAATGTCAAACAGGCACGCCCGGTCCTGGGTAGCTGCGTCTGCCAGTGCGGCGCGCAGCTCCTCCGAGGTGCGGCAGGTGTAGCCCTTTGCACCGTAGCCCTCTGCGATCTTGGCAAAGTCCACAGCGATCTCCGCCCCGTCCAGCATACCCGTCTTAGGGTTGCGGGCGCGGAACACGGTGCCAAAGGTATCGGTGCCCTGGTTGTTTTGCAAATTCTCAATGCAGCCCCAACCCATATTGTCAAACAGGCACACATTGATCTTCAATCCCTCTTGCAAAGCGGTATACAACTCGCTGTGACCCATCAAAAAAGAGCCGTCCCCGCAGAAGGTGTACACTTCTTTGTCCGGGCACGCCAGCTTAGCGCCCAGCGCGCCGTTGACCTCATAGCCCATATTGGAGTAGCCGTACTCCATGTGGTAGGTGCCCCGGTCCTTGGGACGGAACAGACGCTGCATATCCCCGGGCAGAGAACCGGCAGAGCCAAGCGCAATGGCGTCGTTGGGCATAAACTCGTTGATAATGCCCAGCGCCAAAGTTTGGTTCAGCCCACCGGGCAGCTCTTTGGTATAGTAATCGTCTACAATGGCTTCCCACTCGGACTTGGCGGCTGCAATCTCACCGGTATAGGCAGTCTTGTACCCGGCCAAAGCAGGCAGCAGTGCCTCTAAGGTCACCTTCGCATCTGCCACAATGGCCTCGGCATCCATTTTATACGCGTCAAAGGGACAAATATTGATTCCCAGCACCTTGCGGTCCTCGTTAAACAGCCACTTGGAAGAAGTGGTAAAGTCGGAGAACCGCGTGCCCACGCCGATGATCAGATCAGCGTCCCGGCCGATCACATTGGCAGCCTTGCCGCCGGTGACGCCGATACCGCCCAGGTTCAGCGGGTGCTGCCAAGGCACCAAGCTGCGCCCGGCCTGGGTCTCCGCAATGGGAATATTATAGGTCTCCGCCAACTTTTGCAGGGCAACCTCTGCCCCGCTGTAACGCACACCGCCGCCGCAAATAAGAATAGGCTTTTTGGCCTGCTTGATCGCAGCCACTGCCCGCTGCAGCTGGCTCTCTGCCACCGGGCGGCGATCCAGGTGCCACACCCGCTTTTGCAGGAAGTGCACCGGATAGTCGTAAGCCTCGCCCTCCACATCCTGTGGCATGGCCAGGCAAACGGCGCCGGTATCCGCCGGGTCTGTCAGCACCCGCATGGCATTTAGGCAGGCGGTCATCAACTGCTCCGGCCGATTGATCCGGTCAAAATAATGGCACACGCCCTTAAAAGCATCTGTTACCGTGCGGCCGTAGTTGTCAAAAAACTCGGCCTGCTGAAGCACCGGGTCCGGCTGGCGGCAAGCAAAGGTGTCGCCGGGCAGCACCAACAGCGGAATGCGGTTGGCGGTAGCGCAGCCGCAAGCGGTAACCATATTGGTCGCGCCCGGGCCGATGGAGGACACGCAGGGAATAATGGCCTTGCGATCCATCTGCTTGGCATAAGCCACAGCAGCCAGCGCCATATTCTGCTCATTCTTGCCCTGATAAAATTTCAGGTTATGGCCCCCCTGCTCCAGCGCCTGACCCACGCCCACCACGCACCCGTGGCCAAAAATGCCAAAGATGCCGCTGACGAACTTGCTTTCTACGCCGTCACATTCGATATATTGATTGTCCAGGAACTGTACCAGTGCCTGGGACATGGTCAGTCTAACTCGCTTCATATACTCAAAGTCCTTTAGATTGAAATTATGCTTCGATCTCGCTGAGCTTTACCGGGCGGTGCTCGGCCAGCGACTTTTTGGCAGCCAGGCCCATACGCAGCGCCTGCAAGCCGTCCTCCACCGTGGTCTTGGTGGGTTTATCGTGAAGCACACAGTCGATAAATTCGGTCATCTCGTCGGTAAAGGACTGCATATACCGCTCCAGGAAGAAATACAGCGGCTTATCCGTCACCTTGCCGTTCTCATCAATAAACGCCACATGAGTGGGGGTGTCGTTGGCAGCGGAAGCCTGGGCCTTGGATCCAAACACCTCCAGCCGCTGATCGTAGCCGTAAGAGGCCTTGCGGCAGTTGTCAATAACACCAATGGCGCCGTTCTTGAATTTCAGGCTGACCAGTGCCGTGTCCACATCTCCTGCTTCACCGATGGCCAGGTCTACCAGCACGGCAGCGTTGACGAACACTTCCTCCACCTCGCCGCCGATAAAGCGAGCCATATCAAAGTCATGGACGGTCATATCCAGGAAGATGCCGCCGCTGACCTTTACATAAGAAACCGGAGGCGGCTCCGGGTCGCGTGAAGTGATCTTAATGGTCTGGAGCTGGCCGATCTTGCCGGCGTTTGCCAAATCTTTAATGGCGGCAAAGTTGTGGTCGTACCGACGGTTAAAGCCGATCTGCAGCTTTACCCCCGCCTCTTTTACAGCCGCTTCCACTGCCTTGATCTTAGCAACGGTCAGATCCACCGGCTTTTCGCAAAAGATATGCTTGCCGGCCTTGGCTGCCTCCACAGCAATATCCGCGTGGGTATCGGTAGAGGAGCAGATCAGCACTGCATCCACCGTAGGATCATTGAGAATTTCGTGATAATCCTGCACCGCCTTGGGAATACCCAGGTCGTCCGCCACCTTTTGGGCGTTCTCCGGGAACAGGTCGCTAATGGCCACGATCTCCGCCTGGGGAATGTGGTAAGTAATGGATTTGGCGTGCACCTGGCCGATCCGACCGGCGCCGATGATGCCAACGCGCAGTTTTTGCATAAACAGTACCTCTCTTAAAAGCAATTCCGGGCGCCCGCACGAGCGTACCCTATATCAGATTTTAGTTTAACACAGGGCTGATTTTTATGCAATAGAACAAAACTGACAAAGATAAGGGCATGTTTTTAGGCAATGTGCCGATTATTGGACATTCGGAGCAAAACTGTCCTGTGCCTCCGGCGGGATTTACAGAAATGTCACAGACCCTATATTGCAATCCCGAGCAAGAGTATGTATAATAGAGAGTGCAGATATAATTAAAGTAAAATAATATCTTAAAATACAGGAGAAACCAAATGAGCTACACTTATAAAACCCACGGTACCTGCTCCCGGCAGATCACCTTTGATTTGGACGAGGAGGGCAAGGTACACAATGTAAAATTCCTTGGTGGCTGCAACGGCAACCTGCAAGGTATCGCCGCACTGGTAGAGGGTCAGCCGGCAGAAGATGTGATCCAAAAGCTGCGTGGCATCAACTGCAACGGCAAGGGCACCTCCTGCCCGGATCAGCTGGCAAAAGCCATTGACGAAATTCTGTAAAATCCTGCAAAAGGAGCAAGTATATGTTCAGATTGAAGAGCAACGCCCTGCAACGGGAATTTAAGGTCAACGAGGGGTATCTGTACGCCTCCCGCATCCGCAACACCCGCTCCGGTATGGACCTGGTGCCGGACGGCAACAGCACGGAATTCACCTTTCACTTTACGGACGGCACAGAGTTCTCCTCCAAGGGACTGAAGGTGACGGACTCCGCCGAGCGGGACGGTAAGCTGGTGTTTACCTTTGAAGAATTTGAGGGCATCACCGTGACCATGCGCTACTGGGTGGGCCGGGACGGCAATACGCTGAAAAAGCAACTGCAATTTATCCAAGCCACCGAGGACAAGGTGATCGACTACATTGCCCTGGAACACATCGGTGTGATCAACTCACAGACGCACTTCTCTATTCCGGACGACGTGGAGACCAGCATGCAGATCCCGGACGCTATGGCGATCCTGGGTCAGCCCTTTTACATTGACAGCCTGTTCTTCGGCTGTGAGTTTCCGGCCACGGACAACCGTATTCAGTACGGCATCGGTCAAGTCAAATACTATGTAGGTCACCCGGTACACGGCCGCTTTACCTGCCCTGCTACTGTCATGGGCGGCGCCACCGGCAACACCATGGCAGAGGTGCAGGGCGCGTTCTTTGACTACATTGAATACATCAGCACCAAAAGCGACTTCCGCGTGCAGTACAACAGCTGGTACGACCACATGCTGGACATTGACGCGGACAATATTGAGCGCTCTTTTTATGAGATCGAGCAGGGGCTTAGCGATCACGGCGTGCCCCCGCTGGACGCCTATGTGATCGACGACGGCTGGAACAACTACAAAGCACCGTTTTGGAGTTTTAACAAAAAGTTTCCCAACAAGCTGACGGACGCCACCGACCAGTGCCACAAGCTGGGCTCCACCTTTGGCCTTTGGCTGGGTCCTCGCGGCGGCTACACGGCAGCCACACCCCGCTTTGCCAAAAAGATTGAAAAAGGCGGCAACGGCTACCTGAACAGCAACAGTATGGACATTTGCGTCGGCTCGGAGAAATACCTGCAAAATCTGGAAAAATTCCTCACGGACACCTGCACGGAATTTGACATTCAGTACCTGAAGCTGGACGGCTTTTGCCTAAAGCCCTGCACCAACCCAAAGCATGACCACATCACCGGCGGCGAGAACGATATGTATTTTGTTACGGAAATGTGGCAGCGGTGGATCGACCTGTTCACCCGCCTGCGGGAAAGCAGAGCCAAGGACAACAAGCCCCTGTGGATCAATATGACCTGCTATGTGAACCCCTCTCCCTGGTGGCTGCAATATGTGAACAGCGTGTGGCTGCAAAACTCCATGGACATCGGCTTTGCCAAGAATCTGGAGCAACAGGCTCAGGTGGACGCGGAGATCACATACCGGGACTCCATGTACTACGACTTTATGTGCACCCGCGCACTGCAATTCCCGGCCAAGAATATTTACAATCACGAACCGATCTACGGCAACACCGCTAAGGTGGAGTATACCGACGAAGAATTTGAAAAGTTCCTGTTTTGGAATGGTTGTCGGGGCCAGGCCTTTAACGAGCTGTACCTGAGCTACAATAAGATGAACAGCGCCAAGTGGCGCATTCTCGCCCGTATGCTCCGCTGGCAAAAGGCCAACCATCACATCTTAAAGAATGCCATGCTGCTGGGCGGCGACCCGGCAGAGAACAACATTTATGCCTATGCCGCCTGGACAAAGGCGGGCGAAGGAATCATTGCCCTGCGCAATCCCACAGACGAAAAAACGGATCTGACCCTGACCCTGAACAAGCTGATGGGCTGCCCGGAGAATCTGCGGGCGGTAAAGTGCTACAATGTGTACAACACCACCGGGGCGGACAGCCTGGATCTGTTCTCTTATGGGGATAAAATGCAGATCACCCTGGCGCCCTTTGAAATGAAGATCTTCCAGTTCGGCGACCGGGACAACCGCTGCCTGGCACCGGAGAATACAAACGACTTCACTTTATCCTTTACGGTGAGCAATAACGCAGACGCCAATATCTGCAGGGGCAAGGACGTGGCAATTTGGATCGCAAACGGCGTCCTACACGGCACATTCGGCGGCTGCAAGATCCAAGCGTCCCTTGTGGACGGTGCCCACCACATCACCTTTGTACGGTACAAAAACAAAATGGTCAAGCTCTTTATGGACCGGCAGTTGGTGGGCAGCGCGTACGCACCGGAGGCAGCTCCACAGATTGCCACCGATGACCTGGCCTCCAGCGCAGCGAACTTTAGCGTGGCTGACGGCTCCACCCCCTTTGAGGAGCTGATGGACTTAAAGGCGGTACTGTCCGGTTCCCGCAAATTCAAACGAAAGCGTAAATAACCATGGCAAACGAAGAAAATAAAAAGCAAAAAAGCAAGCTGCGGGAGGTCATAGACTTTCTGCTGCCCATTCTCATTGCGGTAGCGGTGGCACTGGTGTTAAAATATTGCGTCATCGCCAATGCCGTGGTGCCCACCGGCTCTATGCTGAACACCATTCAAGAGGGCGACCGGGTGATTGCCAGCCGCCTGGCCTATGTAAAGGACGACCCCCAGCGGTACGATATTGTCATTTTCAAGTACCCGGACGATGAGAAGCAGTATTATGTAAAGCGCATTGTCGGCCTGCCCGGCGAGACGGTGGAGGTGGTCAACGGCGTAGTCTATGTGACCAAGACGGATGGCAAGACCGTTCAGCTGGACGACAGCTTTGTGACCAAAGAGACGCCAACCGGCAACTACGGACCCTACACCGTACCGGCAGACAGCTACTTTATGATGGGCGACAACCGCAACCACAGCGAGGACTCCCGCTTTTGGCAAAACAAATTTGTCAAGAAGAATAAGATCATTGGCAAGGTGGAGTTCCGCTACTATCCCAAGTTCTCCACCATTGACTGATAAGGAAAGAATGCAATGAAATGCACCAAATGCGGCAGCGATGCCGTAATGAAAGACGGGGACTGGCTCACCTGTCTAAACTGCGGCAATGTGATGTTTGACACCCGCCGCCCGGAAGAGACGGCAGCAGAGATCAGCCCCACCAAGCTGCTGGAGCAGATGGAAGCCGCTGCGGTACAGGAAGAAGCGCCATCTCAACGCCGCACCCGCCCGGAGAAAAAGCGCAAGTCCCGCCGCAAAGCCAAGGCTGCCGCGGACAAGGCGGAGGAAAAGAACCCGGTCAAGGATATTGTGGACTTTATGCTGCCCATTGTGATTGCCGTGATCCTGGCCCTGCTGCTGAAAACACTTGTGTTTGCCAATGCGGTAGTGCCCTCCGGCTCCATGCTCAGCACCATAGAGATCGGTGACCGAATCGTGGCCAGCCGACTGGCCTATATCACCAACGAACCCCAGCGGTACGATGTGGTGATCTTCAAATACCCGGACGATGAGCGCCAAAATTATGTAAAGCGCATTATCGGGCTGCCAGGCGAAACGGTGGAGATCAAGGACGGCACCGTCTATGTGACCCAAACAAACGGCAAAACCATTCAGCTGCGCGACGACTTTGTCACTTACTGCACCCCGGTGGGCGATTATGGCCCCTACAAGGTGCCGGAGGACAGCTACTTTATGATGGGTGACAACCGCAACGACAGCGAGGACTCCCGCTTTTGGGACCACAAGTTTGTAAAGAAAAAGAAGATCGTGGGCAAAGTCGTCTTTTGCTACTACCCCAGCATCCATAAAATCAAATAGACAATTCGCATGGCGGGAGCTTGCTCCCGCCGCATTTTTTACAAACTGGTTCAAACCGGGTTGTTAAAACTAAAAAACCAAATTATGTCAAAAGGCAAAGGGTGGTATTCATGAACAAAACTGCGATCGCAACTTTTGAAAATATAGGGGATATTGTTGATTTAAGAGTTGAAATGCAAATTGAGGATTGGCACAACACATGGGGTAAAGATTTTTCTTGTTATTCGGGTGAACTTGCACAAATAACAAGAAAGCATTTAGAGGATAAGTTAAACAGATCCATCTTCTTTGCAGTTATGTATATGGATGATAAGCCTGTTGCTATGGCGGCGCTTGAAGAATTATCTGAATTACCGCAAATCACCGTTTGCAATGATAAAAACGGCAGACACTGCTGTTTGGTAAGCGTATATACAAAGCCGGATTACCGTGGTAAAGGTTATCAACAAAAGGTTATTAAGCGCCTGCTTGCGTTTGCAAAATCAAAAGGTTTTACGGAGATCACACTTACAACGAATACACCTGACGCAATACATATTTATGAAAAATTCGGGTTTAAGGAAATTTCAAGGAAATATTTTTTAGGTCTTAAATAGGGAGTACGAATCTATATGGGAACATTTGTGGCCATAGGCGGTGGCGAAAACGGTCACCACAACACAAACTATGAAACAGCGCCTTTTGATAAGGAGATCATTCGGCTTACGGGCAAAGCGAATCCTAATTTTCTGTTTATCGGTTTAGCCAACAGCTATCCTGATTATTATTTTGAAGTGATGGACGGAATATATCGCGTAAGGTATGGCTGTCATACCGATTATTTGCGATATGACGATATTAAAAATCAAAACACCGCAAGCAGTAAAATTAAAAATGCAGATATTATTTATGTCGGCGGCGGAAATACAGCTAAACTGATGAGATTATTTAGGAAATACGATATTGATCAAATGCTCGTGGAGGCATATAACGACGATAAAGTTTTATGCGGAGTAAGCGCAGGCGGCATTTGTTGGTGCGATTACGGCAATTCCGATTCAAGAGTTATTTCATCTAATACGAGCAAAATGATTCGGGTAAAAGGGCTTGGATTCATCCATGTTTTATTTGCGCCCCATATTGTAACCGAACCAAACAGGGCGGAACCTGTAAAACAAATGATGAAAAATACATACAAAATCCCCGCAATTCAACTCGACAATGCAGCGTTGGAGATTGTGGGTGATCAATACAGAATTTTAACAAACAATCATCAATCAGTCGCTCAAAAATGTTATTGGAAAAACGGTAAATATAGAATTGAAAATATAACGGCAACTGAATTTCATGGTATTGAAGAATTGTACGCAAGGGTAACGCAAGATTAAGCATAGACGCGGTGCTTGCACTTGTACACAAAAAAGGACCTGTTCGTGTGAACAGGTCCTTTGCTTCTATATTAGGAAAAATTATCTGGGATAGCGCTTAACGACACGCAGGCGCTCCATGGCGCGAGCCAGGTTGGCCTGGGAGTGGTGGTACTCCATTTGGCTGTGGTGCTGGCGCATTTCTTCCTCTGCCCGCTCCTTGGCTTCCTTAGCACGGCGGGCGTCGATCTCATTGGGCAACTCCGCAGACACGCACACCAAGGTGGCCTCATTGTTAACAAACTCCAAAAAGCCGCTGCCAACAAAGGCGTGAATGATCTTGCCCTGGGTATCCTTAATGCGCATTTCGCCCACTTCCACCGGGGTTACACAGTTCTCGTGCTGGGCCAGGAAGCCCACCTGGCCGCCGTCGATAGCCGGGATCACCAGGGTCTGCGCCCGGCCGTCATAGAACACACGGTTGGACGCCACAATTTTCAATTTGAATGTATTGTCTGCACCCATACGGGCACCTCCTTGCTACAAGGATCACTTTTGCATTTGCTTGGCTTTCTCCAGCACATCGTCCAGGGTGCCTACATTGAAGAACGCCATCTCCGGCACATCGTCTACCTCGCCGTTGATGATGGCCTTAAAGCCGCGAATCGACTCCTTCAGCGGTACAAACACACCGGGAATACCGGAGAACTGCTCGGCCACATGGAAAGGCTGGGACAGGAACTTCTGGATCTTTCTTGCACGGTAAACGGTGACCTTATCCTCGTCGGACAGCTCCTCCATACCCAGAATAGCAATAATATCTTGCAGCTCTTTGTATTTTTGCAGGTACTCCTGCACCTTACGAGCCACCTCATAGTGCTCCTCGCCCACTACATCGGCCTCCAGAATACGAGAGCTGGACTCCAGCGGGTCCACAGCCGGGTAAATACCCTGCTCCACGATCTTTCTGGACAGTACGGTAGTGGCGTCCAAGTGGGCAAAGGTGGTGGCCGGTGCCGGGTCGGTCAGGTCATCCGCAGGCACATACACAGCCTGTACGGAGGTGATAGACCCGTTCTTGGTGGAAGCGATACGCTCCTGCACCTCGCCAACATCCGTTGCCAGCGTGGGCTGGTAACCTACTGCGGAGGGCATACGACCCAGCAGAGAGGAAACCTCGGAACCGGCCTGTACAAAACGAAAGATGTTATCAATAAACAGCAGCACATCCTGGTGCTCCACATCACGGAAGTACTCCGCCATGGTCAGCCCGGTTTCTGCCACACGCATACGGGCGCCGGGCGGCTCGTTCATCTGGCCAAAGACCAGGGCTGTCTTTTGCAGCACGCCGCTCTCGCGCATTTCGTTCCACAGATCGTTACCCTCACGGGAACGCTCGCCTACGCCGGTAAAGATGGAGTAACCGCCGTGCTGGGTGGCTACATTGGTGATCAGCTCCTGGATCAGCACCGTCTTACCTACGCCGGCGCCGCCGAACAGACCGATTTTACCGCCCTTTTGATAGGGGGTCAACAGGTCGATAACCTTGATACCGGTCTCCAAAATCTCCACATTCGGGGACTGGTCCTCAAAGCTGGGGGGCTGCCGGTGAATGCCCCAGTGCTTCTCGCCGCTTAGGTCCTCCAGACCGTCCAGGGTATCGCCGACCACATTGAACAGGCGGCCCAAGGTCTTTTGGCCCACAGGCACGGAGATGGAGTTGCCGGTGGCAACCACTTCCATATCCTTGCACAGACCGTCAGATGTTGCCAGCATAATGCAGCGCACACAGTTGTTGCCGATGTGCTGGCTCACTTCCATCACCAGGCGCTTGCCGTCCAGCTGCACCTCCAGCGCCTCCTTAATGGCGGGCAGTTCGTCCGGGAACGCCACATCCACAACGGGGCCCATGATCTGAATGATTTTGCCCTTATTCATAGGATTGCCTCCGATTGTTAGTCAGTTTTCTTCTTTTGCGCCTTAGCGCCGGCGATCACTTCCGTGATCTCCTGGGTAATGGCAGACTGCCTTGCCCGGTTATAATCAATGGTCAGCTGATTGAGCATATCCTTGGCCGCGTTGGTAGCCGTCTGCATGGCGGTCATACGGGCGTTATGCTCGGAGCAATAGGACTCCACCAGCGCGCCATACACAAACCCGGCCACATAGTTGGGCACAATGTGCTCAAACACTTCGTCCGGCGACGGCAAAAACGCCACCTGATCGTAATATTTCCGATCCCGGTGCACAGAGATCTGTTCCTGCTCCAAAGGCAGCAGTTGGTGGCACTCGGCCTGCACATTCAGGGAGTTGATCATCTTGGTATAGATGATATACACCTCGTCCAGTTCACCGCTGACGAACAGCTCCGTCACTTGCTCCGCAATATACCGTGCCCGGTTCATATTCGGGTTCTGGGCCGTGTACTTAAAGTCTATGTCGACGGGAATGTTCTTGGTCTCAAAATACCGGCGGCCCACTTCGCCCACCACAAAGAGTTTGTTATGGTTCTCGTTCTCTCCGGTGTGGGTGGCCTCCTCGGCGATCTTGATCACATTGTGGTTGTAGGCACCGGCCATGCCCTTGTCGGCGGTGACCACAATATAGCCTTTTTTTCGATCCTCTGGCGCCAAATCGGGCCGCTGGTCAAAAAAGCGGTTACCGGCATCCGGCGATTCCATCAGGATCTTAGCCAAAGCGTCCTGCATGGTGAAGAAGTACGGCTCCGTATTCTTCAGGTCCGTTCTGGCCTTTGAGAGCTTGGAGGACGAGATCATATACATGGCGTTGGTGATCTTCATGGTGTCCTTAATGCTCTTCATCCGGCTTTGGATCTCTCTTGCATTAGCCATGGTTTACCTTCTTATATTCATCGGTTGCGGCCAGGATCTCCTCCCGCAGCTCGTCGGTGAGCACCTGATCCTTTTCAATGGTCGCCACCAGCTCCGGGTACTTGGCGTTTACAAACTCCAGCAGTCCGGTCTGGAACGCCTTGATCTTTCTCGGTTCCACATCCATAAACTTATGGCCGATGGCTGCCACCAAAGACACCACCATATCCGACAGGGACAACGGGTGACACAGTGGCTGCTTTAACAGCTCCATCAAGCCCTTGCCGTAGGTCAGGCTGGCCTTGGTCTCATCGTCCAGATCTGAGGAAAACTGGGTAAACACTTCCATCTCACGGAACTGAGCCAGGTCGATACGCAGAGAACCGGCGGCCTTCTTCATAGCCTTGGTCTGGGCTGCGCCACCTACACGGGATACGGACAGGCCTACATTTACAGCCGGGCGCTGACCGCTGAAGAACAGGTCGCTCTCCAAGAAAATCTGGCCGTCTGTAATAGAAATCACATTCGTGGGAATGTAGGCGGAAAGGTCGCCTGCCTGGGTTTCAATAATAGGCAGAGCGGTAAGAGAGCCGCCGCCCAACTTATCGGACAGTCGGCTGGAACGCTCCAGCAGCCGGGAGTGCAAATAGAACACATCGCCGGGATAGGCCTCACGGCCGGGACTTCTTTCCAGCAGCAGGGACAGCGCACGGTAAGCTACCGCGTGCTTGCTCAGATCATCGTACACGATCAAGCAGTCCTTGCCCTTGTACATAAAGTATTCTGCCATTGCGGTGGCGGAATAGGGAGAAATATATTGTAGAGAGGACGGGTCGGAAGCAGTGGAGCATACCACGATGGTATAGTCCAAGGCACCGTACTTATCCAGCGTATGCACCAGCTTTGCCACGGTAGACGCCTTTTGACCGATGGCGTTATAAACGCAGATCACATCCTTGCCCTTTTGGTTCAAGATGGTGTCAATGGCAATAGAGGTTTTACCGGTCTGGCGGTCGCCGATGATCAACTCACGCTGGCCACGCCCAATGGGGAACATAGAGTCAATGGACAGAATACCGGTAGCCAAAGGGGTATCTACCGACTGCCGATCCACAATGGAGGGTGCCGGTTCTTCAACCGGGCGGTAGTCGTCAGACTGGATCTCGCCCTTGCCGTCGATGGGCTCGCCCAAAGCGTTGACAATACGGCCGATAAAGCCCTCGCCTACCGGCACGCCGGCACGCTTATGGGTACGCACAGCGGTAGAGCCCTCGTGGATCTCGCTATCCTGGCCAAACAGGATGCAACCGATTTGGTTCTCCTTAATATCCTGGACCATGCCCTTGACCCCGGAGTCAAACACCACGATCTCGCCGTACATGGCGTGGTTCATACCGTAAATGGTGGCAATGCCGTCGCCTACGCGAACAACCTTGCCCACTTCCTCGTCATTTTGGTTAAAGTCGTAATTGGTGATCTCCTCGCGGAGAATGGATACGATCTGATCCGAACTGATTGCTGCCATTACTTCACTTCCCCAGTCAGTTTTTGCTGTAATTTATCTAACTTGCCCTTTACGGAGCGGTCATATTCACAGTCGCCGCAGCGCAGAATAAACCCGCCCAGCAAGTCCGGCTGTACCGCAATGTCCAGCTCCACATTGGCGGCACCGAATTTTTGCTTCACAAACGCGCGCATTTTCTCTGTCTGTTCCGCACTGGGCGGCTCCACGCAGAGCAACTGCGCCTGAACCGTGCCCGCTTTTTGGCGGCACAGATCCTGATAGGCCTCAAAAATCTCTGTCAGTGCATACACGCGCTCATGCTTGCAAAGCACCTTCATAAAGGAGGAAACGGGCGGCGTAAAAATACGGTCCAGGCACTTTTCCTTCTCTGCAAAGCGCACTCTGGGATCAGAGAGCACCTGGGTGAGCAGCGGATTTTCACGCAGCAAGGTTTCTGCTGCTTTGATCTGCTGTTCGTCCAGATTCAGTTCTCCCAGCACCAGCGCATAATTCTGTGCGGTTACGGTCATACCGGATCACCGCCGTCCTGCCCCGCCAGAAAATCGTCATAGATCGCGCTGTTATCCAGCTCAGACGCCTCTTTAGACACCACCTTGGCCGCAGCGTCCATTGCCAGTGCAGCAATGTCATGCTTAACGGACTGGAGTGCCTCATTGCGCTCATGCTCGATGGTCTGGTGCGCGTCGCGTACCATCTTGTCGGAGGTGAGCTTGGCCTGGTCTACGATCTTGTCAGCTTTGGCTTTGGCAGTGACCTTTGCGTCTGCAATCAAGCGTGCCGACTCCTCGTCTGCACCGGCTAAGCGACCCTCATATTCTGTTTTCAGAGCGCCTGCGGCTCGACGATCCTCGTCGGCGTCTTTGAATTGTTGGTCTATCATGGACTGCCGTTTATCCATGGCACCCAGCACCTTGTTCCAGACAAATTTCTTCATCAGGATATAGAAGATTACCAGGTTGATCACGGTAAAGAGCAGATTCCAGTCTAATGACAGCATAGACACTGCTTCCTTTCTGCTTGTGGATTTTCTCGGTTATTTCATAATGAAGATGATCAAAATACCGATAACCAGACCGTAAACAGCCGTTGCCTCTGCCAGGGCGCAGCCCAGGATCAGAGCGGTACGAATGTCACCGGCAGCCTCGGGCTGACGAGCGATGGCGTCTACTGCCTTACCGGTTGCAAGGCCGATGCCGAGACCTGCTGCTGCACCTGTAAGTACGGCGATTGCCGCTGCGATTGCTACTGTCATGATAAATTTCTCCTTTTCTGTAAAAGTTCTATTTAATCTTCAATGGCTTCCTGAATGTACAGTGAGGTCAAAAAGACGAACACATACGCCTGGATAAAGCCATCGAAAATATCAAAGTAAAGGCTCAATGCCACCGGAATTGCTACCGGCACCACCGCTTCAATCAGCTTCATAATAATGAAAGCGCCGATGATGTTGCCGAAAAGTCGGAAGCAAAGAGACATGGGCTTGATGATCAGCTCCAACAAATTGATGGGCAGTACGATAGGTACCGGCTTAGCAAAGGACTTAAGCCATCCCTTCGTACCCTTTTTATGAATACCGGCGTACTGAACCAGGATAATGCTGGTCAGCGCCAGACCTACGGTTACATTCAGTTCCTTGGTGGGGGACTTAAAGCCGAAAATGCCGCACATATTGCAGGCACCGATATAAACAGCTACCGTCATCATCCAAGGAATGTAACGATCCCCATCCGGGCCCATAACGCTGTGGAAGAATGAGCGCATTTTGTCTACGCACATTTCAATAAGCAGCTGGCGTTTGGAGAGCTTGCCCTCCACCTTCAGTCCACGGGTGAGCAAAATACCGGCGATCAGGAACACCGCCATAATGATCCAGCTGACGACTGTGCCCTCGTCGATCTTGAGCTTGCCGCCAAACAGACTGAACACCGTTTCCGTATTCAGTTCTTCGATCAATTTACTTGCCACATCGGTTTTCAGCAGCAACGCCGTCACCTCCAATCAATCCTTATTTCCATTGCTCATTTTACACCCCCGTTTCTCAAAAGTAAACAGGCTTCCGGCAAATTTGAACACCAAGATGTAAAAAAATCGTCTAAAAAGCGCAAGGAATTTGGTTAAAATTTCCGTACATTTATTACTCTTTGTAAAATTGCCTTATACTTTTTGGCGTGGCGTCGGGCTTTTTGCGCTTTTTTGCCGGTGTACAGGTTGTATAGTTGGCTTGACAAGATGAAAACCGAGCAAAAACCGTCCATGCACACAGAGAAAACTGCAACTTTCTTATTTACTTTAGCGGCAAAGGGGTATATAATGAAGTTTCAAGAAAGAACCCCACAACCAAGGAGGAAAAAAGATGGCTGTACTTGTAACAGGCGGCGCCGGTTATATCGGCTCTCACACCTGCGTGGAGTTAATCAACGCAGGCCAGGATGTGGTCATCCTGGATAATTTTTACAACTGCAAGCACTCGTCGCTGGATCGGATCCGCGCGCTGGTGGATCGGGACTTTAAGTTCTACGAATGCGACATTCGGGACCGAGAGGGTCTGAACAAAGTCTTTGAGACAGAGGACATTGACTGCGTCATTCACTTTGCCGGGCTGAAGGCCGTGGGCGAGAGCGTACACAAGCCCCTGGAATACTTTGATAACAATGTAAACGGCACCCTGGTACTGCTGGATGTGATGCGCCACCACGGCTGCAAAAAGATCATCTTCAGTTCCTCTGCCACAGTGTACGGCATGAACAACATTGCCCCCTTTACCGAGGATATGGAGATCGGTGGGGTCACCAACCCCTACGGGCGCACCAAGTATATGATCGAGTGCATTCTCCAGGATCTGTATGTGAGCGATCCCAGCTGGAGCATTTGCCTGCTGCGGTACTTTAACCCCATCGGCGCCCACAAGAGCGGCACCATGGGCGAGGATCCCAACGGCATTCCCAACAACCTGATGCCCTACATTACCCAAGTGGCTGTGGGTAAGCTGAAGAAGCTGGGCGTGTTTGGTAACGACTACCCCACCCCGGACGGCACCGGCGTGCGGGACTATATTCATGTGGTAGATCTGGCGCTGGGTCATGTAAAGGCAGTGGAAAAGCTGGAAAAGGATCAAGGCCTGTTTATCTACAATCTGGGCACCGGCATCGGTTACAGTGTGCTGGATGTGGTCAAGGCCTTTGAAAAGGCCAACGGCGTGGAGATTCCCTATGAAATCAAACCCCGCCGGGACGGCGATATTGCCACCTGCTACTGCGACCCCTCCAAGGCGAAGCGTGAACTGGGCTGGCAGGCTACCCGCTCGCTGGAAGAAATGTGTGAGGACTCCTGGCGCTGGCAAAAGCAGAACCCCAACGGTTACCCGGACTGATTTTATAATAGTGTATATAGAAGAAGCGGAGGTGCAAAACGCACCTCCGCTTTTCTTAATGCCTTAGATCATTTGAACTTGGCATACAAAATTGAAGCCAGGATCACATCAATCACAAACAGCACCAAAGATACCGCGCCCATGATTTGCGCTCTGTGGCACAGCTGTTGATTTTCCTCTGTCAGCTTCGCGCCCTTTTGCTTAAACACCGCCGGCACTACCATAGCCATAATGCCAAAAGCGGGACAAATGCCCAAAAGGCACAGACCGATAATCGCACTGGTCTGGGCAAAGCGTGCCAGCTTATCAATAATCGTTTTATTCATGGCAATTCTCCTTATCTCCTGCGGTGGCTTTACGCTCCAGCAGGCCGTATTTTCGTTGCAGACGGGTAATTTTTTGCTCCAATGGCGTACCAAACAGCACCAAAAAGACTGCGGTAGACCCGCCAAACACCAAATCAAAAGGTGCGCCGGAGGCATACACCGCCAGCACCGCAGGCCAAGTAAAGTCCGTCACCGTCATTAAAACCGTGCTCAAATCCACCACCAGGCCGTACACCACTGTGGCTAAAAAGAAGCCCACCAGCGCCAGCACCCAGCGGTTCACCCGTCCGGGACGCAGCAGCATGCCGGCCAGCAGCCCCACCAATCCCAGCGCCACCATTTGAAAGGGGGTCCATATTCCTTGTCCAAACAGGAAGTTAGACAAAAAGGCGGACAGCGCCCCCACCATATAACCGGAAAAGGGACCAAGACACATACCGGCCACGATCACCACCGCGGCAATGGGCTTCACCTGAGGGATCAGATAAAACACGGCCCGGCTGACCACCGCTAGCGCCGTTAAGACGGACAGCAGCGCCATCTCTCGGGCAGAGATCGGCTTCCGCTCCAGATGCAAAAAGAACGGCAGCGCACTGAGCAGCAGCAAAACCGCCGCCACCAAGTACCAAGAGGTCGTGTCTGCAAAGCACACCTGCCACACCACCAGCAGCACCGGCAAAACCAAAAACAACAGGGTCAGCAATACCCGCTTCATAGGACCAGGTCCTCCGGCGATACGGCGTCCGGCAGCGCACGGCAGGTCACCCGGCGCACACCGGTGGTGTACAGCTCCATGCCGGCAAAGAATGCCCGCCGAGGCCGAGGCGGGGTCACCACCCGGTTGCACAGGAAGGCCGCTTCATCGCTGTAAGTACCGGCAAAATCCAGATCGTGCGTCACCAACACCACCGTTTTACCGGCAGCGCACAAGTGGCGTAACCGGGCGCCCAGCTGCGCTTTTGCACCGGCGTCCAACCCGGCGGTAGGCTCATCCAGCAACAGCACATCGGCGCCAGTATCCAGCACCATGCCCAGCCCCACCAGTCGGCTTTCGCCGCCGGACAGATCCAGCGGGTGCCGGGCGGCCAGGTGAGCAATGCCCAGGTGCTGCAATGTTTCCGCCTGCACCAACTGATCTACCCGATCCCGGGTAAACAGATACTGCACCGTTTGGGGCAGCAAGGCAGTGGGCACCGGGCGCTGCACCTTGCCTGCGTAGGGTTTCAACACACCGGCCATCACCCCCAGCAGGGTGCTCTTGCCGCTGCCGTTGGCGCCTACAATGGCATAGCACTTGCCTGCCGTTAAGGTCAGAGACAGGCGAAAGAGTACATCAGCGCTCTTTTTCTCATAAGCAAAGCAAACTTCTTTTAAGGTCAATACCGACTTACCTGCAGGTTGGGGCGCAGGCGCAGGCTTGCACCGCAGATGGGCGGCCAAGGGCTGGGCCTCCCGCACCGTCAGCGGTACTTCGTCAAACAGGATTGCCCCAACCGGCAGCGCCTGCAACATGGGGTCGCCGCTTTGCCGCAAGGCACGAGCAAAGGCATGGGGATCATCATAACAGGTGCAGCGCCCGGCACGGAGCAACAGCACGCCGTCCGCCTGTGCCAAAGCTGCGCCGGGGGTATGGGTACTCATCAGCACCGTTACGCCCAACTCGCGGTTCAGCCGCAGCAGCACCTGCAAAAATTTTTCTTCCGCCGCCGGATCCAGCGCCGCACAAGGCTCGTCCAGCAAAAGCACCCGAGGCGAGCCGGTCATAGCTGCCGCCAGGGACAGCAGTTGCTGTTCCCCACCGGACAAAGAGGCAGTGGTGCGCTCCATCAACGGCTCCAAATGGAAGAATGCGGCACACTCCCCCACCCGCCGCGCTACGGCAGCACCGTCCAGCCCGGCGTGCTCCGGCGAGAAGGCCAGTTCCCGCTGCACACTGTCCGTGACTAAACTGTCCTGTGGATTTTGAAAAACGAAACCTGCCGGGCTGTCACAGTGGAGCTGCCCGCGCAAAGCACCGTGAGGCGCGATCTCCCCTTGCAGCAGCCGCAGTAAAGTGCTCTTGCCGCTGCCTGATGGCCCCATCAGCAAATAAAAGCCGCCGGACGGAATGGAAAAGGTTACATCGGACAGTGCCGCTCTGTCGGCGTCCGGGTAAGTGAAATTCAGTTTTTCCGCTTCAATCGCCGCCATTGCAGTGCCTCCCCTACATTTGAGATCGTCGGGCAAAAACAAAGCAAGCCCGCTGCCGCCGCCCCTAAGGGAGACAGGGTGACCCATTCCAGCTGCGGGTCAAAATAAAAAGTAAGGCCGCCGGTGAGTGCCACCGCCAGCACCGTGATACTCAGCAGGAGCACCACGGCCAGCCCTACGCCGTCCGCCACACCGAATGTAAACGGATCGTACACCCGACGACGCCCCTTGCCGTAGCCTCGGGCGCGCATAGCGTCCGCTGTGGTCATACTCCCTTCCAGGGACAAGGTGACCAGCGTAGAAAACTGATCCAGTGCCTCATGCAGGGGCTTTTCTTTCGCCAATCCCGCACCGGCACGAGCCAGGCGGATTTGCCGTGCATTCTCCCGAAAACGGGCAATACACCCTAAAGTCATAGAAAATAAAAGAGAAAAGCGGGGCGCCGCTCGACCGGTAACCGCCAGCAGACGATCGCTGCCCAGTACGCGGCCAAACACCGCCAGCCACAGCACCACCCCGGCGAATATGCCCCCCTGGAAGCAGCCGTAAATCAGGCTTTCCAAAGTAAACTGGGTGTCGCCCCGGCTAAAGAGGACCGTAACACCCCAGTGGGCAAACAAAAAGTTAAAACCGCCCACCAGCGCCACCAGCACCGGCACGCACAAAAGGCTGCGCAGACTGCGGCGACCATCCGTCAGCAGCAGGTACACCGCCGCGCCCAGCAGAGACAACGCCACCGGCACCGGGTGGCGGCTCAGGCAAGTGAGCAGCAATACACACAAAAGAAAACAGAACTGCACCAATGGGTGCCACTTGGCAAACCGCACCATCAGCGAATATGGGCATCTTCTTTGGTCTGATACCGATAGCCGTACTGATCCAAAAGATGCATTTTTTCCAGCGCCACCACGCAGCCCTTGGCCACGCAGTGCATTTCGTCCGTGGCCTTACGCACCGGCACGCCGCCCAGTGCGTCCGAAAACAGACGATCCATATTGCAAATATTGGCACCGCCGCCGGTAAGCAATACGCCGGTGTTGCCGATGTCTGTTACCAACTGGGGTGAAGTGCGCTCAAACAGCGCCCCGGCGTGCTCCGCCACCGTCTCAAAATACGGTTGCAGCGCCAAATACAGAGCGTTGCCGCTGATCTCCACCTCCCGAGGCAAACCGGTAAGCAGGTCCTGCCCCTTCGCATAGGTGGTTACATCTTCCTCTCTGGGCAGAGCACAGGCCACCGTGCGCTTGATCTCCTCTGCGGTGCGCAGGCCAACAGCCACATTGTGCTCCTCTCGCAGGAACTTGACAATTTCCGCATCCAGGTCGTTGCCCCCGACTTTCAGGGACTCGGACTGGCTCATAGCGCCCTGGCTGATCACAGCCATGTCCACCGTGCCGCCGCCCAGGTCAATCACAAAGGCGCCGGAGGGCTGCATGGGGTCGATCCCGGCACCAAAGGCAGCGCACAGAGGTTCCTCCACCAGACACACGGAACGGGCACCGGCGTGGATCATCACGGACACAATGGTGCGCTTCTCCACATCCGTGTGCATGGCCGGCACAGATACCACCACACGAGGCTTAAACAGGCTGTTGCCAATCACTTTATTGATAAAATGGCGCATCATCTGCTGGGCCAGCTCATAGTGACCCACCACGCCGGAGAGAATGGGCCGCTCCACACGCAGGCCCTCCGGCTCGCGCCCCTCTAAGAAATAGGCACGCTTACCGGCGTACAGTACCTTCTCTTTTTCCTCATCATAGGCCACATAGGCCGGCTCGTCCAGCCGTATACCCTTGCCGGGCACACCAATGACAATATTGGTGGTACCCAGATCAATGCCCAAATCATATCCAAACATAAACATCCGTCCTAAACAAAAATCGCTTTTCTATATGCTACTGTATCCCACCGTCATTGTCAACAGATAAAAAATGAACAAGCCCGCTGTACCGCAGCATTTTTTTATCATTCTCCACCATGGCCTGTATGCTCTCCCGCGTACCCACCAGAATCAGCAGGGACTTGGCACGGGTCAGGGCGGTATAAAACAAATTGCGGTAGCACAGTTTGGGCGATGCACCGATGGTGGGCATCACCACGGCGGAGAACTCCGAGCCCTGGCTCTTATGTACAGTCATGGCGTAGGCCAAATCCAGCTGGTCCGCATTTTGCAGGGAATACATGGCCTCCCGATCGTCAAACCGCACATTCAGAATATCCTGCCCCCGATCTATGCGGGTAAGAATACCAATATCGCCATTAAACACCCCGGCACCGCTGTCGCCGTTTTTCTTAAACCAGGGCACATCATAGTTGTTTTTGATCTGCATGACCCGGTCGCCCTCCCGCAGCGTGCGACCCATCGTCACCAGCTCCGCCTTATGCTTGTCCGGCGGGTTCAACGCCGCCTGCAATTGGGCATTTAGGTATACGGTACCGGCAGCCCCTTTGCGAGAGGGGCACAGCACCTGAATATCCTTTATGCTGTCCATTCCGTAACCGGCAGGAATTCGCCGGGTCACCAGCTCCACCACCTTGCGAGGCACTGCATAAACAGACGCTGTATTTAAGAAAAAGAAGTCCGAGTCCGGGGTATTGCAGTCCAACTCCGGCATTTTACCGGCCACCACCCGGTGCGCATTGGTGACGATACGGCTTTTCTGCGCCTGGCGAAACACTTTATCCAGGCTGATTACATCGATCCGTCCACCGGCGATCAAATCGGACAGCACATTGCCTGCCCCTACCGGCGGCAGCTGATCCACATCGCCTACCAAAATCAGACGGCAATGCAGCGGCAGCGCGTCTAAAAGTGCGGAAAAGAGCAGCACATCTACCATGGAAAGCTCGTCCACGATCACTGCGTCCAAATCCAGCGGATTGCGCAAATTATGAACAAAGGTCGGCTCCGGCTCCCCATCCCGTCGCTCGGTCTCCAGCAGGCGGTGAATGGTCTTGGCCTCGCTGCCGGTGAGCTCCGTCATGCGCTGGGCAGCCCGACCGGTAGGCGCCGCCAGCGCCACCCGCAGCCCCCGGTTCTTCATCATGGCAATAATGCCTTTTACGGTTGTGGTCTTGCCGGTACCCGGGCCGCCGGTCAAAATCAGCAGACCCTTTTGGGTAGCGATTTCAATGGCTCGGCGCTGCTTCTCGTCCAGCTCAATGCCATTAGCGCCCTCATAGGCCAGGATCTCAGAAGTGAAGATCTCGCACTCCCGGGGCGGGTACTGGGTCATCACCCGAATCCGTTGCCCAATCCCCTGCTCCGCCTCATAAATATGGGGCAAAAACAAAAACGGCTGTCCGTCCATCTGTTCTTGCACCAATTGGCGTGCCTCCAAGGCGTTGTCCAACGCCATCTCTGCCCGGTCCTCGGTCATATCCAACCCGGTCACCGCTGTCTGGATCACCTTGCGCCGGGGCAGGCAGGTATGGCCGTTCTTCAAATTATACTGCACCACATAGATCACCGCTGCCTGATCCCGATAGGACGGGTCCGGCGCCTGGGGCAGCTCCTCTGCGATCTCCTGGGCCCGTTCAAAGGGAATGCCCTGATCGTTGCCGGTGATCACAAAGGCATAGGGGTTCTCCGCCAGGATCTCCGGTGCTTCCGGCCCAAAAAAGGAAAAAGCCTTAAACGCCTCTCCCTGTGTAAAGCCCATCCCGGCCAGCGCTTCCAGCGCCTGGCGGGAGGCAAACTGATTTTTGTACTCCCGGCTGATCTTCTTGGCCATACTGCGGCTGATGCCCTTTAGCTCTGCCAGTCGCTCCGGCTCCTTCTCGATCACCTGCAAGCTATCGGCACCAAAGGCCTCTACGATCTTGGTGGCCGTAGAGGGTCCGATGCCCTTAATAATCCCGCCGGACAGGTATTGCAAAATGCCGGAGGCATCCTTAGGCAGGGTTACCGTTACCTGTACCGCCTTAAATTGGCGGCCAAAGCGAGGGTGCATGGTCCACTGACCGCGGAACACCGCCTCTTCCCCCTCGCTGATGGGGGGCATTTCACCGGCCACGGTCTCGCCGTCCCCGTTGGCCTCGCCTGTATTCAGTTGCAGTACGGTATAGCCGTTGTCCGGGTTGCGGTAAACGATCTCCTCCACCCGGCCGGCCAAATTCTCATACGCTTCTGCCATACCTTGCTCCAAAGTCTCTGAATTTCATCCTTCAGTATAGCATATTTCCGCAGGAATTGCCACCGCAGAGCACAAAAAAGCCGCAGGTTTTCACCTGCGGCACAGCGTGCAGAAAAAATTTAATTACAAATTTCTGCACGCTGGCAGACTTCGAGAAAGTGAGATAAATTTCGTATTTTGTGAGCGGGTGCCGTACACCGTACTGCTCCCGAACAAAAGACGAAAAGCGCCAAAAATGGCTTGAACTCAATGTTCAAGCCATTTTTCCAAATCGCCGGTAATTGCAAATACCTGCGGCAGGAGCAAGCCCCTGCCCTACGAAACCTCTGCTTCATTCTTTATAACCGGCGCGGTTTAGCCGCTTTATCGACGGTCTGAGCCGCAGGTCTTCACCTGCGGCGAAGACCGTAATTACCGCGCCAGCACAAAGTATAAGATCACAGCTGCACCTAAAACAATTCGATACCAGCCAAAAGCCTTAAAGTCGTGCTTTTTAATATACCCCATCAGGAACTTGATGGTCAAAATGGATACTACAAAAGCCACAATCATACCCACGGCCAGCAAGATGGCCTCGGCAGAGGTAAAGTGGAAGCCGAACTTGACCAGCTTCAGCGCACTGGCGCCGAACATCACCGGCACCGCCAAAAAGAAGGTGTACTCTGCCGCCACCGTGCGGGACACGCCAATGAGAATGGCACCCAAAATGGTAGCGCCGCTGCGGGAAGTGCCCGGGAACACAGCTGCGATCAACTGAAAAGCACCAATGATCAGTGCAGAAGTATAAGTCAACTCGCCAATGGAATGGATCTTGGCGGTTTTGCCTTTGTTCCAGGTTTCCACCACCAAAAAGAAGATACCAAAGAGAATGAGCATGATTGCCACAGTCTGCCAGTTGTAAAACAGCGCGTTCAGCTTATCATCAAAGAGCACGCCCACCACGGCAGCCGGTACGCAGCTGACCAGCACCTTGAACCACATTTGCCAAATGTCTTTCTTGGGCACAATGCGTTTGTTTTCTATACCAAAAGGCCACAGCTTGTGCCAGTACAGTACCACTACGGCCAAAATGGCGCCCAGCTGGATCACCACCAGGAACATCTCCTTGAACTGAGGTGTCACATTCAGGTGCAAAAATTCGTCCACCAGGATCATGTGGCCGGTGGAGCTGATAGGCAACCACTCGGTAATGCCCTCTACAACACCCAGCACAATGGCCTTGAGTATTTCAATAATCAAATTCATATACTGTATTGCCTCCCCTATCGTTTTTCCTATTGTAACAGACCCGCAGCTTCTTGTACAGAAATCTTATGAGATTTAACACAAATTTATCCTAACAAAAGCGCCGCAGTTGCCCGCAGCGCTTCATGCTCAGAAATTAAAGTTGTTGTAGCCCCAGTGATCCACCTCTCGGTAGCGCACATAGGTACGCTCCGGCGGCACCTGCAAATACTGCTGGGCAATGGCGCACAGCCGGCGGGTCAGGTCATCGTAGGCGTCGTCCGTTGCCGTACCGAAAATGGACACAGAGAACAGGGCGCAGGGCGCATCACTGCCCTGAAAGTACATTTTTTGTTCGCCTACCAGGTTCACCATCAGCCAACTTTCGCTTTTGCCGGGAATGGCGGTAATGGCGTCGCCCAATGCACTTTTCAGCTCCGCTGCCACGGCGGACAAATCCTCTGTGGTCTTTACTTCAATAAAAGGCATGGCTTTACTCCTTTACGCCGGACAGCGCTTTCCAATGGATCTTACAGTATTCCTTGCCGTCAATAGGCGGATATTTCTCATCGTCCACCTTGGCGGCGTTGTAGCACTTGTAGTCCCCTACATAGGCGCAACGCTGGGTGTCCGCACCCCCTTCGCTGAGGGAGGGAATAAACGCATACAGGAAAATACCAAGAACCGCCACACCGATGCAGGCAAAGCCCACCTTGCCGGGCACCTTTTTGAACAGCTTGGCAGCATCCACTTTCTCCAGGCCCTTGATCTTCATCACCAGCTTCATCAGCAGGTAGCCCAAAACGGCGGCGATCACGCCCACCAGCAGACCGCCCAGCACATCGGTGGCGTAATGCACCATCAAGTACACACGGGAGCCCATGGTGCACAGAGCCACACAGGGGAACAACCAGGCAATTTTCTTTTTATCGCTCTTAAAGCACAGGAACAGCGCGGTAGCTACCTCTACGGCAGAGGTGGTGTGGCCGGAGGGAAAGCTGTAATCGCTCTCGCTCAGCGCCCCGGCGCCGATATACCAGGACCAGTAATCCGCGTTATGCTGCAAAGTGTTGTACGGTCTGATCCGCAGCACCATTGGCTTGGCGATCACATTGGTAATCAGCGTACCGATGATCACGGCAAATAAAATGGAAAAGCCATACTTGCGGGTGCGCTTAAAAAAGCACAGTACCACAGACAGCACCACAATGGGAATGGTGAAATTCTCGTCCCCAAAGGCGGTAAAGAACTTGGCAACGCCGGTCAAAAACCCGCACTGCATGGAGCCGAAGAACCGAAACACCCACAGATCGAAGGCATAAAACGCCTTGTCTATGTTGTCACCGATGGTCAGCAAAATCGGACTGAACATAGAAAAACCCCTTTTCTGTAATTTACATCCCCAGTTTACCAAATTTTGGTCCCAAATACAAGACAAACCGGGCAAAAACAATCCCTTTTTCCATGCGGGTTTACAAATCCTTTACAAGTGGGGGGATTTTCTTCTTCATTTGGTCACAAATTCGTCAAAAATCCGTGGTATAGTAGAAGCAATCTAAGAAAATAAGCGAGGCAGTATGACACAAAATCCTTATCAGGTGCTGGGCGTGCCCAACGGTGCCGATTTGGCGGAATGCACCCAAGCCTACAAGCGCCTGGCCAAAAAGTACCACCCGGATCTAAACCCGGGAGATCGTGTGGCCGAGGCCAAGATGGCAGAGGTAAACGCCGCCTTTGACACCATTAAGAACGGCAACACCGCCGACAGCACCTCCACCGGCAGTCGCCGCAGTGCAGACGCCGGCAGCGATTACTATACCGCCGTGGTGAACTTTATCAACCACGGTCAATATGCACAGGCCATTAACCTGCTGGGCAATATGGACAAGAGCGATACCCGCTGGTACTATCTGGCCGCTTTGGCCTATATGGGCTACGGCGATCAGGAAAAGGCTATGGCAAACATTCGCATTGCCGTGAACCGAGAGCCAAATAACGCCAATTACCAAAGCGCCTACAACAGCATTCGCCAGGGGATCAACCCTATGGGCTTCGGTTTTGACCCATTCTCGTTCTTTGACTTCTCCGCCTACACCGCCGGCGCAGGCAACACCGGCACCCGTCGGCAGCAAAGCCGCCCTGTGCGCCGGCAAGGGGGCTGCCTGCTGACCATTCTGCGCATAGCGCTGGCGATCTTTATCATCCGCCTGGTGATTTTGGGAATCACCTCCTTGGTGAGTTGGAGCAGTCAATACCAGCACTACGATGTATCGCCGGGCAATGCGTACAGTTACAGCCAAAGCGCAGACGGCAACCAAAGCAATGACCAAAACGACGACCAAAGCGAAAACGGTCAATATGGTTACAGCAACGGTCAAAACGGCAACAGCGCCTTTGGTCAAGCCCACGGTGCCGCTGCCGGCGCATAACTGTAAAAAGTTTGAAAGGACAATCCGGTTTATGAAAGAAAAACTCAAGCAAATGGGCTATAAAATGCAGCAGAGCATGATCGGTCGCTACGGCATAGACGCCCTGTATAAAGCCCTCCTGGTCATCTACCTGATTTTGGTGGTAACGGGCAGTGCCTTGGCCCGGGTGTCCCGCCCGGTCTATACCGTACTGTGGGTGCTCTCCCTGGCGGTGCTGATCTATGCCATTTTCCGTTCCTTCTCACGCAACATTGCCGCTCGGCAGCGCGAGAACGCCCGCTGGCTGGCACTGACCGCCCCCATACGGCGAGAGGGCCGTCTGCTGCGAGACAAATGGACGTTCCGCAAAACCCATGTGTTTAAGAAATGTCCCGGTTGCAAAGCGGTGCTGCGCTTGCCCCGCAAGAAAGGCAAGCACACCGTCAACTGCCCCCATTGCCATAAGAATTTTACCGTGCATGTACACGGATAAAACAAATGCCCTGCCAAGCGGCAGGGCTTATTTTCACTAAATTATACCCAAAAACAAGGACCCAAGGCGGCAAAACCGCTTCGGGTCCGTTTTTTCTGCTTAGATCATTCCTGATCGGCGTCCTCGTCTTCGTCGTCCTCACAGCTGACCTCAAACTCCAGGGTCTCGCCGCAGGCGGGGCACTCCATAGAGCCGTCCAGCACGGTGTCCTCATCTACCACAAAGGTCTCGTGGCAAGCGGGGCACTCGATCTCAAACTCCTGGCACTCGTCCTCGTCGTCATCGCAGCAACCGCAGTCGCAGTCATCGTCGTCCTCGTCACCGTAGAGGTACTCCTCCACATCGCCCAGATCCTCGTCCACAGCGTCCAGCTGATCTGCCATCATCTCTACGCCGTCGGTCAGGTCGTTCACATCTTCTGCCAAGTTCTCCAGTACGTCGATCATGGCTCTGTAAATCTTGGTCTCTTTTTTGGACTCATCCAAGTCCATGCCGTCCAGCAGGCCCTTCAGGTAGCCCAGGCTCTCCGTTGTATCCATCGTGCGATCTCCTTTACAAAATATTGTTATTGGGGTTTATGCTCTTTCCATATACTCGCAGGTGCGGGTATCTACGCGGATTTTGTCGCCCTCGTTAATAAACAGCGGCACGCGGATCTCTGCGCCGGTCTCTACGGTAGCGGGCTTCAAAGTGTTGGTGGCGGTGTTGCCCTTAATGCCCGGCTCGGTCTTGGTAACCTCCAGTACCACAAAGGTGGGCGGCTCCACACCGAATACCTTGCCCTTATAGGACAGGATACGGCAGATGTCGTTCTCCTTTACGAACTTGAAGTTGTCGGACAGATCGGAGCCGTTCACCGGCACCATATCAAAAGTCTCCTGGTCCATAAAATAATACAGGCCGTCGTCGTTGTAGGAATATACCATTTCCTTGCGCTCAATGTAAGCGGTGGGGAACTTGGCGGTAGGGTTGTAGCTCTTCTCCACCACGGAACCGGTAATCACATTCTTTACCTTTGTACGAACAAAAGCGGCGCCTTTACCGGGCTTTACATGCTGGAACTCCACAACCTGGAGCACATTGCCGTCCTCTTCAAAGGTTACGCCGTTTCTGAAATCACCTGCTGATACCATATAAGTTTACCTCCAAAAGTAATCTGTAATACATAACAAAGATATTTTACAGTATTTCCAATAATAAATCAATACCCATTTTGTAACTGTCTTTGCCAAAACCGCAAATTTGCTTCACGCACACCGGGGTCAGCACGGAAATCCGGCGAAAACCCTCCCGTTGGTGAATATCGCTCATGTGCACCTCCACATAGGGGGTAAAGTCCTGCACTGCCTCAATCGCGTCACGCATGGCATAAGAATAATGGGTGTAAGCGCCCGCATTGAGCACCACGCCGTCATAGTCGGTGCGGCTGGCATGGATCTTGTCAATCAGCGCGCCCTCGTGGTTGCTCTGGTAAAAATCCACCTGCACGCCCTTGTCCTCACCATAAGCGGCCAGCTCCCGGTTAATATCCTCCAGGGTCTCGGCGCCGTACACATTCTTTTTGCGAATACCGGTCAAGTTCAAATTGGGGCCGTTCATCACAAGAATTTTTTTCATTTTCTTACCTCCGTAAAAAAGAAACGGGAGCGTAACGACACGCTCCCACAAATAATATGTAGCTTATTTGTACTTTCTTTTACGAGCAGCCTCGCTCTTCTTTTTGCGGGCAACAGAGGGCTTCTCATAATGCTCTCTTTTGCGGACTTCCTGGATGATACCGTCACGAGAAGTCTGACGCTTAAAGCGACGCAGTGCGCTGTCAAGAGATTCGTTCTCTTTAACTCTAACCTGGCTCATTAAATTCCCTCCCTCCGACCTGTTTGGCAGGGGTATTTGAATACTCTTTTCATATCCGCAAAGATTATAAACAATAACCGACGGATTGTCAAGCATAATATCAAAAAATGTCTAAATACTTGCAAAAAGGCAATGTCTTACCGCCTTTTTTGCCGCAAAATCAGATTTTTACGCTGACTGTCTTGGAATAGCTGCCGCCGGTCTTGCCGGTATAGCGACAGACCTTGTAATAATAGCGGGTACGCTTTTTCACGGATTTGTCTGTATAGCTCAGAGCCTTATTGCTCTTCACAGTGATCTTCTTTACATTCTTCTTAAATTTCTTGTCCGTGGAACGGAGAATGTAATAGCCGGTAAAGCCCTGGGACTTGCTCCAGCTGACCTTGGCGGACTTGGCACGAATCCGCTGCACTTTCACACTGCCGGGGGTTGGGGGCAACGCTTGCTTGGACACCGTGGCACTGTATGCGCCGGCGCCAAAGTGGCTGACGGCCTGTACCCGGAACTGATAGATGCTCTTGACCTTCAACTTCTTAAAGGTATAGTTGCAGGCGGTGGTGCTGAAATAAGTCCACTTTCTGCCGCCCTTTAACCGATAGGCAACGGTATAGCGCACCGCGTGCTCCGTGGGCTTCCAGTTCATCCGAATGGCCGTGGTGCCGGTGCGGGTGGTGGTGATATGGCCGGGCACACCCAGATGCAAGCCTACACCGTCCGTTACCGTTGAGCGATTGGAATAAGCAGCGTTGCCATCCTTGATATACACATAACGACGCACCTTATAATAATAGGTGGTATTCGCCTTGATCTCATCGTCTACATAAGTATTCTGTGCAGGATCCGTCACCGTGGCAATTAGGTCAAAGGTGCCGTTCTTCGCAGTGCTGCGAAACACCTGATAACCGTCCACATCGGCACGGGTGGTCCAGCTGACAGCCACGCCCTCGTCTCCGGCGCTGACCCGTGGCTTAGACGGAGCCGGCGGCAGGCAGGTGATGGTTTTGCTGGCGCTTTGACCGCTGCGGTCTGTGGCATTGGCAGCCAGAGTAAAGGTGTACTTCTCTCCGGTAGTCAGGCCGGTAACCGTGGCAGCCGTTTCGCTGGTGGTGCGGGATTTAACCACCTTCTTACCCTTGGTGTCCATTACGGAATATGTATAGCTCTCCGCACCGTCCACTACGCCCCAGGTGTAGCGAATGGAAGTGCAGCTTTTCCGCTCGGTGGAAATGGTCGGCGCCGCCAAGGTGCTCTCGTCCAAATAATACTTGCCGGTCAGCTTGCTGTAACGGTTTAAGGACAGGCCCATACCGTTGCCGCAACTCATGGGCGCACCGAAAAATTTATTCAGTGAGGTCACATCGCCGTCTTTCTCCTTGATATTGGTGTTGGGACTGTCCAAAAAGCTGTCCCAGTACACGGTGTCCACATGGCAGGCGGCGGGGGTGTAATTGCCGCTGGCGTAGTTGGAATGGTAAAGGAGAATTTTCTCTGTGTCTACGTGCTGTACCATGGCGGTATGCATGTGGCGGGTGCTGTCGTTGGCGCAGCCGTAAGAGATCACGTCACCGGCGGCCGCATTGTCCAAAATAAAATCCATCACTTGCCGCGCCACCGTCTTTTGCTTGGCAGAAGTGGTGGCGGCAGAAAAGGTCTTGCTGGCCACGGTATAATAATTTCCCGTATGATTATAGCGATAGGAGCCGCGCATTTGCTCATTATAGTAGGTCACGCCGTACAACTCTTTGCACACGGCGGACACAAAGCCAAAGCAGTTACCCACCACCTTGGCAGACTTGCCGGGAATATAACCGTTCTTGGTCTGCAAGGTCTCCAGCGCGCCCTCCACATGCTGCCGGGCGGCGGCAGAGGCGGTCACAGGCACGGCAAACGCAGTACAGATCACAAATAAAGCGGCCAAAAATACGCTTAGTATTTTCTTCACACACTCACATCCTGTAAAAATCTGCAGAATAGTATAGCACAAATCCCCTTTTCGGTCAAATTCGGCAAAAAATACAGGACGACCGGGGCAGTTCTGCACTGCCGAGGTCGTCCAAAGTCTGTGATTTATTACAACGTGTAATTGCCGTTAGATGGCAACAAAGTTCACCAGTTTGCCGGGCACATAGATCTCTTTTTTAATGGTCTTGCCCTCCAGCAGTGCGGCGATCTTGCTGTCTGCCTTAGCGGCGGCCAGCACTTCCTCCTTGGGCGTATCCGCGCTGATGGTCATACGGGAGCGCACCTTGCCCAGTACCTGAAGCACGATCTCCACCGTGTCCTCCTTGGTCTTGGCCGGGTCAAATGCAGGCCACTGTGCCTCGTGCACCATGCCGCCGAACTGCTCCACTTCCCACATTTCTTCCGTTACATGGGGGGCAAAGGGGTTCAGCAAAACGGTCAGCGCGCGCAGCTCGCCGCGAGTGATGCTGCCCTTGTCGTACACTTTGTTCAGAAGCGTCATCAGCGCCGCAATAGCGGTATTGCACTTCAGCTGGTCAATATCCTCCGTCACCTTTTGAATGGTCTGGTGCATCAGGGTCTCCAGATCATTGCTGTAAGTCTCCTCCGGAGTGACCATGGTTTGCAGGTTCCAGTACCGCTCCAAAAAGCGCTTGCAGCCCTTAATGGAGTCACTGTTCCAGGGAGCAGCCTTTTCAAAATCGCCAATGAACATCTCATAAAGGCGCATGGTGTCTGCACCGTACTGATCCACGATTTCGTCCGGGTTGACCACATTGCCGCGGGACTTGCTCATCTTCTCGCCGTTTTGACCCAGGATCATACCGTGGGAGGTACGCTTTTGATACGGCTCCTTGGTAGGCACCACGCCAATGTCATACAGGAACTTATGCCAGAAGCGGGAATACAGCAAATGCAGGGTGGTGTGCTCCATACCGCCGTTGTACCAGTCCACCGGCGCCCAGTAATTCAGGGCTTCCGGCGATGCCAAAGCATCCGGATTGTGGGGATCCATATAGCGCAGGAAGTACCAGCTGGAGCCGGCCCACTGGGGCATGGTGTCCGTTTCTCGCTTAGCCGGACCGCCACAGCAGGGGCAGGTGGTGTTCACCCAGTCGGTCATTTTAGCCAAGGGGCTTTCACCGGTGTCCGTAGGCTCATAGCTGTCTACCATAGGCAGGCGCAAAGGCAGCTCGCTCTCCGGCAGCGGCACATAGCCGCACATGTCGCACTTGACGATGGGGATAGGCTCACCCCAGTAACGCTGGCGGCTGAACACCCAGTCACGCAGCTTGAAGTTCACTTTCTCATGACCCTTACCCTCTGCGGTCAGCCATTCAACGATCTTCTTCTTGGCTTCTTCCACGCTTAGGCCGGTGAGGAAGTCGGAGTTGACCATGGTGCCGGTGGCACAGTCGGTGAACGCCTCTTTCTCCACATCGCCGCCTGCAACCACTTCAATAATGGGCAGGTCAAACTTTTTGGCAAATTCCCAGTCGCGGGTATCGTGAGCCGGCACAGCCATAATGGCGCCGGTGCCGTAAGAGGTCAGCACATAGTCGGAAATAAAGATCGGGATTTCCGTATCGTTGACCGGGTTGATGCCCATCACGCCTTGCAGGCGCACGCCGGTCTTGTCCTTATTCATCTCGGTGCGCTCAAAGTCGGACTTATGCGCCGCTTCCTGCTGATAGGCACGCACTGCGTCCAGGTTCTCCAGCTTGTCCGCCCACTTTTCAATCAGCGGGTGCTCAGGAGAAATAACCATATAAGTGGCGCCGAACAAGGTGTCCGGCCGGGTGGTGTACACGGTCAGGGTGTCGCCCGTCGTGGTGCCAAAGTCCACCTCTGCACCGGTGGAACGGCCGATCCAGTTCTTCTGCTGCACCTTGACCCGATCAATAAAGTCCAGGTCGTCCAAATCATCCACCAGCCGCTGGGCATAGGCAGTGATCTTCAGCATCCACTGGCTCTGGTTCTTGCGGATTACCTCGCTGCCGCAACGCTCGCATACGCCGTTGACCACTTCTTCGTTGGCCAGCACGCACTTACAAGAGGTGCACCAGTTCACGGCCATTTCCTTCTTGTAAGCCAGGCCCTTTTTGAACATTTGGAGGAAGATCCACTGGGTCCACTTGTAGTATTCCGGATCGGTGGTATTGATCTCCCGGGTCCAGTCAAAGCTAAAGCCCAAAGACTGGAGCTGCTGCTTAAAGTGTGCAATGTTGTTCTTGGTCACAATCTCCGGGTGAATGTGGTTCTTAATGGCGTAGTTCTCGGTAGGCAGGCCAAAGGCGTCCCAGCCCATGGGGTACAACACATTGTAGCCCTGCAAACGCTTTTTACGGGCCACAATATCCAGCGCCGTATAAGAGCGGGGATGACCCACATGCAGGCCCTGACCGGAGGGGTACGGGAACTCCACCAGGCAGTAATACTTGGGCAGGGAAAAATCCTGCTTGGCTGCAAAGGTGTTGTTGGCATACCAATAGTCTTGCCACTTCTTTTCGATCTGCTTAAAATTATACTCCATTATTCTGCCTCCAATAAACTTGTAACATCCTGTTTTTCGCCGTCGCCCCACAGGCGCTCCAGCTGGTAGTAATCCCGCTGCTTGCGCTCCAGCAGGTGAATGACTACCGTGCCGTAATCCAGGCACAGCCAGCCGGTGGCCTTGCCCTCTATGTGGTGGGGCTCTACGCCCGCCTGGCTTAGCTTATACTCCACCTCGTCGCCCATGGCCCGCAGCTGGGTGGAAGAAGTGGCAGTGGCAATGACGAAATAATCCGCCAGCACCGTCAGATCCGTAATGCGGATCACCTCTGTGTCCAGCCCCTGCTTGCTGTCTATGGCGCGCACGGCAGTTTTTACAATATCTAAAATTTCCATTAAAAGATCCTTTCTCGCTATTTGATACAGGTACCGGCAAAAGCAGACGATCTTGCCGCTGCCTGCATTATCCCCGGCGCTCCAGCACCCAGTTGTAGGCGTCTACCGTGTCCGGGTGAATGGGCCGACCCTGCCGGGCCAGGTCCGTAATGGTATAAGTCAGGGCGTAGAACATACCCGGCTCCAGCCCCTCGTCCACCTTGGCGCGCATGGTCTCCACATCTTTATAATGCCGATCGGCAGAGATGAAATCTGCCAGGTAAATAATCTGCTCCAGCAGGCTCATACCCCGGCGCGCGGTGGTGTGATATCGAATGGCATTGAGAATATCCGGGTCCGTAATGCCCAGCTCCAGGCGCGCATAAGCGGCGCCGCTCATTTGATGATACACCTTTCCAATGCGAATTTCAAGGTCTGACATCCGTTCGCCGGCTTTTTCTATATATGCCCGCTGCACAGACGGCTCCTCCTCTTTCATCACATCGTGCAGAATACCGGCCACATACGCCTGCTCCACATCGGCGCCAAAGCGCTCTGCCAGCTGCACCGCCGCCTCTGCCACACAGACAGAGTGGTAAAAGCGATAGTCGGACAGTCGACTGCGGATCAGCTCCACATACTGCTTGTATTTTGCCTTATCCACGGTAAAGCCCCTTTTCCTGAATATAATCTGCCACGGCTGCGGGCACCAGATCGGCGATGCGCTCGCCCTGCGCCACCCGCTGCCGAATTTGGGTAGACGACACCACCACCGGCTGAGCCACCAGTACGCTGATCCCGGCCAAGTCCTTGTTCCGGGTCAAAAAATCCGCCACCGCCTGCCGCTGGCATTCCTGCCGGGTAATGGCTCGCACCCGGGCCAGCTTTAGAATATCCTGATACCTATACCACTTTTGGAAGTCAAAAAGCTGATCGGAGCCAATGAACAAAACGAATTCCCCATTTGGATAGAGCTTTTTCAATTTTACCAGCGTGGTATAAGTATAGCTTTTTTCCCTGCTTTCCAGTTCAATGGTGGAGATCTCAATATTGTCAGCATAAGGCAGCGGCTCCACCGCCAGGCGGATCATGGCGATCCGGTGCATCGCCGGGATCAAATCCCCGGCGCTCTTATGGGGCGGATTGGCTGTGGGCACAATCAACAACTTGTCCAGGCCGCCGAAAGGCGTTTCCGTACGATAGAGCGTGTCCAGCAAATGCAGGTGGCCGTTATGGATGGGATTAAACGCCCCGCCGTAAATGCCAATGCGCATTTTATCTGCCATAATACTTGGGTCGGTCATACTTGGCATAGGGATTTTTTTCTTCTTTCTCCCGCTGCCGCTGGCGCATACCTTTAATGTGCACCTTCTTCTTTTTCACTTTCTTGTCTCCGGCGCGGGCAGCTTTCTTTGCGCGCACCTTTTCTTCATCAATGGGGCGTTGCAGCACGATCATGCCGCCGATTACCTGGATCACATTGGCACCCAACGCCTCACCCAGCGCCTGCGCCAACTCCTTGGGCGGCTGGGGGGCAGACTCCAGGTGCACTCGCACCTTGATCAACTCCCGCACATCCAGTGCGTCATCCAGCTGGGCGATCAGGTTGTCAGAGATCCCCTCTTTGCCGATTTGGAAGATGGCCTCCAGTCCGTTGGCCTTGGCACGCCACGCGGCCCGTTCTTTACTTGTCATATCCGTTTCTCCAATTCTGCCGCCAGGGTACGCAGCGCGCGCCCTCTGTGGCTGATTTTGTCCTTCTCTTCTGCGGTATAGCGGCCAAAGCTGCGGCCCTCTACCAAAAACAGCGGGTCATAGCCGAACCCGGCGTTGCCGTCCCGCTCAAAACCAATGTGCCCGTGGCATTCGCCACGCACCGTCAGCTCTTCCCCATCCGGGAACACGCAACAAATGGCGCACACATAATAGGCGGTGCGCTGCGCCATAGGCACGCCCTCCAGCTTTTGCAGCAGCAGGTCGTTGTTGGCCTCATCGTCCCCGTGACCGCCGGAGAACCGGGCGCTGTAAATACCCGGCGCGCCGTCCAAATAATCCACGCACAAACCACTATCGTCTGCAATGGCCGGCAGACCGGTAACCCGGCAGGCACTGCGTGCCTTTAAGGCGGCGTTGGCCTCAAAGGTGTCGCCATCCTCCACCACATCCGGCAGCTCCAGCCCCAGCATGGCGGCGGTTTTCACCTCGATACCCAGGGGCGAGAGAATGCGCTGCATCTCTGCCAGCTTCTTTTGATTATTACTTGCTAAGATAAATTCCATTTTAATTTTGCGACCCTTTCTCCGCTTTTTCGTCCGCTGCCGCTTCGGCGCTGCCGATAAAGGAGGCGATTTCTTCCTCGTCCACCTCTGTGGGCGCCTTGTCAAACAGCCCGGCGGCAAAGGCGTCTGCGTCAAAAGGCTGTAAATCGTCGATCTGCTCGCCTACGCCTACAAACTTCACCGGCACATCCAACTCGTTATTGATGGCCAGCACCACGCCGCCACGGGCGGTGCCGTCCAACTTGGTGAGCACAATACCGGTAATGCCCGCTGCGTCCTTAAAGTCCTTGGCCTGGTTCACGGCATTTTGGCCGGTGGTGGCGTCCAGCACCAGCAGCACCTCCTTAGAGGCCCCCGGCAGTTCCCGCTCAATGACTCGGCTGATTTTGTTCAGCTCATCCATCAGATTCTTTTTATTATGCAGTCGGCCGGCGGTATCAATAATAATCACATCCGCACTTCTGGCCTTACCGGCGGCAATGGTGTCAAATACCACGGAGGCCGGGTCCGCCCCCTCGGCGTGCTTGATCAGCTCCACATCTGCCCGCTTGGCCCACACTTCCAGCTGCTCAATGGCAGCGGCACGGAAGGTGTCTGCCGCGCCCAGGATCACCTTACGGCCCTGATTTTTCAGCCGCAGAGCCAGCTTGCCGATGGTGGTGGTCTTGCCCACACCGTTCACGCCGATGACCAAAATCACAGAAGGCTTGGTGCGCAGGGACAGATAGCTGCCGCCCCACACGATACCGGACACAATGTCCTTCATCGTCTCTCGCACCTGGGGCACGCTGGTGATCTTGTCGTTCTCAATTTTCGCTTTCAGATCCCGGATCACGCGCTGGGCAGTGGGAATACCCACATCGCCCATAATGAGCACTTCTTCCAGCTCGTCGTACAGATCGTCCGTGATCTCCTGATGGCTCTCCATCACATCGTCCAGCTGGGCGGTTATGCCCTCGGTGCGGGTCTTTTTCAGACCCTTTCTGAATTTAGAAAAAATACCCATTCTTTATTCCTCCAATCCCATTTTGGCTGCCAGTTCCGCCGTTTGCAGCTCCAGCAGCTTGGACACGCCCTTCTCCTGCATGGTCACGCCGTAGAGCACATCCGCCTCTTCCATGGTGCCCCGACGGTGGGTAATGCTGATAAACTGGGTCTTGTCCGTCATACGGCGCATATACTTAGCAAAGCGCTCCACATTCACATCGTCCAGCGCCGCCTCCACCTCGTCGTAAATACAAAACGGAGAGGGAGTCACCTTCAGCACACTAAAGAGCAGTGCCAGCGCCGCCAGCGACTTTTCGCCGCCGGAGAACAGGTTAATGTTCTGCACCGACTTGCCCGGGGGCTGAATTTTAATTTCAATGGCGGACTCCAAACAGTTGTCCGGTTCTTCCAAAATCAACTCGCCCTTGCCCCCGCCGAAAAAGTCTGTAAAGCAGGCAGCAAACTCGGTGTTGATCTTCTGGAACTGGGTCAGGAACTTCTCGCTCATGGAGGCGGTCAGGTCTTCGATGATCTTGTTCAGCTCTGACTTGGAACGCTCCACATCGTCAATCTGTTCTTTCAGGAATGTGTAGCGCTCGGACACCTCTTTGTATTCCTCAATGGCGCCCACATTGATGGAGCCCAGCTTTTTGATCGCCACTTTGATCTCATGCAGGCGCTTTTTGGCCTCGGCCATATTGTCAATTTGAATGTTCAGTGCCTGGGCCTCTCGGCGGGTCAGCTCGTACTGCTCAAAGAGCATATCGCCCAGCTCGTCATATTCCTTTTGCATAGCGTTCTTGCGCTCTTCCAGCCGTACCAACTCGGCAGACAGCTGCTGGCGCTCCTGGCTCTTGGCCCGCTCGGCGGCGCGCAGGTCGCCGGTGGTCTTTTCACCATCCGTTCGGGCAGCGATCTTTTGCTGTACCGCCGCTTCCGCTCGGGCTGCACGCTCCCGCAGTTCCCCAGCCTCTGCCTGCAACTGCTCCGTTTGGGCGGCAAAGCCGGTTTGGGCGGCGCGGATTTGGTCAATCTCTCGCCGGGTGGCAGCCACCCGATCCGCTGCGCTGTTCTTCCGGGCAAGCAGATCCTCAATGCTCATTTTGGCAGCGGCGCTGTCCTTGGCCAAAGTGACCAGATCCAGGTTCAGCTGCTCTGTTTGACGGCGGGTCTCTTCTCGCTGTGCGGTAATGGCGGCTGCCTGGCTGCCTGCCTGCTCCAAGGCGGCGCGGGTGTCTGCAATGGCACTTTCAAACGCGGCGGCCTTGGCGTTGGCAGCGTCCAGGTCCTGCTGCAATGCCTGCACACGATCGGCGGCATTGTCTTTCTCTTGCTGCAACGCCTGCTGTTGGCTCTCGGCGGCAGACAATTTCTCGCAAATTAACTTGTCGTCGCCCTGGGCGCGGATCAGATCCTCCTGGGCCTGTTTCATATCCGCCTGGGCACCTTGCAGCTTGGCAGCGGCAAAGTTGGCCTCCTCCACGGCGGTTTTATACTCTGCTTGCACATCATGCATCTGCCCCTCCAGGGCCTTGACCTCGCTGTGCAGCGCTTCGATCTGATTGGCACGGGACAGTACCCCGGCGCCCTTGGCACGGGAACCACCGCTCATGGAGCCGCCCGGGTTCATCACTTGGCCGTCCAGGGTCACAATGCGAAAGCGGTTGTGGTACTGCTTGGCCATACCGATGGCAGAGTCCAAGTCCTCCACAATCACCGTGCGACCCAGCAGGTTAGAGATGATCTGGCTGTACCGGCGGTCGCAGTCTACCAGCTCCGGCGCCAGCGCCACATAGCCAAAGCAGTCCTCCAGACCCCGCTCCTCTAACCGGCGGCCCTGAATGTTGCTGATGGGCAGGAATGTGGCTCGCCCGGCGTTGTTCTGCTTGAGGTACTGCATGGCGCGCTTGGCATCTGCCTCGTTATCCGTCACAATATTCTGCATGGCGGCGCCCAGCGCCACCTCAATGGCCGTAGAATGGGCGTCCTCTACGGTGATCAGCTGGGACAGCACCCCGTGGATCCCCCGCAGCGCACCGGCTCTGGATTGGCGGATCACCGCCTTTACCGCACCGGAAAAGCCCTCCATATTCTTCTCTAAATCCGACAGCAGATTGGCTCGCTGCTGCTTTTGCTGCACGGCGGCGGCCAGTTCGTCCAGTTTGGACTTGATTTTCTCCACTGCGGCGGTTTTGCCCTGCAACTTCATTTGATAGCCGGACAGCGCGTTGCTGTTCTCATCAATGCGCTGCTGCAAGAACGCCAGATTCTCCTGACTCTCCTGCTGCTGGGCAAGGATTCGCTGGGTCTCCTTGCCGCAGGCAGCCAGCAAGTCGTCCACGGAGCCGGAGCGCTGCCCGATCTCCTCCATAGAAGAAGCGGCGGCGGAGGCCTGCACCTTGGCATCAGACAGCTGCAAGGTCAGATCGCTGAGTCTGCGGTTCAGTTCCGTAGTCTCTTTTGTATTGCTGTCGCCGGAGTCCAGCAGTGCCTGGCTCTGGCGGGTGATCTCCTCCAGTTGGCGGCGCTTGTCCGCTCCGGCAGCATCGTTATCCCCAATGGTTTGGCGCAGCCGCGCCAGCCGTTCCTCTAAGGTGGCGCCGGTCTGGTCCGCATCACGGATCTCCTGTTCCAGGCGCTCCACGGTCTCGGTTTGGTGCTGCAAATTGGTCTCCAGTACCCGAATCTCTGCGTCCTTGCGCAGAGCCTCCTCCTCCAGCTTTTGGGAGGCCAGGCGCTGCTCCTCAATCTCCACATTCAGCTGCGCAGCACCGGCGGCGGCTTCTTCAATTTTCTTCTCAATCTCTGCCAGATCCGCCTCACAAATTTGGTAAGAGGCACCGGCGGCGTCAATGCGGTGCTCCTGCTCCCGCAATTCATCTGTAAAGCGGTCCAGCTTTTGCAACCAAACGCCAATCTCCAGTTCTTTCTTTTCCGCACTCAGGTCTAAAAAGGCAGCCGCCTTTTCGCTTTGGACTTTCAAGGGGCCGACCCGGCTCTCCAACTCGCCCAAAATATCCAGCAGGCGCACCAAATTCTCCTGTGCCTGCTCCAGCCGCCGCTGGGCGTCTGTGCGCTTGTGGCGGAAGCGAGAGATTCCCGCCGCCTCTTCAAACAGTTCCCGACGGTCCTCATTCTTGGCAGAAATAATCGAATCGATCTTGCCCTGACCCACCAGAGAATAGCCGTCGGCGCCCAAGCCCGTGTCCATAAACAGCTCGCGAATGTCCTTGCGCCGCACCTGCTCGCCGTCGATCTTGTACTCACTCTCGCCGCTGCGGTAATAGCGGCGGGTGACGGTGACAATCTCGCCCCGGTCCTTTAAGGTGCCGTCGCTGTTGTCCAGGGTCAGCTGTACCTGGGCAAAGCCCAGTGCCTTGCGGGCGGAGGTGCCGCCAAAAATCACATCCTCCATCTTAGAACCGCGCAGAGACTTGGTGCTGGTCTCGCCCAGTACCCAACGCACCGCGTCGGAGATATTGCTCTTGCCGGAGCCGTTGGGTCCCACCACGGCGGTGATGCCCTTGCCAAAGTTCAACACCGTTTTGTCCGGGAAGGACTTAAACCCCTGCATTTCAAGTGTTCTTAATACCATATTCGATCCTCATTTCGCCCGCCAGGGCGGTATCTGTTTGCAACCGGATTTGATACTGCCTTGCGGCCAGTTCATCCAGATTTTGTTTTTTATTTCCCACAAAGCGAGAGTAGTACCGGGGGTGCACCGTCACGGTGTATGCGCCCGGCGGATACGCCAACACCCGGCGCAGCAACATACGGGAATACACCAGCTCGCCAAAGCTGTCATGAAAGGCACCGGCCACCATTTTTTCCTTCACCTCCGGGCTGCTGTGCAGTCCCAGGCGAATGATCCGCACCCCTGCCGCAGTAAACAGCGGCACCAGCCGGCTGCACAGGTCCACCGCCTGCGCCACCGTTTGGGGCACATAGTCTCCGCTGCTGTATTGGCGTTCCAACTCCGTACCTGCCAGCACCACCGTTGGGTAAATCCGCACGGTGGCCGGGCGCAAGGCGATCAGCTGCCCAGCCGTTTCCAAGGCGGTATCGTCCGTATCGCCGGGCAGGCCGGTCATCATCTGCACGCCCAGTTCCAGCCCCGCTCGGTGCACACACTGGGCGGCGGCAATACTGTCCGCTGCCTTGTGACCCCGGCGGCACCGGGTCAGCACCCGGTCATCCATACTCTGGCACCCCAGTTCCACAGCAGTCACGCCGTAGGATTTTAGCAGTGCCAACACCGCGTCGTCTACGCAATCCGGCCGGGTAGACACCCGAATGCCTGTGGCCTTTCCGGCCTGCACATACGGTGCGGCGGCAGCCAGCAGGGACTGCATATACGCTGGGTCAATGGCGGTAAAGGAGCCTCCAAAAAACGCAATTTCATAGCTGAAACCGTCTTTTTCAAAGGCTTTCTCACAAGCGGCGCGCACATCTGCCGGCGTAGGCGGCGCCGTTTGGCCGCTGATGGTGCGCTGATCGCAAAAAGTGCACCGGCACGGGCAGCCGATATGGGGCACAAAAATGCTGATATTGCCCTTTCTCATAGACCCATCAGGTGCAGCGCCTCTTTGGCCGCCTCCTGCTCCGCTTCCTTTTTGCTGCGACCCACACCGGAGCCGATCACATTGGAATTGAGCCGCACCTGCACCTGAAAGCGCTTGTCGTGGTCCGGGCCGCTCTCTCCCACCAGCACATAGGTTACATTCTCCCCCGGGTTCTGCTGTACCACCTCTTGCAGGGTGGTCTTGTAGTCCTTAAAGGCGGTGGTGTGATTCTCCAACGCCGGTACTAAAAAGCGGAGAATGTGCCGCTTGGCCGGTTCCATACCGCCGTCCAAATAAATGGCGGCGATCAGCGCCTCAAATGTATTTTCCAGCGTGGAGGGGCGCTCCCAGCCCTTGGTGTGAATCTCACCCTTGCCCATACGCAGGTAGCTGCCCAGGTCGATCTGGGCGGCAAACCCGGCCAAGCTTTGGGTGCACACCAGTGCCGAGCGCAGCTTGGACAGCTGACCCTCCGGCATATCCGGGAACCGGGTGTACAGCAGCTCTGCAGACACGATGGACAGCACCGCGTCCCCCAGGAACTCCATACGCTCGTTGCAACGCACGCGGCCGTGGCGCTCGTTGGCGTAGCTGGAATGGGTCAGTGCCTCCTGCAACAGGCTGCGATCCTGAAAGGTATATCCAATCTTATGTTCCAAAGATTCCATAACCGAACTTCCTCTTATTCTCCCGAGGCAGCAGGAACTGCCAGGGCGGTTTCTATATGGCCGATCAGGTCGTTTTGCAAAAACCAGACCGCCTGTTTGATGGCATTCTTAAAGGTGCGGGCGTCTGCGGAGCCGTGGGCCTTGACCACCGGCTTTTGTACCCCCAGCATTACGGCGCCGCCGTATTCTTTATAGTCAAACTTGGTCTTCATATTTTTCAGCCCGCCGGACACACCCAGGGCAGACAGCAGCGTAAAGGCGTTCTTCTTGAACAGGCCCTTCATCTCGTTCATCAGCACCTTGGCCACACCCTCGTAGGTCTTTAAGATCAGGTTGCCGGTAAAGCCGTCGGCCACCACCACATCCGCGTCCCCAAAGGGAATTTGGCGACCCTCGATATTGCCCACAAAATTATACGGTGCGGCAGTCATCAGGTCATAGGCCGCCCGCACGGTGGGGGTGCCTTTGGTGGGTTCTGTTCCGTTATTGGCCAAAGCCACCCGCGGGTTCTTCACATGGAGCACATGCTGCATATACAGGGAACCAAGCAGCCCAAATTGGCACAGGAACTCCGGCTTGCATTCTGCATTGGCACCGCAGTCCATCATCAAAAAAGGCTTGCTTGCAGAGGGCATAACCGAAGCAATCGCCGGTCGCTTAACCCCTTTAATCCGCCCGGTGATCAGCGTAGCGCCTACGGTCACGGCACCGGTATTGCCGGCGCTGACCAACGCGTCCCCTTCCCCGGCTTTCAACAGCTGAAACGCCACGCCCAGGGATGAGTCTTTCTTGCTGCGCAGCACGCTCTTGGCGTCGTCCTCCATGGTGATCACCTGGGGAGCATCCACAATGCGGGTGCGTCGCAGCTGCAAGCGATTCTCCGCTGCGCAGCGGCGAATTTCTGTCTCTTTGCCTGTTAAGATAATGTCCACATCATAGGTGTCCACCGCCTGCATGGCGCCCTTTAGAATCTCCAAGGGTGCGTGGTCGCCGCCGAATGCGTCTACAATGATCTTCATGCTCATTTCTCCAAAAAGCGGTCCAGTGCCGCCAGCGCCCGGTTAGACAAAGCCGCATAGCGCTCTTTTTTATCTCGAATTTTCGGTTCCATGGGGGGCAAAATGCCAAAATTGGCGCCCATGGGCTGAAAATGCTTCACACTCTCGTCGCTGATATAGCGGCTCAGCGCACCGCTCATCGTCTCGCCGTTCGGGCAGCCGGTGGGCTTGCCCTCTGCCCGGCGCACGGCATTGCGCCCGGCCAAAATGCCGCTCATGGCGGACTCCATATACCCCTCCACGCCGGTGATCTGACCGGCAAAGAAAATGTTGGGGTGGCTGCGCAGCGCGTAATCCGCACCCAGCAGCCGGGGAGAGTCAATAAAGGAGTTGCGGTGCATCACGCCGTAGCGCACAATCTCCGCCTGCTCCAGTCCGGGGATCATACGGAACACCCGCCGCTGCTCCGGGAACTTTAAGTTGGTCTGAAATCCCACCAGGTTAAACAAGGTGCCGCCGGCGTTCTCCCGACGCAGCTGCACGCAGGCCCAAGGGCGGTGCCCGGTAGCCGGGTCAATGAGCCCTACCGGCTTCATAGGACCGAACCGGGGTGCGTCCGCACCACGCTTTGCCAACTTTTCAATGGGCATACAGCCCTCGTACACATCAAAATCGTGGGTCACTGCACCCTCGGCATGCACCAGCGCGTTTATAAATGCCTCATATTCCGCCCGATTGAAGGGACAGTTCAAATAGTCGCTGTCGCCGCCACGGTCGTAGCGGGAGGCGCCGAACACCTTGGTATAGTCCACGCTCTCCGCTGTGATAATGGGCGCCGCCGCGTCATAAAAGGACAACCGACCGGGGCAAAGACGCTCAATATCCGCCGCCAGATCGTCCGCCGTCAGCGGACCACTGGCCACCACGGTGATCTGATCTGCCCCGCGGGGCACTTCCGTCACCACCCGATGCTCTACGGTGATATTGGGGTGCGCCTCCACCGCCGCCGTCACCCGAGAGGCGAACTGCTCCCGATCCACGGCCAGGGCACCGCCGGCAGGCACAGCGCACTGCCGAGCAATGGGCACCGTCAGAGAGCCAAGCCGAGCCATTTCCTCCTTGAGCAGCCCCGCCGCACTTTCCAGCCGAGCGGCCTTTAAGGAGTTGGAGCACACCAGCTCTGCAAACAATGGCGATGTATGGGCCGGTGAATACTGTACCGGTTTCATCTCCAGCAGGGTGACCGGGTAGCCGGCATTGGCAATCTGCCACGCCGCCTCCGTACCGGCTAAGCCTGCACCGATTACTGTAAATCTCATTTATTCCTCTGCCTGTTCTTTTTTCTTCTTAGGTGCCGGTTTGCTAAAGCCACACTTCTCGTCCAGGCATACCAGCACATTGCCCCGCTTCTTAAACAGGGACTTGCCGCACTGGGGGCACACCTCGTCGGTGGGCACATCCCAGGTCATAAAGTTGCAGTTGGGATAAGCGGAGCAGCCGTAGAAAGAAGTGCCCCTACGGGTCTTTTTCTCGATCACATCGGCACCGCACACCGGGCACTTGGCCTTGGTCTTAAACACCAGGGGCTTGGTATTCTTACACTCCGGGTAGCCGGGGCAGGCCAGGAACTTGCCGTAGCGGCCTACTTTGATGACCATGTTGCGCCCGCACTTTTCGCAGACCACATCCGTCTCTTCCTCTTTCAGCTTGATCTTCACGCCCTGCATTTCCTTCTTTGCCTTTTCCAGCGGGGCCTCAAAGTCCTCGTAATAGTGGCGAATCATATCAATATAATCCCGATCACCGGAGTCGATCTTATCCAGATCCGCCTCCATCTTGGAGGTGTACTTTACATCCACAATGTTGGGCATACGCTCCTCCAGCAGCTTGGTCACTGCCTCACCCAGCTCCGTGGGCACGAACTGCTTGCCCTCGCGCTTCACATACTCCCGACCCACAATGGTGGAGGTGATGGTCACATAGGTGGAGGGACGACCCACGCCGTTCTCCTCCAGTGCCTTGGTCAGGGACGCCTCCGTGTACCGGGCGGGGGGCTGGGTAAAGTGCTGATTGCCGAGAATACTCTTGAGCCGCAGCTTGTCGCCGGCCTTTACCGGCGGCAGGGGCGCTGCGCCCTCGGTTTTGCCGTCGTCGCCCTTCTCCTCATACAGCACGGTAAAACCGTCAAACTTCACCGTGTAGCCGGTGGCGTTGAACACATAGCCATTGGCAACGATCTCAATTTTCATGGTCTCTTGCAGGCAGTTCTCCATCAGGGAGGCAATAAACCGCTCCCACACCAGCTTGTAGATTTTGTACTGGTCGGTGGTAACGCTGCCCTTCACCATCTCCGGGGTAATGGAGGGGGTGGTGGGGCGGATGGCCTCGTGGCCGTCCTGAATATTGCTCTTGGACTTAAAATACCGGGGCTTCTTGGGCAGGTACTTCTCGCCGTAAGTCTCTGTAATAAAGGCGTTGCCGGCAGCCCGTGCCTCCTCGGAAATACGCAGGGAGTCCGTACGCATATAAGTGATCAGACCCAGTGTGCCGTGACCGGCTACTTCCACGCCCTCATACAGCTCCTGGGCGGCTTTCATGGTCCGCTTGGCCTGGAATGACAGGCGGCGGGAAGCCTCCTGCTGCAAGGTGGAGGTGATAAACGGCGGGGTGGGGCTCTTCTTGCGGGTGCCCTTCTTCACCGACTGCACAATGTACTCGGCACCCTCTAAATCGGAGAGAATCTTATCGCTCTCCTCCTTGGAAGTGATCTTGATCTTTGCCTTATCATCCACCTTGCCGGCCAGGGCGGCGGCAAAGCTCTTGCGCTCCGGCGGGTTGGTAAACTTAGCGTCAATGGACCAGTATTCCTCCGGCTTAAAAGCACGGATCTCCTCTTCCCGGTCCACCACCAGCCGCAGAGCCACGGACTGCACACGACCGGCAGACAGACCCCGTCGGATTTTTTGACTGATAAAGGGTGACAGCTTGTAGCCGATGAGCCGATCCAAAATTCGCCGGGCCTGCTGGGCATTTACAAAGTCAATATCAATGGCGCGGGGGTGCTCCATACCGGTAAGCACGCCGTGCTTGGTGATCTCGTTAAAGGTGACCCGGTTCTTCTCATTCATATCCAGCCCCAGCAGCGTGGCCAGGTGCCAGCTGATGGCCTCGCCCTCCCGATCAGGGTCCGTTGCCAGGTACACATAATCGGCGGCCTGGGCCTTTTTTTTCAGGTCCTTTACAAAGTTCTCCTTGCCGGCGATTACCGCATACTTAGGGGCAAAGTCATGGGCAATGTCCACAGACAGCCGGGCGGCGGGCAGATCCCGCACATGGCCCATAGAGGCCACCACATCGTACCCCTTGCCCAAATAGCCCTTAATGTTCTTCGCCTTGGCCGGCGACTCCACAATAACCAGTTTTGACATTTGTTCTATATCCTTTCTCTCTCGAGCTGTTATTTCTTCCGAAAGCGGCTGCCGGGGGCGCTCTCCGCCAGATCCAGCAGTTCCAGCTTGGTCAGTGCCGCCAGCAGCTGCCCCTGGGGCATAGTTGCCTTGGCTGCCACCTGATCTACCGGGGTGAATACCTCCGGCAGTGCAGCAAGCACCGCACTTTCCGCAGCTGTAAGCAGCGCCTGATTTTCTCGTCGCTTTTTCAGCCGCTGCCGCCCCTCCTCCAGCCGTTCAAAATCGTACTCCTTAGAGGTTTGGGGCAAATTGGCGCCCGGGTCCTGCTCCGCCGCCAGCAGCTGCTGCACGCTGGGTACCCGGTTCAGATCCAGGTGGTAGCGCTCCGCATAACCGGAAAGTAGCTGGACCGGCTGGGTCACCACATAAGCACCGTCGTTGATTAGATCGTTTGTGCCGGCAAAGTCCGTAGACAACACGGAGCCGGGCACCGCATACACATCGCGTCCCTGTTCCAGCGCGCAACGGGCGGTGATCAAAGAGCCGCTGTGGCTGCCGGCTTCTACCACCAGCAAGCCCTCACTCATACCGCTGATTAAGCGGTTACGCAAAGGGAAGGTGTGCTTCCCTGCCGGGGTAAAGGGTCGAAATTCCGTTACCAGCGCACCGTGGCTGCGAATTTCTGCCCGCAGCGGCTCATTTTGCATCAAATATCGGGTACCCAAACCGCAGCCCAGCACCGCAACGGTGGTGCCGCCGGCCAACATCGCGCCCTTATGGGCGGTACTGTCGATTCCCAGCGCGCCGCCGCTGACCACAAGGGCTCCGGCACCTGCCACGCCCTTAGCCATAATGTCGCACACCTGCACCGCATAAGCGGACGCCTGGCGGGTACCCACAATGCCCAGGGTCAGCTGCCGGTTCCAGTCCGGCACGGTGCCGTCCACATACAGCACCAGCGGCGGGTCCGGCAGATCCCGCAGCAGGCGGGGATAATCCGGATGGTCATAGGGGAGCATCTGCCAGCCCTGCTGCTTGCAGGTGGAAAGCACTTTGTCCGCCGCGGACAGAGGCGTGCTCTCCAAGTGCTGCACCTGATATTTTGTCAGCGCCGGGGTCATGCGCCACTCCATAATGTTGGCGTCGTACACCGCCTTGGCGCTGCCGAATTCTTCTAACAAAGGCTGTACCGCCGCGCCCTCTCCCAGGGCACATTGGAGCCATACCCAGTAGGCCGTCTCGCTCATCGCATCATCTCCCACATGGTAATGGCCGCCGCAACGGAGGCATTCAGGCTCTCGGCCCGCCCTTTCATGGGAATGGTCACCAGATCGTCGCACACCTGCTTGACCCCCTGGCTGATTCCGTTGCCCTCATTACCGATCACACAGATGGAAGACTTGGTAAAGTGGGTCTCCGTAATTTTGGCTGCCGTATTCACCGGCACGGTGCCAAGCACCTGGAACCCCTCTGCCTTATACAGCAGCAGATCCTCCCGCAAATCGTGACTGACGGTCACCGGCAGCCGCAGCAGGCTGCCCATAGAGGCGCGCAGCGCCTTGGGATTATACACATCGCAGCAGTTATACGCCAGCAAACCGGCTATGCCCAACGCCTCTGCGCTGCGGGCGATGGCGCCCAGATTGCTGGGATCCTGCACCCCGTCCAAAGCGATAAAGCGCCCGGTCTCAATGGTAGGGTTCTCCGCTGGCATTTTGCACACACAGAAGATGCCTTGGGTGTGCTCCGTCTCCGCCAGTTTGTCCGCCACCTCGCTGCTGATCTCCACCGCCCGATCGGCCCGATCACACAACCGGGCGCATTCTGCCGGGTAGCGCGCCATACAGTCGGCGGTGACCAACACCAGCGCAACGGTGTAAAACGAATGAAGGACATCAAAACAAAGCCGCGCCCCCTCCAGCACAAAGGAGCGAGCGTCCCGGCGTGCCTTGGCGGAGGCCAACAATTTTTTGGTGTCCTTGATCAGTTGATTCTGTTTTCCCGTGATTTTATCCATACACATCTCCGTTTTGGCGTGCTACTATGCAGTCGGCACCGGGCCGACCCCTATCTGTTTAACCAAACCACTGGCTTTATTTATTAAATTAAGTCTTATATTACATTATATCGCAAAAAAGTGCAACACCCAAAGACAAAAAATTTTGACTTTTTGAAAAAAACAAAACGGACCGCACCCAAAAGGGTACAGTCCGTCATTGGCAAATCTTACAGAGCAGCCTTAGCGGTCTCGGTCAGAGCGGTGAAGCCCGCCGGATCAGCAATAGCGATCTCAGACAGCATCTTTCTGTTCAGGTCCACGCCGGCCTTCTTCAGACCGTTCATAAAGGTGGAGTAATTCATACCGTTTGCCTTGCAGGCAGCAGAGATACGGGTGATCCACATTCTGCGGAAATCTCTCTTCTTCTGCTTACGGCCGATGTAAGCGTACTGGCCGCTCTTCATCACAGCCTGCTTAGCAGTCTTAAACAGACGGTGCTTGCCGCCGTAATAACCCTTCGCAGCCTTTAATACTTTCTTTCTTCTCTTGCGGGTCGCCATAGCGCCTTTAATTCTAGCCATTCTTTCTTACCTCCGATATTCTGATAAAACGCGTTGTCTCTTATTTGTAGGGCACCAGGCGCTTGCACTGCTTCTGGTTGGTCACATCTGCAACGGCAGTCTTGCGCAGGTTTCTCTTACGCTTGGTGGACTTCTTGGTCAAAATGTGGGAGGTGTAAGCGTGGGCACGCTTTACCTTGCCGCTTTTGGTGGTCTTGAAGCGCTTTTTTGCGCCGCTGTGCGTTTTAATTTTAGGCATAATCTATTCCTCCGTTTTGTGAATTTACTTTGCTGCCTTGGGGGACATAAACATCAAGATCTGTCTGCCCTCCAGTTTGGGTTGCTTGTCAACAGAGCCCAGCTCGCCAATCCCCTCGGCAAAGCGCTGCATGGTGGCAACGCCCAGGTCAGAGTGGGCCATCTCCCGCCCGCGCAGGCGGATAGATACCTTCAGCTTGTTGCCGGCCTCTAAGAACTTCTTGGCATGGTTGAGCTTGGTGTTGAAGTCACCGATGTCGATCTTCAGGGACAGACGAATCTCTTTCGTTTCCACCGTCTTTTGATTCTTGCGATTCTCTTTCTCCCGCTTGGCCTGCTCGTAACGGTACTTGCTGTAATCCATGATCTTGCAGACCGGGGGCTTGGCCTGGGGAGCGATCTTCACCAGATCCAGACCGCGATCATCGGCAATCTTTTGCGCGTCACGGGCGCTCATGATCCCCAACTGCTCGCCGTCGGCGGAGACGATACGAAGCTCTTTATCCCGAATTTGTTCGTTGAGTTGGACTGTGTCCTTTTCTCTGCTGATAAATAACACCTCTTTGATAAAGTTGCACCGGCTGAAAAGCCAAAAAGTGCGGACGCAAAACGCCCGCACTTCTCTCAAATCTCAGGAATTGAAGATTGCCCTCTTTGCCGCAGCGGGAGGGGAGAACAGGGTCGTTCTGCTTTGTTGTGGCAATAGTTTACCACACCCGCGCGGATTTGTCAACGGTTTTCTTATTTTTTCACGGTGACAGAGCTGCTCTTGCTCCAGCCGGAGTAGAAATTGGTCTTGTTCACCGTCTTATAGGTACGCACCCGCACATAGTATTTCTTGCCCTTGGTGAGCTTGGAAATGGTCTTGGCGGTAGTCTTGGCGCCCTTTACAGTCACGGTCTTGTTGCCCTTTTTGAAGTTCTTGTCCGTGCTGTACTGCACCTGGTAGCCGGTGGTCTGGGTGGCCTGCTTCTTCCAAGTCACTTTCAGCTGGGCTTTTTTGGGGCTGGTCACCTTGCTCACAGAAGTGCCCTTGGGATTGATGGTAAAGGTGCGCTTTTCCGTGCCGGCATAGTGGTTCTTAAACTTGATGGTCACGGTGTATTTGCCTACATTCTTGGCGCTCTTGGGGTAAGTCACGGTGTACTCGCTCTTGGAGATAGGCTCGCCCAACCAATCCGTAACCGTAACGCCCGGTTTTTTCTCTTTGCCGTCATAGGTATAGGAAGTCTTGCTCAATGCGACGGTCTGATAGGCATTGTAATCATTCATGTAGCCCTTATACTCATCGCAATACTTGCACAGCTTATAGTTCTCGCCATCATCGTAGTGCGTGGCTTTAATATCGCCCTTTATAACGTCATGTGTGTGCATACCCACATTCACATTAAAATCCACCGGGCGCTCCCATTGCTCCTGGTTATAAGCAGTAAAATAAATCAAATAACGCTCACCTGCTTGTAAAGTCATTGCAGTCGCAAGCGTATCTGAAACACCTCTGTAACGCGCCGCATCTACCTCTTCTGCAGAAGTTAACGTCATTACATAATTGTCCATTATGCCAAAATCCACATCTACATCTTTCAATTTCCTATTTTGAATACGGAATTCGTAGCATCCCGTGATTTCCGGTGTAAAAGAAAAGAAGGCAGAACTTTTGGTTTTGCTGATGGTAAAAGTACGGCTGCCGTCCAGCCCCAGCACGCCGGGGTTGAAAATGTCGTTCTCCGCTGCCTGGGCAGGGATCGCCATGCCGGTGAGCATGGTCACAGCCAGCAGGACAGCCAGCAGGGTGGAAAGTAATTTTTTCATAAAAATCCTCGCTTTCTTTGTTTCTTTGTATGAAGGTAAAAAAAAAAGTGCGCCCCGCTTGGGACACACTTATTTTACCATATTTTCAATTTTGCCGTCAACGAAAAGGCCTTTGGCACTTTCTCCAAACTTTTGCTCCGTTCTTTGGTGATAATCGCCAAAAGTCCATTATCGCCAGGGGTACTTGGCCTTTAAGCTTTCAAATTCACCATAAGTAGCGGCAAAGTGGAAGTTCCCTTTCAGGTCCGAGAAGAAATACAAATAATCGGTACTGGGGTGCTCCACGGTGGCAGTCATAATTTCCGTACCCGGATTGGCAATGGGACCGGCAGGCAGGCCGGGGCAACGGTAGGTGTAATAAGCGTCATACACCGACTGGGAAAAGCCATGATCCCGCAGCGCCTTGGCATAGTAATAGGTCACATCGCACTCGATTTTCATGCCCTTGTCCAGCCGGTTCTCCAAAGTAGAGGCAATATTGCCTTGACTGGACTTGCTCAGTGCCTCCTTTTGCACAATAGAGCACAGGGTCACAAACTGGTACAGTGTGTAGCCCCGCTGCTTGCAATAGGTTTTCACCTCATCGGTAATCCGCTGGTCAAAGGCCTCTAACATCGCATCTGCAATATCCGCAGCCTTGGAATTCTCCCCAAAGTCATAAGTAGCCGGAAACAAAAAGCCCTCCAAAATATAGCCCACATGGGGGTCATTCTTGGGAAAGTCCGCCAGCCAGTCATAATCGTAGCCCTCGGTGGTGCTGCACGCCTTTAAGAAATCCTTGGCGCTGCACACATTCTTTTTCTCCAGCGTAGAGGCAATATCAAACACCGTGTAGCCCTCGGGAATGGTGACCTTCACCTTCTTATGGCTAATGTCCGGGTTTTGCAGCTTCTCCGCCAGATCCTGATAGCTCATGCCGGCGTTTAGGTAATACTCGCCGTTATAGTATGTAAAATCCGGGTAATTGCGGTCCATCCACCAGGTCCACACCGTGTCGCTTTTGATCATACCGGCGTTTTTCAGCTTGGCACCGATTTCATAGGCAAAATCATTGTCCTCAATCACCAAGGTGTACTTGGCGCTGCTGCCCCGCTCCCCGGCCACATCCGTGCGCACCAGATTGTAAGCATACAGCCCGGCAGCCACCAGCGCCACGATCAGCAGCACCGGTAGCAGAATACGCATGAATTTATTTTTCTTCTTCGTCATGGTCGTTCTCTCCCAACAGGCGGCGCAGTGCCGCCCCGGTTAATTCCATAGGCAAATGGCGCATACCCCGCTGCACAAACGGCTGGCCGCAGGGCACAAATCCCAACTTTTCGTAAAAACCCACAGCCTCCAGGCGGGCATCCACCGGCACACGAACGGCGCCTTGCGCCACAGCCCGGCGTACCAGGGCGGTAACCAGTCGGCGGCCGCTGCCCTGCCCTCTGGCAGCGGGTAAAAAGGCAATGCGCCCGATTTTATAGTTCTCCGCCGCCCCTTGCAGACGACCGGTGCCCAGAGGGTTGCTCTCTGCCGTCAGCAGCGCATAAACGGTATCTGCCCCCGGCAGATCCGCCGCGTCAAACTCCTGCTGCTCCGGCACGCCCAAGTCCTGCACAAACACCTGTCGGCGAATGGCACGCACCCGGGCCATATCCGGATCCTCGGCGGTGAAAAAGCGCAAGGGGCTCATCGCACCGTCTGCACTTTCAGCATATTCGTTGTGCCGCTGGCACCCAGAGGAATACCGGCGGTAATGACCACAATATCGTCCGGGTGGATCAAGCCGGTCGTACGGCCCACCTCCACCGCGTGGTCAAACAGAGCGTCCGTATTATCCTGGCGCACGCAGCGCACCGGCACCACGCCCCAGCTGAGCATCAGCTGGTGCAGCACCTTCTCCTCCGTAGTGGCGCCGATAATAGGTACATCCGGGCGGTACTTGGAGATCATGCGGGCGGTGGTGCCGCTTTGCGTAACCGTTACAATGGCGGCAGCGCCCAGGTCATGGGCGGTGGTCACCGTAGCGTGACCGATAGCAGAAGTAATATTCTTCGTCAGCGGCGCCGGATACACATTGGAAAAGCGCACCTTGTAGTCAATGTCCTCCTCCGTGGTAGCGGCAATGGATGCCATGGTCTGCACTGCCTCTACCGGGTGGGCGCCCATAGCGGTCTCGCCACTGAGCATAATGGCGGAGGTGCCGTCATAAATGGCGTTAGCCACATCGGTGATCTCTGCCCGGGTGGGGCGGGGATTGGTGATCATAGACTCCAGCATTTGGGTAGCGGTCACCACCACTTTGCCGGCAGAATACACCTTGCGAATGATCATCTTCTGAATAGCAGGGATCCGCTCAAAGGGGATTTCTACGCCCATGTCGCCGCGGGCCACCATAATGCCGTCCGCTTCTTCAATAATCGCGTCAATGTTATTGACGCCCTCCATATTCTCGATTTTAGCAATAATACGCACATCGTTCCAGCCCAGCGCCTGGCAGAAGTTGCGCAGATAGATCACATCTCCTGCGGTACGCACAAAGGACGCGGCGATAAAATCGAAATCATGAGACGCGCCGAATTCCAAATCCTGCATATCTGCCGGAGACAGATAGGGCATATTTAGGCTGATATCCGGCACATTCACGCCCTTTTTGTTGGTGAGCAGGCCACCGTCCGTTACCCGGCAGACGATCTCGTCCCGGCGCAGTTCCGTCACCTCCATGGCAATCAGGCCGTCGTTAATGAGGATAGAGGTGCCCACTTTTACATCGTCTATCAACCCGGGGTAGTTCACATAGCAGTGCTTGGCATCACCCAGGCATTTTTTTGTGGTAAGCGTAAAAGTGTCACCTTTGTGAATCACGACGCCGTTTGGATCTTCAAAGTCCCCGGTGCGAATTTCCGGGCCCTTGGTATCCAGCAAGGTAGCCACCGGCACGCCCTGCGCCTCACGCACACGTACCAACTGCTCCAGCCGCTTGGACTGGGCATCGTAATCACCGTGACTAAAGTTGAACCGTGCCACATCCATACCGGCCTTAATCATATCCGCCAACACCTGATCGTTATCCGTTGCCGGACCGAGGGTGCAAATAATTTTTGTTTTTTTCATCGATCAAGACTCCTTGTTTCTATGATTCCAAGATTCATTTTACCACAAAACCGCCAAAAGGCAACACCGGCAACCGGTTTTTTACATAATCTTAAAATAACCGGGTTTGGAAGTAAAAATACTGGTAAAAAGCACAAAAATTCGGCGGCAGAATTGTGGAAAATCCCATAATCCGCCGCCGATAACAGACTGTTATTTGCGTATTTGTCGATTATTTTTTCTTAGAAGTGCTCTCGTGCTTCTGGGTACTGGCCTGGGTGGTGGTCACTTGATCCAGCCGTGCCTTGTCGATCTGCAGGGTTTTGTACTTGCCGTCGCCCTGGTCGATAAGCAGAGTCTTGCCGTCATAAGCAATATAAAAAGTCTTGTACGACTTCATCTGGTACACCGGCTTGCCGTTCTCATCCTTGCCGGTCTGGTCCATATAGCCCGCCTCGGCGCGAATATACTTCTTGCCCTTGATCTCCGAGCCAATGGTGCTGAGCATAAACTCATATTTTTTCTTGCCCACATTGTCTAGACCCAGCTCTTTTTTAGAATAGCTCTCCAGCAAACGGATCGCCGTATTGCCGGTAATGGCTGCGGACTTGGTCTCTAAGGGAGATGTGGTGGTTTCTGCCGTGACGGTCTCGCCGTCGGAGCCGCCCTTCGTGCAGCCGGCAAACACGCCCAGCAGCAACAAAACAGACATACAAAGGGTAAACCATTTTTTCATGAAAAAGCCCTCACTTTCCTTATTTGCATTATACTTTAGACGCCGGGCGTTGTCAACGCCGCAGACACAAAAAAGGCAAGTTTTTACATCTCGTCAGGACCGTACAGCAAAAGCAAGCGGGCAATGGTTTCTTCACTAAACAGCTCTACCCCGCGCCCGGCCAGCAATGCCGCCGTCATGCCCTGCCCCGGCACCACCGTTCCGGTAAAGGTGCCATCATAAACAAAGCGGCTGCCGCAGGAGGGGCTGCGCTCCTTAAGAAGCGCCAGGCCGCAGTTTTCCTCCTCAGCAATATACAAGGTTTTTTCCGCCCCATCCGCAAAGGCAGCGGTCACATCGACACCGCTTTTGCTCACCACGCAGCCGTTCCGAATTTCACTTGGCTCCCGGGGAATAGGCAATCCGCCAAAACACTCCGGGCACACCGGAATCAGCTGAAAATATCGTTCCAGCGCCCGCACCTGTTCATCCCTGTTATTGCCGCCGCTGTACTTGCAGTTCTCCCCCAGCAGGCAGGCAGAGACCAGCAGCTTAGGCTTCGTCATAGTCATAGGTACATACCTCGCTTAAATAAGTCTTGGTCATAATGCCGTTGGTATAAGTGATATAAAACCGGGCGCTCACCTGCCCGGTGGCAGAGGAGGAGCCGTACCGCAGCACCTTGCGCCCGGGGGTACAGGCAGTAGGCATTTGCTTGACCGTATAGCCCTGGGCGTTGGCTGTACCTACCCGCTCCGACACCAAATCCGTCTCAGTCATATTCTTACCGTACAGGAAGCCGCAGTCCACGACCCGGTACTCGTTAAAGGCGCGCACATTCACCTCAAATCGGCGGCGGTAGGCACCATTCTCCTCTGCCGACTGGCGAATATACAACACACCGATCTTGGCCTGCACGCCATAAATTCGATCCAGCGTCACCTCCGGCAGCACCCGGTTCACCGACAAGTTGGCACCATCGCTTGGGCTGATCCCTTGCCGCTGATTCAGCACATCGTCCCGTGCGTTTACATAACCGTCGCCGTTCAAATCACCCACCAGCAACAAAACAGCTGCCGGTGCGGTGGTGTTGCCCCCGCCGACAGACAGGGGCACACTGCGGGGCACGCAGCCGTCACCGCAAAAAGTCAAAGTATAATTCCCGCAGGATACGCCCTCAAACAGGAACACGCCGTTCTCGTTGGTCACCGCCACCGGCGTGCCGTCCAACGATACGGAGATGTTTTCCAGCGGCGCACCGGCCTTGTCCGTGACCGTGCCCTTAACAAAATGCCCCTCCGGCTGGGTGGGCGACAAAATATTCGTTTCCTCCGTACCGCAGCGGGTACAGTAGCGCTGCACACGGCCTGCCACACAGCAGGTAGGCGCCGTATAGGCGCGCTGCACCCAATTGTGACCCAAAGCCGGGGTGTCTGCGGTGTAGCTGTCGCCGCACACGGTGCAGGTGTACTTGGAACGCCCGGTTGCTGTACAGGTAGGCGCCGTTTGTACCGTCTCCGAATAAGTATGACCATTCGGGGGCAGTTCTACCGTGCCCAGGTCTGCGCCGCAGCGGGCGCAGGTGCGGCTGTGGGTGGCGCCTGCCGTGCAGGTGGGCGCCGGTCCGCTGTCCGTATAGATTCGGTGCAGGCAGCCCAGCGGCACAAAGGTCAGTCCCTGCGCCCCGGCATAGTCCATCACCGAAGTGTCATAGTAGCCGTACAGAGTCAGACCGTCCCCCACCCCTGCAAAGACAGCAGCCGGGAACACCGTGTCCGTAGCGGTCACCGTCAGTTCTGTTAAATCCGGGCAATGGACAAACCAGTTGGCGTCCATTTTCTCTATACCGCTGCCCAGGGTCACCCGGGTCAGACCGGTGCAATTGGCAAAGCTGCTTTCCGGCAGGGCGGTCACGCCGTCCTCCACCGTCACTTGCCGTATCTCTGCACCAAACAGTGCCCATGGCGCCACATCGGCAGCAAAATCCGCCACCGGTCCGCTGCCGCTGATCGTAAGCGCCGCTGTGTCCAAATCGTACTGCCAAGTAGTTTCCGCACCGCAGGCGCCGCTGTTCACCGGGTAAAAAGGAATAGCCGTGCCGCAGTAGGTCTCCAGCACAGAGCCGGGCAAGCCGTACACCGTCAGCGCCCGGCGCACAAAGCCGTCAGAAAAGGCAGTCCCCAGCCCGTGGGGCTCCACGGACACGGCGGCCGTGGCGTACACCGTACGCAAGGTATGATTCAGTAAGAACGCGCCGCCGGCGATCAGCACCGCCCGGCGCAGCACAAGGGTATCTTGATGGAACTGAGGCAGCGCCATCCACAGAGTGCGCCCGTTTTTGCCGTACAACAGGCCGTCTGCCGTAACGGTCAGAGCGGCAGAGGCGCTCTCCACCTGTTGCAGCTGCCAGGCAGACAGAAACGCCGCCGCATACACGGCAGTCACCCCATTGGGAATCGTAAAGTCCGTAGCCACCCGACCACCGGGGTAACAGATCAGCTCCGTGCCGTCCCCGCTGTACAGCACACCCTCTGCCACCGTATAATAATCGCCGGTGACAGAGAACGCCGTCACCCGCCGCATATCCGCAAAGGCGTAACCGGTTACACCGGTGACGCCCTGACCGATGAACACGCTGCTCACCGTATCCGCATAGGCAGCCCAGGGCGCAGCGCTGCTGCTGTAAGCAGACAGCCGCCCGGCGCCGGTGATCTCCAGTTGTCCGGTGGCATAGCAGGTCCAGTTAACCCCACGGCCGCAGCTGCCGCTGCCCAGCACCTGCGGCTCCGCATAAGGCTCTGTATAAGTATCGCCGCACACGGCGCAGGTGTAGGTCAGGCTGCCCGGGTCCGTATCTGTGGGCCGCAAAATCTGACACACATAGTTATGCACGCAACCCAGGGGTAAGAACGCCGCCCCTGCCGCAGCCGCAGCCCGGGGCGCAGGGGTGTTGCGCCAGCCCCGCACCGTCAGATCGCTGCAACCGGAAAAGGCGCCGGTGCCCACCTGCTCCACATTGCGGGGCAATGTGATGTTGTGCAGACCCTTGCAGTTTTCAAACACATAGGCCCCCAGCCGCTGCAAAGTCTCCGGCAGGGTAAACGCTGCGCTTTGGCAGCCGGAAAAGGTAAAATTGCCCAGCCCGGTGACCGTATCCGCCACCGTAATCTGCTGTAGTTCTTCCGCCCACAGCGCCCAGGGCGTGGCTGCCGCACAGTCATAATCTGCGCCGTCACCGGTGCCGGTGAGGGCCAGCGTACCCTCCGGCAGGGTCAGGGTATAAGTTAAGTTGCCTGTGGTACCGGTTCGAGTCAGGTTGTCCAGCCGCAGCAGACCGTTGCCGTAAATGGGATCAAAGCCCGGGTCACCCAGATCCTCTGCACTCCCTTGCAGCAGCGCGTTCAGCTGGTCCAGGGTCAAATCCGGGTGCAGACTCAGCAGCAGCGCACAGCAGGCCGCCCCATAGGGGCAGGACAGAGAGGTGCCAGAGGCATTTGTAGCAGCAGGTGCACCGCCGCTGTCCATGGTGGCCACGGTAATGTGGCTGCCGGGGGCACAGTAATCCACCAGGTCGCCGTAATTGGAAAACCCCGCCACCGTCTTGTCCACCGTCACTGCACTGACGGTAATGGCCTGGGGCAATGCCGAGGGATAGCGGTTGCTGATCTGTTCGCCCGCATTTCCGGCAGAGCAACACACGGCCACACCCAGTGCCGCAGCCTTGTCCATCATGGCTGCAAAGCCCGCCCGATTTTGGCTGGTGCTCAGGCTCATATTCAGCACCCGTGCGCCCTTTGCCACAGCGTCCTCCATGGCGGCCAAAACCGCCGAGGCAGCGCAGGTGTCCGTACCGAAGCGCACCACTTTATAGGGCAATATTTTTACATTCTCATCTGTATTCCCGGCCAGCACCGAGGCCACCGCCGTGGCGTGCCAATACGTGGCGCCCCGCTGCCGGGTGTCATAGGCCGCATTGGCTCTACCGTCGCCGGACAGATCTATGCCGTCAGACACCAGCCGCCCTTGCAGCGCCGGGTGATCCAGCATAAAACCTGTATCAATTTGAGCGATGACTACCCGGTGACTCGGGATCTGCCGCCGGGCGCAAAAAGCGGTGGTGCCCACCATCTCCCCCGCCCAGGGGCAAAGGTTGCCGGTCAGATCCGTATCTGTCTCTAATTGGCACAGGCTGTCCGGCTCCGCCGTGGCGCCGTCCTGCGCCAACTGTACCGCCGCCTTGCGGGCAGCCAACGGTGTGTCATATTGCAAAATCGCCAGGCCGTCCGTCACCGCCGCTGCCACAGCGCCGTAGTCCTTGCCGCCGTAGCCGGTAACCACCAGGCGGCACAGACCATAAGGATCACGCTCTAAATCCGCCTGCACCACCGGGGCTTTCTCCAACAGAGCAGTATAGGCAGTAGCAAAGGCGCCGGATGCGGCACCCGATTTTTGCATCACAGGCAGAGCCGCCCCCAGCATACTCACCAGGAGCGCCAGTACCAGCAGCAGCGCCGTGCCCCGCCGGGTGTATCTGCGACTCATCGGTTTCGTCTCCCGGCCAGCCAAAAGAACACCACGCAAAACACCACCAGCAGACAGGCCAGCACAAAGGCGATCCACTTGCCGATCAGCGGAATGGCACCAAAAAAGCCGATCCCCAGTACCAGCACCAAAAACAGAATCACAAATATCAGCACGATGGCAGCGATTTTTTTGTTATTCATCTGCATTCTCCTTCAGTATCTCTTGCCGAACCACGCGGGCAACACCCTCCCGATCATTGGATGGCGCCAAAAAGCGGGCAGCCGCCTTGGCCGCGTCCGTACCGTTCTCCATGGCGTATGACCGACCGCAGTAGCGCAGCATATCCACATCGTTACCACTGTCGCCAAAACACATCACCTGAGCCGGGTCATAGTCCAGTTGCCCACACAAGGCAGCCAAGGCCGTGGCCTTGCTGGTGCCCACCTTGCCGGCCTCCACATTGCACCCGATGGAGGAGGTGATCTCCACATGGCCCATGGTCTGCAAAAACGCGCGCAGTGCTCGGTTTTCTTCCATCGGTATCGTAAAGAGATTGAGCTTTTCCACCGTCATACCGACCAGTGCGTCTGCCACACTGTCCCGGTACACCACTTTTTCCAGCAGTTCGTCCACAAAGCTGTCCGGCACGCCGTCCAGCCGCGCCATGCCCTTGCGCCGGGCAGGCGCCACCGGCACCCCATCGGCATAGAATTCATAGTACACCGGACGGCTGTCCAAATAAGCGCAGATCTGCCGCGCGTCTGCCAGCTGCATCGGGTCACTGTGGATCCGCTTTTTGTTCTGCACATCCCACACACCGGCGCCGTTGCTGAATACAATATAATCTAAAAAAGGCAGTTGGGCCTGCACCGGCTCCGTCAGCGCCAAGGTGCGACCGGTGGCCAACGCCAGGCGCACACCCTGTTGGCGGCAGGCAGCCAACGCCCGGCGGGTGGTCTCGCCTACCCGCTGATGGTCCGGCAGCATTAAAGTGCCGTCCAGGTCCATTGCAATGAGTTTGATCTGCATACAAATTCCTTCCTTTGATGATCTTATCAAACCCATTGTAGCATATTTGCGCAGTGTTGACTACTTCCATTCTATGTAAAAATCCGGTTATTTTTATGCAGATTTCTGTACATTTTCATTGACGGCAGGTAGGTGGCTATGGTATCTTAGTATTGGAATATTCTATTCTAAAAATAAAATACAGAGGGGGACGGTCACATGGATCATACAAATCATGTGCCGAAAAAAGAATGGATGGCCTACTGCGTCGGCGCACTGGGTCAAGGCATGGTCTATGCCATTATGAGCAGCTATATCTCAGACTTTTACATTAGCGTGCTGAAGCTCACGCCTTTATTTGTGCTGCTGCTGATGCTGCTGGCGCGGGTGTGGGACGCCATTAACGACCCGATCATGGGCTATATTATGGACCACGCCAATCCAAAGAACGGCAAAATGAAGCCGTATCTCATTTACACACCCATTCCCATTGCCATACTGACGGTGCTGCTGTTCTACGCACCCAACATCAGCGACACAGCCAAGATGATCTACGCCGCCGTTACCTATGTGGCCTGGGGTATGATCTACACCGCCTCGGATGTGCCCTTCTGGGCACTGCCCAATGCCTTAACGCCCAATGCAGACGAGCGGGGCGGCATTATCAGCAAGGCGCGCACTGCCAACGGCGTGGGCTCTGCCGTGCCTACCGCTTTCTTTATGGTACTGGGCTTTATTCTGCCCAAGTTCAATTTGTCCGGCACGGAGCTGGAAAAGACAAAGTATATGTGCATTGCCCTGTTTTGCGCCATTGTGGGCAATCTGCTGTTTATCCGGGTATATTTTAAGACCAAGGAACGGGTGAACATTCCGATTCCGCCTAAGAAGGACAAAAATCAGCCCTCTGCGCTGAAGCTGATCTTCACCTGCAAGCCCTTAATGCTCACAGCACTGATGGGTATTCTCTCCGCCGCCCGGTATATGTACCAGGCCGGCGCAGTGCACGCCGCCCGTTACAGTTTTTATATCGGCAAGGACCTAACCGGCCTGTCCGCCGTGGAGCAGGAGGCAGCGCTGCAAGGCAATATCTCGCTGGTGAGCACCGTGTTCAGCGTGGCCAGCGCCGTGGGTATGTTCGGCGCCATGCTGCTGATGCCGGTGCTGTTTAAGAAATTCAACTACAAACAGATCATTATTGCCACCAGCCTGCTGGGCGCCGTATCCAGTCTGATTATGTGGTGCATCGGGTATCAGCATTTCTGGGCCTGCGTGCCGTTTTTGGTACTCAGCTGCGTGCCCTGCGGCGCCATCAATGTGTGCGCCTTTGCCATGATCGGCGACTGTTTGGACTACATGGAGTGGAAGACCGGCACCCGGCTCACCGGTATGGGCTCTGCCATTCAGAGCTTTGTCACCAAGCTGGGGGCGGCGCTCTCCACCTCCTTTATCATTCTCATGTATATTATTGTAGATCTGGATGTAGGCTCCATTAACGCCTCTGTCACCGCCAACCCGCTGCTGATGAGCCATGGGGTGCGCAACGGTATATTCAGCGTGGTATCGCTGATCCCCGCCATCAGTCTGCTGGTATGCACCATTCCCATGTTCTTCTACAACCTGACCGGCGATTTTAGGGAGAAAATGGAAACGGAGTTGGCTGCCCAGCGGGAGAAAAAAGGCATTACCATTACAGACTAAATTCACATAAGGACGAAAAAATGACTGCATACACCAAACGCTTGCAAAAAGTGACCGCTGTTCTGTGCACCACTGCCCTGCTGGCCGGGTGCGCCGCCGGCACCTCCGACAACACAGAGCCGGCCGCAACCACCGCACCGGTCAAGGCCATCACCATTGAACCAACCGCTGTCTATCAGACAATGAACGGCTTTGGCGCTTCTGCCTGCTGGTGGAGCCAGGAGGTAGGCAATTGGGAGAATGCCAAGGATATTCTCTCCCTGCTGTATGACGAGAACAGCGGCATTGGGCTGAATATTTACCGCTACAACCTGGGCGCCGGTTCCAAGGACGACGCCACCATCACCGACCCGGACCGCCGGGCAGAAGCCTTTATAGACAAGGACGGCAGCTACCACTGGGAGCGGGACGCAGCAGCGCAAAATGCCCTGGCCCTGGCAAAAAGTATGAACAAAGACCTGCGGGTAACCCTGTTCTCTAACAGCGCCCCGGTGTTTTATACCACCAACGGCAAAGCCTACTGCGACTACCTGCCGGACGATGAAAAATATGTAACCAACCTGGAGCCGGAGCGGTATGCGGACTTTGCCAAGTACAGTATTGCCTGCGCCAAGCACTTTACGGAGGCCGGGTATCGGGTCACCGGCCTGTCTCCCATCAATGAGCCAGAATGGAGCTGGCGGGGTTATGAAGACGGCACCGCCAAACAGGAGGGCTGCTACTACTCCAAGACCCAGTGCCGGGATCTGTACAAGGTATTTTTGAAGCAAATGGCGCAGGAAGACGCGCTAAAGGACTGCCAGCTGGAAGGCTGGGAAAGCGGCCACATCGGCACGGACACCTGTATGGCATACCTCAAGACCATGTTTGGCAAAAGCGGTGTCAACTGGCTGAAAAACGGCGCCCTTCGCAAGGGTATGCCCACGCTGGCACTCCATTCCTACTGGGCCAGCCCGGAGGAGAGGCAGGCCTTCGCCAACGCCATAGCCACCACCTACGGTAGCAATTACAAGCTGGCGCTGACGGAATACTGCCAAATGACCGAGGACCAAAACAGCGGCGTGTACGACCTGATCCAAAAGAACGGTATGGACAGCGGCCTGGGCATGGAATACGGTCTGGCACTGGCCGGGATCATTCATCAGGATCTGACGGTGCTAAACGCGGTAGAATGGGACTGGTGGACCGCCTGCGCCTTTGGCGGCTACACCGACGGGCTGGTGTATCTGGACAAGGACAGCCATCAAATCGAGACCTCCAAGCGGCTGTGGGTACTGGGCAACTTCTCCAAATTCACCGACGAGGGTAGCGTACGCATTTCCATTACCCTGCCGGAAGAACTGAGCGATGTGCAGTCCGTGGCATTCAAAAACCCCAACGGCACCGTTACCGCCGTGTTCATCAACAACACGGATAAGGCCCGCAGCACTACCCTGGCGCTGGACGGTTACACCCGCCACACCACCTATGTAACCGACAAGGACAACGACTTGGCAAAGACAGACAGCGGCACCGCCGCCGATGCCTTTACCCTCCCTGCCCGCTCCGTCACCACCCTGGTGCTGGAAAAGTAAAAGCAAAGCAAAAAGGAGCCTCGCTTCATCAGCGAGGCTCCTTTTTTGCGCGTATGTATGGAAAAGCGGGCGGCAAATTGCCGTCCTTATGCTATTGTGGGATCCCTTTTTCCAAACAAAAAAGCCACCCACTGCAAGGCAATGGGTGGCGGTGGTGCAAAGCACCTTACTTTTTATTGATCTCTTTGGAATACTTGGCCAAATACACGGTGCGCATCAAGAAGCACTCCACCTTGGGCACATAATGGGGGCGATTGAAAATATCCGTGTCAATCACGGCCTCACAGCCCTTATCCATAATGATCTCCAGCGCCTGCATATCCCCGTCGGAATTGCCGGTGATCATGGCGCCGTTGCCCTGAATCAGGATTGCATTGCGGCTGTCCATGGCCTTGGCAATATCCTTGGCACAAGCGTCTGTATCACCGTCGATCCACGGACGGTTTTTCACATCTACGCCGGCGATCTGTGCAAAGTCGTCGATCATAGGAATCATATCTTCACCTGTGCAGGACACAGCGATCACATCCGGATCGGTCACATGCTTGATGATGGAGCAATCCTGGCTGTCATAAATGGCCTTATGGATCTTGGCGCACTTGGGTGCAATGCCGGTAATGCCCAGCCCGGTCTCCAAATCCACATCAACGGTCTCTCCGCCAACGGTCAAGCTAAAGGTCTTGCCGTTGCGAACGGAAGATCCCAGATCACAAATGCTCTCCGGCATAGCCACAGCGCCATTCTTTTTCAGGTAAAAGTTGCGCTTACCTTCGTCAGAATATGTCTCTGCCCAGGAATGGCGCAGATAGTTGTCCTTGATCACCCGCTGGCAGCACTTCTCCAGTGCATCTGCAATCTCAAAAGCCTGCTCATAGGTATCGCCCATGCACAGAGTGCCATGGTGCATCAACATAATGGCGCGGCAGCCCGGGTTCATCATAATGCATGTCTCTACCTTCTTGCGCAGAGAATTGGTGGTAGACATAGCATAATCGGCACAGGGCACCTTATTGCCCAGGACCGGCTGAAATTCCTTGTAAACATTGCGGATCTCCATGCCGGTAATGCTGACGATGGTGGCCGCCTTCTGGTGGGTGTGGATCACAAAATCCACGGTGGGATGGTGGCGGTACGCCGCAGCGTGCACACCCTTCTCGGAAGAGGGCTTAATATCGCCCTCGTAGGAGCAGTCCTCAATATTAACCACAACCACTTCTTCCGGTGTCAGCGTTTCATACGCCCGACCGGAGGGTGTGATCACAAACTGGGTGTCAGAAATACGGGCGGATACATTGCCCCAGGTACGGGCGATCAGACCGCTTTCCACCAGCTTTTTGCCGGCCGCAACGACCAGCTTTTTTGCTTCTTCTAATTCGTAAGCCATGTGTTTTCCCCTTAAAATCGTATTTTTGCCCCGGGGGCAAAAGCACCAAAAGGACGGCCGGGCATCACTGCCCGGTACCGCCCTTGGTAAAAAATCTTACGCCTCGATGCAAACGCAGTTCTTGAACACATTCTCAAATCTGTTCAGGCAGTCGTCAATCATCTCTTCCGTATAAGCGGCGGAAGTGTACAGACGAGAACCGGCCAAAGTGACCAAGCCCTCTGCCATGTAAGCAGCGCCCATGTGCTCCATCTCGGACTGACGCTTGCCGGTCTCCTTCAAGGTGTGCGGAATGGTCCACGGATGCTTCCAGTCCACCTTAAAGTGCATGGTGCCAACGGTATCCAAGTGGCATACAGAACCCTGGTTGAAGCACACGAAGGGCAGGTCATACTTCTTGATCAGTGCCTGCAAGCCGTGTACCAGACGATCCGCCATCTTACCGGCTACCTGGCAGGCGTTACGCTTCTCAATCTCGCAAATGGCAGTGTAACCTGCGCAGCAGGAGATGGGGGTGGCAGCCATGGTGCCGCCGCACATTGCCTTATGAATCTTCTTGCCGGAGCCGTTGCCTTTATCCAGGCCGGCGCCTAAGTACTTCATAACCTCTCTGTGGCCGCCGATGCCGCCTGCACCCGGGTAACCGCCGGCGATCACCTTACCGAAGATGGTGATATCGGGATCAATACCAAAGTAGCCCTGCGCACCGGACACGCCGATACGGAAGCCGGTTACAACCTCGTCGCAAACCAGCAGAGCGCCGTACTTGCGGCACAGTGCCTGTACGCCCTTGGGGAAGTCCTTGTCTACCGGACGGGTACCGGACTCCGGACCAATGGCCTCAATGAACACGGCAGCGGTACCGCCGCGGAACTTATTCAGGATCAGCTTGCGCTCCAGGCTCTTCAGATCATTGGGGAAGAACTCCTGGGTGTGCTTGAATACGAACAGCGGTACGCCGTGAGACTGCAAATTCAGGGTGCCGGGCACACGCATGCCCCATGCCAGCTGATCGGACCAGCCGTGATAAGCGCCGCCCATCTTGATGATGTTCTTATGGCCGGTAGCCAGACGGGCCACACGCACAGCGCACATGCAGGCCTCTGTACCGGAACCCAGCATACGGAACATCTCTACGGAAGGAACACAGTCGGAGATCTTCTTGGCCAGCTTGTACTCATATTCATGGAACAGACCGGTGGAAGGACCGCAATCGTCCAGCAATTCCTTAACCTTCTCCTTCACCACATCGTCGTTGGAGCCCAGGATGGTGGGACCGCCGGCCTGCAGGAAGTCGTAATACTCGTTGCCGTCAATATCGTAGAGCTTAGCACCCTTGGCCTTGGTCATTACGATGGGGAAAGGATAGTTAAACGCCAGGTTGTGCTGCACGCCGCCGGGAATGATCTCTCTTGCCTCGGTGATCATCGCCTTAGACTTAGCGCACTTCTTGTCGAAGTATTCTTCTTCATACTTCTTCAGTGCAGCCGGGCTGATGGAATAGATAGGCTTTTTGATGAGCGCGTCCAGCTGAGCGGTGACCTGCGCTGCATCAAGATACTCAGAAATTGCAAATCGGGTATCCATAATGGTCGTTCCTCCTTAAAATTCATGAGTCGTCGCTCACCCCAAAGGGAGTGAGCCATCGCTCACATAAAATACACCTTTAGTATATCACTTTTTAATGATTTGTCAAATAGATACTTGCAATAATTTGTTCAATTTTCCCGCATTTTTATTCAGATTTCTTGCAATAACGGATAAATAATGATAATATAAGAAAAGTGAATTGCGGTTCACGCTTTACAGAGAGGGAGTATTTGTACGGATTGCACAAAGGGCTTTTCCGTTCTTTGTGCAAGGCTACAAAATTTTTTTGAAATGGTAAATAAACATCACAAGGACGCATTTGACCGCATTTCCGAGGAGCGACGGGAGCGCATACTGGAAGTGGGCACCGAGGAGTTTTCCTCCAAAGGGTACGAAAACGCCAACATCAATGTGATCGCCAAGAACGCAGGGATCAGCATTGGGCTGATGTACAAGTACTTTGCGACCAAAGAGGATCTGTTCATCACCTGCATTCAGCGGGGCATGCGTATTCTGACCCAGGTGATCGAGGAGATTATGGCCAACGATGACAAGCTGCTGATCAAGGCAGAAAAGCTCATTCGCGCCACCTGCGTCCATTCCAAGCGAAATGCCAATTACATTCGGCTGTATAATGAGATCGCCTCGGAGAAGGACAGCGCGCGCACCCAAATGCTGGTACGGGAGATTGAGAGCGAGACCAGCGGTATCTACACCACGGCCATTGCGCAGGCGCTGGCCAAGGGAGATGTGCGCCCGGATCTGGACCCTCGGCTCTTTGCCTTCTTTTTGGACAATCTGCTGATGTCCCTGCAATTCTCTTACACCTGCGACTACTACAAGGAGCGGTTTAAGTTCTATACCGGCGTAGATGTGGAGGAAATGGACGAGGAGCGGGTGATCGGTCAACTGCTGAAATTTGTGGAGAGCGCATTTACATTTGAAAAGAAGTGACGGTATTTACCGCGTACAACACCATGGGAGGATATTTTATGAGCAAATATGTAATCACCTACGATGTGGGCACCACCGGGGTCAAGACCTGTCTGATTGAGATCGGTGACACCATGCGCATTCTGGCCTCTGACACCGCAGGCTACGGTCTGTATGTGGATGATGAGACCGGCGTAAAGGGCGGCGCCGAGCAGGACGCCGATGAATGGTGGAGCGCCATGTGCAGCACCACCCGCAATGTGTTCAATAAGTGCGTAGGCGTGACCAAAGACCAGGTAGAGGGCATCAGCTTCTGCTCTGCCATGCAGGGTTTGGTCCTGGTAGACAAAGCGGGCAATTGCATTCGCCGCCCCATGACCTATATGGACCAGCGAGCCGGCGATGAACTGAAGAAGGGCATTGCCCACGGCGTACAAATCGCCGGTGCGGAAGTGACCAAGCTGCTCAAGTACCTGCGCTATACCGGTGCCGTATCCTCCTCTGTTAAGGACCCCATTTGGAAGTACCGCTGGGTGCGGGAGCACGAGCCGGAAAACTTTAAGAAAGTCTATAAGTGGCTGGATGTGAAAGAGTATCTCATCTGCCGCCTGACCGGCGAATTCGTAATGACCCAGGACTCTGCATTCGGCACCCTGCTATATGACACCCGCAAGGGCCACGAGGGCTGGTGCAAGCCCATTTGCGATATGGTAGGCGTTGATATGAAGCACCTGCCGGAGATCAAAAAGTGCACTGATAAAGTGGGCGAAGTCACTGCCAAGGCTGCCGAGGAGCTGGGTCTGGCTCAGGGTACCGCTGTGTACGGCGGTGGCGGCGACGCCTCTCTGATCGGTGTCGGTGCCGGTGCGGTAGAGATCGGCGACGCGCACATTTACAGCGGCACCTCCGGCTGGGTGGGCACCGTTGTGCCGGAGCAGATGGTTGATACCGGTGCGATGATGGCTGCCATTGTAGGCGCCAATCCGGAGACCTTTAACTACTTTGGTGAGCTGGAAACCTCCAACAAGTGCGTAGGCTGGGTCAAGGATCATTTGGCGCTGGACGAGATCGGCGTGTTCTTAAAGCGCTACGGCAACGCGACCGACAGCCTGGAGCAGGTAGAATTCAATATGTACGACTACCTGGAAGAAGTGATTGACACCATTCCCGCCGGTTCCAACGGCGTGATCTTTACCCCCTGGCTCCACGGCAACCGCTGTCCCTTTGAGGATCCCAATGCCGCCGGTATGTTCTTTAACATTCGGCTGAATGTAGGCAAAACAGAGCTGATCCGCGCCGTGGTGGAGGGCATCTGCTTCCACATGCGCTGGATGCTGGAGCGCCAGGAGTTAAAGACCACCAAGTATCAGAAGTCCAAGACCGTGCGCTTCTGCGGCGGCGGCGCTTTGGGCGAAACCACCTGCCAAATTTTGGCCGATATTCTCCAGCGTGATGTAGTGGTGGTAGAGTCCCCGCAAAACATCGGCGCCGTGGGTGCAGCCGCTTGTATCGCCGTAGGTATGGGCGCCATCCCCTCCATCTTTGATGTAAAGAAGCTGATCCCGGTAAAGACCACTTATAAGCCCAACCCGGCCAACAAGGAAGTCTATGACCGCAACTTCAAAGTGTTTAAGAACCTGTACAAGGCCAACAAAGAGAACTTTGCCATTCTCAACGGCTAAGCCCTTACATAAAGGAACAACCCCTGCACCCGGTGTGCAGGGGCTGTTTTTTATCACAAAGCAAAAGCGCCGCAGAAGAACCGCAGCGCTTTGTTTTTTTATTTGGCTTTACTCACCCTTGGGTGCGTAAAAGTCTACCAGTGCAGCCAGCTTGTTGTACTTCTCAATAGAGTTCTCCGCCGCAATGCTAAACAGCTGCTCCGCCTTGCCGGGGAAGGAACGCTTCAGCGCAGAGTAGCGGGTCTCGCCCTCAATGAACTGTACATAATCGGCGCTGGGTGCCTTGCTGTCCAGGGTAAAGGGATTTTTCCCTGCCTTGGCCAGATCCGGGTTAAAGCGGAACAGGTTCCAGTACCCGGCGGCAACCGCCTTCTTCTGCTCGGCCTGGTTAAAGGGCATCTTAATACCGTGGTTAATACAGGGGGCATAGCAGATGATGATGGACGGGCCGTCATAAGCCGCAGCCTCCTGGAACGCCTTTAAGCACTGATTGGCATTGGCACCCATAGCCACCTGAGCCACATACACATAGCCGTAGCTCATCGCAATCTGCGCCAGGTCTTTCTTCTTGACCACCTTACCGGAGGCAGCAAACTTGGCCACAGCGCCGGTCTGGGTGGCCTTAGAGGCCTGACCGCCGGTGTTGGAGTACACCTCCGTATCAAACACAACAATGTTCACATTCTCATTGGATGCGATCACATGATCCAGGCCGCCAAAGCCAATGTCGTAGGCCCAGCCGTCGCCGCCAAAGATAAACTGGTACTTCTTGGCCGCATAATCTGCGTCTTTCAGGAAATCGGCAGCCGCCGCCTTGGCGTCACCCTCCAGCGCTGCCGTCTGCAATGCAGCGATCAGTGCCTGGGCAGGCTCCGTATTGGTAGCAGCGTCCTCATAGGTGTCCAACCAAGCCTGGGCTTTGTCCGCCACCGGGGTGTCCAGCAGCTGCTGGGCGTCCATAGCCAGCCGCTCGCGAATCTGCTTTTGTGCCAATAGCATACCGTAACCGAACTCAGCGTTGTCCTCAAACAGAGAGTTGGACCAAGCGGGGCCGTGGCCGTTCTTGTCTACCGTGTAAGGAGTAGAGGGTGCGGAACCGCCCCAAATGGAGGAGCAGCCGGTGGCATTGGCAATGTACATACGGTCGCCGTACAGCTGGGTGGCCAGCTTGGCATACGGAGTCTCGCCGCAGCCTGCGCAAGCGCCGGAGAACTCCAAATAAGGCTTTCTGTACTGCACGCCGATGGTATTGTTGGTAAGCAGCTCCGGTTTTTCGGAGGTGTCCACCAGCGCATCATAGATCTTTTGCCGATCCAGCTCGCTGGCAATGGGTTTCATGGTCAGGGACTTGGTGGGACACACATTGGCGCAGGAGGCGCAGCCGGTGCAGTCCAGTACGGACACAATCAGGGCGTACTGATAATCCGCTCTCTTGTGCTTCACCATGGTGGTACCCTCCGGCGCGGCAGCCGCTTCCTCTGCATTCATAGCAATGGGACGAATCACTGCATGAGGGCAGACCATGGCACACAGGTTACACTGGGCGCACTTGGTGCCGTCCCACTGGGGTACGGTAATGGCAATGCCCCGCTTCTCAAAGGCGGCAGAACCGGCAGGATATACGCCGTCCGCCCGATCAGCAAAGGCAGATACCGGCAGATCATCGCCGTGCAGGCGGCCAACCGGATCCAGAATTTCCTTGACAAACTTCTTCATCTCCGGACGATCGGTGGGTACTTCCAGCCGGCGGGGTGCATCTTCTGCAGTCTTCCAGCTGTCCGGCACATCCACCTTCACGATCTCCTGGGCGCCACGATCAATGCCGGCAAAGTTGGCATTCACTACCGCCTCGCCTTTCTTGGAGAACTTCTTGACCACGGCGGCCTTCATCAGCTCAATGGCCTTCTCTACCGGCAAAATACCGGAGATGGCAAAGAATGCAGACTGCAAGATGGTGGAAGCACGACCGGGCAAGCCCACTTCCTCTGCGATCTTAATGCCGTTAATGATATAGAAATGGATGTTGTTCTCTGCAATATAGCGCTTCATGGACGCAGGCAGCTGGCTGTCCAGCTGATCCGGGGTCCAAATACAGTTGAGCAGGAAAGTGCCGCCCGGCACCAGATCCTGTACCATATCATACTTGGTCACATAGGACGGGCAGTGGCAGGCCACAAAGTTGGCCTTGTTGATCAAATAGGTAGAGGTAATGGGTGACGAGCCAAAGCGCAGGTGGGACACGGTAATGCCGCCGGACTTCTTGGAGTCATAGAAGAAGTAACCCTGGGCAAACATATCCGTATTGTCGCCGATAATCTTAATGGAGTCCTTGTTGGCGCCAACGGTGCCGTCGGAGCCCAGGCCCCAAAACTTACAAGAGGTGGTGCCTGCCGGGGTAGTGTCCGGGTTCTCGGTCACCGGCAGGGACAGGTGGGTCACATCGTCTTCAATGGACAGAGTGAACTCCGGCTTGGGCTGGGGCGCAGCCATATTGTTGTACACAGCGATAATATGCGCCGGTACGGTGTCCTTAGATCCCAAACCGAAACGACCGCCGTACACCGGCACATCGTTAAAGGCAGAGCCTTTCAGCGCAGCCACCACATCCAGGAACAGCGGCTCACCCAAGGAGCCGGGCTCCTTGGTTCTATCCAGCACGGAAATGTGCTTCACCGTCTCCGGCAGGACAGCCAGCAGATGCTTGGCGCTGAAGGGGCGATACAGGTGCACCTTGACCATGCCCACTTTTTCGCCGCGGGCGTTCAGAAAATCTACGGTTTCCTGAATGGTGTCGCACACAGAGCCCATAGCCACAATCACACGGTCTGCGTCCGGCGCGCCGTAGTAGTTAAACAGCCGGTAATCCGTGCCCAGCTTCTCGTTGATGGTGTTCATATACATCTCAGTAGTGGCAACCGCGTCATTATAGTAGCGGTTGCATGCCTCTCTGTGCTGGAAGAACACATCACTGTTCTCCGCAGAGCCGCGCAACACCGGCTTCTCCGGGTTCAGGGCGCGGGCACGGAACGCCTGCACATCGTCCATATCCACCATAGACCGCAGGTCCTCATAGTCCCAGGTCTCAATCTTCTGCACCTCATGAGAGGTACGGAAGCCGTCAAAGAAATGCAAGAACGGCACACGGCTCTTTAAGGTAGACAGGTGAGCCACAGCGCCCAGATCCATTACCTCCTGCACATTGGCAGAGCAGAGCATGGCATAGCCGGTCTGGCGGCAGGCCATCACATCGGAATGGTCGCCAAAGATATTCAGCGCGTGGGTAGACACGCAGCGGGCAGACACATGAATAACGGACGGAATCAGTTCGCCGGCGATCTTGTACATATTGGGGATCATCAGCAGCAGACCTTGTGACGCGGTATAAGTGGTAGTCAGCGCACCGGCAGACAAAGAACCGTGCACGGCGCCGGCGGCACCGGCCTCAGACTCCATCTCCGCCACCTTGACCGTTTGGCCAAACAGGTTCTTGACCCCACGAGCGGCCATGGCGTCCGTCTCCTCCGCCATGGTGGATGAGGGGGTAATGGGATAAATGGCGGCAACTTCTGTAAACGCGTAGCTGACATGGGCAGCGGCGCTGTTACCGTCCATGGTTTTTTTCTTTCTGTTCATGGAATTTCCTCCTGTATTTTATCTTACAGATAACAACCTCAGTTTGGGCGCAAGCCCACAACTATACCAATTATAGCACTCCGGCGTGCGAAATTCAACACAACAATTTAGTGCTTCTGTATAATAATAACAAAAAGCAGCGCATAGACACTGCTTTTTTGTCGATTATTTCGTTTTTTTCACCAATTGTCGCTTAGTCGTCGTCGCCCAGCAGATTCTCAATATTTTCAAAATTGAATTTGGCGGTGTCCGTGCCTTTCTTCACTGTGACTTTGGCGCTCTTTTTCGTATGTTCCAGCTCCACCTGCACCTTTACATCCCCCCGGTACTTTTTCTCCGTGGTGTAGGTAAAGGTGTTGCCGATCTCCAAGGTCACTTTCTTCTCGTCCACCTGCTTGCCGTTAATGGTAATGCGCAGCTTGTCCGTGCGGGTATCTGTGCCGGCAGGCAGAGAAACGGAAATTTGAATTTTTCGATTGGCGGCCACGGTGGTTGTGGTCTTTTTCGTGGTAGTTTCGTTCTTCTTGGTGGCCTTTTCCGTCTTGTCCTTGCCGGACTTGGCGGTGGTGCCGGTCTTGCCGTCTTTTGCAGCCGAACCGCCGTTACCGGCGGATTTGCCGTCGGCAGCGCTCTCCCCTGCCGCCACGGTGTTGCCCTTGGCGTCCGTTTGGGGTATGGTAACCACCCGGGTTTGGGCTTTGCCGTCCTTATCCGTAACGGTCTTGCCGTTCTCATCGGTCACATCCACCACAGCTGTGACCTCCTGTTCTGTATATTGCTTTTTGCTGCAAGCAGCGAATGCCAGTACCATACTGCAAGCCAGCAGCAATGCCATTGCTTTTTTCATTATAACAGCTCCTTCATATTCGTTCATCCGGTTGTAAAAACGCCTGCATCGCCGCATCGCTGGGCATACGCCAGTCGCCCCGGGGGCTCAGCGACACAGAGCCCACCTTGGGTGAATCCGGAATACAGGAACGCTTAAATTGACTGATAAAGAACCGGCGCAAAAATTCCGTCAGCCACCGGTCAATGGTGGGGCGATCATACCGGCCGTCAAAGGCTTTCTCCGCCAGCATGGCCAGCTTTTCCCGGTCAAAGCCGAAGCGCACAAAGTGATAGAGGAAAAAGTCATGCAATTCATAGGGGCCGATCTTCTCCTCTGTTTTTTGGGCGATCTTGCCATTGGCGTCCGGGGGCAGCAGCTCCGGCGACACCGGCGTGTCCAGCACATCCCGCAAGATCTCTTCCGTGCGGCCACCCAACTCCCCGGCTACATAATCCACCAGGTAGCGAACCAGGGTCTTGGGCACGGAAGCATTCACGCCGTACATACTCATGTGATCGCCGTTGTAAGTACACCAGCCCATGGCCAACTCGCTCAGATCGCCGGTACCCACCAGCAAACAGCCTTCTTTATTGGCCAGGTCAAAGAGGATTTGGGTGCGCTCTCTGGCCTGGGTATTCTCATAAGTAATGTCATGCACCGACGGGTCGTGACCAATGTCTGCCATGTGTTGCACACAGGCGTCTGCAATGGAGATCTCTCGCCGGGTGACCCCCAGCGCTTCCATAAGATCCAGCGCATTGCGATAGGTGCGATCCGTGGTGCCAAACCCGGGCATGGTCACACCCAGCACGGCGCTGGCCGGTTTACCCAGCAGCTCCATGGCGCGCACAGCCACCAGCAGCGCCAAGGTGGAGTCCAGACCGCCGCTGATCCCCAGCACACAACCCTTGGAGCCTACATGCTCCAGCCGCCCGGCCAAGCCGCTGGCCTGTAGCAGGAAGATCTCCTTGCACCGTTCTCGGCGCTGGGCGTCCGCTGCCGGCACAAAGGGGTGAGGGTCCACAATGCGGTACGCCAAATCATTCTCTGCATTGGGCACCGGGCAAGACTGTACCGCCGCGCCGGGCCGGTTCTCAAAGGACATATTTTGCCGCCGCTGGGCATTCAACTTCTCCACATCCACATCGGCAACGGTGAGCACGCTTTCTCGGACAAACCGCTCCCCCTCTGCCAAAATGCCGCCGTTCTCCGCCACTAAGGTGGCGCCGCTGAACACCAGGTCCGTGGTGCTCTCATGCACCCCGGCGCCGGCATACACATACCCGGCCACGCAGCGGGCGGACTGGCCGGCCACCAGGTCCCGACGATAGGCCGCCTTGGACACATACTCATCGCTGGCAGACAGATTGGCGATCAAATTGGCGCCTTGCAGCGCCAAAGCACCGCTGGGAGGCTGAGGCACCCACAGGTCCTCGCACAGCTCCACACCCAGCAGCACGCCGCTGCCCAGGTCAAACAGTTGACTGCCCATGGGCACGCCGTTCGCCATCTGTACCGTATCGAAATCCGCGCCGGAGGCGAACCAGCGCTTTTCGTAAAACTCATTATAATTGGCCAAATGCACCTTGGGCACCATGCCCTGCACCTGCCCGTCCCGGAGCAATAGGGCACAGTTATAAAGGCTATTCTTATAGGGCACCGGGGCGCCGATGAGCACCGCAATGTCCTTGCCCGCCGTATAGGCAGCCAGCCGCTGCACCGCCCGATCCGCCGCCTGCTGGAGCGCAGCGGTAAAGAACAGATCGGCGCAGGTATAGCCGGTGACAGACAGCTCCGGGGTCACCAGCAGGCGTACCTGCTGTGCCACAGCCCGGTCGATTACTGTCTCCAGCTGCCCGGCGTTATAATCCGGGTCTGCCACGCGCAAACGTGGCGCTGCCGCCGCCACTCTGAAAAATCCGTAATTCATTTCATCTCTCCGCTCAGCATGGTAATTTTATAACCAAAGGTGGCTGTCTCCCCCGGCTGCAAAACGGTCACGCCCCGACGGTGTTCCAGGGTGCCGTCCTCGTCCGTACAATGAGAAATGCCGCTCCATGGCTCCAATGCCACAAAGGGGGCGTCATTCTCTGCGGACCAAACCAGCAAGTTGGCCATATCCTGGTACTCCACCCGCACGCCGTAGCCCATCGGACCCAGCAAGGTAGCCGCTTTGGCTTCCACCTGATCAAAAATCAATGCGTCGTCATAGAATAGATCGTGCCGCAGGGACAACTCCTGCCCATTCACCAGCACATTGTACCGATGCGCCGGATCCACAATCCCGGTTTGGTGATCCGGGCGCAAAGGCGCCTTCGTCACAGGGCGATCAAAGCGCACCTTGTAATCCTCAAACCGCTCCCCTGCTGCCAGCGGGCAATTAAAGGCCGGATGGCCGCCGATCACAAAGGGCATAGGCTCCCCGCCGCTGTTGATAATATGATAAGTCACGGCAACGGTGCTGTCCACCAGCTCATAGCGGATCTCCAGCCGATAATCAAAGGGGTACGCCGCCAAGGTGTTGTCATCTGCCACTTGGGTAAAGGTGGCGCCGTTGCGGTGGTGCTCCGTCAGTGTAAAGGGGTTAATGCGGGCCACGCCGTGGCGCTTCATACGGCAGGGCTTGCCAAATGCGGTAGACGCCCCCTTGGGCAGTACCCCCACAATGGGAAAGCAAACCGGCGCCTGACCGGCCCAGTAAGCCGGGTCCCCCTGCCAAAGATATTCTCGGCCGTCCCGCACCAGGGAGCGGAGCATCGCCCCCGCGTCCGTAACGGTGACGGCACAGTGTTCATTTTTTAATGTCAGTTCCATAAGAACCCTCCAGTCCCCTTTATTATAGCTTATCCCTACCGGCATTGCAATAAAAACAGGCGGGGTTTTCAGAGTTTACAAAAAAGCCAAAATCTACCTGCAAAATGTTGCAAATCCCCTGCATATAGTATAGAATATGAGTAGCCTTGCGCAAATGCGACAGACAGAGGAGAACGGCAATGGATATTGATACCTTTATTCACGAAGCCATTTTTGGCGAGAAAGAACAGCACCGCATTTTTTACTACCTGATGTGGGAGAACCTGCAGGAGGTGGGCTATGTAATCACCGATGAGAGCGGCTACGAGATTGACAGTGTGTTCAAGGCGGTGGCACTGCAAAATCTGGTAGGCGAGTTTGCTTACCGGTTGTATGATACAGTCAACGAAACCGGATATGAGGATGTACTGGAGTACCTGGGCACCCTGGCTATCGGCGAGGACGATATTCTGCAATACTGCGAGAACGACCCGGAAATTCTGGTAGAACCGGAGGATTTCGAGCTAACGGTAAAGAACGCGCTGGATACCATCACTGAGCGCACAGCGGACAAGCTGTTAGAGGAATTCTCTGCCGATGATCTGTTTGACTACCTGTTTACCGCCACTTATGACTTTGAGCAAGACTTTACCTACGAGTTTGAGGACACGGACGAATTTCAGGCCTTTGTGGACTCCAACGCGGACCAGCTGGACAACTATAAAGAGGAATACCCGGCTGTTATGCGCTGGGTAGAAGGCGGTATGGTCTGCTGAGCGAATGACAAATATCTATACAAAAAGGGACCTGGATTCAGGTCCCTTTTGCTTTGTATCGTCTGTTATTTATTGCTCTTGTTTCCATTGCCGACTTTGTTCCCGGCAGCGTGTAGCTGCTGGGCGATCTCGGCCAAGCCGGCAGACATGGCGGAGATCATGCGCACCGTCTCTTCCTTGGTATAATCATTGCTGCAATAATCGTTGAGCGCACCGAAAAAGCCAAAAGCCAAAAAGCTCTTGCTTACGGAGGAGCGCTGACTGCGAAAATCCAAAAATTTGTTTTTGCCGATATGATCCGCAATCACATCCGTAATGGCAGCAATATCCAAATACGGCTCAATATTTCGGTTGCGAAACAAGATCCGATATTTTTTCTTAATCCGATTGGCGCTGACAAAAATCGTTAAGAAATACTGGTTAAAGGTGGCTGTGTCCGGCTTCTCCGCCTGGTCGATCACCTTTAATGCCTGCTGGGACAGCTCTTGCACAAAGTCAATTAAAATAGAATTGACCAAATTGAATTTATCGCTGTAATGCAGGTAAAACGTGTTTCGGTTGATCTGGGCTCGCTGGGTAATATCCGTAACGGATACCTTGTCAAATTCGCTCTCCTCCAGCAGTTCAAAGAAGGCGTCCCGAATGGCGCGCTCGGTCTTCACATACCGCAGATCGGTCTCTTTCATTACTTATATCCCCCGTCTCTAATGATCGTATGACGATTATACACCACCATACCAATAAAAGTCAAGTTGGGCGATCTGCTGATTAACTGGCAAGAATGCGGTCTGTTATTTGACCCAGCCTTTCTTAAACATCAGGTGGGCAGACAGCAGCGATACCACCACGCCCACAGGGATCAGTACGCCTACCGCCAAGTCGCCCTTAAAGAGCAACATCAAGCAAACGACGGCAACAGGCACAACAGTCAGCTTAAAGTGCTTAGCAAAATAGCTCATACCCAGCGCGCCGAACAGTGCGGGCACCACCTGCTTAAAAGCAGGGGCAAAAACAGAGTCGTCATTTGTCAGGTACGGCAGCACCGGACTGAACAGCAGCACCCCTGCGGCAATCACCAGGGTGGTCACAATAGAGGATGTGGCGCAGGCAATGGTGGAGAGTACCTCGCCCTCCTTGCTCTGGGCACGCACCTGGGCAGAGTCCAGGGCAGAGAGCACACAGGGCAGCTTTAAGTTATTAATATTCCCGGTTACAAAAGCCAAGTAGGTTGCCCCGGTACCCAGGAGCGGCGTGTAGGTCATCACTTCAATCACCGCGGTGGGATAAAACAGCAGGGCAATAGGCGCCAATCCCTTAAACACCACCTGGGCGGAGGGAAAAGCATGCAGATGGGCGCTGATCGCAACCGGCAGCATTAAGAAAATAAACAGGGCGGAGATCACCCAAAAGCGACCGTACAGGTGGGTCTTTTCATTATAATCTTTCATATTAGCCCCTCCATTCCAGCCAAGCAATGTGGGTGGGCAGCACCTTGGCCAGCAGCATCACCGCACCCATACCGATAAACATCGCCAGCGGCATAGCCATACTTTGCAGCCAGGCAATCTTTTTCTTTTTCTCAATCTGCATAAACAGCAGCATAGACAGCATAGACACTGCCAAAGCGGTAATACTCATGATCCCGGCGCCGTCGCCCAGCACCGCCTTGTCGCCCTGGCCCACAATAGCACGGCCCACAAAGGCACTGATCAGACCGATAAACGCCGCGGCGCTCATTACATCCGCCCAGGCAGTATTCTTGCTCACCGCCTTGCCGATACTGTTTTGAATTTTCTTCATGGCAAAGGGAATGATCACAAGCGGCATCACAGAGCCCAGAGTCATCACCCACGCGGCGGTAGAAAAGCCCAGGGGATCCGTGATCTCCGTGGACAGGCCGCCGGTATAACCCAGTGCCTCCATGGCAGACTCCGCTGCCGGCACCTCATAAGAAATGGCGCCGATCACTGTCAGCCGGATCCAGGGCAGAACAATGCCCAGCGCACCGGACAGGGTAAGGATGGTTGCCACAATAGAGATGGCAGGCGCCAGGCTGAACAGCGCTGACTGGGTCACCGTGCCTCGCATGGTGGCGGTGGACAGCCCCAGCTTTTTGCCTTGCTTCCAGGCGCGAATGAGAAAAAACAGCGACTGGGCCAGCACAAAGATGACAATAAAGCCGCCCAGAGCATACATAAATCCGCTTTCTTTAAAATCCATATCACTTTCCCCCTTTACTCTGCGGTCATCAACCGAATGTAGCGCTTAAAGAAGGTGACGCCCTGGGTCATCTGACCCACGGGAATGCGCTCATTGGTGGAGTGGGTGGTGAGCAGCAGCGCCGTGTCCACCGTAAAGGGCGCAAAGCGATAAATATTGCTGCACACATTCTCATAATTATAAGCGTCTGTGCCGCCCATCACCAAATAGGGCGCCACAATATTTTTTTCGTCCAGATTGACGGACAGCCGACGCAGGGTATCAAAAGCCCGGGTGTCCGTGGGTGATACAATGCTGGGTTCCTTGCCCTTGATGAATTCAATCTCCACATTGTCGCCGCCCATATATTTTTCAATATGCCGCTGCACATCCGCAATGGTCTGACCCGGCATAATGCGGAAGTTTACCGTTACGCTGGCCTTTTGGGGCAGCACATTGGCGGCAGGCGAACCGCTGGCCATAGTCACACCGGTCGTGGTGCGGATCAAAGATGCAGCCGGCGGGATCTGCTTCATCACCAGCTTCAGCACCGGGCGCAGCAGCCACAGGTTGCACAGTACCACTCGCCCCGGGTAAGTGGCGTGGCGGCCAATGTCCGTAAACATATTATAAACAAAGGGCAAAATGGTGCTCTTAAACTGGTGGTTCTCCAGTCGCTCCACCTTCTTTGCCAACTGGCCGATGGCGGTGTGTTTGGGTGGTTGAGAAGAATGGCCGCCTTTGGACTTTACAGTAATCTTAAAGTCCGCATAGCCTTTCTCTGCCACGCCCACGCCGGTCAGGTTGGCGTCCAGCAGCCCCTTTACATGCGCCGGCAGCATAGCGCCGCCCTCGTCTACCACGCTGTCCAGGTGCACGCCCCGGCGTTCCAATTCCCGCGCCAATTCCCGGGCACCGTTATTGCCGCCGCTGACGATCTCCTCATTATGCCCCAGGCACAGGTACACCCCGCGCTTTGGGGTATAGCCCTCCTCCAGCAGCGTCTCCACGCTCTCCATCAGGCAGATCAGGTGGTTCTTCATGTCCAGCGCACCGCGCCCCCAAATAAACCGACCGTCATTTACGCCGTCAAAGGCCGGGTGTTCCCAGTCCTCCTCGGTGCCCTCGCTGATGGGCACCACATCCTGATGAGCCAAAAAGGCAATCGGATCCAGGTCGGGATCCGTCCCCTCCCAGTAAAACAACAGACTGGCAGTGGAAATATGATCCAGTTTCAGATTTTTGTGAATCAGGGGGTAGGACTGTTCCAAAAACGCATGGAAGCGGTCAAACGCGCCCCAATCCGTTTGGCTCTCATCCTCGCAGGAGATGGTCTTGATCTGAATCGCCTGACTGAGCCGGTCGCACGCCCGCTGCCCGTTCACCTGCTCCGGCGGGAATTCCTCCCGCTGGGGCTTGGGCGCCGTAAAGAACGCTGCGCGGATCAGCGTGATCACGATAAACGCAGCCAGCAAGCCTAAAATAATGTACAAAGCCGTCATTTTCTTTTCCCCTTTCCGTAAAAAACAGCCTTAATCTGCAAAGCGGCACCCAAACCCGGGTACCGCTTATACATTTGTATTGAACTTACACGCTTATTTTGCTGTGCCCAGCCCTTTCTCATCAAAGTTCAGAATGGTACTGAGCACTACCTCGTAACCGGTCTTAAGGGCCTCCGGCACCAGGCGCTCCGCCGTATCCCGGCGATTATGGTAATAGTCAGCCGGTGTCGGGTCCATAGCAGCCAGGCAGGTGGCGTGAATCCCCGCCTGGGACAATGCCGCTGCGTCGGAAGAACCGAAGAACACGCTGGCGAACTTCAAATCCTTATGACCTGCCTCAATGGCACTGTCCATCACCAGCTGGCTGAAGGGCTTAGAGTTCTTCACCGTACCGGTCATATCCTTGCTATACACATTCAGGTATTCCAGATCCGTTAAGGTATCTACGCACAGTACGGCGGTCTCAATCTCGTCGCACTCTTTTTTATGGTCCTTGGCCCACTGCTTGCAGCCACGCAGACCGGCCTCCTCGCCGTCTGTGATCATGCAGCACACCTCGGTATTTTCAAATTCCACACCGGCCATATCCAGCATACGCAAAGCGCACACCGCTGCATAAGTACCGGTCAGGTTATCATTGGCACCGGGAGAAATGGTCTTAAAATCCACAAAGCAGAACAGGGTGATCATAAACAGCGCGGTGACAAAATGGAAATAGTAGCTGTAATTCAGCATAAAATCGCCGAAAGCGCCCATATCCGCAAAGTGAGCAATCAGGCAGATCACTGCGATAATAAAGGAGATGATCGCGCAGACAATGGTACCGCCCATAAAAATTCCCATCAAGGGCAGCTTGCCCTTGGCATAGTACAGATGACGCCATTCATAGGCTGCGTCAATATGGCCGCTGATTACAATGCGGCGCTTAACCTCGCCGGTGGGCTTGCGGGTGGCGCAGAAGTTGTGGCCCTCTACCTTTTTATAAATCGGATCCATAAACTGCTTGTAAAACAGGAACTCCATTACGGTGATAAACAGCCCCACAAAAGTCACACCGCCAACAATACACTGGGCGATCCACCAAGGCAGCACACTGGTAAACACCAGCGCGGCACACACCACCACAGCCAGGATGATGGCTACACTGACGATTTTTGTAAAGTGCAAAAAGGCCTTAGGCGCCATTTTGTAGCTTTCAAAGTGGGTCTCGTCACAGAAGGGGTCCATCTCTTTTTTGATGTGCTTCTCGGCAGCCAGGCAGTTGCTGTTGCCGGACTCCCGGGGACCGTACTTCTTAATGATGTTGGTGATCTCCTTGACTGTGTAATCCACATTTTCGTCGATCACCTGCTGGGGAAATTGGCTAAATTTCATACTTATTTTTCTCCTTTTGCTTTGCGTTCTTCGTTGAGCTTCAACTCATAATGGGTGTCGCCGCAGTAAAACAGACGGCGGGGCTTTTGCCGCTGGAAGGTGCCCGGCTCCGCCACGCTGGTTACAGCATAACCGATTCCCAAGGCGTCCAGCGTAGGCTTAAAGGCCTCCAGTCGCTCTTTGAAGTCCGCGTATTTTTTTCTCTCTTCGGCCGACCAGGCAACCTCTGCCAGAGCCTGCATACGGGGGTACACATTCAGATCCAGTTTTGGACGCTTGTCGATCCACTCGGTCCATACCTCAGCCTCTACGCCCAGCACATGGTCATAGGAACGAGGCGGAATATGATAACGACCCGGGTCGAAATCGTATGTATAGCTCAACGGGTACTGCCCGTAGGTCATATCAAAGTAAAAACTGCGGTGATTGCTCAGGATCACATCGCCGCCGCGGGCAATATGCCGCTCCACATTCTTATCCCGCTTGGGGGTCCAGTATTGACCGATCACAGAGGGGTCCAGATTGCCGGCGGCCAAAATCTCATTCCAGCCGATCAGGCGCTTGCCCTTCTGCTTTACATATTCCAGCACCCGGTTGTTGAACCAGCCTTGCAGCTCTTCCACATCGTTTAGGTGCATCTCTTTCATCTTCGCCTGGCAGTGGGGACACTTTTTCCATTCGTCCTTGGGCGCCTCATCGCCGCCAATATGGAAGTAAGGCGCGTCAAACAGTTCGCACACTTCATCAATCACATCAAAGATAAACTGGAAGGTGCTCTCCTTGCCCAGGCAGGCAGAGCGGTTCCAGTCCATTACGCCGTGCAACGTGGGCACACGACCGCCAAAGTAGCCGGGCACCTCGCGTTCCAGTTCCCGACAAGCCAACCAGGGATAAGCTGCCTGCGCCGCCGCAAAATGGGCAGGCATATCAATCTCCGGCACAACCATAATGCCCCGGGCGTTGGCATAGGCCACGATCTCCCGAATATCCTCCTGGGTATAAAAGCCCTCATGAGGCTCGTTGACCATGTGAGAAGTATGCCAGCCGTCCACCTGGGTGCAAGTGCGCTTAGAGCCGATCTCCGTTAAGCGCGGATATTTTTTGATCTCAATGCGCCAACCCTGATCGTCCGTCAGGTGCCAGTGGAACACATTGAGCTTCATCATAAAGAGCATATCCAGCAGTCGCTTGACTTCTTCTTTGCCAAAGAAGTGGCGGCTCTCGTCCAGGCTCATACCGCGCCAACCCCAACGGGGGGCATCGTGAATGCTGCAGCAGGGCACCGTACGCCCGCCGATATCATAATCCGCCAAAATACGCAGGGATTGCAGCGCATAGTAAGCACCGATAGGCGTAGCGGCAGTGATGTGCACCTTCTCCGGGGTCACATTCAAGGTATATGCTTCCTTTTGCAACGCCGGGTTGCGGGTGACAATAATCCGTGCCTCCCGGGTGGTGGTGCGCACCAAAGGAATACGCAGTTCGCTCTTCACCTTCTCGCCATCCTGTAAGGTGAAGGCGCCGTCCAACGCCTGATATGCGCGGGGATTGGGAATCAAATGCATACTCATTCTCCATTTCTGAAATTCCGACCGGGCGCAGTGCGTCGGATCGGGCAAAGAGTGAAATAAAAATATGTGCGTTTTCACGCCGTCTATTTTACCATATTTTCACCATAATGTAAACGCTTTGAGCCGCGCAAATTGTGAATTTTGTATGTTCGACATATTGCTGCATCCGCCGCATAAGTGACCCATGTTCAAAATCCAGGCCTTGACACCGCCGTGCATCGCGTTATAATAAGTACGCTTAGATTGCAGAAATGAGTTGACGACTATGGAACAAAGCAAAGATTTTTTAGCCACCCGGCCCATCGGACGACTGCTGCTCCAACTGTCCCTGCCCACAGTAGCCGCCCAACTGATCAATATGCTTTACAATGTGGTGGACCGCATTTACATCGGCCACATTCCCGGCGAGGGCGCGCTGGCGCTTACCGGGGTGGGCGTGTGTATGCCGCTGATCCTAATCATCTCCGCCTTTGCGGCATTGGTGGGCAACGGCGGCGCACCTCGGGCTTCCATCGCCTTAGGCAAGAAGCAAACGGCAGAAGCTGAGCAGATTTTGGGCAACTGTTTTGTCACGCAACTGCTGGTGTCTGCGGTGCTGACAGCGGTGGTACTCATCTGGAACCGGCCGCTGCTACTGGCATTCGGCGCCAGCTCCAACACCATTGATTACAGTGCGGCCTATATGAACCTTTACGCCTTGGGCACTGTATTCGTGCAGCTGACCCTTGGCATGAACGCCTTTATCACCGCACAGGGCTTTGCCAAGGTGGGTATGCTCTCAGTGCTCATTGGTGCCGTTGCCAATACGGCGCTGGACCCGCTGTTTATCTTCGGCTTCCACATGGGCGTGCGGGGCGCCGCGCTGGCTACCGTGCTGTCCCAAGGACTGTCCTGCCTGTGGGTGCTGTCTTTTTTACTTGGCAAAAAGACTTTTATCCGTATTCGCCGGTGCAATCTGCGTCTGCACGCCAAGGTCATTCTTCCCTGTCTGGCGCTGGGCAGTGCCCTGTTCGTCATGCAGGCCAGCGAGAGCGTGATCTCCGTATGCTTTAACACCTCTCTGCTGAAATACGGCGGCGATCTGGCAGTGGGTGCCATGACCATTCTCACCAGTGTCATGCAGTTTGCCATGCTGCCGCTGCAAGGGCTTGGACAAGGCGCCCAACCCATTATCAGCTACAATTACGGTGCGGGAAACAGTAATCGCGTACGCCGCGCATACCGACTGCTGCTCACTTGCAGCGTTTGCTACGCCATGCTTTTTTGCCTGCTGATCCAACTGTTCCCCGGCGTGTTTGCCGCCATCTTCACTTCTAACGCAGAATTGTTGGCCTTTACCAAGCCGATGTTGCGCATTTACACTCTGGCGCTGGGGCTGTTTGGTATTCAAATCGCCTGTCAAATGACCTTTACCTCCTTGGGCAACGCCAAGGCGTCCATCATCGTGGCGGTGATGCGCAAGTTTATTCTACTGCTGCCGCTGATCTACATTATGCCCCACCTGTATACCGCTGACCTAACCAAGGCCGTCTTTATGGCAGAACCGGTGGCAGATGTGCTGGCGGTGGCCTTCACCGGCGTTCTTTTCTTCTTTGAATTCCGCAAGGCCCTGCGTGCCATGCCAAAAAGCGGGAAAAGAAGCTAAAAGCAAATGTCGCCTGTACCGGGCAGCGCCGTTTCACTGTCCTATAATTTTCCCTGTCATTTGCACCCGGTGGCTTTTTGTGTTACAGTAAGAGTGCAAGGGAGGTCATGGTATGAAAAAGCAACAGGACAAAAACAACCCGCCGGAGGAATGGGAATTGACCCTGACCATGGAACCGGAGGAAGAAGAACAACCGGAACCCGGCGACGGCAGCGCCTTAACGGACGAGGACATTCTGCTGCTGGGCTACCTAGGCCGCCACTTGGGTGGCAAAAAATAAAAAATTGTCCCCCTTTGGTGCTTTGTGTTATACTGAAAGTACCAAGGGGGGATTTTTATGCGCGTATTTGATTTTGACAACACCATTTATGATGGTGAGAGCGTCATTGACTTTTACCTGTTCAGCCTGCGCCGCAATCCAAAGGTAGCACGCTATGTACCGGTGGTGCTGTATCACCTGTTGCGCTATAAGTTGGGGCGCACCACCATGGCAGACTTGGAGCAGGCCGGACGCAAGTACGCCGCCCAATATCTCGGCAGCTTTGATGACCCGGAGGGGCTGATTCGGGACTTTTGGGACGGGAATATGCGCAAGATCAAAGCCTGGTATCACCCGGAAAAGGACGATGTAATCGTCACCGCCTCGCTGAATTTGATTATGGACGAGGTGTGCCGCCGCCTTGGGGTGCAGCACTGTATCTGCTCCGTGGTGGACCGCCAAACCCTGACGGTGGAGTATATCAACTTCAGCGCCAATAAGGTGTCCGCTTTTCGCAAATGCTTTGGAGCAAGCGCCGTACCGGACGCATTCTACACCGACAACGCCGCCGACCTGCCCATGATCCATCTCTCCCGCACCGCCTACAAAGTCCGCCACAACCGCATAACCCGAATTAAATAGCATAAAAATCCCACCCGAGCAGGCAACACCTGTATCGGGTGGGATTTTCTTATATTTCTGCTTTACTCGTCGTCGGAGGAGAGTTTGAGCACTGCCAGGAAAGCCTCCTGGGGCACCTCCACCTGACCGAACTGGCGCATACGCTTTTTGCCCTCTTTCTGCTTTTCCAGCAGCTTTTTCTTACGGGTCACATCGCCGCCGTAGCACTTGGCCAACACATCCTTGCGCAGGGCCTTTACCGTCTCGCGGGCAATAACCTTGCCACCGATAGCCACCTGCACCGGTATCTCAAACAAATGCCGCGGGATATGCTCCTTGAGCTTCTCCGCAATGCGGCGCCCCCGCTGGTAAGCCTTGTCCCGGTGGATAATAAAGCTCAGCGCGTCGATGGTATCGCCATTAAGCAGCACATCCACCTTCACCAAATCCGAACGGCGGTATTCCTTGATCTCATAATCGAAAGAAGCGTAGCCACGGGTGCGGGATTTGAGTGCGTCAAAGAAATCATAGATAATTTCATTCAGCGGCAGCTCGTAATGAATATCCACGCGATCCGGGGTGATATAGCTCATATTCTTAAAGATCCCCCGCCGATCCTGGCACATATCCATAATGGTGCCCACAAACTCGCTGGGTACATAAATATTGCAGTCCGCAAACGGCTCCTCGCAATAGTCAATCAAGGACGGATCCGGGTAATTGGTGGGATTGTCGATCTCCACCATGGTGCCGTCGGTCATGTGGATCTTGTAGATCACCGAGGGCACGGTGGTAATCAGATCCAGGTTGTACTCTCGCTCCAGGCGCTCCTCAATGATCTCCAAATGCAGGAGACCCAAAAAGCCACAGCGAAAGCCAAAGCCCAGGGCGCCGGACGTCTCCGGCTCATAGCTTAGGGACGCGTCATTAAGTTGCAGCTTCTCCAGCGCGTCGCGCAGGGCCTCATAATCCGCACCGTCTGCCGGGTACACACCGCAAAACACCATTGGGTTCACCTTGCGGTAACCGGGCAGCGGCTCCGCTGCCGGCGCATTTGCCAAAGTGATGGTATCGCCCACCCGGGCGTCGGAAACGGTTTTGATGGACGCGGTAATATAGCCTACCTCGCCGGAGGAGAGCACGCCGGTATTCTCCATGGAAGTGGCCCGCATACGACCCACCTCCACCACGGTAAACTGGGCACCGGTGGCCATCATACGCATGGTGTCACCGGCCTTAATCTTGCCGTCCATGACGCGCACATACACGATCACGCCACGGTAGCTGTCATAAACCGAGTCAAAGATCAGCGCCCGCAGGGGTGCATTGTCGTTGGCAACCGGCGGGCGGATCTCCGTCACAATCCGCTCCAGCACCTCCTCCACATTCTGCCCGGTCTTGGCAGACACGCGGGGGGCGTCCATACAGGGAATACCCACCACTTCTTCCACCTCCTGGGCCACCCGCTCCGGGTCCGCTGCCGGCAGATCAATCTTGTTGATCACCGGCATAATGTCCAGGTCGTGATCCAAAGCCAGGTAGGTGTTGGCAAGGGTCTGCGCCTCTACGCCCTGAGAGGCGTCCACAATCAAGATCGCGCCCTCGCAAGCCGCCAGCGAGCGGCTGACCTCGTAGTTAAAGTCTACATGGCCGGGGGTGTCGATCAGGTTAAACTCGTAGTGCTCGCCGTTTTTGGCGTCATAGCCCAGCGTCACTGCATGCGCCTTAATGGTAATGCCTCGCTCCCGCTCCAGGTCCATATCATCGAGAATTTGCTCCTGCATATCCCGCTGCTGCACAGAACTGGTCAGCTCCAACAGTCGGTCCGCCAAAGTGGACTTGCCGTGGTCAATGTGGGCAATGATGGAAAAATTGCGAATGTTCTCTTTCTTTACAGCCAATGGTCTTCCTCCGAAAGTCAATGAATCAGCGCCCGGGCTCCGAAGATGGCCAGCAGGCACAAGCCTACGCTCAGCAGCGCATACAAGATCGCCGGTGCCGTGTGCCCGCTGCTCAGCAGGTCATAGGTCTCCAACGAGAAGGTGGAAAATGTGGTAAACCCGCCGCAAAGCCCCACCTTCAAAAACAGCAGCAGCGGCTGGGAATTGATTTTATTTTTTTCACACAAAGCGGCCAGCAGCCCGATCACAAAGGCGCCCAGCACGTTGATGCACAGGGTGATAATGGGAAAAGGCGTTTGGCGCACCGGGATCAGTCCAAGCAGATAGCGCAGTATTGCACCCACCAAGCCGCCCAGACCTACAAAAAGTGCGTTTGTCATTTCTCCTCCTGCTGCCGAGTCAGCTGCTGCACCTGCCGGGTCTCTGCCAGCACCGCCTTGCGCTTAAAGGGCAGGCGCAAAAGCCGCAGCAAATAGAACCAGGGCAGCAACCAGGGGTGCCGATCCAGTGCCTTAAAGTCCGCATGCATTTTTTTCTTATCCGGAAACAAGCGCCGCCACAGATACCGCCGCCGCTGCGCCGAGCCGGACAGTTGGGCACCCTGGGCATTCAGCTGGCGCACCAGGGTCAGTTTGCTGTCACCAAACACACCGCCCTGCATACAGACGGTGAGCATTTGCATTTCGTCCCGATCCAGTTCCCTGTCTTCAAACAAATCCAGCGCCAGGCGCAATACCAGGCGGGCAAAATCCAATATGTCCATTTTGCGAAATTCCGCTTCAATATACGGCCGATCCAGCCGTGCGTTTTCTTTGGTATAAAGCAAATACACATCGGCCAAAAAGCGCACACCACAGCCGTTGGTGGAATAATGCTTGTACATGTGGGCAACGGTATAGAGATAATTGTCGCTTACATCCATAACGAATGCGTGCGGGTGGTCCGGGTCTCGGGTGGCCCGCTGCCACAACCCGTCAAACCGGGGACAAAAGTCCTTCTCGTCAAAAAACAGGGTGCGATGGAACTCAAAAGTGGCATAAGGCGGCTTGTGAAAGTCGTCGGAATTCTCGCCGCAGGCGGTCATCTTGTACCCGGCCTTGCGCATGATCCGCAGCAGCTGCTCCCGCCCTACCGGATCATACAGAATGTCGTTATCCGTCATTTGGCGCATAGAGGTCTTGGGGTAATATTCCCGCAACAGCAGTCCTTTTAAGGGCATATAGTCAATACCTGCTTCATCCAGCCGGGCAAACAGCTGTCCCCGCTCATGATCCATGGTGATGGTGCGGGTCAGCTCCGTGTAGGTATAGTTTTCCCAGCGCTTTTTCTCCCCCTCCGGCACACCGGGCAGCGCCGCCAGCAGCGGAAAGACAATGTTATATACCTGCTGCCGCTGGGCCAAGTCAAAAATTGCGTCAAAATCCAGCCCCTCCGGCACCGCAGGCGCAGACGCACCGGTCAGCGCGCACCGCAACAGTGCCAACAAATAGGCGCAGGTCTGATTTTCGATTTGCATACTCAGTCCAGCACCCCGGCAGCCCGCAGGGTATCCAACATTTCACGCACATCCGCCCGAGCGGTGTCTGCGTCTACATCGTATTTCTCCGTGAGCGCCGCCACCAGGCTGTCCTCCGTCTGCTCCGTCTGGAGCAGTTCAAACAGAAATGCCGCCGTGGGATTGTTGTGGATCACACCGTTAAAGTGCTTCATGGCCTTGCCGGTAGCAATGGCAAAATCCTCGCCATCCACATGCCCCAGCACCATACCGTCTTTCAGTTTCATTTGTTTTGTCCTTTCATATCGCAGGTTGGATTAACTTCTGTCTTATATATAGGATCCAGGCCGTGCCGGATTGTACAAGCAAGCCAATTTGAACCATCCGGAAATTCCGGAGAGTTTGTTATTTATCCCTTGGCAAAACAGAACTTTGTTATGCATAAGTGCTATATGTTATTGTGAAAATAATATAGCACCCGGCCTTGCGTATCATAAAAGTAAATGTTATACATGGTCGTGGCTGTTTGTCCATCCTCCCATGTATGTTCTTCAACATCAAAATAAATGTAATCTTCCGTGTCAACGATCCTTCGATCAAAATCATAATTTAACGCCACTTCGCTTGAAGGATCACTTTCTTTGATCGTTTTCAACCAATCCTCATAGTCATCTAAGAGCCGATTCATTTTCGATATATCTTTTGGTTGTACTTGCTTCAAATATGGATTATCTTTAATCGCAGCACATTTATAATCATATTTTGCATAATCCGTATAGTCTTGAAATCCTTCTGAGGTAAAAGCCTGGCAGCTTTCATATTTTCCCAAAGAAGCGATCACTTTATCCTCTGCCGCTTTGCAAACAATAACCGTTGCCAACACAAACAAAAAGCACACCAGCAATGCCAGTCTCTTTACCCAACGATGTTTGACAAAAGACATACAATACGCCCTCTCCAATTACTATGTTTGTTCATTTTCTTTCTTTGACAGCAAACAGACCGTCTCCACATGGGGGGTGCGGGGGAACAGGTCTACGCCGCAGGCGCGGCGGGCGGTGTAGCCCATGGTGGCCAAAAGCGCCAAATCCCGTGCCAGGGTTGCCGGGTCGCAGGACACATACACCAGCCGCTGGGTGCCCATTTTATCAATAGCGGCGAATACCTCCGGCGCGCAGCCCTTGCGTGGTGGGTCTACGATGGCCACATCCGGGCGCACGCCCTGGGACGCCAGCTGCGTTGCCGCACCGGCTGCGTCCGCACACAGGAATTCTGCATTCTCAATACCGTTGCGCCGGGCATTCTCCCGGGCGTTCTCCACCGCCTGGGGAACCACCTCCACGCCGATCAGCCGGCGGCAGCGATCCGCTAAAGTCAGGCCGATGGTGCCCACGCCGCAGTACAGATCCAGCAGCACCTGGTCGCCGGTCAAGCCCGCAAAATCACCTGCCAGCGCATACAAGCGTTCACATTGGTCGTGGTTGACTTGATAAAACGCATGAGGGCCGATGGCAAAGGTCTTGCCGCACAGCTTGTCCAGCAGTTCGCCCTTGCCCCAAAGCACCCGGTCCCGGTCACCCAAAATCACATTGGTGCGCCGGGTGTTGCTGTTTAGCACCACGCCCACCAAACCGGGCACAGCGGCACGCAAGGCGGCGCAAAGTGCGTCCCCGCCGGGCAGATCCGTGCCGTTGATCACAATACAAGCCAGCACCTGGCCGGTAGCCTGGCCCTTGCGGAAATACAAGTGGCGCAGCAGGCCGGTGCCGGTCTCCTCATTATATACGGAAATTTGATGTTCTTCCGCCCATTGCAGGCAAGTCGCCACACCGGCGGAAAAATCCGTACACTGGAGCAGGCAATCCTCGGTGGGCACCACACGGTGGCTTTTATAGGCATAAAAACCGGCTACCGGTCGGCCGTCTTGCAGCTGCACCGGGTACTGGGCTTTATTGCGATAGCGCACGGTATCGGGCGCTGCCAGCACGCCCTCCACCTGCAAATCCAGGTGGCCGATCCGCTGAAAAGCATCGTCGATCCGCTGCTGCTTAAAGCGCAGTTCCTCCGCGTAATCCACCGTGCGAAAGGCACAGCCTCCGCACTGGGCGGACACCGGGCAGTCACTCTCCACCCGATGAGGCGATGGCTCCAGCACCTGCTGCAGCCGGGCAACTGCATAGTTCTTTTTGGCTTTAATGATATGCGCCGTAACCACATCGCCGGGCACGCCGCCACGCACAAAAATCGGCATGCCGTCCTTGCGCCCGATGGCACTGCCCTCGGAAGTCAGGGCGGTTATATTCAGTTGAATCTCGTCATTCTTTTTGAGTTGCACCCAAATCACCGTCCTTCCAGTCGCCGGCCTCGGTGGGTTATGCCTCTATATAAATCAGTTTATCTATTTTGCCGGAGAGCTTGGCAATGCCCTTCTCCCCCCGCACCAGTCGAAATAGTGCGGCACGCAGCAGCCCAATCAAAGTACATATGGCAAAAATCGCAATTGCGCAGCCCACGCACACCACAGGTATCCAATACCAAGCCAGACCATAAATCCAAGCAAATGAGCCCGCCAATATGGTATCATAAATCAGCACATGGCCGTGAATGATATAAACATCAAATGTAACGGCAGATACTTTCTCTAACACCTTGCCGTGTGCTTTCCACTTTTTATCAGCCAAAGCGAGTAGAACGCACACACCCATAAGCAATACCAAAGGCGAAGTGTAACGCACCATATAGTTATGATTTTTGCCGACAACATGCGTAACCAGTATATTGCCAAAAAGTAAAACAAATGATGTGCCCAAGAAAATCAACGCCGCATACTTCTTCAAAAATTTGAATTTGCCATCCGCTTTTACTCGCCCCAGATATGCGCCGATGGTATAAAGAGACAACAGCCAGGCAAAGGAATAGCCCTCCTCAAAGCGGAAAAAATCCACAGGTATTACCGATGGCAAACAAGAAAAAATAAGAATTTGCAAAATTACCAGTATACCATGTTGCTTCTTAGACAAGCACAGCAGCATTTTGTTGATAAATGGCTGTAAAATCATAACAGGAATAAAACATGTAATATACCAATATCTACCCACCAATGGCGGTAATAAGCCCTTGATCACATCTTTTATGCCTGTAATTTTGGCTGGCATAAAAATCAGAAGCAACACCGTAATTAAAACGGAGTAAAACAAAACAATCGCAATCAATTCTAAACTTCGAAAGCAAGTGTTTTTGCTTTTGTTAATGCCTAAATAACCAGACATCATAGCAAAGATATCCACGGAACAGCAAGCGCAAATAAAAACCCATTCCGCAGTCCAATATCCTATTGAATAATCTTTCGAGCCCGCACCAAGAGCACCACCAACATCTACCACATGAATTAACACAATTCCAATCATAGAAAGGATACGACAAACATCCAATCCAACATTGCGCCTTTTACTGTTCATAAGCACTCCCCTTTCTTTTCCGGCACAATGCAGGCAACAGCAAAAGCCGCTTCCGTACACTGCACCCAAATCACCGTCCTTTATCATAGCATAAAACCACGGGAAAAGGAAGTGTTAAAATGAAAAAGGCGGCGGGCAAATTTCCTTGCCTGCCGCACTTTTTTTGCAGATTTAACGATGGGCGGCCCGCTGCACTGCCTTGACCAACTCCACCACCGGAATCACCGCCAGTGCCAGCGCCATTGACACACCGTAGGCTGTACCGGACAGAGGAACAAAATCAAAGGCCGCAGCCAACGCCGGCACATACAGCACCACCGTGGACAGCACCAACGACAGTACCATAGCGCCCCACAAATATCCATTATGTCCCATTGAAAACAGGCTGGCGCGACGGGCGCGCATATTAAAGCTATGGAAGATCTCTGCCATAGACAGGGTGAAAAACGCCATGGTCATGCCGGTTTTATGGGCCAGCGGGTCCGTAATACGTACCAGTTCCGCCCAGTCCATTTGTACCGGGCAGGTAAGCAACAGACCGCTGAAGTAGGCCAGCAGGGTCACCGCCGTTACCAGCAGTCCCTGCCAGGCCACATCGAAGCCCATACCCCCGGCAAAAATGCCGTCCTTTGGATCTCGAGGGCGACGGCGCATGATCTCCGGCTCGCCCCGCTCCATACCCAGTGCCAGCGCCGGGAAGCAATCGGTGATCAAATTGATCCACAGTAGGTGCACCGGCTCCAAAATGGTAAAGCCCAGCAGAGTGGCCACCAAAATGGTGAGCACCTCTGCCAAGTTAGAGGACAGCAAAAACTGAATAGACTTGCGGATATTGTCATACACCCGGCGGCCCTCCTCCACGGCCGCCACAATGGTGGCAAAGTTGTCGTCCGTCAGTACCATATCCGCCACGTTCTTGGTCACATCCGTGCCGGTCATGCCCATGCCTACGCCAATATCCGCCGCCTGAATGGCCGGGGCGTCGTTGACCCCATCGCCGGTCATGGCAGTCACAGCCCCCTGCCGGTGAAAAGCCTCTACAATACGCACCTTATGCTCCGGCTGCACACGGGCAAACACACTGCACCGGGCAACGGCATCGTCCAACGCCCGATCGTCCATTTGGCTCAGCTGGTCGCCGGTGAGCACCTCCCCCTCCGGCTCCAAGATCCCCAGCTGCCGGGCAATGGCCGCGGCAGTATCCCGATGATCGCCAGTGATCATCACCGGACGAATGCCCGCTTGGCGACAAGCGGCAATGGCCTCCACCGCCTCCGGGCGCACCGGATCCATCATACCCACCAGCCCCAGGTAGCAAAGCCCCTGTTCCAGTGTCTCCGGCGACCGGACAGACGGCAGGGACGGGTACTGCCTGGTTGCAGCGCAAAGCACCCGTAGCGCCCGGTCTGCCATACGCCGATTTTCGTCCAGGATCCGGCAGCGCAGATCCTCAGTCAAGGGTACCACTCTCCCCTGCTGCCAGGTGTGGGTGCACCGTTTCAGTACCACATCCGGCGCACCCTTGGTGTACTGCACCACGCCTTCCGGGGTGCGGTGGAGCGTCGTCATCATCTTGCGGGCAGAGTCAAAGGGCAGTTCCCCCACCCGGGGGTACTGACGCTCCAGCGCCGCCTTTTCCAACCCCAGGTCTGCCGCGTCCTGCACCAGCGCCACCTCTGTGGGTTCACCCTCTATGCGGTCTCCGGCCCGGTGGGCGTCCGAACACAGCGTCATAGCGGTCATAAGTTGCTCCGGCGGCACACCGGTGCGGGCGGTAACGGTCATTTTATTTTGAGTCAGCGTGCCGGTTTTGTCCGAGCAGATCACCTGCGTACAGCCTAGGGTCTCCACCGCCGTCAGTCGCCGGATCACTGCGTGGCGACGGCTCATTTTGGTCACGCCGATGGACAGCACAATCGTCACCACCGCTGCCAGCCCCTCCGGAATGGCAGCCACCGCCAGGGACACCGCCACCATAAAGGTGGACAGCGCACCGCTAAAGGTCAGCCCGCCTGCCAGTAAGCTGCGCCCTACATCTAACGCAAAGATCCCGGCGCAGATGGCCAGCACCAGCAGGGACAAAATTTTAGACAGCTGGGTCAATTTCTTTTGCAGTGGCGTGGCGTTCTGTCCGGCGGTGTTCAGGGCGTGGGCAATGCGCCCCATTTGCGTGTCCATACCGGTGGTAATCACCACAGCACGCCCCCGACCGTACACCACATTGGCACCCATAAATACCAAATTGCTGCAAGCGGAGGGCGGCAACTCCTGCCCGGTATCCGGCAAAGGGGCCGCGGATTTTTCCACCGGCTGGGACTCGCCGGTAAGGGCGGATTCCTCCACCCGCAGGCCAATGCTCTCCAGCACCCGGCAGTCTGCAGGAATACGGTCACCGGCAGACAGCAGCACCACATCGCCGGGCACCAAAGTGCGGCTGGGCACGGTACACTCTGCCCCGCCCCGCAGCACCCGAGAGGTGGCCGGGGTCATCTCCTGCAAGGCAGCAATGGCCTTTTCCGCCTTGCTCTCCTGCACCACACCTAAGACGGCATTCACCGTCACCACGGTCATAATGATCAGCACATCCGCCGGGAATTCCCGGTGCACTACACACAGCACCGCAGAGACGGCGGCCGCTACCAGCAGCACCAGGATCATCGGGTCGGATAGTTGCAGCATAAACCGCCGCCACAGGCTGTCGCCCTTTTTCCGCGCCAGCCGGTTTTCGCCATGTTTTGCCAGCCGGGCAGCCGCCTGTTTGCGGCTCAGCCCGCCGGGGGCGCTGTTCAGTTCCCGCAGCACCCGCTCTGCCGTCCATCTGTATGCCTGCATTGCAGAACCTCCCATTTGAAAATAAAAAGACCCGTATATAGGATCACTACATACGAGTCTGTTTTTTATTCCGGGTGGCGGTTCGTCAGGCGCGAGCCACCATTTCGCCGTATTCTTCCTTGCTTTTCTTAATAAAGGCCGCCACTGCCTCTGCGGTGGGCATAGCGTCCGAGCAACTGTGGGCGGAAATGAGCATAGAGGCCGAAGCGGAGCCGAACTCCAGGCACTCGATCATCTCTTTGCCTTGCAGCAGGCTGTACAGAAAAGCGGAGCCGTAGCCGTCGCCGCCGCCAAAGCCCTTGAGCACCACCGCCGGGAAGGGCTTAATGGAGTAATAATTGCCGTCATTGGTGTAGGCGGTGGAGCCGTCTTTGCCGTGCTTAATGACGCAAATCGTCGCACCAAAGGACTGCCAGTAGCGGGCGCTCTCCGGGTCGGAGCCTTTTACGCCCACAATGCCCTCCATCAGATCAAATTCCTCACGAGAGCCCATAATAATATCCGAACCGCGAGCCACTAAGCTGTAATACACAGCAATCTCGTCCTTGGACTGCCAGGTGTACGCCCGATAGTCGATGTCAAAGATAATGCGCACATTGTTTTTCTGGGCCAGCATCATGGCCTTTAAGCAGGCCTCTCTGGACGGAGACTTGGCCAGCGCCGTACCGCTGATCACAATGGCCTTAGCAGAAGCAATATACGCCTCGTCAATATCCTCCGGCGCCAGGCAAAAATCCGCCACATTATCCCGGTACATTAAGATGGAGGACTGCTCTTTAGACAGAATTTCCGTAAAAGTCAGGCCAATACACTCGCCGTTCTTGGCTCGGGTCACATGGGAGGTGTCGATCCCCTCATTTTGGAAATACTCCACCACATAGTCCCCAAACTGGTCGGCAGACACACAGCCGCAAAAGCCCACCTTGCAGCCCAGCCGGGCCAGGCCTACGGCAATATTGGCCGGAGAGCCGCCTACATACTTGTTAAAGTTAGACGACTGGGACAGCGGCTTATACATATCCGTGGGGTTAAAATCAATGGCAATGCGGCCGATGGGGATAAAATCCAGCGGTTTGGTTCTGTCAAATTCAATGTACTTCATAGTTCCCTCTCCATAAATTTATGCGCAGGCGACAGGTTTATGCCTTGCCGTCTGTGCCGAAAATCAAAATGTGGCGGTGGGCGTTCTTATACGCCCCCTGCACCTCTGCCCCTTGCAGATCGTAGTAACCGCCGATAGCACCGGCGTCGTAAGCGCCCCGCACCGTCTGCTCCACGCTGTCAAAAGTGGCCGTGGCAATGTTGATCTTTTGGATCCCTGTCTGGGCACAGCGGCGGAAATCCTCCGGCGAAATGCCGGTGCCGCCATGGAGCACCAAGGGGGTGTGGGTATCCTCGGCCACCTGCGCCAAAATATCAAACCGTAGCTTTGGCGTGGCCTTATAATTGCCGTGGGCGTTACCGATGGCGATGGCCAGAGCGTCCACTCCGGTTTCCTGCTCAAAGCGCACCGCGTCCGCCGGGTCTGTGCAATGCATAGCGATCTCCTCAGAGCCATCCTCCGAACCGCCTACACAGCCGATCTCCGCCTCCACGGCAGCACCGTAAGGGCGCGCCATCTCTATAATGCGACAGGTCTCCGCTATATTCTCATCCAGCGGCAGATGAGAGCCGTCAAACATCACGGAGGTAAAGCCCAGCTCCAGCGCCTGGCCGATCTTCTTCTTCGTTTTGCCGTGGTCAAAGTGCACCGCCACCGGCACGCTTGCCTGCCGGGCAGCGGCCACCATCAAGGGACCGATCAGCTCCAGCGGCGACTGGCGCAGCCGCACTTCCGCAATCTGGAGGATCACCGGGGCGCGCAGTTCCTCTGCCGCCTGCAGCACACCCAGCACCATCTCCATATTGGCAACGGAGAAGGAGCCAACGGCATAGCCGCCGACACGGGCATCCGCCAGCAGATCACGCATATTCACCAGCATAGGCACACCTCAAATACAAATCAAAAAATGCGATGAGTCGGGCGTAAGCCGAGTTCTGTCTTGGGCAATTATCTATCTCGACGCACGGTTGCCCGTGCGCTCCAGCCATCCTTCGAAGTTTTGTGTCGAGCAAACAACCCTTCAGTCGATGTTGCAGCGGATAGGGTTTACATGGCAGGGAATGTCTCCACCCCCTCGGTGAGCTCTTACCTCGCCTTTCCATCCTTACCGCAAAAGCGGCGGTTTATTTCTGTTGCACTTTCCCTAGGGTCGCCCCCGGCGGCCGTTAGCCGTTATCCTGCTCTGTGCTGCTCGGACTTTCCTCACGCAGTAACCTGCGCGCAACTGCCTGCCCGGCTCATCTTCTCCATTTTAATCCATAGCACCGGGGAATGTCAACTGTTTTTCTGCCGGACAAGAATTTACAGAACAGGTCTTGCATTTCTGTTCTTTTTGTAATACTATGGAGCAAAGAAAGGCAGGTAATCGGAATGCCCAGATTTGAACAGGAAGGCTTTGACCCCCGCCGTCGGCGGGAGAACGACGCCCTGGACCGCACGGTGCCGGAGGAAGACCGGCATTTGGAGCCGGAAGTGGACCTGGATTTTAACCGTCGGCAGCGGGATGTGATTGACCGGCAGGACGAAAGCGGGATCAACCCTTGCGACTATCGGGACCCCTACGCCCCCTCGGCACCGTACAACCAAAATAACGACTATGACCCAAACGGTTACATAGAGCCACCGGCGCCGCCCCGCCGGTTTGAGAGCGAGCGCCCGGCAGATTTTTATACGGACCGGAGCAACACGCCTATGCCCACGCGTGCCCACCACCGGGAGCGGACAAGCCGTGATCCCCGCACCGTGGGCCGCAGCCATACCCCCGCTGACAAGCACGGCAAGCCGCCAAAAAAAGGCAAGGGCAGTAAAAAGGCAAAAGTGGGGCTGAGTATCTTTTGCGTGCTGCTGGCGCTGATTTTCATTCTTGTGGGCTGCGCCACCGGCGTGCTGGGCAAGATCACCTATCATGCGCACAAAGAAAATGAATATGTGACAGCATCGAATCTAAAGAGCGACCCGCGGGTAAAGAATGTGCTGCTGCTGGGCGTAGACGCCAGACCCAAAGACAAGGCCAGCGCCTCCCGCAGTGACACCATGATGCTGATTTCCGTGGACTCTGTGCACCACACCATTAAGATGACCTCCTTCTTGCGAGACACCTGGGTGTATATCCCCTGCAAGGATATGAGTCAACGGCTGAACGCCGCCTGCCAGTACGGCGGTTACAGCGGCGTGGTAGACACCATTGAATACAACTTCGGCGTAAAGATCGACAACTATGTGGTAGCGGATTTTGAGATGTTCCAGGTACTGGTGGACGCCATCGGCGGCGTAGAAGTGAAGGTTACCAAGGCGGAGGCCAAGGAGGTCACCGGCCACCCCAAGCGCTACGGCAATGTGAAGTTAAAGGCCGGCAAGCATAACCTGACCGGCAAGCAGGCCCTGGCCTACTGCCGCATTCGCAAGATCGACACGGACTTTGTGCGCACCAAGCGCCAGCGCACGGTGATGAACGCCATCATTAAAAAGATGAAGTCCTCCAACCCCTTTACCCTGTATAAAATGGCCAGCAACGCCGCCCCGTATATTGAGACGGATATGACCAAGGGCGAACTGTGCAGCTTTGTGGCCAAGGCCGGCAGCTGCGCCACCAGCACCCACCAGGCCCGGGTACCTTTCCCGGACACTTGGTGGTACGACACCATCAACGGCAACTCCATCATCGCCATCAATAAAGAGGAGAATAAAAAGCAGCTGATCGACTTTATCTACAACAAGACCTCCGAACAGCTGGACAAGGAAGAAGCCGCAGCAGCCAAGAACTGACCGCTGCGTGCAAGGACACCACGGTCATCGGCTTTTATCATACCAACGACCATCGCTTTTGGTACGATGACCTTTTGCAGTCATGCACTGGTAAATAGGAAACGCCCTCTGTTTCTTAAGTGAAACAGAGGGCGTTTTTTATTGTTCGGCGGGAGCAAGCCCCCGCCCTACGCGTATTGGAAAACCAAAATAAACTTATTTCTTGGTGGTCACGCTTTTGGCCTTACTCCACCCGGAGTAGAGCTTTACGCTCTTGCCACCGATTTTTACGGTTTTATAGGTGCGTACCCGCACATAATACTTCTTCTTAGCAGACAGCTTACCGACACTCTTAGAAGTCGTCTTATTCTTGCTGATCGTCACCGTCTTGGCTTTCTTAAACTTGCTGCTGGTACTGTACTTCACCTGATAGCCGGTAGTTTGAGTCCTCTGCTTTTTCCAAGTGACCTTAAAGCCTTTCTTGGCAGCTTTCACCTTAGATACGCTGGTGCCCTTGGGGTTAATGTTATAGGTCATGGACTTACTGCCGCTGTAATTGCCCTTTAGGGTCACTTTTACGGTGTATTTGCCCACATTCTTCATGCCCTTGGGGTAGCTGATTTTATAATCCGTGCCGTTCTTCAGGGCTTTGCCCTTGCTGTTTTTTACCGTCACAGACGGTTTTTGCACCTTGCCGTTGTAGGTATAGGCGGTTTTGCTCAGCTTAATATTAGATGCTTTAGGGATCACCGTCTTGCCGGTGATCGCGCCGCAAACGCTACATTTTTTGTAGATCTGACCGTCCTTAGCGGTGGTGGCTTTGGTCAGCTGCGATTTGTAGGAATGGCCTTTAGGCTTAATATTCGCCACGGTGTAGCTATCGCCGCACTGGGTACAGGTATATTTTGTCTTGCCATAGGCGGTGCAAGTGGGCTGCGCAATCACCTTACCGGAGTAAACATGAGCCAGCGCTTTAAAATCCCACAACACATTATAATCCGGCACGCCGGCGGCCATATCGCCCTCGGCATACTGCCAAATATCCGCATACACGCCGGTTTTGCCAATCTGCACCGGGGCGGAAAAATCAGTGGTTTTTGGCTGCCAGTTGGCGTACCACAGCTTATAGCCCTTGCTATGCAGCGTCTGCACATTCAAATAATTGGCAAACCAATTCAGGTTGGCGTAAACCATCGGGGTGTAGCCCGCTGCGCGAATGGCGTCGCAAAAAGTAATGGCGTGTTGAATAATGGTCTTTTTGTTGCTGTTGTTCAGGATCAGCTGATCCTCCAGGTCATAAGCCACCGGCAGCACAAAATACTTGTACTTGCCCTTCATCTGAGCCAACACGCTCTTAACATAATTGGCCTCAATCGTGGCCTCCTTGGTATTGAACGCATAGCTGTAATGGTACACGCCAAAGGGCACGCCTGCTGCCTCCGCCGCGTTCACATTATTCCAAAACTGCGGATCCAGGTGGTCGTTGCCGTAGCTCATACGGATCATAGTAAAGGTCTTGCCCGCCTTCTTCCATGCGGGGTAATCCACACCTTTTCCGTTATGCTGAGACACATCGGTGCCAAACGCCGGCGCCGTAGTGGCTGCCCATACCGGTAACACGGTGGCGCACATCAGCACCAGGCACAACAGAGCGCAAAACAGAGATTTACATTTTTGTTTCATATCACACCTCGTTTGGGTTGTTTATTCGGCCTCATTATAACACAAAGAGAAAACAAAGTCAAATTACCGCACTTTGGTACTCTTTACCGGGGACCAGGCGCCGTACAGCTTGCCGCCCTTTTGCTTTTTATACACCCGAATGCGCACATAATACTTTTTCTTGCTTTTGAGTTTTGTTAGGGTCTTGGCGGTGGAGCCCGCCTTGGTTATCGTTACCGACTTGGTGGTGGATTTGGTGAATTTGGACGAAGTGGAATAGCTGATCTGGTAACCGCTAATGCCACTGCCCTTCTTCCACTTTACGGTCAGCCGGCCTTTTTTGCTGCTTTTCAGCGATGCGATCGCCGGTTTCCGCTGTGCCAGCTTTTCCGTCTTTTTGGCGCCGCAAGCGGTGCACTTATATTTCTTATACCCGGTGGCAAAGTAGGTGGCCGCTTTTTTGGCAGTGCACTTATAGGCATGCACATGGATCTTAAATTGCCGCCTGCTGTTAAAGTTGCCCTTGCCCTGCACCGTTACCGTGCGGGTGGTGCCTCTGGTGGCAATGGACACGGTGTAATCCTTGTTCTGCCGCAAGGTCTTGCCCTTATAGGTTGCCTTGATCGTGGCGCCCTTGGCGGTAGGGGTACACCGAACAGACACATCCCTGTCGTTCAGGGATTTTTGATTGATCTTAAAGTGCAGCACAGCCGTACCGGTATAATCGCCCTTGCCCTGCACCGTCACATTGGCGGTACCAGCATTGGTATTGGCACTGTAACGGACCACCGTATAGTCCCGACCGGACTTTAAGCCGCTTTGACTGTCAAACCAAGCGGTACCGGGGCGCTGGGCACTGCCGTTATAGGTCACCGGCGTACAAACATACGACCCGCCGTACCCGGCAATAGACGCCGGGGCGATGGTATAAGTATAGGTCGCGCTGCCGGTCAGGTACTTGGAGCCCTCCAGTGCCGTCACGGTATAGGTGCCACTACCGGCATGCACCGTGGAGCCACTGTATGTGAGGGTGTAGTCCTCGCCCTCTTTGAACGTCTTTTTATAAGGCTTGCCGTCTGTGGTGGTGCCGACAAAGGTCATGGCAGACATCACATCTGCAATGCTCTTGCCGGAGTACGGCGCCTGCACATCGCCAAAGCCTGCCCGGTTCATGGGCAGCTTGGCAATTTCAAACCGCAGCCGGTTGGTACCGTTCCCCTTCAGCTTGCCGGTATAACGGTCGCTGATAGAAAAATCCAACACGATGGTGTACTTGCCGGGCTCGGACAGGGTATCCACCTGTGTGCCGTTCTCATCGAGGAACAATACGGTGTAGTCCTTATCCCGCACCGCAGTATGGCCGTAGCCATCCACCACATGCACATCCACCTGAATGGGGCAAACATTATAAGTAATGGCACCGTTTTTATCCAGATTGTGCAGTTCGATCTGGTTCTTTTCCTTGGTTACATCAATCTTGTTGAGGTAAAAGGAGCAAGAAAGCTGTGCAGTACCGTCCGTGGCAATAATGGTGTGCTGTCCCGGCGCGTAACGATCGTCGCCGGTCTCATACACGGTGGTGTACTCCCGACCAAACACATAGCCCGGAATCAGCAGAGAGAATTCGCCTTCCTCGCCCACATAATCCAGCCCGGTGCCGTCCGGCAGAGGGATCACCTTGGCTTGCCCGTTCTCGTCCGTCAGCACCGTACCGTTGCCGTCCGTCTGCACCTTAAAATAGGCACAGCTGCCGTCCGCCGCCCTTTGAATCAGAATAGAATCCCGTATTTGGCCTTCAGCACCGCGACGCATCAGCACCATATAGCCCTGTCCGTCAAAATCGGACAGATCCTCGCCGGTAGAGGCAAAGCGGTAGTCCGTCGCAGACAGTAGCGGATACGATTTGGTATCGTCCAACTGCTGATGATCGTTTTCTAAAGTGAAGTATGCATTTTTCGACCCACAAAGGAAATAGTAATAATTGATAAAACCCGGGAACCGCAGGTTGTTGGAGGCGGCAAAGGTGGCGTCCACCTGATACCATTGGTAGCCGCTGCCGGTGCCGTCATCCAAATACACAAAGTTCCAGGCGTGCATATCCTTTTGTAGTTCCCCGGTGATCTCATTGCGCACCATTTTGCTGCCCATCACCGTGTTGCAGGCAATGCCGTTCAAACGGCACAGATAGTAAAACAGCGCCGCGTAGCCCTCGCACACGGCCTTGCCCTGGCCGGTGGTGCCGATCACCGTCAGGCTGTTTTTTTGCCGCACGGACCAATCGTAGCCGGTGCCGTCCAAATCCGCAGCCCCCTGCCCTGTAAGGCCGAAGAACGCTGCGTAGGCGGTGTGGGCGTACCAGTCGGTCACTTTATGATTCATAAAATTCTCATAGGCAGCGGTGTTGTACACCGTATTCTCTGCCAAAAAGTCATAAATGGTCTTGACGATCAGGTACTGGCGGCGGTTTGTATCCTTCTCCGCCGCGATGGTGGGATTGTCGGTAACAAACAGTTGGTTCCACTTCTCTGCCGCTTGGCGCAGGATCTCCATTTGCTGCACCGTGTCGCAATATTTGAAGGTGCAGTGCACCTCATAAAAGGCCACCGGGCCGTTCCAGTCGTCATAGCCCTCCACATTGAGCCAAGAGATTTTCAAATCATCTTGCCGGAAGTCCTGGATCTGGGCGTCCAAAAAATCGCCGCCCTCAATGGTGCCCGCTTTCTCTGCCAGGGCGTTGCTTCGCAGCCGCTCATACAGCGCCGTCTGAAGATTGTCGGTGGTGGGGTCGTAATCGCTTTTTTTCACCGCAATATACAGGGTAAAAGCAGTCTCTCGCCGGAGCATACGGTGCAGCGCGTCCGTCAGCGCCGCATCTATATCCTGCTGGAAGCAGTGCCAGGTCTTGACCTTAGTGGTATCGTCCCCCACCGCCGCCCAAGCGGTACCGTCCGGAGCCAGATACGGAGCCAGGCCGGTACAGTCCTCTGCGCTCTGCCCCTCGGTATGGACTGTATGGGTCGTACAGACGGTAGCACTTGCCAGTCCATCGGCAGCCACAGCCGTAACCGGCATAGCGGTACACACCAGCACCAGCGCCAGCAAAAGAGATAGCAAACGCATTCTTTTCATACCCATACCTCCTGATAAAACAAAAGCCTCTATTCCAATTTGATTATACCCGATCGTGGCAAAAAAGGCAAGAGAAAGCCGAGGGCCTGCAAAATACAAGTCCTCGGCTGTTTTTTCAGTGTTTATTTCGCCTGCAAAACCGCTTTGGTAATAAAGGCGTCTATATCCCGGTACACCTCCGGGCTGTTGGTCTCTCGCAGAATCTCGTGCCGGGCACCGGGATACAAAAGAACCTGCACCCGGGTGTGGCCGGTGGCCTTCAGCCGGTCGCTGACCGCCCGAATACCGGTGCCGTAATTGCTCACCGGATCCTCCTGGCCGGACACAAAGAGAATAGGCAGATCCTTTGGTACGCGGGCGTACCAGTCCTTACTGCCGCACTCCAACATCAGCCGTCCCAGATCGCCGTAGGCGGCCACAGTAAAGGTAAAACCGCAGGCGTCGTCTGCAACATAATCATCCACCGATGCGGTATCTCGACTGAGCCAGTCCACAGAAGTGCGACCCTCAAAATGATCGTTATAGCCCTTAAAGCCGGTATTCTCCAGCCACTTGGAGCGATAGCGCTTACCCTTAACGGCGCCCAGTACATTGGTCACCGCCACGCTGATATTTGCCAGTGGATTCGGCCCGCCGGTGCCCACATAAATGGCCGCCGCATAGTCCAGATCCGGGTAGCGAGCGGTAAAGCACCGCATAATAAAGCTGCCCATCGAATGGCCGGCAATAACCAGCTTCTTGTCCGGATATTCGCCCCGGGCAATGTCATACAGCCGCCGCACATCTTGCAGCAGAGCATTGTACCCGTCCTTATCGCCAAAGAACCCCCTGTCCTCCGGCGTTTCGCAGGACTGACCGTGGCCCAGCATATCGTGCATAAAGACCGCATAGCCCATATCCGTAAAGGCCTGCAAAAAGTCGCCGTAGCGGCCGCAATGCTCAGCCATACCGTGGTGGAGCAGCAGCACGGCCTTCACATTGCCGTCCTCCGGATACCACTGCCAGGCATGGATGGTGGCCAGCGCGCTGGCGCTGGGATAAGTGTACGCTTTCGTTTTCATAGAAAAATCCCCCTTAACGCAGGCAATGCCTGCTGATTCTATGTAAAATTATTGTCGCTACATATTCAGTTTTAGCTGTCGTTACTCTGCCTTTTCGTCCTCCAGCACCGAGGTGCAGTGGGGACAGCGAGTGGCAGCAATGTGGATCTCGCTCTTGCAGTAGGGGCAGACCTTGGTGGTGGTTGCCGCCTGGGCCTCTTTCTCATGGGTGGCGTGCTTCACTGCGTCTGACAGCTTATTCAGCCCCTTGACCATACAAAAGATGATCAGCGCCATAATCAGGAAATTCACCACAGCGGACAAAAACGCGCCGTAGTCCAAATAATTATCTCCCAGCAGATGAATCTTGCCCTGGATCTCCGCTCCGCCGATACAGTTGAGCAGCGGTTTGATGATCGAGTCCGTCAAAGCGGTAACCACGCCGGTAAAAGCGGAACCGATGATCACACCGACGGCCAGGTCCATCACATTGCCGCGGGAAATGAATGCCTTAAACTCCTGGAAAAATTTCTTCATTGGTACATTCCCTCGTTATTGGTACATTCCCTCGTTTTTACACTTTTCGGCGCACAGCGTCTGACTGTATTCTATCACACAATGCCGGTAAAATCAAATGCCGGAATAAAATCTTTACCTACTGCGCTGCGCTGCTGCAAAAACACATGATCCATACCCAGCGCCAGAGCATGATCCACCACCTTGTCGTACTCCCGGCGGGTGATGGTGCGCGTCAGCTCCGGGTAGCGCTCCAGCCCCGGCATAGGGGTGTACTGGGCCATCAGGGACACATAGGTACCCGGCAAATGGCTGTGCAGCCAGTTCAACACCTCAATGGCCGAATTGGTATTGCCCGGCAAAATCAAATGGCGCACAATCATACCGGACAGCATTTTATCCCCGTCCCACCGGTCCTGCACCTGGCGGCGCATTTCCAGCAGCGCCGGACCCACCCGCTCCACATAGTCCGGCGCAGCGCTGTAAGCCGCCGCCTTAGCCGGGCGGGTGTACTTAAAGTCCGGCAAATAAATATCTATCAGTCCCTCCAGCTGCCGCAGGGTCTCTAATCGCTCATAGCCGCCGGTGTTGTACACCACCGGCACCGGGGGCTTCCATCGGCGCAGCAGCCGCGCCAAGGCCGGTGCGTACTGGGTGGGGCTGACCAAATTGATATTCTGTGCCCCGGCGTCAATCAGCCGCTGCATACCGGCAATCAGCTGGTCCTCGGTTAGGTCCACGCCCTTGCAGCCCCGGCTGATTTCCATATTCTGGCAAAACGCGCACTTCAGCGGACAGCCGGAAAAGAAGATTGCTCCGCTGCCGGATTTGCCGCTGATACACGGCTCCTCCCAGGCGTGCAGCGCCATACGCGCCACCCGAAAGGCAGCGCCCACACCACAGGCGCCCACGGCCGTGGTACGGTCAACACCGCACCGGCGGGGGCAGGCATTACACCCACTCACAGCAGTGCCTTATAGAGATCGCCTTTTTTGTACGGGGTTACCGCGGCAATCTCCTTGGCGGCAGCGTTAACGGAAGCGCCTTTCTCCACCAGCGCACGGGCCTGTTCCACCGCCTGGTCAAAGGTGATGGCGTCCGTTGGCTCGGCCTTTTTGCCGGCCACGATCAGCACGATCTCCCCTTTGATCTTATTTTCCGTATAGTCTTTCTCCGCCTGTGCCAAGGTGGTACGCACTACCTGCTCATGCACCTTGGTCAGTTCACGCACAATGGCGATCTCCCGGTCACCCAGCACCCGGTGCAGATCCCCAATGGTGTTGATAAACTTATGCGGCGCCTCATAAAAAATCATGGTGCGCTTCTCGTCCTTAAGCTCCTCCAGGTGGTCCCGGCGGGATTTTTTATTGACGGACAAGAAGCCCTCAAAGGTAAAGCGCCCGCTCTCCATACCGGACACCGCCAGCGCTGTGGCAAAAGCCACCGGTCCGGGCACGGACACCACCGGGATCCCCTGCAAGTGGCACAGGTGCACCAGATCCTGCCCCGGGTCCGAAATGGCAGGCATACCCGCGTCCGTTACAATGGCGCAGTCCTCCCCCGCCGCAATGCGGGCGGTGATGATCTCGCCCCGCTCGCGACGGTTGTGCTCATAATAGCTGACCATCTCTTTTTTGATACCAAAATGATTCAGCAGCTTTAAGGTCACCCGGGTGTCCTCTGCTGCAATAAAATCCACAGTCCCCAGGGTGTCAACCGCCCGGGGAGACCAGTCGCTTAAATTCCCGATGGGCGTGCCCACCACATATAAAGTACCGCTCACTTTGCGCCTCCTTCAAAATATGCGCCGTATATTCTTCCCATTTCCGCCTGGCCCGCCGGGCTTTCCAAAATCAGCGTAGGCTCTGCCGTTACGTACGGCTTGGCGCCCTTGCGCCCCTCCATCAGCAGCAAAAAGGGTGCCTCTCCCTCCCGGTGCTGCACCAGCCGCAGCCGCTTAGGCTCCAAATCATGGGCACGCATAGCCGTTACAATATCCGCCAGCCGTTCCGGCCGATGGCAAATGCAAAACCGCCCGCCGAACTGCAACAGATAGCCCGCTGCCGTACAGGCGTCCTCCAAGGTGCAGCACACCTCGTGCCGGGCAATTTGATCCCACGGCTCCGGAGACAAAATGCCCGTGTCCACCGGCTTGTACGGCGGGTTCATACTCACCAGAGTAAAGCTGCCCGCCGGGTACAGCTGCCGATGATCTCGCAGATCTGCCTGCTGCACCGTCAGCCGCTCTTCCAAATGATTCAGCGCAATGGATTGCTGCACCTGCCGTACCGCCCGGTCCTGAATATCCAGGCACGCCACCGGACTTTGCCGGGCATCTCGCAGCCAAAGCAGCGGAATAATTCCACAACCTGTACCCAAATCCAGCGCCCGATCCCGGCGGCGAATACGGGCAAAATCCGCCAGCACCACGGCGTCCGTACCAAAGGTGTGGCGGTCACTGACCACGATTTGCATGTGCTCTGCCAAAGGCATAACCGTCTCGTTCATAGGCTCTCCCACTACCGGGCCGTGCCCGGGTCTTTGCGCTTATTATATACCTACCGCCCCGCTTTGGCAAGCGGACAAAAAAAGACACGCCCAAAGCCAAAGCTCTCGGCGTGTTCCTTTTTGTTTGTACAAAAGCAGAAAAATCTACAAAATCCGCTTATGCCTGGGCAGGCGCACCCACGGGGCAGGTTGCCTCGCACGCACCGCACTCAATGCAAACGTCAGCGTCAATTACAAATTTGCCGTCACCCTCGGAGATGGCGGAAACCGGACACTCTGCTGCGCAAGCACCGCAGGAAATACAATCATCAGAAATCTGATATGCCATGATAAACACCTCCTGTATGTTTCTCAACCTAAATATAACAGCATTGATTTGAAAATGCAAGTGAATTCTAAAAAATTAGTCTTGCCTTACTTCTCCGCCTGGGCGGGCTTGTCCGCTTTTTTCTCATTTTTGCCGCCGCGACGGGTCGCACGCACCACGCGCACTTCTTCCCGATTGACGATCACCGGTGCGCCCTCCGGCGCATTATCCAGCTGCACTTTCAGCTTGCCGGTGAGCAGCGCAGCGTCTACCACCGTGCCTCGACCCTCTCTGCAGTCCACCACGGTACCTCGGCGGGGAGTGATCTTTGCCAGGTATTCATAAGAGTTCTGCTCATATTTCAGGCAGCACATCAGCCGCCCGCAAGTGCCGCTGATCTTAGAGGGGGACAGGCTCAGTCCCTGCTCCTTGGCCATTTTGATAGACACGGAGTGGAAGTCATTCAGGAAGGTGGAGCAGCAAAACGGCCGCCCGCACACGCCCAGACCGCCCAGCATCTTGGCCTCGTCTCGCACGCCGATCTGGCGCAGCTCAATACGGGTATGGAAAGTGGAGGCCAGATCCTTGACCAGCTCTCTAAAGTCCACACGGCCGTCCGCGGTAAAATAAAACAGAATCTTGGACCCGTCAAAGGCGTATTCCACCTCGGTCAGGTTCATATCCAGCTTGTGTTTCTCGATCTTTTGCAGGCACACCTCGTAGGCGCGCTTCTCTTTTTCTTTATTTTCTTCTAAAATTTGCTTGTCTCTGGCGGTGGCGATACGCAGCACCGGCTTGAGGGGTGCAGTGACCTCATTCTCCGCCACCTCTTTGGGCGCATACTGGGCCACGCCGCATTCCATACCCCGGGCGGTCTCTACCACCACCAGGTCGCCTTTCTTAATCTCCAACCCCTTGGGGTCAAAATAATATGTTTTGCCGGTGTCCTTAAACCGAACGCCTACCACTTTTGTCATAATCTATCCTCCTAACGGCCGATCGCCTGGCGCAAATCGGCACAAAATTTTGTGATCAGCAGGGCGTTATTGGCATTTTGCAGCGCCCGCTGATAAGTGTCCTCTGCCACAGATACCAGTTGCAGCAGTTGTTTTCTTGTACATTTAGATCCAAGCAGCCGGGGAATTTCATCGCTGCCGGAAAGCAAATCGGCGCCGCTGTCCAGCACCAATGCGTCCCGAAACAGATCCCGCAGCACCCCGCAGATATTCAGTACCGCCTGCCTGTCCTTTTGCAGGGGTGCACAGGCGCAAATGAGCGCATACTCATTCTCCGCCACCAGCGCGCGGCACAGCTCTGCGGACAGGGCGCTGTACTTGGCGGCCTCGCCGTCCTCCAGGCTCTCCATGGCCTTTCCGATATTGCCGTTCCACAGCTGCAACGCCTGGCGCACCCGATCCGGGTCCGCCTCCGGCTGCCGCTGCAAAATATAATCCGCGCCGATCTCTACCGGCACGCCCTCCAACCGAAACACCACACTGCGGGACAGCACCGTGGGCAGCAGAGCGCTCTTGTTCTCCACCGTTAAAATGAACCGCACATAAGCCGGCGGTTCCTCCAGCACTTTCAAAATGGCATTCTGGGCCTGCACGCTCATCAAATGGGCGTTAACCAATATGTAGATCTTATAATCCGCCTCGTTGGGGGTCATATACACATCGCCCACAATTTGATCCACCGTCTTTTTATGAAACGAACGGGCGCCCCCCTCCGGGGCATAGACCAAAATATCCGGGTGCACCCCGGCACGAGCCTTGTGGCACTGGGGGCAGCTGTCGCAAGGGCGGTGCTCGCCCCGGCACACCAATGCCGCAGCCAGTTCACCGGCCAGCGTGCGCTTACCCAGACCGCTCTCCCCCTCCAGCACCACGGCGTGGGGCAGACGGTCGCCGTCTACCAATGCAGACAGCTGCGCCTTGATTTTTTCATTCCCGAGAAAGTGCTTAAATTCCATACTTGCCTTTACAATTTGCGGAACTCGTCCACATTGATCACAAACGCCACAGCGCCGTATTCCTCCACATCCACCGGCTGGCGCAGCAACGAGCCTTCCAGCGTGCTGGCCACGCCCGCTTGGCGCACCACCCGCTTGGTCACATGCTTGCCCAGCACATCGAACAGCTGCTCCACCTTGTGATCCTCCGTGCCGATAAACAGCGTGGTGTGCCCATCGGCCAAGAACTGACCGGTGGTGGAGATACGGGAGGAGGAAAAGCCCTCCTTCGTAATCGCATCCAAAACTTTGGAAACATCTTTATTGGAAATTACAGCCATAACCAGCTTCATATAAACATCCATCCTTTCCGTTAATGCTTCCTATTATACGCCTTGGTTCGCAACTTTACAACTATCTGTATTATCACTTCAAATAAAATTTACAATTTGTACTTATTTAGACAAATTTCACCTTTTTAGGGGTTAAATCACCGCTGCCAGCGCCACCACCACCGGCATGGTAACAATGGAAAACAGCGAGGACTGGGCGGCCAACTCGCTGCCCAAGGCGGCGTCATTGTCGTACTTGGCCGCATACATAGCCGTATTGGTCGCCGTGGGAGCAGAGGCGGAGATGACCATAGCGATCAGCAGATCACCCCGCACACCGCACAGGTAAAACAGCCCCACCATACACAGGGGGATCACTGCCAAACGCATCAGGGAGCAAAAGTACAGCTCCTTTTTGGCGAACATACGCTTCCAGTCCGCATTGGCAAGAAAGGTGCCGAAAATCATCATGGCCAAGGGCGAATTACAGTTGCCCACCATCTCCATGGGCCGCAGGATCACCTGGGGCAGCCTGGGCTGCAAAAAGAACAGCGGCAGCCCGATGAGCACCGCCATGGAGCCGGGGTTCAGCACCAACCGGCGCAGGTCGATCTTGGCGGTATGGCCGCTGATCTCATAAATGCCGTAGGTAAAGGCCACCACATTAAAAACAGCCACATAAACGGAGCAGTAGAACACGCCCTCCGAGCCAATCACCGCCAGAGCCAAAGGCAGCGCCAAAAAGCTGGCGTTGGAGAACAGCATACCGTAGCGGTACACGCCCCGCTCCATGGGACTGCGGTGGCGAAAGCACAGCTGTCCCAGCACGCCGCCCACCAGGTGGGTAGCAAAAGCGCACACAAACGCCAAAAGAATACCCCGCACATGGTCCGGAGTATACGCCATGGTCATAAATGTATAAATAATGGCAATGGGCAGCACGATATTAAACAGCAGGTCGATCACCCGCTTGGCGTCCGCCTGGCGAAACACGCCCAACTTATCCGTCACAAAGCCGATCAGAGAGATCAGGTACAGCATCAGTACCTGACCGGCCACGGTCTTTAGAGTTGCAAAAAACAAAGGCATGCTCCTAATCCGCTGCGCTGCGACGGCGCAGATCCTGCACAAAAGCCAAGGCAAACACACCCAGCAATAAATCCGCCGGGCCGAAATACAGGCTGCCGTTCAACAGACCCCGGTGCCCGGTAAACCATACGGACAGTCCGGGCAATGCCAGCACACAGCCGCACACAAACACCAGCAGGCCAAAGAACACCACCGCACGCCCTGCATGGCGGGAGGTAACCACCGCCGTTGCAAAGGATAAGAGAAACAGCAGCAGCGCCACCAAAAACAGCACCTCGCACACCGTCTGGGTATCCACCAGCACACTGACCATCTTAGCTAAAATGGTCAGCAAACGGCAAAGCCCCCACAGCGCCGGCACAAAGTGAAAGAAGCGGAAAGCGCGAAAATCATACCGTCCGCCCCCATAGCTGCGCCCTACAACAAAATAATAGGAGCAGCTGAGCAAAGCAAACAGTGCCGTCAGCCCTTCGCTGACCAGGTCATTCCACTGTAAATAAACCGCACCGTCCGCTAAGTCGTAGCACAAAAAGCAGCGATAAATAAAATCAAAAAAGAACGCCACAGACACCAGATATGACACAACGGTCAGCCTGCGGCTGCCGCCGTTTGCAGCCACCGCCACTGCCGTATGGCTTTGGTGCAGGGCACACACAGTGCAACACACACCGGCACACAGCAGCAAAGCATACAGTCCATAAGTCAACGGCGCACCGGCAGCCGTGACCCGCCCGGTACTGCTGTCCGTAAAAAGGAGGAGCTGAACAAAGCGCAATACCACCGCCGCCCCGGTGATCGCAAAAGTCAGGATCCAAGGGATCAGTTGGGGTCTGGTACGCACTTTTTCGCTCCTCTTTCGTTCAAAATCAGCCCTGAACCTCTCGGTCCGCCGGGGCAATGTACGTTCTGGCGTGGGACACGCTCTTGTATGCCGGACGCATAATTCGGCCGCCGGAAATCAGTTCCTCCAGCCGATGCGCACACCAACCGGCAATACGGGCGGTGGCAAACAGCGGGGTAAACAGATCCTCCGGGATCTTCAGCACCTTGTAAACCAAACCGGAGTACAGATCTACATTGGCGCACATCACCTTGTCGTCGCCCTTTACCTCGGCAAATACCTCCGGGGTCAGCATCTCCACATTCTCCAAGGTTTTAAACTCTTTTTCAAATCCGGCCTCATAAGCCAGCTTGCGGGCATTGGATTTTAAGATCACCGCGCGGGGATCTGATTTGGTATAGACTGCGTGACCCATACCGTAGATCAAACCGGAGCCGTCACCGGCTTCTTTATTCAGGATTTTAACCAGGTAATCTTTCACCTGCTCCGGCTTGGTGGGGTCTGCCACATGGGCAATAATGTCCTCCATCATGTGCGTCACTCGAATGTTGGCGCCGCCGTGGCGAGGACCTTTCAGAGAGCCGAAGCCGGCCGTAATGGCCGAATACGTATCCGTACCGCTGGAGGTAAGCACACGGGTAGAGAAGGTAGAGTTGTTACCGCCGCCGTGGTCCGCATGGAGCATTAAGCAAATATCCAGCAACTTGGCCTCTTCGCGGGTAAATGTCTTGTCCACCCGCAGCTGATTTAAAATGTACTCCGCCATGGTCTGCTCCTTGTTGATCGGGTGCAGGAACATGGTCTTGTTGTAGAATGTACGGCGCTTGATCTGATAGGCGCTGTTCATAATGGTGGGGGTCTGGGCGATCAACTGCAAGGACTGACGCAGCACATTGGGAATGGAGGTATCGTCCGGGTTCTCATCAAAAGAGTAAAGGGACAAAATGCAGCGCGCCATCTTGTTCATAATATCCTTGGAAGCATGCTTCATAATCACATCTTCCACAAACTCGTCCGGCAGTGCCCGGCACTCAGACAGCACCTCGCGGAGAGAATACAGCTGATTGGCAGTGGGCAGATTGCCAAACAGCAGCAGCCACACCACTTCCTCATAGCCAAAGCGGTCCTCGGCAATGCAGTTGTCCACCAAATCACGAATGTCATAACCACGGTAAGACAACTTGCCGTCCGTAGGAATCCGCTCGCCGTCCAGAATATAGTAGCCCTCTACCGAGCAGATACGGGTCAATCCGGCCATCACACCGGTGCCGTCGCTGTTGCGCAGGCCCCGCTTTACCTGATAGCGTTCAAAATCGTGGGCATTGATATAGTTATTCTTCCCCAGCTCCTGGCACAAGTTGGACAGTGCGTCCATGGAGATGGGCGAAATATAATTGGAAGCCACAAAATCGCTCCTTTCAAACATACATTTAGAACAATCATTATACAATTATAATAGACAAATGTCAAGTTATCTGAAAGGAGAGATCCGCTTTGAAAAAAGTATTGATCCTGTTTGCTCTGCTGTTTTTGCTCACATTCGGGGTGCCCATGTTCGCCGCGTTTCACACCCAAGGCAGCAGTGATCTGGTAAGCCTGCTCCACTCTGCGGTGCTGACGGCACCTATTCTCTGATGGAATTATCGTTAATTTTCGTAATCCGGCAGTGGCAGACAGCCTGAATCACCGAGGCAGAGAACGCTCGATTCCAGTCCGCTTTAACCGCTGCATACCCCGCCGGGTCTGACATTGCCAGCCGCGCCCCAACCTGCACGCCGTCGCATCCGGCGGCCTGCAAGCAGGCGTAAGCCCCGGTGCACAGGTCCACCAGCTTTTGCTCCGCCAGGTGCTCTATGACGGAAATGGCGCGATTATCTATGGTACTGATATAGCCCTTTTGCACTTCATCCAGCATCAACTGCGTTCGCACCGTTACCCGAAACACCGGTCGCCCGTTCTCCATGGCGCTCCGTGCCCTCACCTTGCAGGACACCAGTTCCACCCCGATATGCCCCAGCTTGTCATTTTGCAGGGTTAGCAGTCCGCTTTTAATCTTACCGTTCATCAGGAGGATGCCGAAAGTATCGTCCATATCCGCCGTGGCGGTCATCTTGCCCCCATCAAACAGCGCCAACCCTTCAAAAGCCGTATGTGTGCCCGCTTTCTTTAACAGCGGCAAATAAATATCCGAGGTAGGACTGGCAAAGCGGCGCAGCGCGTCATTAACGGACACCACCGCGCCCATACCGCTATCCTGCCCATTCTGCAACAGGTGCACCATATTTGCGCTGGGCACCAAAGCGTCGTCTTCCTTACTCTGCAGCAGCGCCTTGGCATTACCGTCTGCCACACACAGCAGCACATCCGGCCGACTGGCGGCGCTGCGCACAAAGTAATCCATATTGTCACCCACCCCGTGCCGTGCCACGCTGCTGCTGAACACCGTAATCTTGTTCTGCCCTAAAAACAAATTGCGGGACAAGTCCTTAGACAGCTTAGACAGCGCCTGGGAAATACCGGTGCCGCTCTCTGCGGTATTAATGGTAATATTGCCGGACAGAGCCTCCGAGCCGTTGCCGCTCTTGGTCATATTCAAGGTCTGCACCGAGACGGACACTCCATTGGCCGCCCGGTCAATGCTCATGCCCTCCACCACCGCCAAATTGCTCAGGGTGCGCCGCCCGGAGCAGCCGCACAGTGTGGCCGACACCAACAAAAAACAAAGAAGTAACTTAATTATTCGTCTCATTTGTACCACGCGCCTTTCTGTGCCTCAGCAGCCACACCAAGGGAATGAGAGAGGAAAACACTGCAAAGGGCACCACTGTGATCAACGGCGAGTGCTGACCCACAGTCATCAACCGTCCCAGCGCACAACTGACGGCAAAGGTCGCCAAACCGGCGCTCAGGCACTTGCCCTTGTACCCACCACTGCCCGGCAGGGTCACTGCCGCACAATAAATCAGCAGTGCCGCCTTAATAAAGATAGCAAAGATCCAAAAGCCGGTGTACAGCGCGTCCATACGCACCATTGATCCACTGCCTGCCAGCTGAGAGAGGGTATAAATCGGAAACGCCTGTAACCCGGCCGCGTCCCCCATCACGCCGATGGCAAAGAGAAACAGCAGGCTCGTAGTCAGGTACGAACACCCCATAGCGCCATAAAAGGCACCAAAACGACGTCCGCCGATGATCACCCGGTCCGCCAGCACCAAAAAGATCGTAATCTCTGCCGTATTGGCAGACAGCACCACGCCGTTTCGCACCACTTCACCCACGGTGTTGCTGCCTGGCGGAAACAGGCTGAACCATTGGAAGTGCTGCACATTAAAGCCCAGCACCACCGCTACCACAAGCACAATCAGGCAAAAGGCGAAGCCGGAAAAACGAGACAATCCTTGCAACCCAACCAACGCCCCATACACCGCAAATAGAATAATCAGCAAGGCAAATCCCCAACTTTTGGCCTCCGGATTCAACCGGGCAGAGGCGAAGTAGGCAAAGCGGCTCACATTGATCCCCGCCAAGAAGATAAAATTACAGGCATAAAGAGTGCCCAGCGTTCTGTGCGCCAACGGTGAGCAGTCCCACTGCACACAAAGAAGCGCGGGCACCGCAAACAGCAGGGAAAGCACCAGCGCTACCCCCACGCTCATCAGCATTTGGGTAGACAGCTTACCTGCCATAATAGACTGCACATGGGTCAGGCTCACCACCAGGCGGCTGATATACAGCATGGCAAACAGACTGAACGGAGAAATTTTGCTGTTATTCACACTGGTCAATATGCGCACCCCGCAGATCCTGTACCCGCACCCGGCGGCGGGCCAGCTTGGTCCAACTTTCCCGATAAAACACATCGCCCAGAGAGCGCACATTTAGCGGCGCGATGGGGGCGGCGTACGGCACGCCGTAGGGGCTGAGACTGCAAATATTCACAAACAGCGCCGCCATGCCCAGCATCAGACCGTAAAGTCCGGTGAGTCCCCCGGCCAGGATAAACAAGAGCCGCAGCACCGACACGCTGTCATACAGCGGAAACGCCACATAAGAGGCAATGGCGGTAATGGCGATAATCACCAACATAGGCGCACCGATCAGCCCGGCAGACACGGTGGCCTCACCGATGACGATGGCGCCGATAATAGACACCGCGTGGCCGACGACCTTGGGCAACCGCAGCCCCGCCTCCCGCATGATTTCATAAAAGATCAGCGTCATAATGGCCTCATTCATCAGGGACAGCGGGGTACGAAACTCTGCCGACGCAATGGTAAACAGCAAGTTGGTGGGAATCAGTTCTTGATGAAAAGTGCCCAGCGCCACATACACCCCGGGCAAAAATACGGAAATGCCAAAGCTGAAATACTTCAGCAGCCGCACAAATCCGCCGAAAAACGGCGGATAATCGTAATCATCCAAAGACTGAAAATTATCGCTGAAAAGATACGGCACATAAAGCACAAAGGGCGTGCCCTCCACCAGTACCGCCACCCGGCCCTCATAAAGCTTAGACGCCAACACATCCGGGCGCTCCGTGGTGCCTACGGCAGAGAAAAAGGAACGCATATTTGTGTCTAAAAAGGGCACCAGTTCACCGTAATCCGCCACCGTGTTCAAATGCGCGTCCTTTAGCCGCTGCTCCACCGCATGCACCAACTCCGCCGCGGCACGGTCATCCAAAAAGGCCAGTACCACCGGGGTTGGGGCGGCGGTGCCCAGCTGGATTTGGCGCAACTTTAAGTGATGGGTTTTCATGCGCTTGCGCAGCAGCGCCTTGTTGTCGTTCACAGACTCCACAAAGCACTCTTTGGCTCCGCGCACATTGCTTTCGCTCTCCGGCTCGTCGGTACTGCGCTTGGTCCAGCCCTGAATACCCATGACCATAGCCCGGGGACAACCATCCAACACAAACACGCAAAAGCCGCTCATCAAATAATAGTAAGCATCCTCGAAGGTCTCTGCCTCTTTCAGCTCTACCGACTGCACACAGGTGCGCATCAGCTGACGAAACTGCTCGCCAGGCGTGCGGGCCTTCACCTGTGCTCCCAGCACCGGTCCCATAATCATCTGCCCCAGCTGCAAAGAATCCACCAATCCGTCCATCACGGCAAAAAAGCACTTGCGACCGCCGGTTTCCGCCTCCTTGAGCAAAAAATCCGAGCAGTCCGCAAAGTCCGCCTTAAATTTCTGTACATTATCGTTATATTGGCGCCTAAGGTTTTCCAATTTCTATCACCCGTACTAATTTTGGCATAACCGGGGGATTTATTCACAAAATACAACCGGTGATTGAAATGACAGTAACTCTTATTCGCGCACTGCTGATCTACTTTACCGTCATTCTGGCTATGCGGATCATGGGCAAGCGCCAGATCGGCGAGCTGAACCCCCACGAGCTGGTCATTACCATATTGGTGAGCCAGATTGCCTCCATTCCCCTACAAGACAACACCATGCCCCTGGCCAACGCCTTTTTGCCCATGCTGCTACTGGTAAGTCTGGAAATTCTCGCCTCCGTGGCGTCCATGAAAAGCCTGCGACTGCGAAACCTGCTGCAAGGGCGACCCATCTTTCTCATACGCCACGGCAAACCGGATCAAAAGCAAATGCGTCGCCTGCGCTTTACCGTAGACGATTTGATAGACGCCCTGCGCCAAAAGGATGTATTTGATCTGTCCACCGTGGAGGAAGCGGTGGTAGAGACCAACGGCAGCCTGTCCGTGCGGCTGCGCACGGAGGAAAGCCCGGTGACCCCCAAACAGTTGGGCGTACCGACGCCGGACAACGGCTTTCCCATACCCGTAGTCACCGACGGCCACATTGTGCCGGAATATTTCGGTGACCAAGTGCTGGACACAGCAGCCATTACCAAGGCGCTGCAAAAGGAGAACCTGCACCCCGGTGAACAACTGGTGGTGACCATAGATGACAGCGGCACCGTCTTTGCCGTAAAAAAGGAGAGAAAAAAATGAAGCGCACTTGGTTTGCCATTTTGTTTTTGCTGCTGGTGGCAGGGCTGTGTATCTTTGAACAGCACACGGTCAAGACCACCTTTGAGAATATGGAGACCCTACTGCAAAGCATGGACGCAGCCGCCGCAGAAGAGAATTACCCGGAGGCAGAACGCAAGGCCCGCCAACTGCAAAACATTTGGACCGCCCGCTACCCTACCCTGTGCGTGCTCATGGAGCACCGCGCTTTACAAGAGGCGGGGGTAGCCCTGGGCACCCTGCAACCCTTGGCTCGGGACGAAAGCGAAGATCTGCGCCCTACCATTCGCCAGTGCCAAACGGAACTGGCAGAGATCTACGACAACAGCAAGGTAACGGTGGGTAACATCTTTTAGCAACACAAAAGCGAACGATATAAAAATCGTTCGCTTTTTTATTATTATTCACTTTTGGCGTTCTTATACTTCTCCGCTTGCAGGCGGAACATATAAGCATAAGTACCGTCTGCCGCCATCAGTTCACTGTGCGAGCCGCTCTCTATGATCCGCCCCTGCTCCATCACATAAATTTTATCCGCCTGCACCGTGGTAGACAACCGGTGAGAAATAAAGATCACCGTCTTGTCCCGGGCAGCCTCCAGCATAGCCCGGTTCAGCTGGTATTCCGCCACCGGGTCCAAGTTGGCAGAGGGCTCATCCAGGATCACAAAGGGGCAGTCCTTGTAGAATGCCCGCGCCACCGCCACCTTTTGGCTCTCGCCGCCGGAAAGCATCAGTCCGTCATCGTCAAACTCCCGCAGCAGCTGGGTGTCCACGCCCCGAGGCAAAGGTCGCTGAAAGCCGCTGTGGTCCAGCGCACGGCGCACCCGCTCCGGGTCAAACTGCGGACTGAGCGCCACATTCTCCCCTACCCGACAGGCAAACAGTTGGAAGTCCTGGAACACCGCCGCAAACCGATCCCGATGGCTTTGCAGGGTGCAGTCCCGAATGTCTTGCCCACCAATCAGGATCCGCCCACCGGAGGGCTCATACAGCCGCAGCAGCAAATTGGTCAAGGTGGTCTTACCGGCGCCGTTGTAGCCTACCAGGGCGATTTTCTCCCCCGGGTGAATCGTCAGGTTAATATCCTGCAAAACAGGCGCCGCCCCACCGGGATAAGTAAAGGTCAGGTGTTCCAGCTTGATCTCGCCGGACTGGCTCTTGGGCGCCGCCTGCGCCCCGTCCCGAATGATGGGTTCGGCGTGGAGAAAGGCCCGGTACTTCTCGATCAGCTTGGCTCGCTCGTCAAACTGGGCAACGCCCCACACGGTGAGAAAATTCAGGCTCATGGCGATGGCATAGGCGCCGTTAAAGCTGGCCACAAAATCCCCGGGGCTGATCTGGTGGCGCACCAGCACCAGGTAGCCCAGATACATGGGCAATACAAACATAAAGCCCAGCACCTGCACGCCGGTCTCCTGGAGCAGATAACGGCGAGTGATCTTGCCGAAGTATTTCTTTTGACAGGCGATCACATCCTCCGCCGCTTGGTCGTAGCGCTCCATCAGCAGGGGCGCAATGCCGTTCATACGCACCTCTTTGGCGTAATCCTGCAAGTAAAACAGCCGCTGGAAGTAGTCTGCCCGCCGATGATAGCGGGTATTCTCCACCTGGCGCTGCACCTGCAAGTTGCTAATGGCCTTGCTTAGTGGCAAAAACAGCAAAATAGACGCCAAAATAATCACCAAACACAGCGGGTCAATGGTCAGCAGTACAGAGGAAATGGCAATCAGCGAGATCAAGTTGCCAAAGTACCGGCGCACCAGGCCCAGCAGGTTTTGGATATTGTCGCCGGAGGACTCAATGGTCAGAATAAAGCGGTTGTAAAATTCCGGGTCATCATAAGACGCCAGGTCCAGCTCCGCCGCCTTGGCATACAGCCGCCGGTTCAGCCGGTAATAGGCTTTCTCCCTTTGCACATTCCAAAAGAACTCCCGATACAAATAGGACGCCAGCCGGCACAGCGCAAGCAGCGCCACCACAACGGCCACCACGGCGTACAGCCGCTTTAAGTCCCCACCGGAGGTAACAATGTCGATCACATACTTAACCCCCAGCACGCTGACCAGCTGGCCGGGCAGCACCGTCAGCACGCCCCATGCCAGCTCACCGATCACCAGCGCCGGGGAGGCTGCAAACAGCAGCCGCAAAAAGTAGAATAAATTGGAGAACATGGAGTGCTCTTCTGCATTCTTAGGCTTGCGCACCGGCGGCACCCCCTTCCTGCTTGTAACCGGAGGCCTGCAGGCGGAACATATTCGCATACAGTCCGTTTTGCTCCATCAGCTGCCGGTGGGAGCCGCTCTCCTGCACCTGACCGTCGGCCAGCACCAAAATGCGGTCGCTGAGCACCGCGCTGGACAGCCGGTGCGAGATAAAGATCACCGTCTTGTTCTCTGTCACTTGCAGCAAATTCTCATACATTTTATACTCTGCCACCGGATCCAGGGCGGAGCTTGGCTCGTCCAGCACGGCGATCTGGAAGTCCCGGGCAAACAGCCGGGCGGTAGACACCTTTTGATTTTCGCCGCCGGACAGACCGGTGCCCGCCTCGTCAAACTCTCGGGTCAGCACCGTGTCCGCCCCCCGGGGCAATGAGGCAATTTTGTCCCACACACCGCTGTGGCGCAGTGCCTGCTCTGCCAGAGCTTTTTCCGCCGGGGTACAAGCGTGGCCGATCACATTCTCGTTGACGGACAGGGCAAAGTTTTTATAATCCTGGAACACGGTGCCAAAGGCAGCCCGCAGCTGCTCCAGGTCATATTCCGGCAGCGGCTTGCCGTTATAGAGAATTTGACCAACCGTAGGGTCGTAAAACCGCAGCAGCAGCTTGACCAGCGTGGATTTGCCGGCGCCGTTAATGCCCACCACCGCCAGGGTCTCGCCCTGCCGCAGGGTAAAGTTCACATCGTGGAGCACCCGTCGATCGGTGCCCGGGTAGGTAAAGTCCACATGGCAAAATTCCAGCGTCTCCAGCGGCGGCACCGGCAGAGGGCCGGATACCACCTGGGGCTGATAGTCCAAAAACTCCCGCAAATTCTGAAAATACAACGCCATCAAGGTCATTTCGTCAAAGCACTCGGTGGTGTCCAGGGTAGACTCCCGCACCGCGTTAATGCCGGAGGCCACCACGCTAAAGCCGGACACGGTCAGCCCGCTGCCCTGCACAAAGCTGTGGCAGGCAAAGGCATAAGTGCCCAGCACCGGCAGCAGCTCACCAAGCAGGCTGCTGACTACGCTGTACAAAAACAGCCGCACGCCGTAGTCCCTCAAAATGCGCACATTGGCCTTGGTGGCCGCCTCCATACGCCGAACCATCACGGCAAAGATATTGGAGGTGCGCATATCCTTGGCGTACTCTCGCAGGTACACCGTGCGCTGCACATAGGCTTGCATTCGTTTGTTGGCGGTCATGGACATATCCCGCCGATAGACGCACTTGCTCTTATACACCTCTACGGCGAACACAAAGAACACCGGCACCAAAAACAGCAGATACAGCGGGTGCACCGCCGCCACGGTGGCCATCACGCACACCAGCGCCACCACATCCGCCACAAAGGCAGAAAAATCAAAGCAGATCAGGTCAAAAAAGCTATTGGTGGTCACCATGGTTGCCCGCTGATATTTGTCGTAGAATTCCGGGTTCTCATAACAGGCCACATCCACAGACAGCGCCTTTTCAAAGATCCGGTCGTTCAGCAACTTCAGCACCCGCTTGGTGGCGCACTTCTCCATGCGCCTACCCTCCCACTGTGCCACCTTTACCACCAGCGCCAAAAGGGCAAACGCCGCCAGCTCCCCCACATAAGTGCGGAAGTCGCCGCTGCCGGTGATCACATCCAGCAGGATCTTTAAGAACAAAATATTCTGCAAATAGCGGGAAAACACCGCATACAGCCCCTCTTGCAACAGATAGCCGATGAGCAGGCGCTTGTCCGTCTGCCACACCAGGCGCAGGGCATAGATCACATTTTTCAGCACAGGAACCTTGAACTGCTCCTCTGTCATTTGCATATAGGGCATTCTTTTCTCTCCAAATCACGGGCCGCCGCCCGCCGTTCTTGGTAAAAGGGTAGCATATTCCGCCGGCACTGTCAAACGAAAAGGAACCCGACTGCCAGCCGCGTTCCTTTTGTTTTACTTATTCTGTATAAAGTGCTGTTATTTGCTGTAAGAGTCAATACAGATCAGGTCCGCCTCGCTAAGGGGAGGCTGTTCCAGCGCAGCCAAATTCTCCAGCAGTTGCGCCTTGGAGTGCACGCCCACCAGCACGGAGGTAACCCCCTTTTGCTGCCACAGCCACTGGATTGCCAGCTGAGAAAGGGTCTCGCCCCGGTCCTTTGCCAGCTGATAGAGCTTTTCGATCTGCTGGGCACGGTGCTGATCATAACCCACATGGGCTTGCAGCTTTTCGTTGCCAAACAGACGGGCGCCCTCCGGGATGCCTTTGGCGTATTTATCCGACAGTTGCCCCTGGGCCAGCGGCGAAAAGCAGATCACGCCCTTGCCCTTGTCCCGGGCTTCTTTCAGCAGTTTGTTTTTCTCCACCGTGCGGTCAAAGATGGAATAGCGATTTTGGTTGATGACAAAGGGCGCTTGCACATCGTCGCACTTGTGGTACATACGGTGCATGGTCTTGCCGTCATAATTGCTCATACCCACATACAGGGTCTTGCCCCGGCGCACCAGATCCGCCAGGCACAGAGCCGTCTCCTTCAGCGGCGTGTCCGGGGTCATGCAGTGGTGGTAAAAAATATCCACATACTCCAGCCCCATCCGCTGCAAGCTCTGGTCCAGGGAAGCAGTCAGGTACTTGCGGCTGCCGCCCCGACCACCGTAGGGGCCCGGCCACATCTCATACCCGGCCTTGGTGCTGATGATCAGCTGATCCCGGTAAGGGCGCAGATTTTCCTTGAATATGCGGCCAAAGTTGATCTCTGCCCGCCCCGGCTCCGGCCCGTAATTATTAGCCAGGTCAAAATGGGTCACCCCATGGTCAAAGGCCGTTAGGATGATCTCTTTCATGGTATCGTAATCGTTGTTCACGCCAAAGTTCTGCCACAGTCCCACAGACAGCGCCGGCAGTCGCAGACCGCTTTTGCCGCACCGGTTATAGGGCATTGTCTCGTAGCGTGTTTCGCTGGGTTCATACATTTTGCTCACCTCCCCTGCATTTTACCATACCCATCGTTCTCTGTAAAGAGCGCAAAGGACTTTCCTGCCGGGTGTTAAAAAGAGCAGACATGATGTCTGCTCTTTTTGTGCAATGATTTGTGTGGTTTACACGGTGTGGGTGCGCTTTTTCCGGCGGGATACCAGGCAGATGAACGCACCGCCGCTTAGCAGCAATATGGTCACAACGCCGCTGTCCCCACCGGTTTGGGGTGATTTGGCAGCGCCCGACAGTTTGGCCGTTACGGTATCTGCCTGTTTGATTTCTTTGGTAGCTGCGGCATCGGCAAAATACTTGTCGCAGTCTTCGCAGTACCAATACTCGATATTGCCCCCGGCAGTCTTTGTCGCCGCCTTGGCAGGGATATGCTTCAGGTCGGTGTGGTTCTTCGGGTCAGGCTCTCCGTAAGCCTTTCCGCAAACCTCGCAAACCGCCCTTTCGGTGCAGGTCGCCTTGCCGCCGGTATGCCCATCGTTGACCGTTACGGTCATTTCGGCGGTGTTGCCCGCCCTGTCGGTGACAATGATTCTCTGCTCGCCGTCCGCCGGAGAGAGGGTAAAACTGTTGTTTTTGTCAAGCGTGACCTCCGTGTCGTTTACGGTGACAGTGTCCACATACTTTTCGTCAACGGTGACCGTCTGTGCTTCACAATAGGTCTTGCCGTTTTCTATGCCGGTGATGACCGGCTGAACATTGTCAAGCGTTACACGGTCGGAACGAAGGTATGTTATATTCAGCCTCGCGTCAACAAGCATTGCATAAACAATGTATTCCCCATTGGGGTCTATGCGAAACGGCTCCTCATATCCGCTAAATACGAGAGACCCCAGCTCCGCCTCGGAAAGATCCTGATCGGTCACCAAATAGGAGACAAACACGGTTCCGCTGTTGTCGGCGGCGTTTATCGTCACCGTTTGCGTGTCCTTAAAGAACAGACCGAAGGTGATTTTATTCAGGAATTTCTGCCATTTGTTGGTGCCTATGACAATTTCGCCCGTGGGCTTTTCAATGTCTTTCCACCGTGCTTTAAGCGTTATATTCTCGGCGGGCATGGTTTCGGGAATTTCCCTGTCCCAGCCCATAAAGGTGTAACCATCTCTTGTCGGGTCGGCAGGGGCGGTAATATTCGTGCCGTAGTCCTGCGTTATGGTAATATCCGCTTTGCCGTTTTCGGGTTTGACTGTGATGGTATATTGATTGATCTCCCACTTTGCCCAGTATTCCTTATTGCCCGTTCCTGTACCGCCGATTGCCGTAACAGGAGAGCCGGTCAGATTTTCGTTGTCATACCAGCCCTTGAACGTGTGGCCTGTATAGGTCATATCGTCGGCTGTCGGGAGTGTTGCGCCCACGCCATAGGTGTATCCGGTGACATTGCCGCTGTTGATGGTGCCGCCGTTGGGGTGCAGTGTGACGGCATAGGTCGGGACTGTCCACTGCGCCGTCAGTTTCGTCACCTCAGCCGGAACACTGTCGCCGGGAACGTAGAATTTACCGTTGCTGCCAAGCCACATAAAGAAACTTCCTGCATCCCCGTCCGGGCGGGTCAGACCGTCGGACGCAGGCGCGGTAAACTCGCTGCCGGTTTTCACGATGATTTGAATATCCTCGGAGCTATTACCCAGCTTGCCGCCGCCAAGGTCGAGGGTAACGGCTTTCAGCCCGTCAGCGCCCAGCGTGCCGGGGTTCAGGACTTCAAGCACGGAGCGGAAACCGACGAACGGGCGGGAATCCATAGCATGGAAGTCGCTCCAGTGGCGGGCCGAATCGAGCCCGCGAACCGCACGGTTCGGCTCCGTACCACGTTCAAAAGTGTCTTGCCCCCAAGAAAACATCCCATCCCAGTTTTTGATATATCCGTCGTTCTTGTCCAGTATCCTGTCCCATTCGTTGCTTTGGGGCGTGCCGCGTTCTGAATCGCCCGAGCCTGTAAAACTACTTCCCGCGGACGGCGCGCGCAGCGTATAGTTTACGCCGCCTGCGGCATAGTCCTTGCCGAAAATCAAATCTGCGGTGTTCAGGGCATCCCAGCTTACATCATTTGTTACGGCATGATCCGCAATGAACAGGCTGTGGAGATATTTATTCTGCTGTGCATACGCCTGGGTGGTTGCCGTCGCGGACGTGAGTTTGTAGGCTTCTATCGTTCCCACATAGGTAAAGGGAACATAGTGCAGCGACGTATCCGGCAAAGAAACCGCACCATCTGAGTTTCCGCCGTTTGCCGTTCCGGGAATATTCATCGCCGAAAGGTCGAAATAGTATCTGCCGCCGGGGGCGAGGGTAAACTGCTCGTCAGGCTGATTTTCCACCGTCAGCGTGCCGTTGACCTTGTTAAGCGAATACCGCTCGCCCCAGCCGGATTTGAGGGTGGCAGCGGGAACAACAGTGTAGGTTCCGGGCATATTGCGTGCCGTGGCCGCCGTGACTTCCTCGTTGTTTGCGTCAAGCAGTTGGTAGCCCAGAGCATTGTCCAGTACGGTATCCCGGTCGTCCTTGCGTCCTTCGCTGTTCAGCAGGCCGGTACAGGTCACAAGGTCTGTTGGCAGCGCATTGCCCTCGGTGATGGTTGCGCTGCCAGCCGTCACGGTGAGGGGGCGCGTACGGACAGCACCGCCGGTGACAGCCCCCCTGGAAACTTTAGACGATGCCATTGTCGTATCGGAAACATACAGAAAGTCGATACAAGTTATGCGTGCGCCTGCCTTGATGGCTCGGATGTGGACGGTGTAGATAGACTTCCCCGGTTCGCTGGTGGTGTCGGTGGTCTCTTTATAAATTTCAAACATCTGGGGGTCCTGTATCAGCGCGGACCAGACGCCGTTTTCACCGGGGTTATTCACCCGGCACGTGTAAGTATAGGTATCTCCGTAGAGCAACTCATCATCGAAATAGACCGGTCCCCTAAAGCCTGCATTGAGATACTGGCGCACGGTCAGCGGAGCGGAAATGGGCGCGTAGTCATCGCTGGTGATGGTGACGGTATAGGTCTCTGATTTGGGTACTGGTTCCGTGGTGTTTTCGGTTTTCGTGCAGTTCAGCGTACCGTCGCTGTTTACATTCACACTAACCGGAATGGAGGGAGAAGTAGGCGGCGTGACCGCAGTGATTTTCGCTCCCTTTGGCGCCTTGCCCGGCTGGAAGAAATCCGCCGCCGTCCATGTACCATTTAGAACGTCATAGTAGCCGCCGCCATCAGAACTGAGGTGAATCCAGATCACGGGGTCTACCAGATCCTCCGCGCAGTCCGCGGCAAACGCCGTAGTCGGCACAAGGCAGAACAGCATACATAGGGCGAGCAGGATACTGAGTATTCGTTTTTTCATTTCTTGCTACCTCCGTTTCCGTATAGGTCGGCTCAGTCAAGAGCAATAATGGTTATGTTGTACTGACTGTCGGTAAAATTGGTATTCTGGAAGAGCATATTTGTATATTGAAATGTCAAAGCAATATCCGCTTCGGAACGGTATATCGTGTTATACGACATACCAAGTCTTGCACCTTGACCGTCATCTATCATACTCACATAGGTTCGCGTCTCAAGCATCATTTCAGAACTGTTATATCCGTCAATGAGTGATGCACCGCACAACTTATAGTTACCGTTCGCGCTGATCATAACCGTTCCGCTGAACACCATACTGTATGTGTGACCTTTTGAAAGGGTGATTGTTTTGCTTGATGCGTCATAGGAGATCAAATCTCCGCTTTCTTTTTTTACATTGAACGGAAGCGGTGTTCCCCAACTGTATACTCTGCCGTTTGCTGCAAAGTACCCGAAGCTTCCGCCGTTCTGACCGGGGTCGCCTTTGTCGCCTTTGTCACCCTTGTCGCCTTTGTCACCCTTGTCGCCTTTGTCACCCTTGTCGCCCTTGTCGCCTTTTTCGCCGGGGTCGCCCTTGTCGCCGTCAACACCGTCTGTGCCGTCAATGCCTGCGGCTTTGACAGCGGTGTCGATGTCTCCGATCCACCAGTTGCCGTTTTCGCCGATAAAAGGTGTTTTACCGTCTTTGCCGTCCCTACCGTTTTGCCCGTTGATGCCATCCTTACCGGCGGCGCCGTCTTTTCCGTTTATACCATCCTTGCCGTCAACGCCGTCTCTGCCATCCGCACCTTTTAATGCGGTAAGGTCGTAAAGATTCAGCCATATTTCATCGCCGACATAGCGCCATTGCAGGATATTTTCGCTTACGCGAAATTCCGGCGTTTTTCCGTTTGCACCGTCCGTTCCGTTCTGTCCGGCGGGGCCCTCTATATCGGCGATTGCAACAAGATTCTGCCACTCGCCGCCCTCGTAACGCCACTGTATGTGGGTTTCGGCTCGCTGCACTTCTATATTTTTGGCGTTCATGCCGTCCTTGCCGTTGACGCCGTCTGTGCCGTCTTTACCGTCGATACCGTTTTGCCCGTCTGTACCGTCAACGCCGTTCATACCATCTTTGCCGTTCGCACCGTTTATTCCGTTCTTACCGTCGGCACCGTTAAAGCCGTCTTTACCGTCTGTACCGTTCTTTCCATTTTCTCCGGCAGCACCCGTAAGTTCGGTAAGCGCCACAAGGTCGCGCCAATCGGTTTCATCTCTGTATTTCCACTGAACCGCCGTGCCGTTATTGCGCACCTCTGGCAATACTGCGTCGGCTTTTGCCGCCTTGCTCCATCCTGCGGCAAGTACGATGCAAAGCACCAACAAAGCGGCACAAAGCGCCAAAAGTGTACCTGTGAGTCGTTTTTTTCCTGTTTTCATCTTCTTACCTCCGTTCAAAATTCAATAATGGGGGCAAAATCGGCAAGAACGGCACCCGGTCAGTTTTTTCAAAATTTCTGGTTATCCTTTTCTAACTTTACTGACCGTTCGTTCACACTCAGTATAACATAGCTTCCGGATGAAATCAAGAACTCTCTTATATACAATGTAAAAGAATCAAACCGCCTATTCACAAAGCCGTCCAGCCTGTTGGCGCTATTATCGTGTACTTTTTTGCCGATACACGCACCGGCAAGTGGCAAAAAAATAAAACGCGGCAAGCATCGTAAAGACGCTTGCCGCGTTTATGGTCCGCCCGGAGGGATTCGAACCCCCGGCCTTCAGAATCGGAATCTGCTGCGATATCCAGCTTCGCCACGGGCGGATGTACTTGCCGTAACAGCACTTCATATTATAATTTGAAAAAGCGTTGCCGTCAAGGCTTTCTTGTGTTAAAATTAGAAAAAAGGCAAAATTCCTGAGAACGGAGAATAAATATGAAGTTGACATTCAAGAACGACACCTTTAAGATCCTGCAAATTGCAGACACGCAAGAGGGCCGCAAGGTCAGCCCGGACACCTTGGCGCTGATCAACGCCGCCTTGGATCGAGAGGAGCCGGATCTGGTGGTATACAGCGGTGACCAGATCTGGGGGCGCGGGTTCCACGGTGATGTAAACCAGGTGCGCCGGGTACTGAAAGAGCTGACCGCCCCGGTGGTGGAGCGGCATCTGCCCTTTGCCATCTGCTTTGGCAATCACGATCGACAGGTGGGGCTGGACAACCGTGCCCAGTTTGAAATCTACAAAGAGATCCCCGGCTTTATCGGGGAGGATACCCCCGGCGTAGACGGTGTGGGCAACTGCGTGCTGGAGATCGCCGACGGCGACCGACCCGGCTATCTGCTTTACCTGATCGACAGTCACTCCAGCCTGAAAGTGGGCTACGACCATGTGCACCAAAACCAGATTGACTGGTATCGGGGCGTACGCGACAGTTATGAAAAACAATACGGCCACACCATTCCCTCCGTTGTCATTCAGCACATTCCCGTGTGCGAGGTGTTTGACCTGCTCACGCAGGTGAAAAAGTCCACCAAAGGCGCGGTACAGGGCTTCCGCACCCACGCCAAGGAGTGGTTTGTGCTGAACAGAAAGCGGGTAGATAAAGAGGGATTTATGAAAGAGTCGCCTGCTGATCCCCAGGAGAACAGCGGCGAGTTTGACGCCTTCTGCGAAAAGGGCGAAGTGAAGGGTCTGTACTTCGGACACGATCACAACAACGCCTTCCACGGTGACATTCGCGGCATTGACGTGGGCTACACCCAGGGCGCCGGGTTCCATGTGTACGGCCCGGGACTGGATCGAGGTGTGCGCACCATTGCGCTGCACCGGGACGGCAGCCTGTCCACCCAGGACCTGCGCTACCGGGACTTGGTAGGCAAAAAGCTGCAAGAGCCGCTGCATTTTGCTTTCTTCCAAATCATGCCCACCAATGTGTACGACGCAATTTCCCGAGCAGTTAAAATTTTTGCCGCCTTGGGCGGTATTGCCGTAGTGGCACTGCTGTTGGTACTCTTTCTCGGTAAATAAAGCATAAAAAAGGACCTCTGTGTTTGGCACACAGAGGTCCTTTTCTGTCTGTTTTCTTGTTTAATCTTCCATATCCCGCACAGCGGCAATGCAGCCCACGCTGATATAGCAGGCAAGAATATACAAAGCGGACACAGCCAGGCAGAACACCCGCTCCCCCGCCGAGGTAGCGCCCAAAGTGGTATAAATGGAAATGCCAAAGAGCACCAGCGGCACCACGACGGTCAGCGGCGGGCAAGCCTGCAGCACATCAAGCGGGCCGTAGCTGCCGTCATTCACCAGTGCCGCCACCACAATATGGATCAGCGTGGTCACCAGGAACACCGCCAGCAAATTCAAATACAAGATCTGCTGGGTGCCCATCTCCACCACCGGGAACAGGGACATAAAGTCCCAATGAAACAACCCCACCAGCTGGGTGTACACACCGGCCACCAGCTGAATGGCACCGATAAAATACAAGAAGATCAGCGCAACTTTTTTATTCTCCACGCAAAAAAGCCTCCGTTCCCTGCAAAAATGCGTCCATCTGCGCGTCGGTACCGATGGTAATACGCACATAATTGTCAATCCGCGGCAGATCAAAATAGCGAATGTAAATATGTTTTTGCTTCAAATAGAGGAACAGTTCCCGCATAGACGCGCCGTCCTTCGTTGCAAAAAGGAAGTTGGTGCGGGAGGGCAATACAGAAAAGCCCATCTGCTCCAGCGCCCGGCGCACCCGCTCCCGGGTGGTTATCACCGCCGCCGTGGTCTTGGCAAAATACGCCTCATCATCCATAGCAGCCGCACCGCACAGCAGAGACAAATTGTCCACCGTGTAGCTGTTGTAGGAATTCTTTACTGCTTCCAACACACCGATCAGCTCTGCGCTACCGATGGCAAAGCCCAGCCGCAGCCCTGCCAGAGAGCGGGATTTTGAAAATGTGCCGCACACCAGCAAATTGGGATAGTCCGCCAGCAGCGGCACGGCGCTGACGCCGCCAAAGTCCGCATAGGCCTCATCAATAATCACCACAGCATCCCGATTGCCCTCCAAGAGCGCCTGCACAAAGGGCAGGTCCTCACCGATAGAGGTGGGGGCATTGGGATTGGGCAGCACCACGCCGCCGTTAGGCGCCGCGTAATCCGCCGGATCCATGCGAAAATCCGCCGTCAGCGGGTAGGTCACAAAAGGAATGTGAAACAGCCGGCACCACACCGGGTAAAAGCTGTAAGTAATATCCGGAAAGGCAATGGGCTTGTCGCTGTTAAAAAAGGACTGAAATGCCAGTGCCAGCACATCGTCCGAGCCGTTGCCCACAAATACCTGCTCCGGCGCCACGCCGTAGTGGCGGGCAATGGACGCCTTAAGCAGCCGGGCGTTGGCGTCCGGGTACAGGCACAGCGCTGCCGGGTCGTAACTGCGCAGCACCGCCTCCACGCCGGGGGCCGGTGGATACGGGTTCTCATTGGCATTGAGCTTGATCCGATCCGGGTCGCTGCTTTGCTCCCCGGGCACATACGGCTCAATCTGCCGCAGATTCTGTTTCCAAAGATGCTCCATAATCAAATACCTCGGTTTTATTTTACCACAAAGTCTAAAGCGGCGCAATAAACGCAAAAACAAATTTTTTTGCATTTGCGGCACAATTTTGCAGCACTTTGCCGTACACAAAACCGCAGCGTATAAACGCAAATATCAAAATACGGCAAAAAACGCAAACAACTTGTCACACTTTGCAAGAAATGATACACTGTTACAGTAGTGGCACCCGGGTCGCTGCCAAATCAGAAAAGAAGGAGATTCTGTTATGAAGCACCGCACTTCCATAGCGGCAGCACTATTGCTGCTTATGTTTTTGCTCAGCAACACCTGCACAGCCTATGCTGCAGAAAATCTAACATTAAAGCGCACCACCGTTGCGCTGGGCTTAGGCGAAAAAGCCGCTTGTATTCAATTCAATAATTCTCGTATCCACCCTACCGACTGCACCTATCGCTCAGCAGACACAAGCGTACTGGCCGTTAGCAAATCCGGCGTGGTTACCGCCAAGAAAATCGGTACAGCCAAAGTGACCGTGCGCTACAGACGCCAAACCGCCGCTTGCACCGTTACGGTTAAGGCCGCACCCACCAAATTAGCCGTTAAAGGCGGCGATGTGGTTATCCAAAAGGGCGCCAACAACCATAAGATAAAGCTGCAATTTGCCCGTGGCACCGCAGCCTACACCGTTACATACAAAACCCGGGATTCTGCCATAGCCACAGTCAACAAACAAGGCTACATTACCGGCAAATCCAAAGGCAAAACCCAACTGACCGTACGCACCTACAATGGCATTACGGCACGAATTACCGTTCGCGTACAAAACAAGGCTCTGCCGCTGAATGCAAATGCCGCACAGTTGGCCTTAGACCACAAACATGTGACCCAAGTGGTTTATGGCAAATCCGTACAAAATCGCAATTTGGAAGGCTATATCATCACCCCGGCAAACGGCAAGTACAAAAAGACGCTGTTTATTGACTTTGCCATCCACGGCTTTGAGGACGATTATGCCAGAGACGGGCAGCGTCTGACTGCCATTGCCAACCACTTGATCGCCCACTTTGCTTCCCACCCGAAGGAATTGGGCAATTACCGATTGGTTATTGTACCCTGCGCCAATCCGGACGGTGCCATTGCCGGCAAAAACGCACAACGCTCCGGCAAGAATGCCTTTGGGCGCTGCACCGCCGCACATATTGATATAAACCGGGATTTCGGTCCGTTTAAGGGCAAAGAGACCCGTGCCCTGCGAGACTTTATTCTCCGCAGCAAGCCCAATGTGTACATCAATGCCCACGGCTGGCTTAACGAAACCTTAGGCACCAAAAAGCTGTGCCAAATCGTCAATCGCACCCTGCACTTAAACAAAATGAAAGACGGCGTCTATGCCGCAAACGAAGGCTACGCCATCGGTTGGGTACACAAAAAGCTGCACATCCCCTGCTGTTTGCTGGAATACAAGGCTCCAAACGCCCTGCACACCAAGGACAATGTTCGTATGATACGGGAAATTATCAAAGCGTATGCGTAAAGCAAAAGGGCGTCTGCCATAAGCAGGCGCCCTTTTTATCGGGTTTGTTCAGTCAAATAATTCCGGTACCGCTTCCGCTGCCGTCGGGTCGTCCAGGGTCTCCACCCGGCGCAGGTGCTTTTGAATGATGTGGTTACGGTGATCCGCCTCGTCCAGCACCTTGCCAGCCTCATCCACCTTTTTGCGTGCCTTTTGCAGCAGGTCGCCGAACTTCTCATACTGCATTTTAGCAGCGCCCAGCACCTGCCACACCTCCGTGGCTTTGCGGTTGATGGCCAGGGTGCGAAAGCCCATCGCCAGCGCATTAAGCAGCGCTGTCACCGTGGTGGGCCCGGCCAGCAAAATGCCCTGCTGCTGCAGCTTCTCCGCCAGTCCGCTGCGACTGCCCAAAATCTGCGCATACAGCCCCTCGGTGGCCAAATACAGCACCGCAAAGGGTGTGGTCTCCGGGGCAGAAATGTACTGACGCACCAGCTTGGCCTCGTCACGCACCCGCTGCTCCAGCGCCTTTTGGGCACTTTCCATGCCCTGTCGATCCCCGGCCTGAGCCGCTGCGGTCAAGCGTGCATAATCCTCCATAGGAAATTTGGAATCAATGGGCAGCCAAGCGTGCCCGCTGCCGTCCGCCGCCGGGATCCGCACCGCAAACTCTACGCGACCGTTATACTTGGGATTGGTGGCCACATTGGTGTCATACATACCCGGCACCGTCTGGTCTAAAATATTGCCCAGCTGCACCTCCGCCCAGGTGCCTCGGCTCTTTACATTGGTAAGCACCCGATTCAACCCGTTGACGCTTTCCGTTACCCCGGAGGACAGCTTTTGCATTTCGCCCAGGCTCTTGTACACGCTCTCCAGCTGCTGGGACACCGTCTGGAACGAGGCATTCAGCCGTGTGTTCAAGGTGCCGGTAAGTTTTTCGTCCACCGTTTGACGCATTTGGTCCAGCTTTTGCTCATTGCTCTTTTGCATCTCTGCCATAAAGGCACCCAACCGCCGGGTTTGGCTGTCGCTTTGGTTCTGGACCAACTCCAGCAGCTTCACCTGCTGACGGTAGTTATCCTCCCGCAGGGTTTGCACTGCCACTTCCAACCGCTCTATTTGGGCACGGCGCTCATTGTCCTGGGCTTGCAGCTGCCGCGCCAGCAGCTCCGTTTGGTGCCCTGCATCCCCACTTCGGCGGCGCAGCAGCAAAATGAGGATCGCCACCTGCAGCACAAAAAGCACCGCAAATAAAATCAAATTGATTGCATCCATTCCTCTACCTCCTTGATGAAAAGCATACCATAAAATGCACCTGCATACAAGTTGCCGTCCGTTTTTTTGGACTTGCACACCCTGCGGCAGCTGTGCTATACTGGAGCCAAAGGAGCTCGCTATGATCACCACGATTTTTTTAGATTTAGACGATACGCTGTTCAGCTTTCAGCAGGCGGAACAAGTGGCACTGGAGGAAACCATGCGCCACTACACCCTGCCCTATTCAGATGAGATTTTGGCTCTGTACAGTGCCGGTAACGACGCCCAGTGGAAGTTGCTGGAGCAAGGCAAAGTGCAACGATCGGAGATCGGCTACCGCCGCTTTGACCTGCTGCTGACTCACCTGGGCAGCGACCTGGATCGGGAGGAAGTGAACCGCTACTATATGGAACGGCTGAGCAGCCGCCACTTCTTTCTCCCCGGAGCAGAAGAACTGCTCTCTGCCCTCCATGGGCGCTATACCCTGTGTCTGGCCTCCAACGGCACCGGCTGGGTACAGGAAGGGCGGCTGAAAAGCAGCGGCATTTTGCCTCTGCTGGACCGGGTGTTTATCTCCGAGTACCTAGGCGCCAATAAGCCACAGCCCGGCTTTTTCGACGCCTGCTTTGCCAGCCTGCCGGGCGTAAAGCGCAGCGAGAGCCTGATGCTGGGCGACAGTCTGACCTCCGATATGCTGGGCGGCAAAACCGCCGGTATGCACACCTGCTGGTACAACCCGAACCACCTGCCCCTCCCCACCGACGGCACCGTAGAATACCAGATCCACCGCCTACCGGATCTGCTCCCCTTGCTGGAGAAGCTGTAATACTGCACAATTTGCAGGAGTGGAACAAAAAACGCACAGGCAGTTTGTCTGTGCGTTTTTCTATGCCCGGGTTTGGAAGAGCGGAGATTGCATCTTGACAAAGGGACGGTGAATTGGGTACTATAAGATTGGAAATTTGGCGCGAGCGCGCTGGGAAACAGGAGGGGTTCTATGAAGATCACGGTACTTGGCGGAGGCGGTGTGCGCTCCATGTTCCTGGCAAAAAGCATTGCCCAAAAGGCAAAGCGGCTAGGGATCGATGAACTATGTTTTATGGATAATGACCGGGAAAAGCTGCGCATCTACGGCGGTATGGCGGCGCATGTGGCGCGCCTGCTGTGCCCGGAAATGGGCTTTACCCTCACTGCCGACCCGGTGGAAGCGGTACGGGACGCGGACTATGTGATCACCACCATTCGGGTGGGACAGGACGAAATGCGTGCCAAGGACGAGCGCATTGCCCTGGATCACGGGGTACTGGGGCAAGAGACCACCGGCGCTGCCGGGCTGTCCTTTGCCATGCGCAGCGTACCGGCTCTGGCTGCCTACTGCGAGCTGATTCAGAAATATGCGAAGCCGAGCGTAAAGGTATTCAACTTTACAAATCCGGCCGGGGTGGTGTCCCAAACCCTGCGGGATATTGGCTACAATTTTACCTACGGCATTTGCGACGCGCCCTCCGGCATGCTCCGCTCCTTTGCCCTGCTGTACGGGGCGAACCCGGCGAACATTACCGGCGAGGTGTACGGGCTCAACCACCTGTCCTACTTCAAAAGCATCACCATAAACGGCAAAGAGATTCTGCACGATCTGATCGAGAACGATGACGCCTACAAGAACAGCGATATGCGCTACTTCTCCAAAGAACTGCTGCGGGATCGGGGCGCGGTGCTCAACGAATATCTCTACTACTTCTACTACCGGGAACAGGCGGTGGCCAATATTCTGAAAGCGCCCCAGACCCGTGGTGAACAGATTTTGGATATCAACCGGCAAATGACCGCCCAGCTGCGCCAAATGGATATTGAAAACGATTTTGAAGGCTGCCTGGCGGTATTCAATAAATGGTACGGTATGCGAGAGGGCAGTTATATGGCCAGCGAGACCGGCGAGAAACGCAGCCAGCCCTGGCACTTTAATATTTACGAAGAAGACGACGGCGGCTACGCCGGTGTGGCGCTGAAATTCATAGAAAACGCCCGAAGCGGCCAAACCGGCCCCATGATCCTGTGCGTGCCAAACGGCAACGCCATTGACGGCCTGCGACCGGACGATGTGGTGGAGGTCACCTGTGAGGTGGGGCCAAAGGGCTGCACGCCCCATCGGATCGGCGCCGTAGACGAGCAAAATCTGGAGCTGATCCGCCGGGTGAAGAACTACGAGCGTCTGGCCTCCAAAGCCATTCGGGAGAAAAGCCGCACCGCAGCCGTGCAAGCTCTGACCCTGCACCCACTGGTAAACAGCTATTCCCTGGCCTGCGCCCTGACCGACGCCTACATTGCCCACAACAAAGGCTACTGTGACGGCTGGCACTAAAATCGGAATACAGAAATAAAAGACCGAGTAAACACCCGCGCCTGTTAGACGCCGGCAATACCCGGTCTTTTCCTATTCTATTTCACTTATTCCACTGCGGTCAAGCGGACGATTTGGTTATAATCGGCACCACGCACATAGACGGGCAAGCCCACTTCCATGAGGAAGGCGCCGCCTTTCTTATACGCTACGCCGTCCAATGTAAAAGCATACGCCCTGTCCGGCGCCAAGCCCGCAAAGCGCAGGTTCATCTTCTTTTTAAAGAACCGGGTGCCCCGGGCACTCAGGAACAAAACCGCCTGCATTTTGTCCCGGCTGACATACTGGTTGCAAAGCACCTCGTCCCGATCCGCATCCAGGATCCGATACAGGTCGCCAAACTGCACCAGCGGGCGGATCTCTTTATACAGCGCCACATTGTGGCGGCAGATCTCCAGCTCTTCCGGACTGTACTTCTCCAAATTGCCGCCCAGGCCCAGCGCCCCCTGCATGGCGATATGGAAGCGGAAGTCCAGGGAGCAGGGCTTGTTGATCCCGGCAATATCCGTTACCCACGCTCGCATGGTCTTGATGGGGTGAAGCATGGAATAGCCTTTTTGTATGGTCATACGGTCAATGCCGTCTGTATTGTCGCTGGTCCACACCTGGTCAAAGTGACTGATGGCTCCTAAATCGCACCGACCGCCGCCGGAGGCACAGCTTTCAAACTGCACCGCCGGGTGACGGCGCTTCAGTTTGTCTACGATCCGGTACACTGCCATGGTATGCAGATAAGAATACATCTTGGGATCCGCCAAATTCTCCGCTCCCACCTGGGAGAACGGCCGGTTCATATCCCACTTGATATAGCGGATATTGTGATCCGTCAGCAGCCGATCCAGGCAATCTAAAATATACGTCTGCACATCGCTGCGGGTCATATTCAGCACCAGCTGATGGCGCAATTCATCTGCGTGACGGTGTGGGAAGTGATATGTCCAGTCCGGGTGGGCACGGTAAAGGTCGCTGTCCGGGTTCACCATCTCCGGCTCCACCCACAGACCGAAATCCATACCCAGGGCGTTTACATTGCCGATCAGTTCGTCCAGGCCGCCCGGGAACTTTGTCGGGTTCACAAACCAGTCCCCCAGCCCGGCACGGTCGTTGTTGCGAGCGCCGAACCAGCCGTCATCCATCACAAACAGTTCCACCCCGATCCCCGCGGCGATCTCCGCCAAGCGGGTCTGATCCGCCACATTCACATTAAATTCCGTGGCCTCCCAGGAATTGTACAGCACCGGCAGCGGCTCTGCCCGGAACCCGGACGGCAACAGGTGTTCCAAACAAAAGCGGTTCATTTGGCGAGACATTTCGCCCAATCCCTCCGTTTTGCCACAGTACACCGGCGGGGTCTCAAAGCGCGCCCCCGGCTCTAAAGTATGGGAAAAATCAAAGTCGTTCATACCCAAGCTCACTCGAGTAATGCCATACAGATCCCGCCCGGCGATTATCTTAAAATTGCCGCTGTATGCCAGAGAACCAAAGTACACAGCGCCCCGGGTCTCCGTGGCACCGCGGTGGGCGATAAAATACGGCGACTGATTATGATTGGACGCGCCACGGTGGCTCTCATACACCAAATTGCCCCCATCCAGCACCGTGCGGCATGGCAGGAATTCACCGCCCCAAGCACCGTTGGTATTCTCAAAAGTATACGGATCCACACCGGGCAGAGAGAACCCGGCGCTAAACAGCCGCTCAAAGGAAATCGGCGCAGAGCCGGTGTTCTCCACCTCCACCCAGCGCTTGATGATATCCAGCCCCGGGTACACCCGGTAGCCCAGGCGCACCTGCAAGGGATAGTACGCGTCCGCAAACGCAACGCGCAGAGTATCGTCCTCCAGCCGATAGCCGGTGTAGCGCAGCGCCACATCCCGGCAGCCGTCTGCAAACTGTGCCTTCAGGTCACAGGTGCGGTACACGGTGGACCCAAAGGGAGTCAGCTCTTGTCGGTATTCGTCCAGCATGGAATGATTGGAGTTTTCGTCACCGATCTCCGTAAAAGCATAATCCGCCGGGTCACACTTGGCACCCCAGTGCAAATGCCGATTATACCCTGCCGGGTCAATGCCGAACACATAGTGGGTGTTCTCCGTCTCCAGCACAAAAATGCGATTTTCTTCTAAGTAAAAAATCATCTTTCGCCCTCCGGGTTCTTTACAAGTATCTACACTATACCATACCTCCCCGCACAGAGCAATGGCAATTCTCTCACTTGCCACTCAAAAGATCCCACTACGTAAAGCCGTACAACTGCTTGGGATTGCAAATCAAAAACTTAGCAAAGTGCACAAATTGCAAGCCGGGTGTTGACATTTTGTACAAAATATATTGTAAGCAACTTGATTTTTTGTGCAATATGAGTTATGATGGCATTGGCCGTTTACGCGCAAAATTCGCCACGCATGCCCTACTGGGCTAGCATGACGGCTGATGGAGAAAAAATATGAAAGCAATCTGCATTCTGTTGGCAGTGACCGCCGCAGCGGTGGTGCTGCTGTTTTTCGTATGCGGCTTTATTTTCAACCAACTGGTATGGCGCAAAACCGTGTCCATACCCCGCTGGATCACAGACCGCATTGCCGGCAACGCCATGCCGGACGCGTATGAAAAAAAGAACAACGCTGCCGTGGCAGCTTTTTCGCAGCTGCCGATTCGATCGGTGGAACTGCACACGCCGGACGGTGCACGACTGGCAGCCAAAGTACTGACTCCGGAGAAGCCCAACGGCCGCCTACTGATCGCCTGCCACGGCGCACGCAGCTGCGGCACCGGCGAATTTGCCCTTATGGCGCCTTATCTGTATAAAAAAGGCTATACGGTGCTGTTCCCGGATCACCGGGGCTGCGGCGAAAGCGACGGCAAATATATGGGCTACGGCACCCACGAGAGCCAGGATACCCTGCTTTGGCTGGACTATGCAAAGATCCATTATCCGGACCTGCCGGTTTTTTTGCTTGGGGTATCCATGGGCGGTGCCACGGTGCTGATGATGAGCGACAAGGTGGACCCGGCGCAAGTAAAAGGCATCATTGCCGACTGCGCTTACACCAGCGCCTGGGCGGAATTCCGCTACCAACTGCGCACCTCATTCCATCTGCCGCCCTTTCCCATTCTGCACATTTGCAATCTATACTGCAAGCTGTTTGCCGGCTATTCCTTCCACCAAGCTGCGCCAATTGCGGCGGTAGCCAAAGCCCGGGTGCCGGTACTGTTTATCCACGGCAAGAAGGACGACTTTGTGCCTTTCTTTATGCGGGATCAACTCTATAACGCCTGCCCCACGGAAAAGGCAAAACTGACCGTACCGGCAGCCGTCCACGCCAGAAGCTACTACACCGACCCTACTGCCTATCAGTTGGCGCTGGAGCGGTTTACAGAGAACTGCCTGGCACCTAAAGCATAAATTACCGCCTGTGGCGGGCAATATACAAACCGTTTCCATTCATGAAAAGAAGGGGGATATGCTATGGAACAAACGGAACTGAAAGAGCGACGCTATGTAGGCGTTCGCGAAACCTTGATCTACGGCGTTGCCAACGGCGGCCAGGTAATCGGCTACAACTTGGTGCGTATGCAGCTGACCTTTTTCCTGGTCACTGTATTCGGCATACCCGGCCAGGCCGTGTCGCTGATGATCTTCTTTATGGGAATCTGGGACACCATGAACGACCCGATCATGGGCACCATTGTAGACAAGACCCGTACCCGCTACGGTAAGCTGCGGCCTTATCTGCTGTTTGTACCCATTCCGCTGGGTGTCGCCACCATCCTCTTTTTCGGCGGCGCGGAGTTTTTGCGCGGGGTGGAGTCTACCACCGCCAAGATCGTCTACATGTGTATCACCTATTTTATTTGGGAGTTCTTTTACACCATTGGTGATATTCCTTTTTGGGGAATGTCGGCAGCCATCTCGCCGAACCCTAAGGATCGCAGCCGGGTCATTACCTCGGCCCGTCTGATCTCCGGTGCCATCGGCGGCCTGGTGGGTCCGGTTATCTCCATCTTCATTGACCTGCAAAAGAGCGGCAAGATCGGCATGGATATGCGGCAGCTGTTCTTTATCTTGGGCATTGTGGCCGGCACATTCGGTATGGGTCTGTTCTCCCTGGCCGGGCTGTGCACCAAAGAGCGGGTGATGCAGCAAAGCGAGGAGCCAAAAATCTCCGACTGCTTTAAGTGCCTGGCAAAGAACAAGCCGCTGCTGCTGATCGTGTGCTCCAATGTGCTGGGCACGGTGGAGAGCATTGCAGACGCCTTTACCCAGTATTTTTATCTCTTTACCCTGGGCAGCGCCAGTCTGTCCATTGTGGCCGGTATTCCCGGCACGGTTACCGGATTTTTGGCCTATACCTTTATTCCGGCGCTGGAGCGGCGCTGGACCTCCAAGCAGATCGTCATTCGCGCGGTGATCGTCAAGGCTGTGGTATCCAGCGCCATCTTCCTGATCGGCGCCCACTGGTATCGTGATCCCCGGGTGATCGTGCCGCTGATGATGGTGTGGGGCGTGTTTAACTCCGCCATATGCAGCATAAAAATGGTGATCCCCACCAAAATGATCGGTGACACGGTGGACTATATGGAATGGAAAACCAAGGAGCGCAGCGAAGGCACCTCTTTCTCTCTGCTCACTTTCGTCAGTAAGCTCACCGGCTCTTTGGCCACCGCCGTGTCCGCAGCGCTGATCCCGGTGATCGGACTGCAACAGGTGAACCAGGATATGGTGCTGCCGGAGGGCGGCGAGTTGAATACCCGTTTCCTGCTTTGGGCCATTGTGACCATCATTCCCGCCGTGCTGAATCTGTTGTCCCTGATCCCGTTTATTTTCTACGACCTGGAGGGCGAAAAGCTGAACACCATCCACCGGGAGCTGGCACAGCGGAGAGAAAACCTGACCGGCTCTGCCGCAGACGCAGAATAAGGAGGAGCTTATGGAAAACAAATGCCCCAAGTGCGGTGCCAAGCTAAGCGTATTCTACTTAAAGCCGGAATGCCCCAAGTGCGGCTGCAATATTATGAACTACAATATGGAAGAGCGACTGGAAGCGGACGCCGACAAGGCGGAGGCCGAGTGGGCCAAGGCGGAAAAGTTGCTGACCAAATTCAAAAAGAAAAAGAAAGCAGATAAGGAGGAACCCAAAGATGAAAGCCCTGCGTAACGCCCTGACTGCCCTGTTGACCGCCCTGCTGATTATGGGCACCCTGCCCTTTACGGCACTGGCTGCGGACAACACGGCCGGCGCGCCCCTGCAATTCAAAAACGGCAAATTCAAAATTTTAATCTTATCCGATATTCAAGACACCAACACCCCCCAGCAGGCCACCGTGGACCTGATGAACAACGCCATCGACCAAACGAATCCGGACTTTATCGCCCTGACCGGTGACAATATTGCCGGTTGGTGGAAGGGGGTCACCCCGGAGGAGACCAAGGCGGCGGTGGATATTGTGGGCAAAGCCATTAACGACCGCAAGATCCCCTTTGCCCTGGTGTTCGGCAACCATGACCACGAGGGGCTGTGTGACGAGCAAAACGGCATGACCGAAGAGCAGGCCAAAAAGCAACTGATGGCCTGGTTCCAAGCCTACGAATACTGTATGGCGGTGGACGGTGAGGAAATGACCGGCGTGGGCAACTACAACCTGCCCATTCTCAACACCGCCGGGAACAAAACCGTCTTTAATCTGTGGTTTATGGACTCCAATCCTTATACGGACGAAAGCGAGGGCGGCGGCTACGGCTATGTGCACAAGGACCAGATCGACTGGTACGAGCGCACCTCTAACGCCTTAAAGGCGGAGAACGGCGGCAAGCCCGTCCCCTCCCTGCTGTTCCAGCATATTGTGGTGCCGGAAGTGTACAATATGTTTACCGAAGTGTCCAAGGGTACCAAAGGCGCCGTGCGAGGCAACGCCAACCATACCAAACAGTATTATGTGACCAACCCGGATTACATCGACGCCGGCCACCTGAACGAGGGTCCCTGCCCCGCCAATACTGCCAATGACGGCCAGCTGGACAGTTGGGTCAAGCAGGGCGATATTCTAGGCGCGATCTTTGGCCACGACCATGTGAACGACTACGCCGGTACATATAAAGGCATTCGCCTGTTGGCTGCGCCTGCCGTCACCTTTTACAGCTACGGCAATTACCGGGGTGTGCGCACCATTGACCTGGATGAAAGCAACCTGACTACGTTTCAAACCCAGGTGATCCCCGCCGACAAGCTGATGGATTATACAGTGAAGAACCCCTATATCCGAGAGCATGGCTATTATGAATATAAGAGTGTTTTTATTCCCGCACTGTGCGGCGGCATTGCCGGCCTGGCGGCGCTGACCGCGGTTATCATTGTACTGGTAAAAGTCATTAAAAAGCATAAAGCCAAAAAGCAAAATCAATAATATAAAAAAGCAGCAGCCATCGACCAAAAGCCGATGGCTGCTGTTTTACGCCTAAAATCAATCGCAATCCTTATCCATTCCCGTCGCAGGCAGGGGGGCACTTCACAGGGATCGCAGAAATGCCAGCACCAGGTGGGCCAGTTTAGGACTGTGGACGATATAAGTACCGTGGCCCTCATGGGGCAATTCTTGCAACCGGGCGCCGGGAATGGCGGCGGCAATAGCGCGGCTGTCTGCCCGGCGGATCATATCGTGGGCCCCGCACAACACCAATGTAGGCACCTGAATACGCCCTAACATAGCCGGGGAGATCTGGGGCTGACAGAGCATCATTTTGGTCCGCGGTTCACGGCACACCAGGTAACGAAGCGCCATACCCAGGCGCACCGGCCACTTCAGCCCTGCCGGGGTGGTATTGGCGCCGCAGGCGATCAGCGCACCGGGCAATTCCGGCGTCCGAATAGCTGCCAGCAGCGCCACGATCCCCCCATCCGAAAAGCCGCAGATCACCGGCTTTTCCAACTTTAATGCTTTTGAAAATGCCAGCACGTCTGCCGCCATTAAGTCATAACTTAGGGGCACGTCGCGGCTGCTTTTGCCGTGGCAACGGCTGTCAATGGTGTAGACAGTGTAATGAGGGGCCAATACTTCTGCGGTACGGTCAAAAATGCGTCCATCCTCCCCGTTGCCGTGGAGCAGCACCAGCGGCGGCCCGCTGCCCTGCTTTTCATAGTATAATATCACGCCGTTGACCTGCACATTCATGACCGATCCTCCAACTACTGTTGACCTACAAGACAAAGCAAGATATAATAAGGTTACTCTTGCAAACGAGGTCTGTTTATGATTTGCAATGTATTTTTTGTGGTTTTTGCGGTTCTTGTTCTGGCAGCCATTGGGCTGACCGTTTGGTTCTTAAACTTGGCAAGCGCATTTTTCTGCTGATCCCGCTGCTGCTCTTGGCCGGCAGTGTGGCGTACTTTGCCGTTTACTACACGGCAGACAACAACTTTCCTCCTGCCCAGGTGATGATCGCCTCCAACTTTCCGTCCACGGTGGACAGCGCCTTGGTAGAGGAAAGCCTGCAAAAGGCGGACGGCAACTACACCCGCACAGATGAATACGACACCGGCACCGTGCAGTACACCCTGCGCCTGACCTCTGAGGAGCAGCAGAACGCTACGGCGTTTTTCGACGCCAAACCCACCATCCGCGGCGGCGAATACACCCGCTCGGACATAAAGACCAGTCTGGCCATAAAGTACACGGACATTTGCGCCCAGCGCACCGGCGCTCTCCAGCTGCGCACCGGCCGCTTCCAGCAGGAGTTTTATATACGCGCCGCAGGCTATACCTGCGATGTGGTAATCACCTCAAACAGCAAAGACAACAAGGTGCTCCTCTCTGCTATGAAAAAAGAGCTGGCCGCGCTGCAAAAATAAAGATTCCACTGCCCGCCGGTATTTCCTGTTTCAGTATAACGAAAATCCGGCGGTTATGCAAGGCACTGCGCCAAAAGCCGCCTCAATGCGCAAAGAATTTGCCATTTACAAACGCAGCGGATCGTCGCCGCTGCGATGATCCGAATTTTTTGTTGAGAAATTCTCATTTTTTCTTGACAACCTCTTCCGAATATGCTAATATTATTCAGCAATGCGAAACTGCTTTGCCAACTGAATATAGAGGTATAGTGTAACGGTAACACTCCGGACTCTGACTCCGTCATTTAAGGTTCGAATCCTTATACCTCTGCCAATACCTCGGAACATTCGTGTTCCGAGGCTTTTTTATGCCCGAATACTGCTTTTTACGGCGGTATTTGGGAATTTTTTCTTTGCTTCAAATATTGTGAGAGCTTTTGAGAGATTCTAAGAGACAGCAAATTTCAAAAACCCAAAGTCATTTTAGTGCGATTTAGGGCATTTATGACTGAGACTTTTGAGAGACATCGCTCAAATTAAAATCGTAACACGAATTGAAATGAGCAAAAAATTTGAGAGACATTTCAAAAAATAATGAGGGCTTAAAGTAATAAAACTTTAAGCCCTCTCTTTTAAGTTTGCCCTTTTATATTGTTTATCCATCAAAAATGCAAAGGTACTATTGACTTTTTATAGTTAGTCTTTCTAAAAATTTTATAGATTTCAAAATGCATTTTACAAAATAAAAGATATTAAATTGTAATGTATACTATTAGCTTCCTCTGCCAATAGTATTTAGTTTAGCAAGATTTTACAGTGTTATCAATATCGTTTTAAGATAAAAAGGTCTATTACGAAAAAAGAGAGAGGATTATTTCTTCTCTCTTTCTGTTTCAATATGATATCTTTTTCTGTATTCATTTGGTGTTACACCTATTTCTTTTTTAAAAACAGTCTGAAAATAAGCTTGACTGGAATAGCATAGATGATTGCTTATTTCTGCTAAACTTTTATCTGAATATGTGAGTAATCTTTTTGCGTCGTTTATTTTGCATTGTGTTATATAATTGCCAATGCTTATTCCGGTTTCTGCTCTGAATTTCTTTGTAATAGAGGCTCTGCTTATATTTATCAGTTTAACTAAATCGTTAATTGAAACAATTTGATTTGTATGATTTTGAATATATTGAACACAGGTAAAAATTTCTTTTGTTATGCCCTTTGGCATTCTGCATTGTGCTACTCTGTCAGCGAAATCAAGTAACATATTGAATTGAAGTATTTTGACAGAATCGACACTTTGTGCTTTTTCACATTCCTGAATATATATGTCTATAAGTCTATAAGCATCCTCAACATCCATTCCACCATTAATTGCTCCCACCTTACCAACCATAGTAGTAAAGCCTATGAACAAATTTTTTGATTGTCTTAACGGAGTATCTGCTAATCTGCCCTCCTGAAATTTTTGCTTTTTATTTTCTTCGAATAGAAAGCTTTTTAATTTATCCACTTCACCTTTGCCAACATAAGATAAAAGAATATTTTCAAAATTAAATGTGCCGTGTGACTTTTCTTCTTCCTTGGCAATGTAGGTATTATTAGTATGATGAGCAGCTATAATATCTGTTGTTTTATTACTGAAGAATTTTTCAAGTATATCCACAGTTTCACCATTGATACTTGAAAAAAGAAAGCCCACCAGAGAGAAAAACTGATTATAAGTATATTTTGGTATTGAATTTAATAAAGCAGAAATACCATCATTTTCTACATTTGGAATAACATCGTTTTTTATAAATGAAAATACGATATTATCTGTAATAGCGGTAGTGTATGTAGGTCCTAATAGAATGCTTTTGTTTGTTGATTTTACTTTTATTATTCCGTATTGGCCTAAATCTAATAGGGAAATAATATCAAGCTCTTTATCTGTTTTTACTATATTCATAAATGGCTTTTCATTAAAGCTGATATGGTTTCCGAGTGATGAAAATGTTTTCACTATTTTGTTGTTTTCAATTATTGAAATAGGTATATAGTGTGAGGAATAAAACATTTCACAATATTTTTCAATATCCATTATTTTTGCACCACTTTGAAATTCGAATTTATAATATTATAGCCTATTTTGAAATATCTTACAAGTGAATTTTGATAAAATTATATTATCAATAAAGAAGGACTGATAAAATGGTACTTGACTTTAATCGAAATTGGCAATTCATAAAGGAAGACGGAACTATACATAACATAACTCTTCCACACGATGCAATGATTACCGAAAAAAGAGATATTAATTGTTGGAATTCAAAACAGTCAGGCTATTTTGTCGGAGGTAAATATATTTACAAAAAAATATTTTCTATATCTCAAAAAAATTTGAATAAGGTAATAGAATTATATTTTGAAGGTGTTTATCAAAATGCTCAGGTGTTCATTAACGGAATTTTATCAGGTACTCATAAATATGGGTATACTCCTTTTTATATTGATATTTCAGAGCATGTAAAATGCGGAGAAAATGAAGTTGAGGTAAGGGTGGATAATTCACTTGAGCCAAATTGCCGTTGGTATTCAGGCAGTGGTATATACAGAAATGTAAGTTTGTTAATCAGAGATAAATGTTATATAAAAAGTGTGCATATTGAAACAGTAAGCATCTTACCGGCTGTTATTTCGGTTGATGTAAAAATGTCTTCTCCTTCTGATTTTTTGATAGAAATATATAATAGTGAAAATGAATTGATACTCAAAACCGATAAAAAGATTATTGAAATATCTAATGCAAAATTATGGAGTGCTGAAACACCTAATCTTTATTTATGCAAAGTGAAAACAAAAACTGATGAAATAGATGTTTCTTTTGGAATCCGAGAATTAAAATGGAGTGCAAAAACAGGCTTAACAGTAAATGGAAAAGAGGTTTTACTGAGAGGCGGATGTATTCATCACGACAATGGTATTCTTGGTGCTTGCTGTTATTATGATTATGAATACAGACGTGTGAAAATATTAAAGGATGCAGGTTATAATGCAATTCGGTGTGCTCATAATCCTGCCTCTGCCGCATTTCTCAAGGCTTGTGATGAGTTGGGAATGTATGTTATGGACGAAGTCTTTGACGGTTGGTATATACCTAAAAATTATCACGATTATTCACGTATTTTTTATTCTGAATGGAAAAGCGATATTTATGCAATGGTAGAAAATAGCCGTAATCATCCTTGTGTAATAATGTATTCTATAGGAAACGAGATTACGGAAACTGTTTATGAAAAGGGCTGTAAAATCTGTAATGAAATGACCCAATATGTTCATTCGCTTGATAATACAAGACCTGTAACTGCCGGAATCAATATACTGTTAAATGTGTATGTTAAACTTGGTCTTGGTGTATATAAGGATGATAAGAGTACATATTCAGCAAAGCCACTTCCGCATAGAAAGAAACATTACAGAGAGAAAAAATACGGTTCAGAATTTTTTAATATGTTTACGCAAAAACTCGGAACATTTATGTTTTATATAAGCAAAGGTAAAATGGGTGAAAAGGCGGCGGCTGCACCTGCAAAATCACTTGATATTATCGGACTCAATTATGCTGCATCAAGATATGATTGTGATGTGAAAAAATATCCTGATAGAATGATGGTCGGAAGCGAAACAATGATTAGTCAATTACCTTATAATTGGATCAGAGTGAAAAAGCATAAAGCCATTGTAGGAGATTTTGCATGGGCTGCATGGGATTATTTAGGTGAGGCTGGTGTTGGTGATTGGACTTATTATAGCTATAAAGGCTTGCCGTTAACAGCCGGCAGCGGAGCTGTTGATTTGATTGGAACAAGAACGGCTCAGTCTTATTTTCAGGAGATTGTATGGGGACTTTCGGATAAGCCGATTATTTGTGTAAGACCGCTAAATCACGCAAAAGAAACTCCGAGTAAAAGTGCATGGAGATTTACCGATGCTCTTTACAGTTGGAGCTGGAGGGGGTTTGAAGGTGAAACAGCTTTTGTAGAGGTTTATTCCTCTGCACCATACACCGAATTGATTTTGAATGACAGAATAATCGGTGTAAAAAAATTAAAAAATTTCAAAACAATTTTCAAAGTGCCTTATGAAAATGGAATAATCAGAGTTAATTCATTGGATGACAGCAAAAATATAATTTCTTCAAATTATTTGAAAACAGCAGAAAGTGAAACACGATTGTCTGTGCACACAAACAAATATTCGTTAAGATTAAATTCTCAGGATTTAGCTATTGCGGAAATAGAGTTTACAGATAATGAAGGTTTATTAAAGCCTTATATTGAGCAACGGATTGATATTGAAATAGATGGAGATATAAGGCTTTTAGGCTTTGGAAGTGCTCAACCTAAAACAGACGAAATATTCAATAAAACCTATCATAATTCTTACAGAGGAAAGGCTCTTGCAATATTAACGGCAGGTGATAAAGTCGGAAAAAGTATTATCACTTTTCATTCGGAAGGTGTTGATGATTGTTCGATTGAGATAGAAGTTATATAGATTAATTATATGTAAGTTTTTGTACATTTCAGCAGAAAAATTATTTTAATAATCTAAACGAAAAAGAAGATTTAGCAATGGCAAGAAAGGAAATAACGCTATTTTGCTATTGCTTATGGAATATTTCGATTTTAAAGAGAGAATTATTAAAGATGTTGTACTTGAAGCTCATAATAATGGCAACATTTCTTTAATGCAGCAGATGAAAGCATTTCAGGTTTGAAGGACTTATAGGAATAGCAATTATTGCAGCTATTCAGACAGGTATTCATGCTCCGTTTGCCGGAGGATATGAGTCATCAATACTAAAACTCGGATTTGTTGATATGCGAGGTCTTGATTTCGAAACAGAAAATGCAAAATATCTTGCCAAAATTTAAAAGGAAAGAAAAAAGAAGCAAAAGTAAAGAAGTAGTAGTTAGCACAAAGGAGTAAATTATGTCGGATAAAGGATTCCCAAAGAATTTTTTATGGGGTGCGGCAACAGCAGCAGCTCAAATCGAGGGAGGCTGGAACGAGGACGGAAGAACGCCGAGTATATGGGACATCGCACCTAAGGGAAAAATCAAAAACGATCAGACCTGTCATAAAGCGAGCGATCACTATCATCACATGAAAGAGGACGTTGCCTTGATGAAAGAGATCGGACTGAAATCTTACCGTTTCTCGATCAGTTGGTCAAGGGTTATGCCCGACGAGGGTGTGATAAACAAAAAAGGCTTACAGTTTTATATCGACCTCGTTGACGAGCTTGTCAAAAACAATATTGAACCGCTTGTCACAATCTTTCATTGGGATACCCCTGTCTGGGTATATGAAAAGGGTGCGTGGCTTTCAGAAACAATCATTTCCTTTTTTGCGCAGTACACGAAGGTAGTTGTTGAAGCTTTGTCGGATAAGGTGACTTACTGGATTCCGATGAATGAGCCGCAATGCTTTATTATGAATGGATATATGCAGGGAGCTCATGCGCCTTTTAAGCATAGGTATCTTGCGCTTTCGAGGCTTACCCGTATTTGTCTCCTTGCCCAAGCCGAAAGTGTGCAAACCATTCGTAAATTTGCGAAAAAGCCGCCGAAGATCGGTATTGCCTTGGCAACCGGAGCGTTTATTCCAAAAACAGAAAGCAATGCGGATATCGAAGAAGCAAGATATAAGTCCTTCTATTCAGGACTTGGTCTTATGAGCAATCGGTGGTGGTGTGATCCGATGCTCAAAGGAGAAACCGTGACGGCATACGGCGTGTATCATACCCGAAAAAAGGATATGCCTAAAGTCAAATGTGACTTGGATTTTATCGGAGTAAATGTGTATCAGCCCTTTATTGACGGAAGTTGGGGCAGTAAAACGCCCCAAGATATCCCGGAAGAAAGAAAGACTTCCATGGGTTGGATTATCGATGGCAGAGTTTTGTACTATACCATAAAATTTTTCTATGAGAGATACGGCTTGCCGATTATGGTAACGGAAAACGGTATGGCAGATAACGGCGCAATTGCTGATAAAAAGAGGATTGGTTTTATACACGAATACTTATCCGGTGTTAAGCGGGCGGTTAATGAGAATATCCCGGTAATCGGTTATCAGCATTGGTCACTCATGGATAATTTTGAGTGGGCAGAGGGATACGGTCCGCGCTTCGGCCTTATTCATGTAGATTACATCACCGGCAAGCGAACTGTAAAAGACTCTGCATGGGAATACAAAAAAATCATTGAGAGCAATGGATCAACAATCTGATTGATTTACTCGTTATGATATAGATAAGAATCGTAAGGTCTCTTTCAAATATGGTTTTGCTTACGGTTTAAGGAGGAACAGATAATGGCAAAAGAACATAAAGCGCTTTTGAGCGGTGGTTTATTCGACAAACCGTTTATGAACTCAAGAGTCAAAACGAGAGCGGTTTCAAAGAAAGAAAAGTTTCTGGGGCACTTTTTAGGTCCGCTCGGACTTATTTTCGTTGTCAATACCATTGCAGCTCTCGTTGAAAAATTCTTTACACAGCAAGTTGGCGCAATGTACGGTACAGGCAATGTTGAGATGATTCAAAAGATGGGCGGATATTATGAAGTAATAATGACTGTTACCAAAGTTTTGGGCGTAGGCTTAGGACTTTTAATAGGTTTCTTGCTGTCACGGACAAAATCAAAGCAAGGACGTTTCCGCCCGTGGTATTTGATTTTCGGCTTTATGTCAATTATCATAGGCGCATTGATATTCCTATTCCCCGGCACAACTCTCGGTGAGAGCTATTGGTATTATTTTTTCTTTATGCTTATCTGTTACAATACGGTAGGTTGTTCATTCTTCTATACGTTCAGAGATAATATCGTATCGGTATCCACACGAGATCCGAAAGAAAAAGCGCAGCTTACGTTTATCCGCAAGATGTCTTGGACGCTTATTTCGGGTATTCTTATCGGAATGCTTGTTAGTTCCGTTGTGTTACCGTTTTGGCTTGAAAAAGACATTAACGGTTATCCGACACTCTTAATCATACTTTCGGTTGTTGCGATTCCACTGTTCCTTATGGAGTATTACTATACAAGAGAACGCATAATCGAGGATGTTGCGGAAGAAGTAGAAAATGAAAATAAAGTACCGCTAAAAGCACAAATAAAAGCGCTTTTTACAAACAAATATTGGATTATACTTACGTTTCTTGCTTTAATACAAGGTATTGTAGATGCGTTTAAGGGTGGCAACGTTCAGTATTTCTACATTAAGTTTATGCTCGGCGGTGCGGAAAACGGATCAATGTATATGCTGTATCAGATTGTAACAGGTATTCCGCTTGGTCTTGGTGCAATCGTGGCTTACCCGCTGGCTAAAAAATTCGGAATCAAAAATATTACGTTTGCAGGCTATGTATTGGTGTTGGTAGGAAGCATATTGGGTTGGATAATGCCTGATAATATTCCCGTTGCTATGGCAGCAGGCTTTTTAAGGCAATTCGGTATGATTCCAAATGCGTACATATTCGCATCACTCATGTACTATGCATATGACAGTATCGAATATAAATCGGGTTTTAGAGTGGAAGGTTTGCTTTCTACGGCAATTGTCGGGGCAATTATGGGACTGATATATGCGCCGTTTGCAGGCGGTTATGAATCCACGATATTGAAACTCGGCTTTGTAGATGCTGAAGGAGTCTTGGCTTCCGAAACCGTAAAATCGTTCATGTCGCTTTCGTTCTATTTGTTTGATATTATTATGGCAGTTGCTTTCTTGGTTTTAATCCCGTTTGTTAACGTAGAAAAGAAACTTCCCGAAATCAATGCGGAACTGTTGCGCAGAAAGAAAGAAGCGATTCTTGCAAAAGGCGGAACGTGGCTCGAACCGGAAGAACAGGATAGAGTAGAGCGTGAACAAGCCGAAAGAGAAGCGGAAGAAAACCGCATTGCCGATTTGCATCAACATTGTGCAAAGAAAGGGCTTGACTTTGAAACGGAAAATGCCAAGTACCTTTCCAAGCAGGAAGATAAACGCAGGAAGCGAGAAGCAAAGCAAACAAAGAAGAAAGCAAAAAAGAAAGGCACCGATACAAACGAAAATAGTTTTGACGGAGGCACAGTAGAATAATGCAACCGTATGTAATTGCGTTAATGGCAATAGGTGGCTTTGCCATTTATCTGACAATAGTTATGGTGTGTTTATATGAGAAAGGGTGTCTTGTAAAAATTCATCCGATGAATAAGCACAAAGAGGGGCAAATTAAAGTTGCTTGTATTGGGGACAGTATTACTTACGGCAGTTATCATCTCACGAAAAGAAATTATCCTGCCGTATTGTCGAAAATGCTTGGCGACGGGTACTGTGTAAACAACTTCGGTTTTTCAGGGCGAACAGCTATGAAAGACGGAGATATGCCCTATGTGAAAGACAAAAACTATAAAAACAGTCTTGCTTTTATGCCCGACAAAATAATTATCATGTTCGGTACAAACGATAGCAAGCCGTATAATTGGAAAGGTACAAAAGCGTTCAAAACCAATTTGCTTGAAATAATAAATGCATATAAGGCGTTACCTACATCGCCTGAAATTTATCTGCTTGCACCTCCGCCTGTATGGGGATTAAAAGGCAAGCCTGTAAAGTTTGATATTGATGCCGAAGTCATTGCAAAACAAATCAGAACGGCGGTCAAAGAGATTTGTTCAGATTACGGATATAATTTTATTGATATGTATTCCGTATTCAACAATAAGCCCGAGCTGTTCCAAGACGGAGTGCATCCAAACGTGGCCGGAGCAAAACTCTTTGCCAAAACTATATATGCAAAAGTAAAATAAAGTGTTTGGAGTCACCAATTCTTACTTTTCGGAAGATGTCAGATCAAGACTTTTCACGTGGGTACAGAAGTGACGGTGACGTGAAGCCGCCGTACAAAGTGTCTATTCTTAAAGGTTTACGGACAAACGTGGCAAATCTCGACATCCAATTAGCATAAACCTATAAGTATTGGTCTTACAATATTTATTATTGCGTATAAGAAAATCAGACTTGCAATTAAAGTTATCCTGCATCAGATGAATTTTTAAAAGAAACACGAAATATAACAAGAGTGCAATGATCAGGTTTGTGAATATAATTTTAGACAAGTCGGACATATATTTGATAATGAGCCGGCGTGTGAAATGAAGCAGATTGTTTAACTGCTTTTTTTTGAGATTGAAAACAGAAACACAAGAGTTAATTTGAAAATGCATTAATGATGTAGTATTGATTATGCTTACATAAACAAAGGAGTATCCAAATGAAATTTCAAACCTTTGGTGTACATACACCTAAAGAATCCCAAAGAGAGCGAGAGCATAAAGCTATTGCACGCCAAGTAGCAGCGGAAGGAATCGTGCTGTTAAAAAATGATGATGTACTTCCGTTAACAACACGCAAAATTGCACTTTACGGACCGGGCAGTCGTATGACTGTTAAGGGCGGCAGTGGATCCGGAGATGTTCACGAACGCCATAGTTTAACTATTGAAGAGGGATTAAAAAATGCAGGCTTTGTATTTCCTACGACACTTTGGATGGATCGTTTTAAAAATAAATACGATAATGATGTAGCAATGTGGCGTCAGGACTTGGAAGAAAAAATAAAAGTGTACAATCCTATACAGACCATGCAGATGTTTATTTTCATCGGTGAGCATCCTATGCCGTATCCCACTTGTACCCCAATACTTCCTGAAGAATTGACTGATGAAACTGATACCGCCATCTATGTTTTATCCCGTCAGGCAGGTGAGGGAAAGGATCGCCATGTGGAAAAGGGAGATTATCTTTTATCTGATATCGAAGAAGAAAGCCTAAGACTACTTTCTGAACATTACAAGAAACTGATTTTAATTTTGAATTGTGGCAGTGTTGTTGATCTTTCTGTTCTTAATAAGTTCAGAATTGATGCTGTGTTGTTTTATGGTCAGGGAGGAATGGAAGGCGGAAACGCCCTTGCTGATATATTGACCGGTGTAGTCAATCCAAGTGGCAGACTGACGGATACTTGGGCCATAAAATATGATGATTATCCTTCTGCCGATACCTTCAGCCACAGAAACGGCGATTTAGAAAACGAGGAATATAGTGAAGGTATATATGTTGGTTATCGATGGTTTGATAAGTATGGTATTCAACCCCGTTTCCCTTTCGGTTTTGGTCTCAGTTATACTGATTTTACAAAGAATATTATTTCTTTAGATGAGAAAAGTGTTACTGTTAAAGTCAAAAATATCGGCAAATATCCGGGCAAGGAGGTTTTACAGTTATATGTTGTAAAGCCTGAAAGTGACATTGACCATGAGAAAAAGAGCCTTGTAGCTTTTACAAAAACTGCTCTGCTTCAACCCGGAGAAGAACAGACAGTTACTGTTTCATATGCATTGGAAACGATTGCAACCTTTGATGAGGTGCGCTCAGCATTTGTTCTTGAAAAGGGTAATTACGGGCTTATTATCAATAATAGCTGCTGCGGAGAAATTTCTGTTACGCAAGAACGAGTGCTTGAACAAGTGAATCCTATCGGAGAAAATAAGCGTAATGCTTGTTGCGAAGAATTTTCTCCAAAGGTTAAGTTGCTCCTAAATAAGCTGTCAGACCGTGACAAAATCAAACTAGTCACCGGAGGTGGTTATAGCATTCGTTGCTATAATAATGTTATGGGGGCAGCAGGCAGAACTTGCACTAAACTTTTGAAAAAAGGTATCCCAAATATTGTTTTGGCGGATGGTCCTGCTGGCTTAAATGTGAACCAATCCGTTACGATTATGAAAGACGGAACACCACGCTATCCTGACGGACTTCCTGTTGATTGGCAATGGGGATGGCTGAAAAAATTCGAACGCTTTCTTAAGCCAAAACCGGGAAAAGGCCGCCCTGTATATCGTTATATGACTGCGTGGCCCAGCGAAACTGTAATGGCACAAAGTTGGAATCTGGAACTTATGGAAAATATAGGAAGAGCTGTTGGTCAAGAAATGCTTGAAATTGGTGTTTCGGTATGGCTTGCTCCGGGACTGAATATTCATCGTAATCCTTTGTGCGGACGTAATTTTGAATATTATTCGGAAGATCCTATCGTTTCAGGCAAGATGGCGGCGTCAATTACAAAAGGTGTACAAAGCTGCAGTGGTGTTGGTGTTTCGGTCAAGCATTATTGCTGTAACAATCAGGAGGATAACCGCATTCATGTATCAGCTAATGTTTCTCAGCGTGCATTGCGTGAATTATATTTGCGTGCCTTTCGCATTGCGATAACAGAAGGAAATCCATGGACGGTTATGTCTTGCTATAATCGTGTGAATGGAGATTACGTTTGCAATAGTTTTGATTTTTGCACCAATATTTTGCGCCGTGAATGGGGATATAAAGGACTTGTTATGAGTGATTGGAATGCAACAGAGCAATGTTCTTATAGCGAAGCTATAAATGCAGGTAATGATCTTATTATGCCCGGAACTTCATCTGTAGCGAAAGCATTAGAAAAGTTGTTGAAAGCGGGAAAACTAGAAAGAGAAGCTTTGAATCTGTCTGCAGGACGAGTATTGGAATTGATTTTTAAGAGCGAAACCTGCAAAGATTTTTAGAAATATTAAAATTTAACATATTTATCTACTAAAGTTGCAGCGAAAGGAATTGTTTTAATCTGATTATTGTTAAGTATTCATTTTTTATCTGAGAGATTTTTGAGAGACTTGAAAGTGAAAATTTGGCTAAAAATGGTATGTTTCAAAAAGCGATTTTTACACTCTGACTCCGTCATTTAAGGTTCGAATCCTTATACCTCTGCCATCACCTCGGAACATTCGTGTTCCGAGGCTTTTTTATGCCCGAATACTGCTTTTTACGGCGATATTCGGGCACTTTTTCTTTGCTTCAAAATATTGTGAGAGCTTTTGAGAGATTCTAAGAGACAGCAAATTTCAAAATTCCAAATCCGTTTTGGTGCGATTTAGGGCATTTATGACTGAGACTTTTGAGAGACATCGCTCAAATCAAAATCGTAACACGAATTGAAATGAGCAAAAAATTTGAGAGACATTTCAATAAATAATGAGGGCTTAAAGAAGACTAAGTTTATTGCTCTCGCTCTATAATAGAGTGAGGGCAATTTGTTTTGTTAACAATCCATTTGACTTGCAGATACCTTTAATGGTATAATCATCTTGCGACGAAAATTTTATAGTATTTTTAAGTTTTGAAAACCCGAGCGTGGCTTTTTATCTTTTGATAAAAACACACGCTTCTTTGTCATACGCTTGGGTTTTCCAGACTATGAAATTTTCGTCGCAGAAAGTTTGAAGCAAGTGTTTTTTGGGCGTAGCTTCGGCTACGCTCTTTTTGCTTTTCTGCGGTGATTTCAATGGATTATAAAAGCCAAACATGTTGTTTTACAGGGCATCGCAACATTGCCCCATATACGCCCGACACGGTCTTTGAACAGACGAAGGCTGTCGTTACCCTGCTTGTTTCTAAAGGTTTCAAATACTTTGGCACAGGCGGTGCTTTGGGGTTTGATACCATTGCTGCACAGGCTGTTTTGTCGGTGAAAGAAACTCATCACGAAGTTAAACTCATCTTAGTGTTGCCATGTGAAAATCAAACGAAATATTGGAAGCAACAAGATATTGATGTGTATAATGATATTAAGTCGAGAGCAGACAAGGTGAAGGTCCTTGCTCCGCATTACTATAATGGTTGTATGCAAAAAAGAAACAGACACCTTGTTGATTGTAGTTCTGCTTGCATTTGCTTTCTAACAAAGCACGAGGGTGGCACGGCATACACTGTTGATTATGCAAAACAAAAGGGTCTTGATATAATAAATGTTGTTGAAGAATTTGAAGGATAGCCGAGTTTATTTCTCGACTATCCTTTTATTTTTTTGTATATCAGTTTGTTGCGGTCAGGCTTTCAACTTGTTGGGATTTGGTTACTGCATACTGTGCCATTCTCATTCGGTTCTGCTCGAATACTTCGTCTACCATATGTGTATAGATTTTTGCGGTTACAGATATGTCAGAGTGCCCCATCCATTCTTTTGCCACATTGATTGGTACTCCGGCTGCTTGACAATCGGTGCAGAAAGTGTGTCGAAGTAGGTATGGCTCGAAGTCGGGTGCTATGATTGAGTTCTTTACTTGATTACGATAAAGGTGAGCTCCGTTTGCCAAGTCCATTTCTTTTACGAAGTTTTTCCAGCTTTGATAAAAGGCATTGTCATCCATTCGTGTGTGCTTTTCGTACTTTACGAATACATATTCGTTGTTGAGTTCTTTTGCTTTATGTTCCTTTAATGCATCTAAAAGTACAGGCGGAATTGGTATCTTTCGTCCTGTTCCTGCTTCCGTTTTGGATTTGCCTACTGTCAGAATTGCGTTTTCAAAATCTATCCAATCCCACTTCATTCTTCGGATTTCTATCGGTCTAAGTCCGCAGCATAACATTGTAAGCACCATCGTTCCGGCATAGTGTTTTGGTATGGTTTCAAGTATCATTCGGCGTTCGTCATCAGTGATTGGTCTGTGCTTGTTCTCGTACACAGTCGGCAGGACAATGTCCTTTGCCACATTGGTTTTGATGAGTTCCTGCTTTTCAGCCTTTGTAAGTATACGCCTTAACACCATGCGTACCTTTGATGCAAATGCCTTACTCCATCCTGCATATTCGTTTATGAATCTTTGGCAGTCATCCTCAGTCAAGTTGCATAACTTTATCGAACCGAGATGTTCAATGATGTGATTGTAGACGATGTTTTTGTACATGTATTTGTTCTTTTGCGTGCAGTTCGCTTTCTCAATGTTAAGGTGATACCAGTTATCAGCATAGTCTTTTAATTTCATTTCGGAGAAGACACCGCCACTCTTTTTCTTTTCTTGGAGTTGATAATACTCCTTGACCATGTCATCAAGTTTCTTTCGGCAATCCTTTTCACTCGTCTTTGATCGAGCAGTTAACACATCGTATTTGCCATCTTCATTTTTAATTCTTTTTGTCATTCGGTAGCCGATTTGGTTACCGTTTTTGTCGTATAATTCGTACATAATTTACCTCCGTATAGTAATTTCTTGCCGTTTGGCAACACCAACACTACCACACAGTTTTGCAAATAGCCAGACCAATACCTGACAAAAAATAGACACATTTTTTGTGAGATTTTGACCTGTATGCCGAGTTGAATTTATATATTTCATCAGGAATTGTAGAGATAATTTAGTACATCTTTGATGAAATATAACCTAACTCTGCTGTCACAGGCTGCAGGAATGTTCTCGCAGAGCGCTGCAACCTTGTCTTTGCATAACCCGGTAATGATTCCGATTTCGTTTTATTGAACATATATTGTCCTTTTTCACGGCAAATAAAGCTCGCCATTTGCTCAATTTCCGCTTTGGTTTTGTTCATCATACGCACTCCTTTCCGTGAATACTCAAAAACCTTGATTTTCTGCGAAAAACACCCCTAACTGCATACGAATTTGGAATCATACGCAAAAGTATTACGAATCGAAAAGCCGACAGGCTTTGCCGGACGGCGTTTTC
>ENA-UEQS01000012-UEQS01000012.1-human-gut-metagenome-genome-assembly--contig:-NODE-12-length-150335-cov-16.737292_pt1 | contig 150335 bp, 152 predicted proteins | sample MGYA00242953_ERZ507953 | MGnify/ENA primary metagenome ERZ507953 (study PRJEB26167, sample SAMN06115474) | human gut metagenome | host: Homo sapiens | place: China:Jiangsu | collected 2016-07-06...
CTATGGGCAGTGCAATCGGCAAGCATTGCAGCTCTTCGAGCTGCTCGCTTGCAATGGCAAAACCTTTCTCTTGGGGGTGTAAGGGGGATATTCTCTTTCGAGAAAGAGAATATCCCCCTTATCCGCGTCCCCCACACGGTGTGGGGAAAACCCCGCAGCGCTTTTGCGCTGCCATTTTATCCCGCGAGGGAAAAGATAAGAAAAGGGCATCTTTCGCCCTTTTCTTTTTTTGTCCATTGCTATAATGGACTTCCATTGAGGGAGGTGTGCCATGGTCATCTACATAGAAAGCGTCTTCGCGTTTAACGTTCTCGTCGACTATCTGTTGTTGTTCAGCGCGGCGAGAGTCGCAGGGCGGACAGTCGCGCGGAGAAGACTTTTGCTCGGCGCGGCGGTCGGCGGTATTTATGCGGCAGTGCAGCTCTTTTTGCCGAAAAGCGTCGTTTTGTTGCTGCTTGGGCTCGCTTTGATGGGCGCGGCGGCGTATCGCGGCAGTGGGCGGGCGGTCAAGCTGACGCTGCTGTTTTTCCTTGCCTCGTGCGGCCTCGCTGGCGTGGTGATGCTCTTAGGGCAGAGTCTGGGGTCGATGGCGCGCCTTGCGCGCGGCGTGGTGACAGCAGACCTGCCGTGGGGCGTCTTCCTGATCGCAGCGGGGACGTCGTATTTGCTGCTTTCCGTCGTGTTCCGCTACGGCGCGGCGCGGACAGGGAGCGAGACGGCGGATGTGGTCATCGCCTATCGAGGAAAAACGGCCCGCGTGCGGCTGCTGCGCGACACGGGCAACACGCTCTGTGACCCTGTGACGGGCCTCGGCGTGCCGGTCATCGACCGTCACGCACTGGGAGACCTCATCAGCGAAGAAGAGACCGCGACGCTGCCGCATATTGCGTATTGCAGCGTGGGCAATGCGGATGGAACGCTGCCGCTGCTGCGCTGTGAAGCAATAACGGTTGACGAAATCAAACTCGGCCCGCGCGCCGTTGCCCTGGCGGAGCATCCGCTCGGCGACGGCGGTGCATATGCGGGACTGTGGTGCGAAGGATGCGAAAAGGGGGAGAAGCATGGAGAGCTTGCTCAAAACGCTGTGGCGTAGACTGCGCTTTTATCTCATCGACTGGGGGCTCATCGCGCGGCGGGGAATTTTCTACATCGGCGGCAGCGATACGCTCCCGCCGCCGCTCGAGCGGGAGAAGGAAGCTGAGCTCATCGCGCGCATGGATGAAGGCGACGAGAGCGTGCGCGGCACGCTCATTGAGCACAACCTGCGGCTTGTCGCCTACATCGCGCGCCGGTTTGAAAATACCGGCATCAACATCGAAGACCTCATCTCCATCGGTACGATCGGGCTCATCAAGGCAGTGAACACGTACCGCAGCGACAAGAACATCAAGCTCGCGACCTACGCCTCGCGCTGCATTGAAAATGAGATCCTCATGCACCTGCGCAAGACCGCGCCGCAGAAGTCCGAGGTCAGCTTTGACGAGCCGCTCAACACCGACTGGGACGGAAACGAGCTGCTGCTCTCCGACATTCTCGGCACCGACGAGGACCTTGTCTTGAAGCCCATTGAGGACGATGTCGACCGCCAACTCCTGATGGACGCGGTCGACAAGCTGACTGCGAGGGAGAGAACAATCATCACGCTGCGCTTTGGCCTCGGTGGACGGGAGGAAAAGACGCAGAAGGAGGTCGCCGACCTGATGGGCATTTCGCAGAGCTATATCTCGCGCCTTGAGAAGCGGATCATCGTGCGGCTGAAGAAGGAAATCCTCAAAATGAGTTGACAAGCGGCGCAAAAAACGGTATGATTCAGCGTGACAAATGCGAAGAAGAGGAGCAGTATCCGCATCTGAAAGCGAAGAGAGAGGGCGGCCGGTGTAAGCCCTTGTGCAGGATGTGGGGAAGTCGCCTTGGAGCTGCCGCGCTGAAAAGAGAGTAAGCCGGACGGGGACTCCCGTTACAGAGGCATGAGTGTCCGCGTATGCGGAAATTCAGGTGGTACCACGGTCATTGATCGCCCTGAGTAGCTTTCGCTGCTCGGGGCGTTTTTTAATGAAAGGAAGCGAATATGGGCATACAGTTTGAGACCGACTACAATATGGAAACGCTGACGGCCATGGCTAAGGGCCTGCGCAAAACCGTGCGCAAAAAGCGCAGCCGCCGCGTGCACATTTTTGCGGCAGTTGTGCTGGTTCTCGGTATCCTGACGATTCTTGCCACAGTTGCAGGCGGTGAACCGCTCGGTGCGAGCGGCGTCGTGACGCTGCTTGCGCTGCTGGTGGTCATTCTGGTGAGCCTTTTCGAGGACAGGCTCAACGCCTGGTTTGCGAGAAAGCGCCTGCTGCCGGGCACGGAGCACGCCGCCGCCACGTTTGAAGAGGACGGCTACGTTTCGGCAACGGGTGTGACGGAAAGCCGGTTTTCCTATGCCCAGATCGTGGCCGTCGCCGAGACGGCGCGCTACTTTGTCTTTGCCCTGTCCTCGCACCATACGCAGGCGTATGACAAGAGAACTATCCGCGGCGGGAGCGTTGAAGACTTCCGCGCGTTTATTGCCGAAAAGACGGGAAAGCTCGTCGAAAATATCAAATAAGAGCAATATTGTTCAAAAGATAGGAGAAAACCAATGAAAGAATTACCCAAGATCTATGAGCCCCAGCAGGTCGAGGGCCGCATCTATCAGATGTGGATGGACCACGACTGCTTCAAGGCCGAGCCCGACCCGGACAAAAAGCCGTTTTCCATCGTCATGCCGCCGCCGAACGTCACCGGCCAGCTGCACATGGGCCATGCAATGGACTCGACGCTGCAGGACATCCTGACGCGCTTTAAGCGCATGCAGGGCTACTCTGCCCTGTGGCTCCCCGGCACTGACCACGCGGGCATCGCCACGCAGATCAAGGTCGAAGAGGAGCTGCGCACCAAGGAGGGCCTGACGCGCTACGACCTCGGCCGCGAGAAGTTCTTGCAGCGCGTGTGGCAGTGGAAGGAAAAGTACGGCAACCGCATCGTCGAGCAGCAGAAGAAGATGGGCGCGAGCTGTGACTGGTCCCGCTCCCGCTTCACGATGGACGAGGGCTGCTCCAAGGCCGTGCGCGAGACGTTCTGCGAGCTCTACGATAAGGGCCTGATCTACAAGGGCAGCCGCATCATCAACTGGTGCCCGCACTGCCTGACGGCGCTCTCCGACGCGGAGGTCGAGTATGTCGACAAGCCGGGCCACCTCTGGTATATCCGCTACCCGCTCTCCGACGGCAGCGGCGATATCGTCGTCGCCACCACCCGTCCTGAGACGATGATGGGCGATACGGGCGTTGCGGTCAACCCTGAGGACGAGAAGTTCAAGCACCTGATCGGCAAGACCTGCATCCTGCCCATTATGAACCGCGAAATTCCCATCGTGGGCGACGAATACTGCGAGATCGGCTTCGGCACGGGCGCTGTTAAGATGACCCCTGCACACGACCCCAACGACTTTGAGGTCGGCCTTCGCCACAACCTCGAGGTCATCCGCGTCATCGCCGACGACGGTACGATCAACGAAAACGGCGGCAAGTACAACGGCATGGACCGCTATGAGTGCCGCAAGGCCATCGTCAAGGATTTAGAAGAGCAGGGCTACCTCATCAAGACCGAGCCCTACTCCCACAACGTCGGCACGTGCTATCGCTGCCACAACGACGTCGAGCCCCTCATCTCCGCGCAGTGGTTCGTCAAGATGGAGCCGCTTGCCAAGGAGGCCATCCGCGTCGTGAACGACGGCACGATCAAGTTCGTGCCTGAGCGCTTCACCAAGACCTATATCAACTGGATGGAGAACGTGCATGACTGGTGCATTTCCCGCCAGCTGTGGTGGGGTCACCAGATCCCCGCGTGGTACTGCGACGAGTGCGGCCATATCAACGTCAAGCGCGAAGACCCGACGGAATGCGAAAAGTGCGGCTGCAAGCACCTGACGCGCGAGGAGGACGTGCTCGATACATGGTTCTCCTCCGCGCTCTGGCCCTTCTCCACGATGGGCTGGCCCGACCTCGATTCTCCCGACCTCAAGTACTGGTATCCCACGTCCGTCATGGTCACGGGCTACGATATCATCTTCTTCTGGGTCGCGCGCATGATCTTCTCCGGTATGGAGCAGATGAAGAAGGAGCCGTTCAAGACCGTCTTCATCCACGGTCTCGTCCGCGACGACAAGGGCCGCAAGATGTCCAAGTCGCTCGGCAACGGCATCGACCCGCTGGAGATGGCCGAGAAGTACGGCGCGGACGCGCTGCGCTTCAACCTCATCACCGGCAACTCCCCGGGCAACGACATGCGCTTCTACGTCGAAAAGTGCGAGGCGATGCGCAACTTCTGCAACAAGATCTGGAACGCGAGCCGCTTCGTGATGATGAACCTGACGATCGACCACGTGGAGCTGCCCAAAAAGCTCGAGCTCGAGGACAAGTGGATCCTCTCGAAGCTCAATACGCTCATCCGCGAGGTCACGGACAATATGGACGCCTTCGAGCTCGGCGTCGCGTCCGCAAAAATTTATGACTTCATCTGGGACAACTACTGCGACTGGTTCATCGAGCTGACGAAGAACCGCCTCAACAGCGACGATCAGACCACGCGCGAGAACGCACAGAACGTCCTCTGCTATGTCCTCATCGAGACGCTCAAGCTCCTGCACCCGTTCATGCCGTTCATCACGGAGGAGATCTGGCAGGCGCTTCCGCACGAGGGCAGGTTCCTGATGCTCTCCAAGTGGCCGGAGTACAACGAAAAGTTCAGCTTCCCCGCCGAGGAGGAGGCGATGCAGACCGTCATCGAGGCCATCACCGCTATCCGTGCCCGCCGCAACGAGATGAACGTTGCGCCGTCGAAGAAGGTGCACTACACCGTCGCCACCGCGCACGCCGATACATTCAGCGCCGGTATCCCGTTCTTCACGCGTCTGGCCTCTGCCAGCGATGTGACGATCGTGCCCGCCGATGCCGCCATCGACGCCGACGGCAAGGTCGAGGTCGACACCCACGCCGCGCGTATCTTCATGCCGCTCGCCGAACTCGTCGACTTTGAAAAGGAGCTCGCACGCATTGCCAAGGAGAAGGCAAACGCCGAAAAGCAGCTCGCCGGTATCGAGAACAAGCTGAAAAACGAGGGCTTCCTCGCCAAAGCGCCGGAGGCGGTCGTCAACGGCGCCCGCGCCGATGCAGAGAAGCTCAAGGCGCTCATTGAGAAGCTCGATGCTTCCGCTGCGGCGATGAAAAAATAATTACTTTCCTTTAGGAAACGGATTTGGTTCCCTGCGCCGCGCAGGGGACGGATAAAGGGGGAGGTTCTCTTTCACAAAAGAGAACCTCCCCCTTTTGATCCCCCAAGAGAAAGGTTTTGACATTGCAAGCGAGCAGCTTGAAGAGCTGCGGCGCTTGCCGAATCGGGTGCCTGCTATTTTTGTTGCTATACGATTTGACTTTCTTCTATTATCCGCTGCCGCTCTGCCCATCTTGTAGAAGTGCGCAGTAATTCCCGTCTACCGCCAGTCTCATCAATGCGGCGAGCGCAGTAATGCCGCTATTTCGCACGCAGTCTACTGCCAGATGAACGTCACTCGCGCCTCACGATAGTAAGGCGCGGTTGAGAGTGGTGACGAAAAGTAGGGGTTCATGGCGAAGCCATGTACACTGCACCCGATTCCGCAGGCTGAGCAGCTCTTCAAGATCGAGACTGCCAATGTCGGGGGTCGAGGGGAACTCCCCTCGCGTTCTCTTGGGGGTCTAAGGGGGCCATTCTCTCACGTGAGAGAATGGCCCCCTTGATTCGTGCAGCGCCGGCGGCGCTGCTATTTCTCCGCGCTACGCGCGGACTTTAGGCGTTTTCCCATGTAAAGCTTACGCGTAAGCGCCGTCTGGGCCGCACCGGCCCGGCAGCAATATCCTTATCGCGCACGACGCTGCCGACGCGCAGCGTGGAGAGCAGAAAACCGAGCTGTAGCATGTTGAGCAGGATCGTCTTGATGCCAAAGGTGAAAAACGGGAAGGCTACACCGCCGCTGATGGGGATCAGCGTGAGGTCGCAGCAAAGATAGGCGGCCGCCTGCGTGGTGAACGACAGCAGCACGGAATAGGAAACGAGGCGGGCGAGCATACTCTCCTGCCTGCGGCAGCGGCGGAAGGCGAGAACAAGCAACGCCGTCAGCAGCGTGACGAGTGCGATGAGTGCCAGCCAGCCGCAGCGGTGGACGAGCAGTGTCAGCGCGTGCGCCTGTAAGTCGACCATGCCGAAGCCCTCCGAGCGGGCAAGGTGCTGTGCGCTGTACGGTCCCACGCCGCCTTGACCGATGAATTTGGCGTTTTGCAGCAGTTCGCGCAGTACAACGGTTCGATAGCCGTGTCCGTCAATGTAGGAGTGAGGATCAAGCACAATGGCGAGCTGACGCGCGAACCAGTTTGCACCGAGAACAAGGACCCACACGATGTCGGCGGCAAGCGGCAGGGTGGTGAGCAGCGTCTCCAACTTTTTGCCAAGGCCGAACCAGCCATTGCGGGCGCAGAAGATCAGCAGCGCGCTGTCACAGAGAAACAGAAAGCCCAGATCGAGCAGGCACGGGACGCGCAGGCAGAACATGCACTGCACCGCGAGGCAGACGAAGGCGGCGAAGACACCCCAGCCACGCCGCCCGCGCAGCGCATAGAGCAGCACGGCAAACATCAGCGGGAACAGCAGCGGCAGGCCGCGCAGGAGAATATGCCTCGAAACGTAGATGTAGCGGAGCCAGAACCCGCCGATGGGCAGGAGACCGAGCAGGATCAATGCGGCATGGAACATGAGCGCGAGCGGCAGGGCGAAGCGCCCAAGCAGCGTAAAATCGAGAAAATAGGCCGCGAGCATCGCCGCCGTGCCGAGCAGCAGCGCCACGCACTGGCGCGTGATGAACGGGGCAAAAATGTCGTCGGCAAAGCTCACAAGCACGATGAAAGCAAGGCCTGAGAGCGCGATGACAGCGGCGAGCACGAAGAGCGCCGCCGGCGTTTTGGGCCGGTGGACGCGGTCAAGCTCCGTGCCGATCTCATACGGGTCGCCCGTCAGACGAAGGGATTCTGCGGTCGCGGCGGTCTCGTCCATGCCACCCGCCATCAGCGCGTCGCGCTGGTCGCAGAGGTGGGTCAAAAGCTCGTCTTCGACGAGCGGTCGCGCCTTTTTCCACCGCAGCTGCTCAGCCGCGGTGCGGGCAAACTGGGTAAAGGTTTCAGGCAGAGCCAAGGCAGACGCCCCCTTTCAGCACGCGATCGACCGCAGTGGTAAATGTCGCCCATTCGACTTCTTTTTCGCGCAGCAAATGTTGCCCCTTGCGCTCCAAATGGTAGTAGCGGCGCGGGCGCGCCGCGCCCTCATCTTTTTCATAGGAGCGGATGAGCTCCTTTTCCTCAAGTGAGTGCAGCAGGGGATAGAGCGTGCCGGTCTTGAGCGCGAACGCGCGCTCGGAGCGGCGGGAGAGCTCTTCGATCATCTGATATCCGTACATGTCCTGCCCGTCGAGCAGCTTGAGCACAAGCATCGTCGTACTGCCCGCGAGCAGACTTTTGTCGACCGTCATACATACGCCTCCTGATAAGTAGATTGTCTACATAGTAGATTGCCTACATAATAGCGGGAGTGCGGCGCGTTGTCAAGCGGGAAACAGGATATTGCAAAAAAAGAGCGATTTTGCTATGCTTGGGGTATCCAAGATAGGAGGGAGAATTTCCATGAACAAGATCACGCTTGGCAAGACGAATCTTGTCATCGAGAAAAACGGATTTGGCTGCCTGCCGATCCAGCGCATCAGAGAGCAGGATGCGGTCGACCTGCTGCACAAGGCGTATGACGGTGGCATCAACTTTTTCGACACGGCGCGCGCGTATTCCGACAGCGAGCAGAAGGTCGGCGCGGCGTTCTCGTCGATGCGCGACAAGATCGTGCTGGCGACGAAGACCGGCGCGCAGACGGCGGAGGGCTTCCGGAAGGATCTGGAGACCAGTCTCCGCACGCTGAAAACCGACTACATCGACATCTATCAGTTCCACAATCCCGCCTTCTGCCCGAAGCCGGGTGGAGAAGACGGCCTGTACGACGCGGCGCTCGAGGCGAAAAAGCAGGGCAAAATTCGCCACATTTCGATCACGAACCATCGCCTCGCCGTGGCGCACGAGGCCATCGACTCGGGCCTCTACGAGACCTTGCAGTTTCCGTTCAGCTACCTCGCGGGCGAGCAGGAGATGGAGCTCGTCAGAAAGTGCCGCGAAACAAACATGGGCTTTATCGCCATGAAGGGCATGGCAGGCGGCCTGATCCGCGACGGCTTCACGGCGGCGGCGTGGATGGCGCAGCAGGATGGCGTCGTGCCCATCTGGGGCGTGCAGCGCGAGAGCGAGCTTGATCAGTTTTTGCAGTGTATCCGCGAGGGCGTTGAGCTGACGGATGAGCGCAAAGCGACTATCGAGCGTGACCGCAAGGAGCTATGCGGCGAATTCTGCCGCGGCTGCGGCTACTGCATGCCGTGCCCCGCGGGCATCGAGATCAACCAGTGTGCGCGCATGTCGCTCATGCTGCGCCGCGCCCCTGCAGCGGCGTGGCTCACCGAGGAATGGCAGCAGAAGATGCACCAGATCGAAAACTGCCGCCACTGCGGCCACTGCATGTCGAAGTGCCCCTACGGCCTGAACACGCCCGAGCTTTTGCAGGCAAACTACAAGGACTACTGGGAAGTGCTCGCGGCCAGCAAGGCGGAGAAATGAAGCTGGATTTTTCACAAAAATACGCCGTCCGGCCGCTGACGGCGGGGGATGTAGACAAGATTTTAGCGCTCTGCGCGGAGAACGAGCAGTTCTACCGCTACCATCCGCCGCTGGCGACGAGGGAGAGCGTTTTGGAGGACATGACGGCGCTGCCGCCGGGGAAATGCGCGGCGGACAAGCATTATCTCGGTTTTTTCGACAGAGAAACGCTCGTCGCCGTGCTGGACCTGATCGAGCGCTACCCGCAAGATGACACCGCCTACATCGGCTTCTTTATGACGAAAAAGGAGCGGCAGGGCCGCGGCCTTGGCACGGCGCTGATCGGCGAGCTGTTGGACGAGCTGCGGCGGGAGAAATTCTGCAAGGTGCGCCTCGCGGTGGACAGGGGCAATCCGCAGAGCAAAGCGTTCTGGGAAAAGAACGGCTTTGCGCTGACGGGTGAGGAATTCCCGAACGGCGATTCGGCGTATCTGCCGATGGAACGCGCGCTGTAAAACTGAAAAGAAAGCACCGCTGTGCAGAGGGTATCTGCACAGCGGTGCTTTTCATTTTTTGAGATTATTTCAATTCGTAAGTCCAATCTTTACCGTTCTGGCGGTAGAACAGCTCGTTGAGATCATCTTCTTCAAACACGCGGAGAAGGTCGAGCATGTCGGAAGATGCAAGATCGAGTGAGGGAGACCGGCGAGCTCCACCCACCAGACCTCGTCCCGTCGGAAGAGCGCAGCGTTCCGGTAAACTGCTCCGCGCGATAGAGCAGCACGACATGACGCACGCCGTCTTCGCACCAGTCCGTAATCCCGCACAGGCGCGGAGAGGAGATTATCAGACCTGTCTCCTCCTAAACCTCACGAATGACGGCATCTGTAAAGGATTCACCCTTTTCAACATGACCGCCCGGAAAAGCAACGCCTGGCCAGTTGGGATCTGTGCGGTCCTGCACCAAAACCTTGCTGCCGCGGCGGAGCACGCACATATTCATCAGTTCGACGGGCTCAGAGCGTTTCATGTACAACACGTCCTTTTGGGTTTGAAAACTTGCTTGCTATCCATGACTACTGCGCACTGTGCGGCACCTTTGCCTTGGCGCTGAGCTTGTCGGCGCGAACGGCAAAGACCTCGACTGTGCAGGCTTGCTGCTCGGTGAATTGATCTTCACGGCCCGCCATGTGGCGCATGAGGGAGGTCAGCGCGACGAGCTTTTCTTCACCGTCCAAAAATTCGACATGGCCGACGCCGGTGACGGAGGCGAAGTAGTATCCGCACTGGCAGGCGACATCGTGCTCGTCGAGCGCACCGCGGCAGTCCATTTCAAAGGCGACGGTCGGATTTTTGCGCAAAATGTCGAGCTTACGGCCTTCGCGTGCGCTGTGGCAGAAGAACGAGAACGCACCGCCTTCACAGGCATAGCCGAAATTCAGCGGCAGAAGATACGGCTCTCCATCGTCTACCATGGCAAGATGGATCACTTTACAATCGTTGATAATGGAGAGAATTTCGCCCAAATCGGTGATCTCGCGGTCGCTTCTTCGCATGAGAGATCCTCCTTTAATCGTTTTCCTCATTTTACAGGGCGGAAGCGCAGGTGTCAAGGAGGCGCGGCAAAGAAAAATCAGAATACCGGCGGTCTTCGACAAAAAAACGGCAGGAGGACAGGCTATACTTTGAGAAACGAAAGGGAAAACGCTTGAAGGAAACGGAGGGAGAGCAATGGAGGTCATTTCATCGGGCGAAGGGCGTGAACTGACGCTCACGCTGCGCGGGGAGCTCGACCATCACGCGGCGAAGGAGGCGATGCGGAAGCTCGAATGGGAGCTGGATGCGGCGCTGCCGAGCAAACTGACGCTGGATTTTTCGGGTGTGAGCTTTATGGATTCGTCTGGCATCGCCGTCGTGATGCGCGCGCTCAAGCGTATGCGCGCCATGGGCGGCAGCGCTGCGATCAAAAACGTTCCGCCGCAGGCGAAAAAAGTGTTTACCGCCGCGGGAATTTTCCGCATCGTACCGCTTGAGGAGGGGGAAAAGAGCGATGAAAGTAAAACCGAATAACTACATAGCCATTGAATTTCCGAGCCGCAGCGTCAACGAAGGGCTGGCGCGCGCCGCGGTCGCGGCGTTTGCCGCGCAGCTCGACCCGACGCTCGACGAGCTCGGTGACATCAAGACCGCCGTGAGCGAGGCGGTGACGAACGCCATCGTCCATGCCTATCCGCAGGAGATCGGCAAGATCGCGCTGCGCGCATGCATCTTCGACGGAAATCTCCTTGAGATCACCGTGCGCGACTGGGGGTGCGGCATTGCGGACGTCGAAAAAGCGCGAGAGCCGCTCTACACGACTGGCGGTGAAGAGCGCAGCGGCATGGGCTTTACGATCATGGAGAGCTTTATGGATTCGCTCGCTGTGCGCTCGAAAAACGGCAAGGGCACGGTCGTGACGATGAAGCGCAGGATCGCGCTGCGCACGGCGCGCCGATGAACGCCGCGCCGGAATTGCTCGAGGCCGCGGCGCGGGGCGACGAGCAGGCCTGCGAGCAAATGCTGCGCGAGAACAGCGGCCTCATCTGGAGCATCGTGCGGCGTTATTACGGCCGCGGCGTGGAGCCGGACGACCTCTATCAGCTCGGATGCCTTGGATTCATCAAAGCAATAAAGGGATTTGACTTTGCATTCGGCACGCAGTTTTCAACCTACGCTGTGCCGAAGATCGCGGGCGAAATTCGACGCTTTCTGCGCGATGACGGCGCAATCAAGGTGAGCCGCAGCATGCGTGAGCAGGCGGCGACGATCTTTGCCGCGCGCGAAAAGCTCAAAAATACACTCGGGCGCGAACCAGCGCTCTCCGAGCTTTCGGAGGAGACGGGATTCAATGCCGAGGAGATCGCGCAGTGTGAGCTGGCAGTCGCTGCGCCGGACAGCTTGCAGCGCGAAACGGGCGACGGCCTGACGCTCGAGGGGATGCTCGGCGGCGAATCGCCAGAGGACGGGCTCATTGAGCGCATCGCGCTGCGCGAAGCCATCGACGAGCTCCCTGAGCGCGAAAAAATGACGATCCTGCTGCGCTTTTTCAAGGGGCTGACGCAGGAGCAGGCGGCGTGCCTTCTGGGCGTGTCGCAGGTGCAGGTATCGCGGCTGGAGCGCCGGGCGCTGGAGAAGCTGAGGGCGTCTCTTTCGGACGGGCTTTGAAGTAGCTTTCATCCTGAAACTCCGTCATCATGCCCCAGTAGCGCTTGGGCATGTGCATCATGCGAAGCTTTTCATTTTTGCGCGCCTCGATGGCGACGGTGTCGTAAAAGCGGCGCCAGAGGCGGCGATAGCCCGCCTCGACTTCGTCCGGCTGCGCCATTTCAAAGTGATTGAGCGGCACGATGCGCGACACGCCGCCGCTATAGAGCAGCGCCTCGCGGTGCGTGCGGTCGTAGAGGAAAAACGTCTCGTTGTGATAGCGTTCGCAGAAGTGGCGGCGCAGGACAGGGAGCACACGGTTTTTCGGTTCGATCTCCGCGCCAAGTACGCCGTCAAAGTCGGAAAAGCGGGTGAAGCCGCGGAATTGCTCGACCTCGCCCGAAAGCTGCCGCACGGCCTTGAGCAGCGGCAGATAGGTGTCGTCGCTCAGGCGCGAGAGCAGCGGCGCGCCCTCGCGGTAAAATTTGACGATGAAGCGGTAAATGGCCATCTCCTTGTCGGGAAGGCAGGTGAGAAACGCGCGGCGCAGGAAGGGGCCGACTTCCGGACTTCGCTTGTAGAGGCTGCGGTAGATGCGCTGCGCGTGGGCGCGGTCCGTCGTGACCGCGCGAATTTCAAAAAGGGAGGGCTCGTCGTCCCCATCGCGCAAAATCGCGGTGGGGCGTTCTTTTTTTGTGTAGCTTTCAAACACGCAGCAGAGGAGCCCTTCAAAGCTGCCGTCGTATTGATAGATGATCTCGCGCCATGCCATAGAGGCCTCCTTAGCCGACCTGATCGAAAAGGGATAGCTGCTGTGCCTCGGCCTGTGGGAGCGCGCGGCGCTCCACGGCCATCAGGTTTTGCAAAATGCCCTCCTGCGACAGCTTGAGCGGCGAGGCATAGCGCCCGCCGCAGGTGAGAAAGTATTGCGCACGCTTCATCACGACGCCGAGCTTTTTGAGGTCCTCCGCGCGCAGCGCGCCCGAACGGCGCGCGACCAAAATGCGCTTGGCGCTCACAACGCCGATGCCCGGCACGCGCAGCAGCGCTTCATAGTCCGCGCGGTTCACCTCGACGGGGAAGAACTCGGGATGGCGCAGCGCCCAGCAGCACTTGGGGTCAAGGGCAGGATCAAAGTCCGGCGCGTTGTCGTCGAGCAGCTCGTTTGCGCGAAAGCCGTAAAACCGCAGCAGCCAGTCGGCCTGATAGAGCCGGTGCTCGCGCAGCAGCGGCGGCTTGGTGTCGAGCGCGGGCAAAAGCGTGTTCTCGACTACCGGCACATAGGCTGAGTAGAACACGCGCTTTAACCGATAGGAATCGTAAAGCGCCTGCGTGAGATTCAGAATGTGCAGGTCGCTTTCCTTTGTCGCGCCGACGATGAGCTGTGTGCTCTGCCCCGCGGGGGCGAAACGCGGTGCGTGCTTGTATTTGACAAGCTCCTGCTTGCTCTGCTTTGCGCGGTCGCGGATCTGCGTCATCGGGCGCAGGATGGCCTGCTTTGTTTTATTGGGGGCGAGCAGCTTGAGTCCTGCTTCGCTCGGCAGCTCGATGTTCACGCTCAGGCGGTCTGAAAGAAAGCCGAGCTGTTCGACAAGCTCCGGCGACGTGCCGGGGATAGCCTTGGCGTGGATGTAGCCGTTGAAGCGGTACTCGCTGCGCAAAATCGACAGCGCGCGGATCATCAACTCCGTCGTATAGTCCGGCGAGCGCAGCACGCCGGAGGAGAGGAACAGCCCTTCGATATAATTGCGGCGGTAGAATTCGATCGTCAGCTCGGCAAGCTCTTCGGGCGTAAAGGTCGCGCGCGGTGTGTCGTTCGTGCAGCGGTTGACGCAGTATTTGCAGTTGTAGCAGCAGTCGTTCGAGAGCAGCACCTTCAAGAGCGTCACGCAGCGGCCGTCGGACGAAAACGTGTGGCAGCAGCCCGCGACGGACGTGGACGTGCAGCCGATCTTGCCCTCCTGATAGCCGCGCTTGGCCCCGCTCGAGGTGCAGGCGGCGTCGTACTTTGCCGCGTCGGAAAGGATCGTGAGCTTGTCGAGAAGGTTCATGTTCTCAGCGGGCGGATCTCGCTCTGCGGCGCTTGGGCTGGTCGAGCAGGAGCAGCGTGTTCATCACCTTGGTGGTGACGACGCTGACGCCGATGAAAACGAAAATAAATGTGGAAGCAGCCATGGAAAATTCCTCCTGACAAATAGAATCTTTGTTCGAGTATGATTATAAATCGAACAAACGTTCTTGTCAACAAAAAATCGAACAAAAAGTCGATTTTTGTCGAACGGAGTTGACCGGAGCACGAAAAAAGGGTAAGATGTGGAAAGATCAGGAAAGGTGAAAACAATATGAGCGATTTTATCGCCCGCTATGCCGCTGCGAGAAAAGCGGCCATTGCGCGGGATTTTGCAAAACTCAACCCTGAACAGCGCCGCGGCGTGCTGACGACCGAGGGCGCGCTGCTGTTGCTCGCGGGCGCGGGCAGCGGCAAGACGACGGTTCTCATCAACCGCGTCGCAAATCTTTTGACCTACGGGCGGGGGAGCGACAGCGCGGATGTGCCGGCGTGGGCGACGGAGGACGACCTTGCATTTTTGGAGAGCTATCCCGAGCATCCGACGAGCGACGAGCGCAGCCGCATGGTGCACCTCTGCACGCTTGAACCCGCCGCGCCGTGGTCGGTGCTGGCGGTGACATTCACGAACAAGGCGGCAAACGAGCTGAGAGAGAGACTCTCCGCCTTCGGTATCCAGGGCGCGGAGAGTGTTTGGGCGATGACGTTCCACTCCGCCTGCGTGCGCATCCTGCGCCGCGATATCGACCGCCTCGGCTTTTCGCGCGACTTTACGATCTACGACACGGATGACTCCAAGCGCGTCATCAAGGACATTTTGAAAGAGCTGAACATCGACGAGAAGAAGCTCACGCCGCGCGAGGTGCTTTCGGCCATCTCGAACGCAAAGGACGCGATGGAGTCGCATCAGGACTACTCCCGCCGCTGGAAGGACAGCGGCGACTGGCGCAAAGAGGCAATCGCCAAGATCTATACGCGCTACGTGCACCGTCTGGCCGAGGCGAACGCGCTCGACTTTGACGACATCATCCTCCACGCGGTCACGCTGCTGCAGCAGGAGGGCGAGGTGCGCGACTACTACCGCCGCAAGTTCCGCTATGTGCTCATCGACGAGTATCAGGACACGAACCGGCTGCAATACCTTTTGATGAAGCAGCTCGTGGGGGAGAAGGGAAACATCTGCGTCGTCGGCGACGATGACCAGAGCATCTACAAGTTCCGCGGTGCGGATATCACAAACATCCTGAATTTTGAAAAGGAGTACAAGGGCTGCCGCACGATCCGCTTGGAGCAGAACTACCGCTCGACGCAGAACATCCTCGACGCGGCGAATGCGGTCATTAAGAATAACACGGGCCGCAAGGGCAAGACCCTCTGGACCGATGCGGGTGCGGGCGATAGGGTGCTCATCAAGACCGTCTTCAACGAGCAGGACGAGGCGAACTTTGTCGTCAGCAGCATTATGATGGACTACAACCGCGGGCGGAACTGGAAGGAAAATGCCATTTTGTACCGCATGAATGCACAGTCGAACGCGCTCGAATACGCGTTCAAGCGCAACGGCGTGCCGTATCAGGTCGTCGGCGGGACAAAGTTCTTCGAACGCGCGGAGGTCAAGGACATGCTCGCGTACCTCGCGGTCATCAACAACCCGAACGATGACTTGAGGCTTCGCCGCATTATCAACAATCCGCCGCGCGGTATCGGCAATACGACGATCGAGCGCGTGCAGGATCTCGCGAGCGAGCAGGGCGTGCCGATGATGGCCGTTTTGCAGCACGCAGGGGAGTACGCCGTGCTCAAGAGCGCGGCGGGCAAGCTCGAGCGCTTCGCCCAGCTCATCGCCGCGCTGCGCGAGATGGCGGACACGATGGAGCTCGCGGAGTTCTATGACGCGGTCTGCGAGCAGACGAGCTATGTGCGCACCCTACAGGAAAAGGGCGATATGGAGAGCCGTGGGCGGCTCGAGAACGTGCAGGAGCTCAAGTCGAACATCGTTTCGTTCCTCGAAAACGATCCGGAGGATGCGACGCTCTCGGGCTTTTTGAACGAGATCGCACTCTACACCGACCTCGACAGCGCGACGAGCGACAACTGCGTGACGATGATGACGATGCACAGCGCAAAGGGTCTTGAGTTCCCGTGTGTGTATGTCGTCGGCGTGGAGGAGGGCATCTTCCCCGGCGAGCGCGTGCGCTACAACGATGAAGAGGTCGAAGAGGAGCGCAGACTGTGCTATGTCGCGATGACGCGTGCAAAGGAGCGCCTGACGATGACCTGCACGCGCCAGCGCATGCTGTTTGGCCGCACGAGCGTCAGTGAACCCTCGCGTTTTTTGGAGGAGGTCCCGTCGGAGAATGCCGACTGGGTCGGCCGTCAGGCGCAGGGCGCGTCCGGCTTTGGCGACACGAGCTTTGACGAGGGAAGCTCGTATTCTACGCGCGGCTACGGTAGCTACGGTCAGGGCGCGGCGCGCTACGACAGCGTCATGCAGCGCAGACCAAAATCGCAGGCATCGCAAAAACTCGCGGCGCAGAAGCCCGCCGCCTCCGCGCCGCTGCTTCAGCTTTCCTCCGGCGACCAGATCCACCACAAGACGTTCGGTGACGGACTGGTCATCTCCGTCACCCCTATGGGCGGCGATGCGCTGCTTGAGGTGGCGTTTGATACCGTTGGCACCAAAAAGTTGATGCTGAAAACGGCGGGGGTACATATTACTAAGTTGTGATTGCCCCACACCGTGTGGGGATGCGGATAAGGGGGCCATTCTCTCACGTGAGAGAATGGCCCCCTTTGACCCCCAAGAGAACGCAAGGGGCCTTGCCCCTTGACCCCGCACATTGCAGGTTTGCAGCTCGAAGAGCTGCGCAGCCTGCGGAATCAGGTGCGGTGTACATGGCTTCGCCATGAATCCCTACTACGCGTTACCACTCGCAACCGCGCCCTACTACCGTGGGGCGCGTGTGACGTTAGCACGGCGGCAGACTGCGTGCGAAATAGCGGCATTGCTGCGCTCGCCGCATTGTGGAGACTGGCGGTAGACGGAAATTAGGCTGTACTTCTACAAGATGGGCAGAGCGGCACCTGCAAGGGGTGTGCCGCATCCGTAAGGCAGCAGAGCCGCCAACGGCTGCGCAACAGCGGATAATAGAAGCAGAGGCAAATCGTATAGCAACTGCAACGCGGCTTCGCCGCGCTATGGAAGTGCAATCGGCAAGCATCGCAGCTCTTCGAGCTGCTCGCTTGCAATGTCAAAACCTTTCTCTTGGGGGATTTAAAGGGGATTATTCTCTTTCGTGAAAGAGAATAACCCCCTTTGACTCGTGCAGAGCCTGCGGCGCTGCAATGCCCCCTCGCGCCAAACGGGCGCGACTCAATTCCTCCAAACCAGTTTGGAGACCTCATCCCCAAAAGTCCGAAGAGCTTCCTCTTCAATTCTTTTGCGCTGCAAGGATTGTAAAGGTATTAACCATGTCAATTCAACAGCTTTCCCGCGGCGTTTCCAAACGCCGACGATCTTCCCGTCGAGCAGGATGCTGGGCCGGATGATACCGGAGAGAGTGAACACGCCGCGCAGTAACTCTTCAGGCAGAAACGGGTTCGACCGCTTTTCATATCCGAGCATCAGCGGGTCAAAGCCCGAAAGAAAACGACAGCAGGATAAATCACCGATAATGTTAATATCTTCGATTCTGTAAAATATTTTGCCTTCACAGACAAATTCACGCGGGGAGAGCGATTCGATGACCGGAAGCAGCTCTCGCTGGGGCAGTCCGAAGAAGTATGCGGCGTCCTGTACTGTTACGGGGCCGTAGTGTGTCAGATAGCGCCGCATGAGAGCGCGCAGAGCGTCGGCTTTTGTCATCGGTGCAAACGGCGGACAGGGGCGGAAGGCCTTTTTCTGCTGCGCGGTGTGGCCGAGCGTGCCGCTTTCGCACAGCGCGCGGAGCAGCCCGCCCCAGGGATCAAACGCGTTTTGTTCTTCATCAGGGGTCATGCCATGTCCGCGGCAGAGAAGGCGCAGCTCCTCGCGGCCGCCGCAGCCGCTTTGGGCGGCGTCCAGAATGATTGCGGCCAGCTCGCGCTTGCGCGCGGCGGAGAGATGGTCGTCATTTTCCATCGTGTCGCACGGACGCAGAAAATGGCTGCGCCCATCGTAGAGGAAGAGCGGCAGGTCATCGAGTGCGATCAGATGCAGTGTGCCGCGCAGCGTCCACGTTTTGACGGCGGAGGTGCGCAGGATATCCTCATCCGGCGCTTTCCCGTAGCGGAGACGCAGCGCGTGCAGGCAGTTGCCGTAAAACTGTGACTGCAAGCCGCAGAGGTCGCGCAGCACGGTGAGCTCGTCTTTCGCGGGGGCAAAAAGATACTGCCGGTTCATGCGAAGCAGAAGAATATCGTCGATCTGCATAGAGCGCCTCCGTTCGGTGCAAATTTTTCTGCCGGAATACTTGCGAAAAATGCAGCATTTTGATATGCTATTCTGCATTGTAACATGTGTGATATCCGGGAGGCAACTATGAAAAACCCTAAAGTCAGGCAGGTGGTGCTGCCGCTGATCACGGCCCTGATCTGGGGCAGCGCATTTGTCACGCAGAGCCTCAGCGCGGCGCATCTTGGGTGCTTCAGCTTCAACGCGCTGCGCGCCATTCCCGCGGTGCTGGTATTGCTGGTGCTGCTGGCCGTCATGCAGCGCATCCACCCGCGCGAAAAATACAGCGCGGAGGAAAAGCGCGCGCTGCTGCGCGGAGGGCTTGTCTGCGGCGCGTTTCTGGCGCTTGCGATCAACTTGCAGCAGTTTGGCATGGGGACGACGAGCGCGGGCAAGGCGGGCTTTATCACGGCGCTCTACATCGTGCTCGTGCCGGTGTTCAGCACGGTGCTTGGCAAAAAGGCGAAGAAAAGCATCTGGCTCTGCGTGATCGCCGCCGTCGCGGGGCTTTACTTCCTGTGCTTTGACGGCAGCAGTACGCTTTCGTTCAGCAGCGGTGATATGTATGTGTTCCTCTCGGCCTTTGCTTTCACTGCCCAGATCCTTGCTGTGGACTATTTTGTGCAGCAGGTGGACGGCATTGCGCTGTCCTGCGCGCAGTTTGCAGTGGTCATCATGCTCTCAGCCATCGGCGCACTTGCATTTGGCGAGCACACCACGCTCGAGGCGGTGAAGACCTGCATCCCGTATCTGCTCTATGTCGGCGTGGTGTCGAGCGGCGTGGGCTACACGCTGCAGATCATCGCGCAGAAGGACGGCGACCCGACGGTCGTGTCGCTGCTGCTGAGCCTCGAGTCGTTTTTTGCCGTTGTCTGCGGCGCGATCGTCCTGCACGAGCGCATGAGCCTGCGCGAGTATTTCGGCTGCGCTCTGATGCTTGCGGCGGTCATCCTTTCGCAGCTGCCGGAGAAAAGCGCCAAAGCGGTTGAAAGCGGCAAAAAAGAGTGATATAATAAACTGCTTTAATAAAAATGTGAAAGAAACGGACAGACTATCATGCGGATCAATATTTTAGGCGTTGGCTTTGATAATGTGACGATGGACGAGGCGCTTGCGCGCGGGGAAGAGCTTCTGTGCTCCGAGGGTGCGCACTATGTTGTGACGCCCAATCCCGAGATCGTGGAGACCTGCCGCGCGGATGCCGCGGCGAACGCCGCCGTCAACGGTGCGGACCTCGTGCTGCCGGACGGCATCGGCATCGTGTACGGCGCAAAAATTCTGCACCAGCCGCTCAGAGGCCGCGTACCCGGCATCGAGTTCGGCACGGGCATGATCGAGCGCTGCGCCAAGCTCGGCAAGAGCGTTTACCTGCTCGGCGCAAAGCCGGGCGTCGCCGAGCAGGCGGCGGAAAACCTCAAAAACCGCTTTCCCGGCCTTGTCATCGCCGGCACGCACGACGGCTATTTTAAGGAGGATGCCCCCATCGCCGCGGAGATCAAGGCGAGCGGCGCGGACATGGCGCTCGTGTGCCTCGGCGCGCCGAAGCAGGAGCTCTTCATGGCGAAATACGGCGAGGCGACGGGTTGTCATCTGCTGATGGGCCTTGGCGGCTCGATGGATATTTTTGCGGGCGTTGCGCAGCGCGCGCCGGAGTTCTACTGCAAGCATAATTTGGAGTGGTTCTACCGCCTCATCAAAAATCCGTCCCGCTTCGGCCGCATGATGAAGCTGCCGCTCTTCCTTGTCCACGTTTCGGGGGAGAAGCGCAAATGAGCGGCAAGCTGATCGTATTTGAAGGCACGGACGGCTCCGGCAAGGCGACGCAGAGCAAGCTGCTCTTCGAGCGGCTGCAGCGCGAGGGCATCGACTGCCGCAAGCTCAACTTTCCCCGCTATGGGGAAAAGTCCGCCGCGCTCGTCGAGCTGTACCTCGGCGGCGCGTTCGGTACGCACCCGAGCGATGTGAACGCCTACGCGGCGTCGACGTTTTACTCCGTCGACCGCTACGCGTCCTACAAGCAGGACTGGGGCAAATATTACGAGGCGGGTGGACTTCTGATCGCTGACCGCTACACGACCTCGAACGCCGTGCATCAGGCCGGCAAGCTGCCGGACGGCGAACGGGAGAAATATCTCGACTGGCTTTTCGGCTTTGAATACGGCCTTCTGGGCCTGCCCGAGCCGTCGCTCGTCTTTTATCTCGATGTGCCGACCGAGCTGACCGAAAAGATGATGCGCGAGCGCGAACAGGCGACAAACACGAAGGCCGACATCCACGAGCAGGACGAAGCTTACCTGCGCGCGTGCCGCGAGAATGCGAAAAAGGTCGCCGAGCGCTGCTCCTGGCAGCGCATTGGCTGCTCGAAAGACGGCGCGATGCGCACGGTCGAAGACATACACGAGGAAATTTACCGCCGCGTGACGGAACTTTTGAAGGCTTGACCACATCAAAAACAAGTGAAAAGGGGACGCTCACGCGCCCCATCTTCACAGGAGGAGAGTGCCTTAGCAGCAGCAATCGTTGCTGTTGCCGCAGCCGCAGTTGTTGCTGCAGCCACAGCCGCAACCGCAGCCATTGCCGCACCCGCCGCAGCCGAACAGCACCAGAATGATGATGAGGATCAGCCACACGCAGCTATTGTTGTTATTGCACATTTTCGTTTCACCTCACTTGTCATGCCCTATCCTATGCGCGAGCGCGCAAAGGTGAGCCTGACCGATAGAAAAAGGTGAGGGAATTTCAAATCAGCAAGGAGGAGCTATGAGCTACGAGGACAACTACGATCAAACCGCCCGCTGGGACGCCGAGAGCGTCCGCGAAGCGGAGCAGCGCACGCAGCACCGCTCCACGCGCAGCAGCGCCGAGCGGCAAAAACTGAAGAAGAAAGGGCAGCGCCGCCGCTTTACGCTGTGGCTCGCGTTCGTGCTCATCACGTCGGCGATCCTCGCCGGTGTGGGCTGGCTGCTGGCGAACGACATGTGCTCTTTCAACAAGGCACCGGTCGAGACGACCATCGAGATCACGCGCGACGACAACCTGAACACCATCGCCACGAAGCTCCACGACGAGGGGCTCATTAAGTACAAGTGGTTCTTCAAGGCGTTCGGCAGGCTCCGCCACGCGGAAAGCCGCATCGGCATCGGCACCTACGCCGTCGACAGCGACATGGACTACGACGCGCTCATCAACCGCATGAGCAACAAGAACGCGTCGCTCACGGCGAATACCGTTAAAATTTCGATTCCAGAGGGCTACAATGTCCGCCAGATCATCGCGCTGATGGACAAGTATGGTGTCAACACGGCGGAAAAGCTCACCGACGCGGCGATGAACTCGGACTTCAACTATTCGTTCATCGACAACAATAAAAAGGGCGACCTGACGCGCCTTGAGGGCTATCTCTTCCCCGATACCTACGAGTTCTTCGTGGACGAGGACCCGACGCACGCGCTGTCGAGACTGCTCGACAACTTTAATACAAAGATGAGCGATGAGCTCATGCAGAAGGTCGAGGCCTCCGGCTATTCGCTCAACCAGATCTTGACCATCGCCTCGCTCATCGAAAAGGAGACGGACGGCACGGACCGCGAGAACATCGCGTCGGTCATCTATAACCGTCTCAACAACATCGGCGAGACGTATCACAAGCTACAGATCGACGCCTCGCTCATTTACGGCCTTGGTGACAACTACACCGGCACGCTCACGAGCAGCGACCTCAATTACAACACGCCCTACAACCTCTCAATGTACGAGGGCTTACCGCCCACGCCCATCGCGAACCCCGGTCTCGCCTCCATCCAGGCGGCGCTCGAACCGGCGCAGACAAACTACTACTTCTACGCGCTCGGCAAGGACGGCGTGCACCACTTCTTCAAGACCTACGCGGAGCACTCGAGCTTCGTCAGCTCCAGCCAGTACGCAGGCTAACATGAAATGACGCGGCAGCGTGGCTTATGCCACGCTGCCGCTTTGAAAGAGGACAACGATGAGAAGAAAACCCGAGATCCTCGCCCCGGCGGGCGATATGGAAAAATTGCAGATGGCCGTGCTCTACGGCGCGGACGCAGTGTACTTAGCCGGTACGAGCTTCGGCATGCGCTCGTTCGCGGGCAACTTCACGCCGGAGGAGTTTCCCAAAGCGGTGAAGTTCGCGCACGACCACGGTGTGCGCGTCCACGTGACGGTGAATACGATGCCGCGCAACGACGAGGTCGCGCGCCTGCCCAAGCACTTGGAGCGTTTGAACGACGCGGGTGTCGACGCGCTTATTTTGGCCGACCTCGGCGCGTTTACGCTCGCGGGGAAGTATGCGCCCAAGTGCGAGCGCCATATCTCGACCCAGCAGTCGATCGCAAACTACGAGTGCGCCCGCGCGTGGTACGATTTGGGCGCGAAACGAGTGGTGCTGGCAAGGGAAGTGTCTTTACAGGAGATTCGCGAAATGCGCGCGAAAATTCCAGAGGAGCTGGAGGTCGAGACCTTCTGTCATGGCGCGATGTGCGTGAGCTATTCGGGCCGCTGCCTTCTCTCAAACTATATGACCGGCCGCGACTCGAACCGCGGCCAGTGCGCCCAGCCCTGCCGCTACCAGTATGCGCTGATGGAGGAGAAACGTCCGGGCGAATATTTCCCCGTCTTCGAGGATGAGAAGGGGACCTACATCATGAACTCGCGCGATATGTGCATGATCGACCATTTAGACGATATCATGGACGCGGGCATCGACTGCATCAAGATCGAGGGGCGCGCGAAGTCGGCCTACTACGCCGCCATCGTCACAGGTGCGTACCGCCATGTGCTCGACGACGTCGCCGCGGGCAGGGAAGTCGACCCCGTATGGCGCGATGAGGTAGAGCATGTAAGCCACCGCCATTATTCGACGGGCTTCTACTACGGCCAGCCCGGGCAGTATTACGACAATTCGCGCTACATCCGCGACTGGCAGGTCTGCGCCGTCGTGACGGACTGCGATGCGGACGGCAACGCGACGCTGTCGCTTCGCAACAAGTTTGCCGCGGGCGACGAGATCGAGCTCGTCGGCCCCGACAGCCGCCCGTTCACGATGACCGCGCCCGTGATGCACGACCTCGAGGGCTTCGAGCTCTACGAGCCGCGCACACCGCAGACGGTGTTTAAGATGAAGCTGCCGCGCTATGTGCCGCCGATGAGCTTTGTGCGCCATGCGGTTTCTTTGAGCGCAAAGGATTAAAACGCTTTTTCGCGCCTTTTCGGGCACGGGGGGGGGATAGGCAGCGCCGAAGGTGCTGCACCACATTTCCTGCTACCCGCAGGGGTGCGGTTAAGGGGGATATTCTCTTTCCTCGGAAAGAGAATATCCCCCTTTGACCCCCAAGAGAAAGGGATTTGATTGGCAGTCCCGGGCTCGAACAGTCTTTATGCCTTCGGAATGGAATGCCTGCGCGCGGCGTTGCCGCGTTAGCATTGCGATACGATTTGGCCTACTCCTACTATCCGCTGTTGCGCAGCCGTTGGCGGCTTTGCCGCCTTACGGATGCGGTACACCCCTTGCGGGTGCCGCTCTGCCAGTCTCGTAGTAGTGCAGCCTAATTTCCGTCTAACGGAGCACTCCACAATGCGGCGAGCGAAGCAATGCCGCATTCGGTACGCAGTCCGCCGCCAAGCAAACGTCACTCGCGCCTCACAATAGTAAGGCGCGGTTGCAAAACGGTCACGATTCGCAGGGATTCATGGCGAAGCCATGTACACCGCACCCGATTGCGCAGCGCGTGCAGCTCTTCAAGCTGCAAACTGCCAATGTCGGGGGTCGAGGGGCCCTCCCCTCGCGTTCTCTTGGGGGTCCAAGGGGGATATTCTCTCACGTGAGAGAATATCCCCCTTTCCCGTGCAGCGCCAAAGGCGCTGCTTTTTCCCAGAGACCTTTTTAAGCATTTCGGAAAAACGCTTCCAACTTCTCTGTGCTGTCATCTCCGAGAAACGCATCAAGCGCCGCATCCATCGCGCTGCGGCCAAAGTCGCTGTAAATGCCCACATGCTTGACGCCCTCGTAGAAGCGGACATTTCTTGCGCTGTGGCTGGGCGCGGCGTCGTAGGCTGCACCCAGTGCTTTGGCGGTTTTCAGCTCGTCGTTCGCGCCATCGTGTAGAATACGTTCGATATCATTTCATGCAGGAGCAGCTTCCATGATCTTGAACCAGCGGCGCATCCCGATCCTTGACCCGCAGCGCCTTTCGAATTGAACTTATGCTTTGATTCGAAAGGAGAAAACCATGAATAACCCCATCAAATCACTCACACGGCGCGAATGGTGCCTCTGGCTCGCCTCGCTCGCCGTCGTGCTCATCGTGCTATGGATCATGGCGTCGATGGAAAATTCGGCCTACATCCCCGTGGCGGTCAACTTCGCCATCTTCCTGCTCAACGACCTCTACGGCTTCATAAGCTGGAAAAAGCGCGAGGTCTTGCAGACGGCCTGACATGTTTTACCGCATAAAAAGACACCCTCTTTTTTAGAGAGTGCCTTTTTCTTTTTATAACCACGCCTCAAAATAGTACCATCTGTCCTGAATTTTCTTCGTCATACCGCGGTTGTCGCCCTCGGCGCGCCACGTCCAGCAATTTTCGCCGTCCGGCACGAGCGTGACCTCCACGCTCTGAAAGCCGCGCGGCTCATCGTCGGGCGAATAGTAGCAGCCGTAATACTGGCGTCCGTGCAGAAGCGACGAGCCGAAACTGAATTCGCCGATGGGATGCTCACCGTACTGCCCCCAGCAGGTATACTCAACGCCCGCACCTTGAAAATAGTCTCCAGACAAGTCCTCATAGAGCGCTGCTTCCAAAGTTTCCGCATTTTTCACCACGAAGCGGTCCACCTTCTGCTCAGGCGAGCTCCATATGAACAGCACCGCGAGCGCTGCAAGCCATAGGATGATCGTCACGATCCGCTTTTTCTTCTTCATGGTCTCTTCTCCTCTCTGCACCGCCAAAAGGTGGTGGGGATTATCTTTTTAGACGTAAAAAGATTGAAAAAGTTTCAGTTTTTAAAAAAATTTGCTTTTTCGCACAGGTGCAAAGCGTTTTGCGGCACTTGTGCCGCAGGGAAGCAGCGCCGAAGGTGCTGCACCACATTTCCTGCTCCCCCTGCGCAGCCGCAGGGAAAAATGCAAAAACTTATTTTTGCGCTTTCAACGCCCTGCGTTGAGCAAGGATCCCCGGCAGGATCGCGCACAGCGATCCAATCAGGAAGCAGACGATGCCGACGATCATATTGAGCGGAATTTCCTCCTTGAGAAAAAGAAGCGCGAAGATCGGCGCCAAGATGGGCTTTAGGAAGAAAATGAGTGACGCCTCCTGCGCGGACGTTTTCTCCATCGCCATCATGTGGCAGACGAAGCCCGCCGCGGAGTTGATGCAGCAGATGTACAGCAGTGCCGGAATGGCCGAGGCAGGGATATTTTCAAAGAGCGGCACGTCGATAAAGAGGTTCAGCCCCACCGCGCCATAGAGCGACGCGCCCGCCGCCGTGCGGCCGAAGAGCAGAATGAACACGAGCTCGCCCGCGCCGAAGAGAAAACTCAGGCACGTAACAGCGATGCCGCCGAAGCGCGGTGTACGCTTTTTGCCGAACACACTGTAGAGTGCGAACATCACGGCGGAGAGAATGGCGAGCACCGAGCCTGTGGGATCGAGCGTCGCATGAATGGGGTCAATGATGATGAGCGCCGCCGTGAGCTCCAAAATGAGCGCGATAATGTGGTTGCGATGAATGTCCTCATGCAGGAAGAGATGGGCGAACACCGTGACGAAGATCGGATTGCAGGAGAAGATGACCGCCACGATTGACGCGCGCGTATAGGTCACGGACATCTGGTAGAGCGACATCGCGATGACGACGCACAGAAAGCCCGAAAGCGCGAAAAAGCCGATGTCCTTTCGCGAGAGCGAGGCGTTTTTCTTCTTCATCGAGCGCGAGGCGAACGGGATGAGCAGAATGCCGCCGACGAGAAAGCGCAGACACGTGATCTGCATGGGCGCAAACACGCCGTGCACGGTTTTGAGCATGACCTCCATCGTGCTGAAAATGACGGCACAGAGGACGATATAGACATAGCCGGAGCGGGAACGGTTCATAGCGATTCTCCCTTCATCATTCAAACGAAAGCAGTATATGCCATTTTCTGCCCAAAGGCAAGGGATGCTTGACAAAAGCTGAATTTGAGATATAATAACGCAAGTAAAACGCGATGAAAAAGTCAGCTTTGCAGACGAGCCTGAAGCGAGAGGGGAATGGTGCAAGCCCTCGGCCACCGGTGCGAGGCAGCCGCTTTGGAGCCGTCCGCGAGGAGCGGAACGCCTCGTCCCCGTTACCGGACGGCTAAGATGCTTTCCCCCAAGCGGAAAGATAATTAGGGTGGTACCGTGAAGTGTCAAGTCTTCGCCCCTATGTGTAGGGACGGGGGCTTTATTTTTTGGAAAGGAACAGAATATGCGCAAAAAAGTGTGTCTGCTGTTATTGCTCGCCATGTTGCTCGCGTTCGCTTTGGCCGGCTGCCGCGGAAACGAGCTGCCCGACGGCATGGACGAGGACAAGGTCTCGAGCGCGGGACTTGCCGTCATGTCGCAGCTGACGAAAGGCGAATATGAAGAGGTCTACGACGCGCTGCGCGAGGACGTGCGCGAGCAGACGAGCGCCGATGCCATTGAAGAGATGATGGATACCGCGACCGAGGGGCGCGGCAGCTTCAAAAAGGTCAAGGATTCGATGGTGACGGGCGTGACGGACGCGGACGAGCCGCATGCCATCGCTGTCATCGGCGCAAAATACGACAAAAAGTCCGTGGTGTTCCGCATCGCGTTCGATACGGAGATGAACCTCATCGGACTGGACGTGAGAGGGAAGTGAGCAGATGACAAGAAAAATCATCGACATGACGAAGGACCCGCGCGGCGGCCAGTTTGAATACTTCCGCACGATGACCGACCCGTGGGCGGGCATCACGGTTCCGGTGGATATTACGGATCTTCTTGCTTCGCTTAACGGCCGTCCGTTTTTCCTCAGCTATCTCTATGCGGTGATGCGCGCGGCGAACGCCGTGCCCGAGCTGCGGCGGAGATTGCTACCCGACGGTCAGGTCGTTGAGTATGATCACTGTGACCCGTCGTACACCGTGATGAAGCCCGACGGCACGGGCGTTTACGTCTACTGCCTGCTTGAGGACGATCTGTCGTCTTACGAAAAGTTTGTCGCCGAGGGCAAGCGGCGGCAGAAGGAGACGCTCGAGCGCGGTACGCTGACCGAGGATGGCGACGTGCTGGCGAATTTCTTCGTCTCCTGCGTGCCGTGGCTCTACTACACGCAGATCAAAGAGCCCGCCGGCGGCGCAGACGACAGCAATCCGCGCTTCGCCTGGGGAAAATACCGCGAGGAAAACGGCCGCATGATGCTGCCGATGTCACTTTTCATCAACCACGCGCTCTGCGACGGATGGCACGTCACGCAGTTCTATAAAAATCTCGACCGTGAGCTCGCGGAATTGAGCGCTTATCTGAAAACACAGAACGAACAACAGTAAATTTTACAATAAAAGGAGAAACCAACCATGTCTCAGCCCAAGTATTACGGTCTCAATGAGCTGCGGGAAATGTTCCTGCACTTTTTTGAGACGAAAGGCCATCTGCGCCTGCCCAGCTTTTCCCTGATCCCGCAGAACGACGCGTCGCTGCTGCTCATCAACTCCGGTATGGCGCCGATGAAGCCGTTCTTCACCGGCGAGCAGGAGCCCCCGCGCCACCGCGTGACCACCTGTCAGAAGTGCATCCGCACCGGCGACATCGAGAACATCGGCCACACCGCGCGCCACGGCACGTACTTTGAAATGCTCGGCAACTTCTCGTTCGGCGACTATTTCAAGACCGAGGCCATCCACTGGGCGTGGGAATTCCTGACGAGCCCCGAGTGGGTCGGCCTCGACCCGAACCGCCTGTATCCCTCTGTTTTCGCCGGCAACGAGACCACACCCGCCGACGACGAGGCGTTCCGCATCTGGCACGAGGAGATCGGTATCCCCGAGGACCGCATCTTCAAGTTCGGCAAGGAGGACAACTTCTGGGAGCACGGCTCCGGTCCGTGCGGCCCCTGCTCTGAAATTTACTACGACCGCGGCGAAAAGTACGGCTGCGGCAAGCCCGGCTGCACCGTCGGCTGCGACTGCGACCGCTATATGGAGGTCTGGAACATCGTCTTCTCCCAGTTCGACAACGACGGCCACGACCACTACACCGAGCTCAAGCAGAAGAACATCGACACCGGCATGGGTCTTGAGCGCTTGGCCGTTGTGTGCCAGGACGTTGATTCGCTCTTCGACGTCGACACGGTGATGAACATCACGAACAAGGTCACGGAGATCACCGGCGCGAGCTACGGCCAGAGCCGCGAGAAAGACGTGTCCCTGCGCGTCATCACCGACCACATCCGCTCGGCTTCCTTTATGATCTGCGACGGCGTGCTGCCCAGCAACGAGGGCCGCGGCTACGTGCTGCGCCGCCTGCTGAGAAGAGCCGCCCGCCACGGCAAGCTGCTTGGCGTCAACCGTCCGTTCCTCTATGAGGTCGTGGATACGGTCGTGCACGAGAACGAAGGCCATTATCCCGAGCTGCGCGAGCGTCAGGCCTATATCACCAAGGTCATCCGCACCGAGGAGGAGAACTTTGCCAAGACCATCGACGGCGGCATGAAGATCTTCACTGAGCTTCTGAACGCCCACAAGGAGAAGGGCGAGACCGTCTTCTCCGGCGCGGACGCGTTCAAGCTGTACGACACCTACGGCTTCCCCATCGACCTGACGGTCGAGATGGTCGAGGACGAGGGCATGACGCTCGACCGCAAGGCCTTTGACCACGAGATGCAGGAGCAGAAGACCCGCGCCCGCGAGGCGCGCAAGGCGCTCGGTGACCTCGGCTGGGCGGGCGTTGAGTTCGGCAAGGACATTCCGTCCACGGAATTTGTCGGCTACGACCACGATTCCGCCGACGATGCGAAGGTCGTCGCGCTGGTGGTCGAGGGTGAGCAGGCCGAGGCTATGATGAGCGGCGTGGAGGGCATCATCGTTCTCGACAAGACTCCGTTCTATGCCGAAATGGGTGGCCAGATCGGCGATACGGGCGTCATCCGCTGCGGCGAGGCCGTGTTTGAGGTCACGGACGTCCAGAAGAACAAGGGCGGCAAGTTTATGCACACAGGTAAGGTCATCCACGGCAGCTTCCAGCTCGGCGACACCGTGACGGCATCCATTGATGTGGAGCGCCGCATGGCCATCCGCCGCGGCCACACGGCCACCCATCTTCTCGACGCCGCGCTCAAGGCGGTGCTCGGCGACCACGTGCATCAGGCCGGTTCTCTTGTTGAGCCCGACCGTCTGCGCTTCGACTTCACGCACTTTGAGTCCATCACGCCCGAGCAGCTGCTCGCGGTCGATACCTTCGTCAACGACGCGATCCTGCGCGGCATCCCCGTTGTGACCGAGGTGCTGCCCATCGAGGAAGCGAAAAAGAAGGGCGCTGTCGCCATGTTTGGCGAAAAGTACGGCGATGTTGTCCGCGTGGTCGAGATGGGCGATGTGTCCATGGAGTTCTGCGGCGGTACGCACCTTGACAACACCGCCAAGGTCGGCCTCTTCCGCATCAAGAGCGAGGGTAGCGTTGCCTCCGGCGTGCGCCGCATCGAGGCTATCACCGGCAAACAGACGCTCGAAGAGCTTAGAAGCGGCCAGGAGAAGCTCATCCGCGCGGCGCAGCTCTTAAAGACCACGTCGAACGAGCTCGAAAGCCGCATCGGCGGCATGCTGAGCGAGATGAAGGAGATCAAGAGCCAGCTTGAAAAGTTCAAGGAGCAGGCATCGCTCGGCGAGGCGCGCACGTTCCTGACCTCCGCCAAGGAAGTGAAGGGCCTGAAGCTCGTCACCGCCCAGCGCGACGGCATGGATGCAAACGCCCTGCGCAAGCTCGGCGACTTCCTGCGCGACAAGGAGCCCAAGATCGTCGGCGTGCTCGCCTCCGTCAAGGACGGCAAGGTCACGCTTCTGGCCGTGTGCGGCAAGGAAGCGGTCGCAAGCGGAATCAAGGCAGGCGATATCATCAAGGCCATCGCGCCTATCTGCGGCGGCAAGGGCGGCGGCAAGCCCGACTCTGCCATGGGCGGCGGCACCGAAGTCAGCAAGGTCGACGACGCGCTCGCGGCGGTGGATGATCTCATCCTGAGCAAGCTCGGCTGATGGCGGCGTTACCGAAGGATCCGGCGATGCTGCTGAGCGCCGTGAATATGAAGCTGCGCGATTTTTACGATTCTGTCGATTCGCTGTGCGATGATCTGGACGTTGCGCGCGAGAGCATCGAAACATCGCTTGCAGGCATCGGTTACACCTACGATGCCGAGAAAAATCAATTTGTGTAAGATAAAATTACTTTACAGAAAGGAGCGATAAAACATGTCTGATTGTCTGTTCTGCAAGATCATCGCGGGCGACATCCCGTCGAACAAGGTCTACGAGGACGACCTCTGCTATGCCTTCAACGACATCGCGCCGCAGGCACCGGTGCACTTTCTTGTGATCCCGAAGGCGCACATCGCATCTGTCGCGGGCGTGAACGAAGAGAACAGCGCCGTCGTCGCGCACATCTTCGAGGTCATTGCCAAGCTCACCAAGGAGAAGGGCATTGAGAGTTACCGCGTCGTGTCCAACATCGGCGAGCAGGCGGGACAGAGCGTGCCGCATCTGCATTTTCATGTTCTCGCCGGCCGCGACATGACCTGGCCTCCGGGCTGATTGTTTTCCCGTAGGGGAAGCGAAATTGGCAGCGCGGCAGCGCTGCATCCATTCCCTGCGCCGCGCAGGGGATGCGGATAAGGGAGGGGTATCTCTTTTTCAAAAAGAGATACCCCTCCCTTACACCCTCCCAGAGAAAATTCACATTGCAAGCGAGCTGCTCGAAGAGCTGCGGCGCTTGCCGATTGCACTGCCCATAGCGCGGCGAAGCCGCGTTTAGCACTGCAATACGATTTGCCTCTGCTACTATCATCCGCTGCCGCTCTGCCTGCAATACGTTTCCCTTTATCAATTTCCTTCTATGGGAATGTTTGCTGGGATGATGGATTCCACCAGACTTTCGTTTAGATGAGGGAGCGTCAGCGAGGATAGAAGTCAGTCAAGTCGTTTAGATAGAACGCCTGGCAGGCATTTTATTCCGCAGGCATAAGAGTTGTTCAAGTCTGAGACTTGCAATGCAAACGCCTTTCTTTTGGACGGTCACACCGCCCGTTTTCTTTCTCGGGAAAGAAAATGGGGGGTATGGTTCTGCCGTCCGCAGGCGGCATTTTCTTCCTTGCCAAACGGCAAGAATTGTTGTATGCTTACATGCATAATGTGAAGCCGTATGGGTGAAGATTCTCTCGGGAATGTTACCGAATGGTAGCATAAATCCGAGGTGATTTCATGTATTTCCAGCGGCTGGAAGACCTTCGAGTTGACAACGATAAGACACAGATCGAGATCGCCGAATATCTCAATCTGAATCGCAACGTTTATTGGCGATATGAAAAGGGCGAGCGTGAGATCCCTGTATGGGCGCTCATCAAGCTCGCCGATTACTACCGCGTCAGCACCGATTATCTGCTCGGGCTGACGGACGACCCTGCGCGCCGATGAGAGTACTGGCGATCTTCTGCGCGGCGTTTGCGGCGGGCGTTGCGCTCTCGCAGTATTTACTGAGTGCGCAGTGGGCGCTCATTTTGTGCGGCGTGTTTGCCGCGGCGGCGCTTGTCATGGGACTTTGTGGCTGCGCAAACAAGCGCGGGGACTGGGCAAAGCGCGCGTTTTTGTGCGCGCTGGGCTTATGCTTTGCGTTCGGGTACAACACGCTTTATGCGCATTTTATCAAAGCGCCGAACGACGCGCTGCTCGGCACGCAGGACACGGTTGAGGTCGAGCTTTTGGGCTATGCCGAGGAGACGAGCCACGGCGCGAAGGTCACGGTGAAGATCTTGAACCGCGGCCTGCCGGGGCGGGCCATCTACTACGGTGACGCGGATCTTATGAACCTCGAGCCCGGCGCGCACGTGACGGCGGAGGCGCTGTTCAACAGCGCGACCGACCCGACGGGGAAGGGACTGCATCTGCGCAATTTTACAGCCAAGGGCGTCTATATTCTGCTCTATCAGCGCGGCGACCCGACTTATGACGACACAAACGCGGGCGCGCTCAAGTATCTGCCGCAGCGCATCGCAAGGACGCTCGGTGAGACCATTGAGCGCAGCTACAGCGAGCGCGAGGGCGCATTTCTGCGGGCACTGCTGCTGGGCGACAAGAAATATCTCGACGAGGAGGACGCGAGCAACTTATCCGAGGTGGGCCTTTCCCACGTGATGGCCGTCTCGGGTCTGCACTGCTGCTTTCTGGCGTCGCTGATCGGTTCGCTGATGGGCGATAAGCGGAAAAAGCTCCGCTGCGCCGTGACGATCCCGCTCATTTTCCTCTATGCGTTCGTCACAGGCCTGACGCCGAGCATCTTGCGCGCGTGCATCATGATCTCGATGGGCATGATCGCGCCGCTTCTGGGGCGCGACAACGACCCGCCGACATCCATCTCGTTTGCGCTGCTGCTCATTTTACTCAAAAATCCGTTCGCCATCGCAAGCATCAGCTTACAATTATCGTTTTCCGCGGTGTCGGGCATTATCTGGCTGACGCCGAAGCTCACGAAGCGTGCCCACGGCAAGCACAAGCTTGTGCGCGCGGCGCTGCTGTCGTTTTCGACGACGCTCGGCGCGATGGTGTTTTCCACGCCGCTTGCGTGCTACTATTTCGGAACGCTCTCCATTGTGTCGCTTTTGAGCAACCTGCTTTGCCTGTGGCTCGTGAGCGTCGTGTTCGCGCTGGGATTACTTTCGGTACTGATCGCGGCGGCTGTGCCGCAGCTCGGCGCGGCCTGTGCCTTTGTGCCGGCGCTCGGCATTCGCGCCGTGCTCGCCATCGCGGGACTTTTTGAGGAACTGCCGTTCCACGCCATCTATTTCAACACCGCGTTTTCCGTCGCATGGCTTGCGTACGTGTACGCGATCTTCATTGCCTGCGCGCTGGCAAAGCGCGGGAAGTACCGTTATTTTGCGGCGGTGGGGCTTTCCGTCCTGTCGCTCTTCGCCGCGGCAAAGGTCAATGCCCTGCACTATGAACAGGGCGGGCTGAACGTCGTCGCGCTCGACGTGGGGCAGGGGGAGAGCGTGCTGCTCATTTCCGAGGGCCACGCGGCGCTCGTGGATTGCGGCAGCAAAAATTCCTACATCGACGCCGGCGCGATCGCGGCGGACTATCTGCGCTCCGCAGGGGCGACGCTCGACTCCGTGGTGCTGACGCATTATCACGAGGACCACGCCAACGGCCTTGCCGCGCTCTTTGCGCGCGTGGATGTCGATACCATCTACCTTGCCGATATCGACGCGGGCGAGGGTGACCGCGATGAGGTCGAAGCGCTCGCCGAGCGCTACGGCGTGAACATCCACTATGTCACCGAGGTGATAGAGGTCACGAACGGCGCGTCGACAATGAGCATCTATCCGCCGCTCGGCGAGAAGGGCGCAAACGAGCTGGGATTGACGATTTTGTGCTCGCTCGGCGACTTCGACACGCTCATCACCGGCGATATGGACGCGAAAACCGAGACGAAGCTCGTCGAGACCTATGATTTACCGGATATCGAAGTGCTGCTCGTCGGACATCACGGCTCGAAGTATTCCACCGGTACGACGCTGCTCGAATCGGTGACGCCGGAGGTCGGCGTCATCAGCGTGGGCGACAACAGCTACGGCCATCCGACCGAGGAGGCGCTGCTGCGCCTGACGGACGCGGGCATGACGGTCTACCGCACGGACATGCAGGGCAATATATTGATCACAGTGGACTGAGAGGACTTCATGGCAGAGAGAAAAACGCCCAACAAGGGCTATCAGAAATTGAAAAGCGACCTGAGCGCGGGCAATATCGGTCAGGTCTACATCTTTTACGGCGAGGAGAGCTATCTGCGCGAATACTACCTCGGCGAGATCAAAAAAAAGCTCGTCCCCGCGGGCTTTGAGGAGTTCAACTACCACCGCCTGAGCGGCAAGGCGCTGACGATGCAGGAGCTGAACGAGGCGGTCGAGGCGATGCCGATGATGGCCGAGCGCACGCTCATCGTGGTAACGGACTGTGACCTTTTTAAGCTCCCCGAGGAGCAGCGCACGGCGCTCATCGCGCTACTCAATGACTTTCCGCCGTACTGCTGCCTCGTGTTTGTGTATGATCTCATTGAGTATAAGCCGAGCAAGACCTATAAAAAGCTCTATGAGGCGCTCGACAAAAACGCACAGAGCGTCAAGTTCGAGGCACAGGAGCGCAGCGACCTCATCAATTGGATCGGGCGGCGCTTCCGCGCGCTCGGTAAGGGTATCGACGCGCAGACGGCGGAGCATCTGATCTTCACCTGCGGCGCGCTGATGACCGGCCTTGTGCCGGAGATCGAGAAGATCGGCGCCTACGCCAAGGGAAAGAACATCACGACCGACGACATCAACGCCGTGGCCGATCCTGTGCTCGACGCGGTGGTGTTCGATATGACGAACGCCATCACGAAGCGCGACTACGGCCGCGCGTCGGAGCTTTTGGGTCAGCTGCTCAAAAAGCAGGAGGAGCCGTTTGTGATCTTGGCCGTTATCAGCAAGGAGCTGCGGCGCATCTACACCGCGCGCATCGCGCTCGACAACGGCAAGGACAAGCTCTGGCTCATGGAGCTGTGGGGGATGCGGTCAGACTATCCCGCGCGCTTACTGATGGAGGCGGCGCGCAAAACGACGAGCGAGTGGTGCAGCCAGAGCCTTCTCATGTGCCAGCGGCTCGACCAACGCATGAAGAGTGAAAAGGGTATCGACAGCGAGGGTGAGCTCAAGCTGCTGCTGATGCGCCTTGCACAGGGGAAGTGAATCTATGGCAAAGCCGAAGGTAAAGGAAGTCATCGTCGTCGAGGGGCGGTACGACAAAAACACGCTCTCGCAGGTCGTGGACGCGGTCATCGTGGAGCTCGGTGGCTTCGCCGTGTTCAACGACAAGGAAAAGCAGGCCTTTTTGCGAAAGCTCGCCAAGCAGCGGGGCATCATCCTCTTCACCGACCCCGACGGCGCGGGATTCGTGATCCGCAACCGCGTCAAGGGCAATATCCCCGAGGGTCGTGTGCTGCAAGCCTACGTACCGGACATCTACGGCAAGGAGAAGCGCAAGCGCAAGGGCGGCAAGGAGGGCAAGCTCGGCGTCGAGGGCATGAAGCCGGAAATTTTGCTTGACGCCCTGCGCCGCGCGGGCGCGACCATTGATGAAGAAAGTACTGTAAAGGGAAAATCCATCACAAAAGCAGATCTTTACGACCTCGGCCTGATCGGCCCGGACAGCGTGGAAAAGCGCAAAGCGCTGTGCAAAAGGCTGGAGCTGCCGGAGCATTTGAGCGCAAATGCGCTGGTGGAGGTGCTCAATTTGCTGATGAGCAGGGAAGAGCTTCAGGGGCTCTTTCAATAAAGAGTGAAAAGTTGTTTCCCCAAGGGGAAACGGGGGGATAGCAGCGCCGGAGGCGCTGCACGGAGTAAGGGGGCCATTCTCTCACGTGAGAGAATGGCCCCCTTGGACCCCCAAGAGAACGCGAGGGGAGGGCCCCTCGACCCCCGACATTGCGGGTTTGCAGCTTGAAGAGGTGCACAGCCTGCGGAATCGGGAGCCTGCGTGGCAGCATCGCATCGCTCGCTGCCATTGGCGCTGTGATACGACTTGCCTCTGCTCCTATTATCCGCTGCCGCTCTGCTGATCTCGTTTTGGTACAGCCTAATCACCGTCTACCGATAGTGCGTATATTGCGGCGAGCGCCAGCAATGCCGCCTTGGCAGGCAATGGCAAGTTTGTACAAATCTGAAGTAGTCGGAAATTGCGTAAGGGTAACGAATCGCAGGCAAAGCGACAGCGAAAATAGAAGTAGGCCAAATCGTATAGAAGAACTAAACGCGGCAACGCCGCGCGCAGGTATTTCCATTCCGGAGGCACCAAGGTCATTCAAGATCGAGACTGCCAATCTAAACGCCTTTCTCTTGGGGTTCCAAAGGGGATATTCTCTTTCGCGAAAGAGAATATCCCCTTTGTCCCGCACTCCTGCGCGGCCGCAGGGAATCTGCAAGCATATTATGCTTGCAATAACTCCCAATACGGGATATAATATTTCATTATTTTGTCTGCCTCACCGCAGACGCGAAGAAAGGAATGGATCATATGGCTGAGGAAGTCAAGACTGCCGCCGCTGAGGGCGAATCCGGCAGCAAAAATTTTATCGACGCCTTCATCGAAGAAGACATCGCGGAGGGTGGGCGCTTCCAGGGCCAGCAGGTCCACACCCGTTTTCCGCCGGAGCCGAACGGCTATCTGCACATCGGCCACTGCAAGGCGCTGACCATCGACTTTGGCACCGCTGAGCGCTTCGGCGGCCTTTGCAACCTGCGCATGGACGACACGAACCCCACGAAGGAGGACGTCGAATTTGTCGACGCCATCAAAGAGGACATCCACTGGCTGGGCTTCGACTGGGGCGACCGTTTCTTCTACGGCAGCGACTATTTTGAAAAGGACTACGAGTACGCTGTCGAGCTCATCAAAAAGGGCCTTGCCTACGTCTGCGACCTGACGCCCGAGCAGGCGAGAGAGTACCGCGGAGACATCGGCAAGCCCGCCATCTCCCCGTACCGCGACCGCGATGTAGAGGAGAACCTCGACCTCTTCGAGCGCATGAAAAACGGCGAGTTCCCTGAGGGCAGCCGCACGCTGCGCGCAAAGATCGACTTAGCCTCCGGCAACTTCAACATGCGCGACCCTGTTATTTACCGCATCCGCTACATGCACCATCACCGTCAGGGCGACAAGTGGTGCATCTACCCGATGTACGACTTTGCGCACCCCATTCAGGACGCGCTCGAGGGCATCACGCACTCGCTGTGCTCGCTCGAATTCGAGGCGCACCGCCCGCTCTACGACTGGGTCGTGAACAATGTTTCCGTGCCCAATAAGCCGCGCCAGATCGAGTTTGCTCGCCTTGGCATCGATCACACGGTCATGTCAAAGCGCAAGCTCAGAAAGCTCGTCGAAGAGGGCATCGTCTCCGGCTGGGACGATCCGCGTATGCCGACGCTGTGCGGCCTGCGCCGCCGCGGCTTCACGCCTGCGTCCATCCGCAACTTCTGCGACCGCATCGGCGTTGCCAAGAGCGCGAGCGTGGTCGAATACAGCTTCCTTGAGCACTGCCTGCGCGAGGACCTCAACGAGAAGGCTGAGCGCACGATGGGCGTGCTGCATCCGGTGAAGCTTGCCATCACGAACTATCCCGGGGGCAAGAGCGAGACGTTCACGGTCGAGAATAACCCGACCGACCCTGCGTCCGGCACGCATGAGATCACGTTCTCCCGCGAGTGCTGGATCGAGGCCGACGACTTCATGGAAGTCCCCGTGCCCAAGTACAAGCGCCTGACGCCGAACGGCCCCGAGTGCCGCCTCAAGGGCGCGTACCTCATCACCTGCACGGGCTGCAAGAAGGACGAAAACGGTAACGTCGTCGAGGTCTACGCCGAGTACGACCCGAACTCGCCGGGCGGCGATCCCGCCGACGGCCGCAAGGTCAAGGGCGCGACGATCCACTGGGTCGACGCCGCGACCGCGCTGGACGCCGAGGTGCGTGTTTACAGCGAGCTGTTCAGCGACCCCGCACCCGACGGCGCGGACAAGGATTTCCTTGCCTGCATGAACCCCGATTCGCTCGAGGTGCTGACCGGCTGCAAGGTCGAGCCGCGCATGCGCGACATCGCCGCGGCGTACGACAAGACCGAAAAGAAGGGCAAGACCGCGCCGAACTTCCAGTTCATGCGCCTTGGGTATTTCTGCCTTGATAACAAGGATTGCTCCGAGGATCATCTGGTGTTCAACAGATCTGTGACGCTGAAAGACAGCTTTAAAAAATAAATCTGCACCGGTGCAGGGGCGGAAATTTCCGCGCTGCGCGGAAACGGGCAAATAAAGGGGGATACTCTCTTTTCGAAGAGAGTATCCCCCTTTAAATCCCCCGAGAGAAAGACGAGGGGAGGACCCCTCGACCCCCGACATTGGCAGTTTGTAGCTTGAATGACTGCACGCGCTGCGCAATGTAAGTGCGGTGTACATGGCTTCGCCATGAATCCCTGCGTCTCGTGATAACTCTCAACCGCGCCTTACTCCGTGAGGCGCGTGTGACGGTGGCACGGCGGCAGACTGCGTGCGAGCGGCATTGCTGCGCTCGCCGCGCTCAGGGCTGCTCCTTTTTTAGTCCTCTGCTGTGATATAGATTTCTTCTGCTTTTTGCTGGGCGGAGATGAGAATATCTTTGGCATCACCCAAATTCTGTTTTTCCAGCTTTTCCAGTGCGTCTGTGATTGCATTGAACAGCAAAGAATACATTTTGTCGTAATTTGCCATGTTGTCCATCACCTTTCTTTTAATGTTCTCTTATTGTAAAGTGATATCACTTAGAAGTCAATAGACTGCATACTTTTCTGATCGAAAACCATACAATAAGCTAAAGATCAAGCAGGAGGCTGTGTATGGCAACGAACAAACGGGTATTTACACTTCGTTTATCCGACGAAGTGTTTGACAAAATCGGCGTGCTGGCCACAAGAGAGCATCGCTCCATGACAAATTACATCGAATACGTTTTGCTCAAGCATATCAATGACATCGAGGCAGAACAAGGCGAGATCAAAGAAGAAAACGACCGCTGACGCGGCCGTTTTTGTCGTTATGCGGCGAGCGCAGCAATGCCGCCCGCACGCAGTCTGCCGCCGTGCTACCGTCACTCGCGCCTCACGGAGTAAGGCGCGGTTGCGACTGGTAACGAATCGCAGAGATTCATGGCGAAGCCATGTACACCGCACTTACATTGCGCAGCGCGTGCAGTTCTTCGAGCTGCAATCTGGCAATGTGCGGGGTCGAGGGGGAAGGCCCCTCGTCCTTTCTCTCGGGGGTTGCAAAGGGGGATACTCTCTTTCGAGAAAGAGAGTATCCCCCTTTTACGCACTCCTGCGCGGCGCAGGAAATCCCCCCGCGCCTGCGCGGAACAATTTGCAAATGGTTTTGTTAAACCGTTTCCAGAATCTCGCGCGCGACATAAACACCGCTCGCCGATGCGTGCGACAGCGAATGCGTAATACCGCTGCCGTCGCCGATGACATAGAGCCCCTTGTACGGCGTTTCAAGGTGCTCGTCGAGCGCGACCTCCATGTTGTAGAACTTGACCTCCACGCCGTAGAGGAGCGTATCGTCGTTTGCGGTGCCCGGCGCGATCTTGTCGAGCGCGTAGATCATCTCGATGATGCCGTCCAGAATGCGCTTGGGCAGCACGAGGCTCAGATCACCGGGGGTCGCCGCGAGCGTCGGCGTGACGAGGCCTTCTTCGATGCGCTTGACCGTGCTGCGGCGGCCGCGGACGAGATCGCCGAAGCGCTGGACAATGACGCCGCCGCCGAGCATGTTGGACAGGCGTGCGATGGATTCGCCGTAGCCGTTGGAATCCTTGAACGGCTCGGAGAAGTGCTTGGCAACGAGAAGCGCGAAGTTCGTGTTCTCGGTCTGGAGGGACTTATCCTCATAGCTGTGGCCGTTGACCGTGACGATGCCGTTCGTGTTCTCGTTGACGACGATGCCGTTGGGGTTCATGCAGAACGTGCGGACGTTGTCCTCGAACTTTTCCGTGCGATAGACGATCTTGCTCTCGTAGAGCTCGTCAGTCAGGTGGGAGAAGACGACGGCGGGGATCTCGACGCGCACACCGATATCGACGCGGTTCGACTTCGTGGGGATCTTGAGCTCCTGGCACACGCCCTCCATCCACTTGCTGCCGACGCGGCCGACGGAGACGATGCACTTATCGCAGGTATAGTCCGTCTCGCCGACGGTGACGCGGTAGCCGTCGCCCTCGCGGGCGATGGTGGTGACGGGAGAATCGAAGTAGAAGTCGACCTTGTCCTTGAGCAAGTCATAGAGGTTCGAGAGCACAACGAGGTTCACGTCCGTGCCGAGATGGCGGACGGAGGCGTCGAGCAGATTCAGCTTATTCTGGATGCAGAGCTTTTTAAACTTCGTGCCGGCGGTGGAGTAGAGCTTCGTGCCCTCGCCGCCGTAGGCCATGTTGATCTCGTCGACATAGTGCATGAGGTCGAGCGCCTGCTTTTTGCCGATGTACTCGTGCAGCGTGCCGCCGAAGTCGTTGGTGATGTTGTATTTGCCGTCGGAAAATGCGCCCGCGCCGCCGAAACCGCTCATGATCGAGCAGCTCTTGCAGCGGATGCAGGATTTGACCTTGTCGCCGTCGATGGGGCAGTGGCGCTTTTCAAGGCTGTGACCGGCCTCGAACACGGCGACGCGCAGGTCGCTGCGATCCTTTGTCAGCTCGTAGGCGGAGAAGATGCCGCCGGGACCGCCGCCAATGATGATGACGTTGTAATGCATGGAAGAAACCTCCGTTTGATCCGGATTTGCCGGAGGAGTATCCCACCGGCGCAAAAATACATACTATATTGTATTAAAATGGCGGATAAAGTCAAGAGAAGAAACGGAAAAAGGAGCGGAAACATTTCCGCTCCTTTTTGTCTGAGTCTACATATTCTTCTTGATGCTCTTGATGGCGTTTTTTTCAAGGCGCGAGACCTGCGCCTGCGAGATGCCGATCTCACTCGAGACCTCCATCTGCGTCTTGCCGTCGGAGTAGCGCAGGGCGAGGATCTGACGCTCGCGCTCGCTCAGGCGCGCCATGGCCTCCTTGAGCGCGATCTGCTCGAGCCAGTCCTCGTCGGTGTTCTTGGTGTCGCGCACCTGATCCATGACGCACACGGCGTCGCCGCCGTCGGAGTAGATGGGCTCAAAGAGCGACACGGGGTCGCATACGGCGTCCATGGCGAAGACGACCTCCTCGCGCCGGATGCCGAGCTCGCGCGCGATCTGCTCGACCGTGGGCTCGCGCTGCTGCTCGCGCTGGAGCTTTTCACGCGCCTGTAAGACGCGGTAGGCCGTGTCGCGCATCGAGCGGCTGACGCGAATGGAGCTGTTGTCGCGCAGATACCGCCGGATCTCGCCGATGATCATCGGCACGCCGTAGGTGGAAAAACGAACATTCTGCGAAGTGTCGAAGTTGTCGATGGCCTTTAGCAGCCCCACGCAGCCGACCTGAAAGAGGTCGTCCGCGTTTTCCCCTCTGCCGGAAAAGCGCTGGATGACCGACAGCACCAGCCGCAGATTGCCCTCGACGAGCTTTTCGCGCGCGGCTGCGTCGCCGTCCTTTGCGCGATGAAGCAGCGCGTCCGTCTCCGCGGCGGTCAGCGTCGGCAGCTTCGTCGTGTTCACGCCGCAGATCTCCACCTTGCCAAGCATAAAAAGAATCCCCGCCTCCCATGCGTAGTGCTTTCAGTATGTCCGCACGCAGCGGAAACATACGGAACGGGAAGAGGGGATATTTTTTATCGTTCGCCGCGCTTCGATGGACTTTGCGCCCTCAAACGGTTCTCACGCAAGAAGACCGATACAGAATGCAATGATCGCAGCGTTGAAGAAGTCGTTGAAGAGGCCGCCGACCATCGGGATGACGAAGTAGGCCGAGGGAGAGGGACCGTAGCGGCGGGAAACGGCCTGCATGTTGGCCATGGCGTTGGACGTGGCGCCCATGCCGAAGCCGATGAAGCCGGCGGTGATCATCGCGGCGTCGTAATCGTGGCCCATGACCGGGAAGACGACCAGCAGTGAGAAGACGACCATCAGCAGCACCTCGGCGGCGAGGGCAACGATCATCGGCAGCGCCAGGTCGACGAGCTGCCAGAGCTTGAGGCCCGAGAGCGCCATCGAGAGGAAAATCGCGAGGAACATGTTGCCCATCGTGCTGATCTCGGCGGCGGGGAACTCCATGATCTTGAAGTGGTCGATCACGTTGCGCACGACGACGGCCACGAGCATCGAACCAATGTAAATGGGGAAGCTGAAGCCGCAGAGGTTCGTGAGCAGAACGCTGACGACGTTGCCGACGCCGGCGCAGAACATCAGCAGCAGGAAACCGTAGACAAAGTTATTGGCGTGGGTGTTGTAATACGTGTCGTCGACATCCTCTTCCACCGTCTGCTCTGCGAGCTCGTCGCGCAGGTGGTTCTTGACGATGAGCTTGCGGGCGATCGGGCCGCCGAGGAGCGAGCCGAAGATGAGGCCGAACGTCGCCGCCGCGACGGCGACCGTCGTGCCGCCGATGGCACCGGCTGCATCAAGGTCAGGGCCAATACCCGCCGCTGTGCCGGGGCCGCCGATCATCGCGATGGAGCCGCAGGCGAGGCCGTAGAGCGGATCTTTGCCCATGAGCGCCATCACGCCGCTGCCGACGACATTCTGCAAAATGATCATCACAACGCTCAGAATAAGGAGCATGATGACGGATTTGCCGCTCTTGAGCAGCATCGGAATGCTGACGGTGAAGCCAACGGTCGTAAAGAAGAAGATCATAAAGACCGTTTGCAGCGTGTCGTCAAAGGTGATGACCGCCGTGCCCGTGGCATAGAGGATGGTGTTGAAGATCGCGAAGCACAGACCGCCGACCAGGGGAGCGGGGATGCAGAAGCGGCTGAACACGGGGATCTTCTTCGTCAGCACCAGGCCGAGGGCGTACATGGCGGCACCAAGCGCGAGGGCATGGTACATATTGAGCTGGATCTCTGTCATGTGTGGGAACCTCCGTAGAAAAAATTTTCCCTCCGGCATAGCCCGAAGAGAAGTCGCGGAAAATGCGAGGGATAGGACTTCCTGTTCCGGAAATACAATGAAAGGGAACAGGAGGGGATGCGCATGAACTGCCGCTTTGCCGACTTCCGCTGCAAGGAGGTCATCAACATCTGCGACGGCTGCCGCCTGGGCTATGTGGGCGACGTGGAATGCAGGCTGCCGGACGGGCAGCTCACCGCACTCATCATTCCCGGGCCGTACCGCTTTTTCGGGCTGTTCGGCCGGGGAGAGGAATACTGCATCCCATGGGAGTGTATCAAGCAGATCGGGGACGATATCATTCTCATTGACAAGCCCTTTCCGCGCCAGGAGATCCCACGCAGAGAGCACCGCACGCGCCGCCGCCGGTACTGAAAAGGGCGGCGGACGAAAAGTCCCCCAATAGCAGACCTACTATATTATAAGGATTTTCGACATTTTTGCAAGCCTAAATTTTAGAAAGGCATTATTAAAAAAGGAAAATGACAACTTCTGGGTGCAAAAGCGCGGGAAAACGACGCGGGAAAGGCGGCAAAAGGAAAAGAAAGCGGGGAAAACACAGGATTTTTCAAAAAGTGCTTGCAATTTTGAAAATAGCGGGGTATAATACCCGGGTATTCCGCATGGAGACCGGACTTCTTGTCTGTGCCATCAGGTTGGCAGGAGGGATGAAGGCTCCAGAGGTAAAACTAAATTTGAAGGAGAAACTACAAGCAATGGCAAACGTCGTATCCATGAAAGCCCTGCTCGAAGCAGGCGTCCACTTCGGCCATCAGACCCGTCGCTGGAACCCCAAAATGGCTCCCTACATCTACACCGAGCGCAACGGCATCTACATCATCGACCTGCAGAAGACCGTCAAGAAGCTCGAGGAAGCCTACAACTTCGTCCGTTCCATCTCTGAGAGCGGCCAGAACATCCTGTTCGTCGGCACGAAGAAGCAGGCGCAGGAGGCTATCAAGGAAGAGGCTTCCCGCTGCGGCGGCTACTATGTCAACGCTCGCTGGCTCGGCGGTATGATGACCAACTTCAAGACCATGCGCACCCGCGTGGACCGTCTCAACCAGCTCAAGACCATGCAGGCTGACGGCACGTTCGATATGCTTCCCAAGAAGGAAGTCATGAAGCACCTCGCCGAGATCGAGAAGCTCGAGAAGTACCTCGGCGGCGTGAAGGAAATGAAGAAGCTCCCCGGCGCGCTGTTCATCGTCGACACCCGCAAGGAGCGCAACGCCATCGCCGAGGCGCACAAGCTCGGCATCCCCGTCGTCGCCATCGCCGATACCAACTGCGATCCCGACGAGATCGACTACCCCATCCCCGGCAACGATGACGCCATCCGCGCCATCAAGCTCATCTCCTCCGTGATGGCCAACGCCATGATCGAGGGCAAGCAGGGCGAAGAGACCGAGGAGAAGGCCGAGGGCGAGGCTCAGGCCTGATTTTCCCAATCAAGCGAGAAAAGAACCTTACGGGGCGAGGCAAAGCCTCGCCCCGTCTCATTTTTACCACACTATTTTTCAGGAGGATATCAGAATGGCTATCACTGCTGCTGTTGTTAACGAGCTCCGCCAGGCCACCGGCTGCGGCCTGATGGACTGCAAGAAGGCACTCATCGAGTGCGAGGGCGATATGGAAAAGGCCGTCATGTATCTGCGCGAAAAGGGCCTCGCCTCTCAGGCGAAGAAGGCCAGCCGCGTGGCTGCTGAGGGCATGGCTTACGCCACCGTCATCGACGGTGTCGGTGTTGTGGTCGAGGTCAACTGTGAGACCGACTTCGTCGCCAACGGCGAGCCGTTCAACAACTTTGTCAAGGGCGTGGCTGCTGTCGTCGCCAAGGAGAACCCCGCTGACGTCGACGCGCTCATGGGCTGCCCCTGGGTCACCGGCAACGGCACCGTCAAGGATGCGAAGGACGAGCTGTTCCTCGCCATCCGCGAGAACATGAGCATCCGTCGCTTCGCCCGCATCGCTGACGGCTTCTCCGTCCCCTATGTCCACATGAAAGGCAAGATCGGCGTTATCGTCAACCTGACCGTCGAGGGCTGCGACGCCACCGAGATCGGCAAGGACATCGCCATGCAGATCGCCGCGCTCAACCCCCGCTTCTGGGACAAGAGCCAGGTCACGCAGGACGTTCTGGACGAGGAGAAGGAAGTCATGCTCGGCCAGATGGCCAACGACCCGAAGATGGCGAACAAGCCCGATCAGGTCAAGGAAAAGATCGTCATGGGCAAGCTCAACAAGTTCTATGCCGAGAACTGCCTGCTTCAGCAGGCCTTCGTCAAGGACGGCGACGTCTCTGTCGAGCAGTATATGAACAACGCTGCCAAGGCGCTGGGCGGCAAGGTCAGCTTCAACACCGCCGTTCGCTTCGAGAAGGGCGAGGGCATCGAGAAGAAGCAGGAGAACTTTGCGGCTGAGATCGCTTCCATGGTCAACGGCAACAAGTAATTTCCAAATTACAAAATATGATGAAAAGAGGTTCGGCGAAGGCCGGACCTCTTTTTTGTTTCCGTGCGGCAGACAGAATTTTCTGCGAAATAAAAAATTTACAATTTCCTAAGGTGAATATTATTGTGCATATCTTGCATATTCAGTTTGACTGGTGTATAATAGGCAATGCTAAGCAGCGGCGCAGTATCCTAGTCGGAGCTGCCGTTTCCTAAGAAGGGCCTAAAAATCCTTTAAAGGGCACAACTGTGAAGCCTTTGGTGCCTGCTTCTTACGCCCAGTTTGGGGTGGGTGCTGAAGGGAGGCGAAAGCGAAAGCTGCGCCTGCGGACTCCGGGCGACCCCTAATGGCATGGGGGAACCGACCCTGTTTCTGCGGAGACTCGTTGCTGTGCCGGAGCGGACTCCCGGTTTCGGGTATCGACTTCGGTACGGGACGGGATATGAACCTGCATTGCGGTGCTACCCGGCCTTTGTGCCGCGAACGCTGTGTGCAGCGTAGCCTGCCTTGCGTGGGGAATTCGGATAGGAGAACAACGTACAGACTCCGGCCAAGAGCGAAGTACGATCGCTCCTTGAAATTTTTCCTGCAAAAGAGGATAAGAAACGGCGTGACTCCGGGGTGGAAATCACCTAGGCTGTCGCAAGGGCAGCGAAAGGGTTACAGTGCGGACTAAGTGGCAATCGGGTACCTCGTCTGGTGACAACGGGGTGCAGCGCCTAAGGGGGAACCGCCTCCATCGGCAACGAGAGGTGCGCTGCGGGGAAAGCCAACCCGACCTATGCCGCAGGATTACCTTTTGCTGCTGCCGCTGATTAGCATGATTATGAAATAACTGTGGAGAAGAAAGCCTTGGAAAACGAAGAAGACCGAAAGCAGAAGAAAACGGAAAAGACGCCCAGCCACGCGCGCTGGGTCATCCGTGTGTTTTTGATCGCTGTGGCGCTTTCCGCCGCGATGAGCCTGTGCTCGGGCGCGCTGCTTGAGGATGCGGGGTATGTGGTGGCAACACTGATCCTGCTGCTGTTCATTGCGCTGGGCATCCTGTTCGATATCATCGGCGTCGCCGTGACGGCGGCGAATCCCAAGCCGTTCAATTCGATGGCCGCGCACCGTGTCAAGGGCGCGAAGGAGGCGCTGTACCTCATCCGCAACGCGGAAAAGGTCGCCTCGTTCTGCAACGATGTGGTCGGTGACATCTGCGGCATCGTCAGCGGCTCGACCGCGACGGTCATCGTCGTGCTGCTGCAAAACAGCTTCGGCTGGCGCAGTATCGTCGTATCCACCGTGGTCACGGCGCTCATTTCCGGATTGACGATCGGCGGCAAGGCCATCGGCAAAAAGATCGCCATGAAAAAGAGCAAGGATGTCATCTACCTGACGGCGAAGGTACTGTCGGTGCTGCATCTTGTCAGATAAAGAAGGAAACCGTATTGATTCTTGAAACCATCCATGATCCCCGGGACATCAAAACCCTGAACGACTCGCAAACGCAGCTTTTATGTACGGAGCTGCGTGAATTTTTGCTGAAAAATGTGTCGAAAACGGGCGGGCATCTGGCCTCGAACCTCGGCGCGGTCGAGCTGACGGTGGCCATCCACCGCGTGTTCGACACGTCGCGAGACCGGCTGGTGTTCGACGTGGGGCATCAGTGCTACGCCCATAAAATTTTGACCGGCCGGCGCGAGCAGTTTTCGTCTCTGCGCCAGTACGGCGGCCTCTCGGGCTTTCCCAAGCCGCGTGAGAGCGGGCATGACGCCTTTATCGCGGGACATGCCTCCAACTCCGTCTCCGTCGCGCTCGGCATGGCGCGGGCGCGGACGCTGCAGCATCAGGATTATTCCGTACTGGCGCTGATCGGCGACGGTGCGCTCTCCGGCGGTCTTGCCTACGAGGGACTTAACAACGCGGGCGCGAGCGGCGAGCCACTCATCGTGATTCTGAACGACAACGGCATGTCGATCGACGGCAATGTCGGCGCGGTGAGCGAGCATCTGGGACTTTTGCGCTCGAAGCCTGCGTACTATGAATTCAAAAAAGCCTATCGTGATCTGCTCGACCGCAACGCGGTCGGCCGCGCGGTGTATGATTTTAACCATCATCTGAAAACGAATGTCAAAAAGGCGCTGCTGCCGAATTCGACGATGTTCGAGGACATGGGCTTTACCTACCTCGGCCCCGTGAATGGACACGACGTGGGGCAGCTCACCAACACGCTCAAATGGGCGAAGGACTTGAACTGTCCGGTGCTCGTGCATGTGCACACGAAAAAAGGCAAGGGCTACCCGCCCGCCGAGCGCGAGCCGGAGCGCTATCACGGTGTCGGCAAATTCGACCCGCGGATGGGCGTGCCGCGCGAGCATAAGCGAGATTTTTCCGCGGTGTTCGGCGACGAACTCTGTAAGCTCGCAAAAAATGACGAAACGATCTGCGCTATCACCGCCGCAATGCGCGACGGTACGGGCCTGCACGATTTTTCCGAGCAGTATCCCGTGCGCTTTTTTGACGTCGGCATCGCCGAGGGACATGCCGTGGCGATGGCCGCGGGCATGGCCAAGCAGGGGCTCACGCCGGTCGTGGCGATCTATTCGAGCTTTTTGCAGCGCGCCTACGACCAGCTCATCCACGACACGGCGCTCTCCGACCTGCATGTTGTCTTCGCGGTCGACCGCGCGGGCATGGTCGGCGCGGACGGAGAGACGCATCACGGCATTTTCGATGCGACATTCCTCTCGGAAATTCCGAATATGACGGTGCTGTGTCCGTCGAACTTTGCAGAGCTGCGCACGATGCTTGACCGTGCGGTGAACGAGATCAAAGGCCCCGTCGCCATCCGCTATCCGCGCGGCGGCGAGGGAAATTATAAGGAAGACAGCGGGCGGCAGAACCTTGTCGTGCTGCGCGAGGGGGCGGACATTACCCTCTGCGCCTACGGCACGATGATCAACAATGTGCTCGACGCGGCGGAGATCCTGCACGAGCAGGGCATCGAGGCACGCGTTGTAAAGATCAACGCCATCTCGCCGCTCTATGACCGCGACATGCGCGAGGTCATCGGCAAAACAAAGGCGATGCTGGTCGCCGAGGAGTGCGCGGGCGTCGGCTGCATGGGCCAGCGCATGGCGGCCATTCTGGGCTGGAACAAAATTTCGCCCGAACGGCTGGAGCTGTGCAACCTCGGCAAGGCGTTTCCTGCGCAGGGAACAGTGGAGGAGCTGTACCGCGAGTTCGGGCTGGACGCGGAATCGCTGGCAAAAAAGGCTGCGGAGGTGCTGCAATGAGCAATAAAACAAGACTGGACTTGCTGCTCGTTGAACGCGGGCTGGAACAGACCCGCCAGCGCGCGCAGGCGATGATCATGAGCGGGCTCGTCTTTGTGGACGGGCAGCGCGTGGATAAGGCGGGCACCGCCGTGCCGAACGACGCGCAGATCGAGGTACGCGGCAACACGCTCCGATATGTGAGCCGCGGCGGCCTCAAGCTCGAAAAGGCGATGACGACGTTCGGCCTCAAGCTGGACGGCTGTATCTGTGCCGATATCGGTGCTTCGACCGGCGGCTTTACCGACTGTATGCTGCAAAACGGCGCGACAAAGGTCTACGCCGTCGACGTCGGCTACGGACAGCTCGATTGGAAGCTCCGCTCCGACGAGCGCGTTGTGTGCATGGAACGCACGAACGCGCGCTATCTCGACCGCGACCAGATTCCTGACGAGCTGGATTTTGCCAGCATCGACGTGTCGTTTATTTCGCTGAAATTGATCCTGCCTGCGGTGCACCGCGTCTTAAAAGAGGGCGGACATGTCGCCTGCCTCATCAAGCCCCAGTTTGAGGCGGGACGCGAAAAGGTGGGGAAAAAGGGCGTCGTCCGCGACCCGGACGTACACCTTGAGGTGCTGGAAAACTTCCTGACACATGCAAAGGATTCTGGCTTTACAGTGCTTGATATCACATTCTCTCCTATTCGTGGACCCGAGGGAAACATCGAATACCTCGGGTATCTCGAAAGCGGCGATTGGGTGGAGAAGACGTTTGACCTCCAGGGTCTTGTGGAGCAGTCACACGCGGCGCTCGACCACGGGAAGGAGGGCGCGGGATGCTGAGAAAAGTCATCTTATGCCCGAATCCCTACCGCGACGCGCAGCTTCGCGTCGCGAAGGAGGCCAAGCGCGTGCTCGACGAGGTTGGCTGCCCGAATGTCGTGTGCCTGCCGTTTCGCAATCAGGAGCCGCCGGAGGGCTACGGGCTCAACATTGAGCCGCTTCAGCAGGAGATCCGCGGTGCGGACATGATCATCGCGTTTGGCGGCGACGGTACGATCCTGCACCTTTCCAAAACCGCCGCGCACCGCGACATTCCGGTGCTGGGCGTCAACCTCGGCAGCCTCGGCTTCATGGCCGAGCTTGAGAGCAAAGACCTTTTGCGCTTGCGCGACCTGTGTGACGGAAAGTATGAGATCGAGAGCCACATGATGCTCGACGTGAGCGTCCAGCGCGACGGGCGGGTCATCTACTCGAACCTTGCGCTCAACGAAGCGCTCATCGCGCGCGGCAACATCTCGCGCGTGATCCGGCTGCAAATCTTCACCGAGCAGGGGAAGCTCGTGGACGTGGCGGGCGACGGCGTGATCGTCGCGAGCCCGACGGGCTCGACGGCCTACTCGCTCTCGGCGGGCGGCCCTGTGGTCGAGCCGACGGCGCGGAACTTCATTGTTTCGCCCATCTGCGCGCATAGCGTGCATGCCAATGCCTACGTGCTCTCGCCCGAGCGGGTCATCACTGTGCAGACGGAAAAAAACAGCTACAAGCCCGTCCTTTTGAGCGTGGACGGCGGGCGCGCATTCTCACTGCGCAGCGGTGACAGTATTGAAGTGCGCCGCTCGAAATTCGACACCAAGCTCGTTCGACTGAGCAAACGCAGTTTCTGCGAGATCTTACAAAAGAAAATGTTGATGGGAGGAACCAGCAATGAAGAATGAAAGACAGGAAAAGATCCTTGCGATCATCGCCGCTTCGGCGATCGAGACGCAGGAGCAGTTGATCGACAGCCTGCGCAAGGAGGGAATCTCCTGCACGCAGGCGACCATCTCCCGCGATATCAAGCAGCTCCACTTAATTAAGGAGCCGACCGGCAACGGCACCTACCGCTACGCCGTTTCGACGCAGAAGATGCGCCTGAATCTGGCTGACCGCCTGCAGACCATCCTGCGCGAGAGCATCGTTTCGGTCGACTGCGCGCAGAATCTGGTGCTCATCAAGACGATGGCGGGCCTCGGCCCCGCGGCCGGCGCGGCGTTTGACGGGATGGATATCTCCGCCAAGGTCGGCACCGTCGCGGGTGACGACACGGTGCTGATCGTGATGCGCGAAAACGAGTCCGCCGCCGAGCTCTGCTCGGAGATCGAGGACATGCAGAGACAGCGCCAGACCAAGTAAGAACAAAATTTTGCAGGAGAATGAGCGATGCTTGAGCTTTTGCACATTGAAAATATCGCCATCATTGAGCGGGCGGACATTCTGTTCGGCCGCGGGTTCAACGCGCTCACCGGCGAGACCGGTGCGGGCAAATCCATCGTGATCGACGCGCTTGGCGCGGTGCTCGGCCAGCGCACGTCGCGCGAGCTCATCCGCACGGGCGCGGAGAAGGCGTTTGTCAGCGCGACGTTCAGCGCGGTCCCGGCAGATTTGCCGGGGCTCGCCGAAAACGGCTTTACGCCGGAGGAGGACGGAACGCTTTTATTGCAGCGCGAGCTGTACGGTGACGGCAAAAACGTCTGCCGCGTGGGCGGACGGCCAGTGACGGTCGCGCAGCTCAAGCGTATCGGCGCGAGCTTGCTCAATATCCACGGCCAGCACGACGGACAGCAGTTACTCGACGAAGAGCAGCACCTTGTCTACCTCGACCGCTTTGGCCGCGCGGAAAATGAGCTGGCAGCGTATCGCGCGCGCTATGACGCGATGAAAGAGACGCGCCGCGCGATCGACGCGCTCAAGATGGACAAGGCCGAAAAAGCGCGCCGTGTCGACATGCTGCACCATCAGATCGGCGAGCTCGAGCGCGCGGACTTGCAGGAGGGGGAGGAGGAGACGCTCCTTGCCCGCCGCAATATTCTGCGCAACGGCGAAAAGTTCATTTCCGCCATCTCCGAGGCGGACGCCTGCCTGAACGGTGGGGACGAGGGCCTTGGCGCGGTGTCCGCTATCAAGGAGGCGGAGGATGCGCTGCGTTCGCTCCGCAGCCTCGGCGATGAATTCATCACGCTCTCGGAGCGCTTGGAAGCGCTGCGCTGTGAAGCGTATGACCTTGCCGAAACGATCCGCGATAAGAAGGATGAATACGACTTTTCTCCGCAGGAGCTCGACGCCGTGGAGTCGCGCTGCGACCAGCTTTACCGGCTGAAAAAGAAGTACGGCTCAAGCGTCGAGGAGATGCTTGCATATCTTGAAAAATCGCGTGAGGAATTGGACCGCATCGAGTATGCAGACGACCGTGCGCAGCAGCTCGAGCAGACGCTCAAAAAGCAGGAAAAGGCTGCGCGCGAAGCGGCGCAGGCCCTCTCCGACCGCCGTCACGCGGCGGCAAAGGAGCTTGAGGAGCGTATTTCCCGGGAACTGCGCGAGCTCGATATGCCGAAGCTCCGCTTTGCCATCGACTTTCAGGAAAAGGACATGGGCGAGGACGGTGTGGACGCCGTGGCGTTTTTGATGTCCGCCAATGTGGGCGAGGCGCTGCGCCCCATCCAGAAGATCGCGTCCGGCGGCGAGCTGTCGCGCATCATGCTGGCACTCAAAAACGTGCTGGCCGAGCAGGACAGCGTGATGACGATGGTGTTCGACGAGGTCGACACCGGCGTTTCGGGCAGGGCTGCCCAGCGCGTGGCGGAAAAGCTCGCCAAGCTCTCGCGCACACGGCAAGTGCTGTGCGTGACGCATCTGCCGCAGCTCGCGGCGATGGCCGACACGCACTTCGGCGTGGAAAAGGGCGAGGAAAACGGCCGCACGCTCACAAAGGTCGTCGCGCTCGACCGCGCGGCGCGCCGCGGCGAGATCGCCCGCCTAAGCGGGGGAGACCACCCGAGCGAGACGATGCTCTTAGGAGCAGAGGAACTGCTCTGCGCGGCGGAGAACTTTAAAGATCAACTACTGTAAAGCAAAATCACATGTCAGAGAAAAGCGCCGCGATGCGGCGCTTTTTCGAAGAAAGGAACATTAGATGAACGAATTTGCTGAGCGCATCGAGCGGGATTTTCCGGTGCGGCGCAAGGAGAAAGAAAAAGTAGACTTCCGCACCTGGCTTGTCTACACACTCAAGGAGCTCGGCTATTCGCCGAAGCTCGAGAGCGGGACGTCGGCGCTCTCGGCGGGCGGCAATGTGACGAATGTGGTCGTCGGCGACATCGAGAAGGCAAAGATCGTTCTCGCGGCGCACTACGACACCGGCGTGCGCGAGGTCCTGCCGCCGCTCATTTGCCCGACGCGACCGGCGACGTACATGCTCTACGAGGCGCTGATGCCGCTGCTGGCGCTGGCGGTGAGCTTCCTTATTTCGTTCGGCGTGACGTTCGCGCTCAACATGCCGAATATGACGCTGCCTCTCTTTTTGCTGCTGCTGGTTGTTGGGCTCTTTTATCCCAAGTATGGCAAGAGCGAAATGAACAACAAAAATGCCAACACCTCCGGCGTCATCGCACTGCTCGAGGTCGCAAAGGCGCTGACGCCGCGCTACCGCGGCGAGGTGTGCTTCCTGTTCCTTGACGGTGGCACGCAGGGGAGCAAAGGCGCCAAGCGCCTGATCCACGCGCACCCCGAGCTCAAAAAGAAGAGCGTCGTCGTGCTCGACTGCGTGGGTGAGGGCGATGAGTTGCTGATTTTGCCGGGCAAGGCGAGCCGCTGGAACGACAAGCTGCTCGACACGATCCTTGAGCAGTTCAGCAACAGCGAGAGGAAGACCTGCTTTTTGAAGACCGACGGACTTGTTCACTATCCCTCGGACAACCGCGCGTTCACGGGCGGCACGGTCATCTGCGCGTGCAAAAAGGTCAAGGGCTTTGGCCGCTGTATCCTGCCGCGGAAAGCGACGGGGATCGACGAGGAGAACCTGTCGCTCCTGTGCGACGGGCTGTGCAAGCTCGTGATGTATTACAATCCGCAGAATACTTGATACTTGACAAGAACGATTCTTTACGTTACAATATCTGCGTTTACGGTGATGAAGCGGAGAAGTAAGCAGCGATTTCCTGCGCAGAGAGCCTTCGGCCGGTGCAAGAAGGAGAGGAAACGTGCCGAAATACACCGCGGAGCCGGCGCCCGAACGAAAGTTTTCCAGTAGGCGCGCCCCGGGAGCGCCCGTTATCGCGCGGGAGTGTGTCGGCACTCCGTGAGGCCGTTTTTGCGAGAAAACGGCGAACCAGAGGTGGTACCGCGAATTTGTTCGCCCTCTGTCCAAACGGACAGAGGGCGTTTTTTTGCTATCCGAAAGCGTCTCAAAATGTCCGAAATGAAGTAAAATAGAAATACAGGAGGAATCAACAAATGGGAATTTATGAAGAGCTCAAAGCGCGCGGCCTGATCGCGCAGGTGACGGACGAGGAGCAGATCCGCGACCTCGTCAACAACGGCAAGGCGACGTTCTACATCGGCTTCGACTGCACGGCGGATAGCCTGCACGTCGGCCACTTCATGGCACTGTGCCTGATGAAAAGACTCCAGATGGCGGGCAACAAGCCCATTGCGCTCATCGGCGGCGGCACGACCATGATCGGAGACCCCTCGGGCCGCAACGATATGCGCAAGATGCTCACCAAGGCCGACATCGACCACAATGCCGAATGTTTCAAGCGCCAGATGGAGCGCTTTATCGACTTCGGCGAGGGCAAGGCCATGATGCTCAACAACGCCGACTGGCTGATGAAGCTCAACTACATCGAGCTGCTGCGCGAGGTGGGCGCGTGCTTCTCTGTGAACAACATGCTGCGCGCCAAGTGCTATGAGCAGCGCATGGAAAAGGGCCTTTCGTTCCTGGAATTCAACTACATGATCATGCAGTCCTACGACTTCTACCACATGTTCCAGGAGTACGGCTGCAACATGCAGTTCGGCGGCGACGACCAGTGGTCCAACATGCTCGGCGGCACGGAGCTCATTCGCCGCAAGCTCGGCAAGGACGCGCAGGCGATGACGATCACGCTGCTTCTTAATTCCGAGGGCAAGAAGATGGGCAAGACCGCGAGCGGCGCGGTGTGGCTCGACCCGAACAAGACCACGCCCTACGACTTCTACCAGTACTGGCGCAACGTGGGCGATCAGGATGTTTTGAAGTGCATCCGTATGCTCACATTCCTGCCGCTCGAGCAGATCGACGAGATGGATAAGTGGGAGGGCAGCCAGCTCAACCGCGCGAAGGAGATCCTCGCCTACGAGCTCACCGCACTCGTCCACGGGGAAGAGGAGGCCAAGAAGGCGGAGGAGTCTGCCAAGGCGCTCTTCGGCGCGGGCGGCAATAACGCCAACATGCCGACGAGCACGCTGACGGATGCCGACTTTGAAAACGGCAACATCAATGTCCTTTCGATGTTGGTCGCGACCGGCCTGTGCCCGTCCCGCGGTGAGGCGCGCCGTTTGGTCCAGCAGGGCGGTGTGACGATCGATGATGTGAAGGTCGCCTCCATCGACGAGAGCCTTGCGCGCGAGCGATTCGAGGGCGAGGGCGTCATCGTCCGCAAGGGTAAGAAGGTCTTCCACCGCGTGAAGGTGTAAGCAAGGCTGATTACAAAACGTAAACGAAAAAGTGAAACAGGGCTCTGCGCGTTTTCAGCGCAGAGTCCTGCTTTTTTGACTGAATACACAAGGTGGAAAACGGTGAAATGAATATGGCGAATATTCGCTGAATATCACGATGAATATTATGCAGATGCAAAGTGAATACGCGATGAATGCTGCACAAACGAGAGATAAGATCAGCTTATACTGCGGGACGGAACGGTTCCAGTGCATGCGAGAGCTGTTCCAAATGACGCTCGGAAATGCGGCACAGCGGCAGCCGCAATTCGCCGCTGCACAGGCCCAAGAGCTCCATGGCGGCCTTGACGGGGATGGGGTTGACCTCGCAGAAGAGCGCGCGAATGAGCTCATGCAGCTTGAGCTGAAGCGTGCCTGCCTCCAAGAAGCGATTTTTAAGGCAGAGCTGTGTCAGTTCGTGCATTTCGCGTGGGACGACATTTGCGGCGACGGAGATGACGCCCTTGCCGCCAAGAGCCATGATGGCGGCGGTGGAGCCGTCGTTGCCGCTCCAGACGGTGAAGCCCGGCGGGCAGAGGTTGAGGGTGTCCTGAATGAGGTCGAAGTCGTCGCTCGCCTCCTTGACACCGGCAATGTTCGGATGCTTGGCAAGCGCTTGATAGGTCTGCGCCGTGCAGCCGACGCCTGTGCGGGAGGGAACGTTGTAGAGGATGACCGGAATGTCGACCGCGTCTGCAATGGCGGAGAAATGCTGCACAAGACCGCTCTGCGAGGCCTTGTTGTAGTACGGCGTGACGGTGAGCAGCGCGTCGACGCCCGCGCTTTGCGCGGCTTTGGAGAGCGCGATGGAGGACGCGGTGCTGTTCGTGCCGCTGCCCGCGATGACAGGCGCGCGGCGGTCGACGGTGCGCACGCAGCGCTCAATGAGCGCCATGCGCTCATTGTAGCTCAGCGTCGCGGCCTCGCCGGTTGTGCCGCAGACGACGATGGCGTCGGTGCCGCCTTGAATCTGGCGCTCGATGAGACGGTCGAAGGCTTCGAGATCGACACCGTCGCCGCAAAACGGTGTGACGATAGCGACGGCGCTGCCGGTAAAGACGCAGGGTTTCATAAAGGACTCCTTTCCATGACGCTTGACCGCCAAAACGGTAGGGGGGAGCGGCGGCCAAAAAGAGATACAGTTTTGCTTGAAAGCAGAGGGAAACTGTCGTATAATGTAAAATACGATTCATATGGATATGTTCAGCCGGGCGCAGAGCGATCGCTTCTGCAAAACTGGCTGTGGAGGATACTATGAAAAAATGGTGCAGAACGTTCCTGCTTTCCTGTCTGCTGTGCCTTTCACTGTGCACGCTCGCGCAGGCAACGGACGGTGAGACGCTTCGCGTGGGGCTCAAGTACGGCTCGGACGCGATGAGCGCGGCGAACCTTCAGAATTATTCGGCCTTCGGCGGCTACGCGCTGGGGTATTTTGACGCGGACGGCAGCTTTGAAGAGCTGGGCGCACTGCCGCAGTTGTATGAAAAGATCACGGTGACGACGGATACGACCTATCATGTGCAGCTTTCCGGCACGTTTTACGATTACGACGACGCGTCGCGCACAGCGGCGCAGTACAGCGGCGGCTTCGCTGCCTACGAGGATGGCGCGTTCTATGCGCGCGCTGGCAGCTACACGAGCCTGAGTGCGGCGCGGTCCGCAGCAGCCCAATACGGCGGCACTGCCGTCGGCGGCAGCAGCACGGGCGTGACGGTCATCGTGACGGGAACGGATACGATCCTCTTTGAATTCGACTGCGGCGGGAGCGAGGACCTCGGCATTCTGCCGATCGAGACGCGTGAAAAGACGGTCACGTGGTTCCGCGGCTACCGCTACTACGGCGGCTTTGAATACCAGCGCGTGAGCGGCGGGAACATCAATGTCATCAACGTGGTGGATCTCGAGGACTATGTCAAATGCGTCATTCCCTGGGAAATGAGCAAGGACTGGCCGGTCGAGGCGCTCAAGGCGCAGTCGGTCTGTGCGCGCACCTACGCGGTCTGTCAGACGAAGCATCGCGCGCAGGGCTTTGACATCTGCGCGACGACGCACTGTCAGGTCTATCAGGGCACGGCGGCGAGCGGTGCGAATTCCGATGCTGCGGTCGACCAGACGGCGGGGGAGTTCCTCTACTACAGCGGAAGACTCGTGCAGGAGGCTGTGTATTATTCAAGCAACGGCGGCGCGAGCGAGGACAGCCTGAACGTCTGGGGCAATGACGTCGGCTATCTCAAAGGCAAGATCGACCCCTATGAGGGCAAGATCGCCTCGATCATCCCACGGTACAACTGGTCGACGACGTTTACCGCGTCGGAACTCACAACGCTTCTCAACAACCGCGGCTATGGCATCGGCACGGTGAAAAACGCCTATGTCTCGGCCTATACCGACACAGGTAACGTCTATTCCGTCACCTTTACCGGTACGAGCGGCAGCAAGACCGTTTCGCGCGAGGCATGCCGGACGCTGCTGAATCTGCGCAGCCAGCGCTTTACGATCGGCGGCGGTACGGGCGAAAATATTTACAGTGTGAATGACACGGGCGAAAGCGTCGCGCTCGGCTCTATGAGCGCGATCGACAGCAGCGGGAAGAACTCGGCGCTGTCCGGCAACGTGTACGTCATCACGTCGAGCGGCACATCGCAGCTTGTGCAGCGGACGACGACATCGTCCGGCAGCGGCAGCTTTGTGATCTCCGGCAGCGGTTACGGGCATAATGTCGGCATGAGCCAGTGGGGGGCGTACTCGATGGCAAACCTCGGCTATTCCTACCGCGATATTTTGCAGTTTTACTACACGGATGTCAGCATCCGATGAGGGAAGAGAAACAACATGAAGACAAAAGATTTTGATTATTACCTGCCCGAGGAGCTGATCGCGCAGACGCCGCTCGAAAAGCGCGACGAATCGCGCCTGATGTGCCTTGACAAGGAGACGGGTGAGCTCTCACACCACCATTTTTATGAGCTGCCGGACTTTTTGAACCCCGGCGACTGCCTGATCTTGAACAATTCCCGCGTGCTGCCGGCGCGCCTTTTGGGCCAGCGCCTACCGGGCGGCGGCGCGTGCGAGGTGCTTCTGCTCATCGACCGCGGCGACAAAACATGGGAGTGCATCGTGCGGCCGGGCAAGCACCTGCGCAAGGGCACAAAGATGCAGTTCGGCAACGGCGAGCTCAAAGCGGAGGTCGTGGACGTGTTACCTGACGGCAACCGCATGGTGAAATTCGACTTTGAGGGTATTTTCCTCGAGGTGCTCGAACACCTTGGCAAGATGCCGCTGCCGCCTTACATCAAGGAGGAATTGCAGGATCAGGAGCGCTACCAGACCGTCTATTCCAAGGTCAACGGCAGCGCCGCCGCACCGACGGCGGGCCTGCACTTCACGCCGGAGCTGCTGGAAAAAATTCAGGCAAAGGGCGTGAACATCGGCTATGTGACGCTGCATGTCGGCCTCGGTACGTTCCGTCCTGTCAAGGAGGACGACATCGAGCAGCACGATATGCACAGCGAATACTGCGTTATCCCGCCTGAGACGGCGACGCTTATCAACGAGACGAAGGCGCGCGGCGGACGCGTGATCTGCGTCGGTACAACGTCGTGCCGCACGCTCGAGAGCTGGGCACAGGAGGACGGACACATGGAGCCGTCCGCAGGCTGGACGAGCATCTACATCTACCCGGGCTACCGCTTCAAGGTGATGGATGCACTCGTGACGAATTTCCACCTGCCGCAGTCCACGCTCATCATGCTGGTCTCGGCGCTCGCGGGCCGCGAGCACGTACTGCATGCCTACGAAGAGGCGGTAAAAGAACGTTATAGATTTTTTAGTTTTGGCGACGCGATGTTCGTTTCCTGAAACGGGGGAAGACTATGTTCAAAGTGATTAAATACGAGGGCAAGGCTCGGCGCGGTAAGTTCAAATGCGCGCACGGCGGGGAAGTGCAGACGCCGGTTTTTATGAACGTCGGCACGCAGGCGGCCATTAAGGGCGGCGTGAGCGCGCTGGACTTAAAAGACCTCGGCTGTCAGATCGAGCTTTCCAACACGTACCACCTGCATCTGCGCCCCGGCGATGATGTGGTGCGCCAAATGGGCGGCCTCCACAAGTTTATGCACTGGGACGGCCCTATCCTGACCGACAGCGGCGGGTTTCAAGTATTTTCCCTTGCGGGCCTGCGCAAAATCAAAGAAGAGGGCGTGACATTCGCCTCGCACCTCGACGGCCGGCGCATCTTCATGGGGCCGGAGGAGAGCATGCGCATTCAGTCGAATCTCGGCAGCGACATTGCGATGGCCTTCGACGAGTGCGTGGAAAACCCGGCACGCTACGAGTACGCGAAGGCATCCTGTGAGCGCACGCTGCGCTGGCTGGAGCGCTGCAAGATCGAGCATGACAAGCTGAACACCTTGTCAGATACGGTCAACCCGCAGCAGATGTTATTTGGCATCAATCAGGGTGCGACGTTCGAAGATCTTCGCATCTGGCACATGAAAGAGATCGCAAAGCTCGACTGTGACGGCTACGCCATCGGCGGCCTCGCGGTCGGCGAGCCGACGCAGACAATGTACGACATCATCGACGCGGTCGAGCCCTATATGCCGCAGGATAAGCCGCGCTATCTCATGGGCGTCGGTACGCCGTCGAACATCATCGAGGGCGTGGCGCGCGGCGTGGACTTTTTTGACTGTGTGATGCCGGCGCGCAACGCACGCCACGGCAAGCTCTTCACGTGGAGCGGCTCGATCAACCTCAAAAACGAGAAGTACAAGCTCGACGAGCAGCCGATCGACGAGCAGTGCGACTGCCCGACGTGCCGGAATTTCTCGCGTGCGTACCTGCGCCACCTCTTCAAGGCGGAGGAGATCCTGGCCCTGCGTCTTGCGGTGATGCACAACCTCTATTTCTACAATAAGCTGACGCAGCGCATCCGCGACGCGCTCGACGCGGGCGAATTTGAGGCCTTCCGCGAGGCGTACAGCGGAAAGCTTTCGGAAAGAGCCTGATCTCGCGAAGAAACCCCTTGCACAATGGGGGAATATCCGCTATAATAATAATATCTTTGTGTTGAAAGGAACAACTGTACTATGGATAGCATGATTTTACTGGTCGCAATGATCGCGGTGTTTTACTTCCTCATCATTCGTCCGGAAAACAAGCGCAAGAAGCAGGCGGAAACGATGCGCAACAGCCTCAAGAAGGGCGAACGCATCACCACCATCGGCGGTATGGTCGGCCGCATCGTTCAGGTGAACGACACGACGGTCGTCTTCGAGACCTCCGAGGACCGCGTTCGCATCGAGGTCGCAAAGTGGGGTATCCAGTCCACCGAGTCGATGGAAGCCGCTGCTGCGCAGAAGGGCAAGAAGTCTGTTCCTGCCAAGAAGGACGAGAAGAAGGAAGAAGAGCCTGCTGCCAAGGCTGAAGAACCGAAGACGGTCGAGGCGGCTGAGGTGCCTGCTGCAAAGGAAGAACAGAAGGAAGAAAAGCCCGGCTACGATCCTGAGATCAAGTAAGGCGAAAAAGAAAACGGCATAAGAAAACCTCCCCTGACATACGCTCATGTAGGCGAATGCAGGGGAGGTTTTTGCGTGGAAAAGACGGTGAACACCGCGTGGTACGCGAAAAAATGCGCGCTGGGTACGCTTGTGTGCTGCGGCACGGAGCTGGTGCTTTTGATGCTGGCATCGGCGCTGATACTGCGCGGTGCGATCAGCGAGGAGATGGCGAACGGCGCGGTGCTGGTCTGCGCGGCGGTCGCGGCGTTTTTGGGCTGCATGATCGGAGCGAGGAAGACAAGCAAGCGTGCGATGATGACGGCGGGCTGCGCGGCGAGCGCGTGGGTCACGATGCAGGTGATCGGCTTTTTTGTTTATGATGGGTTGACGCCGGAGCGGTCGCTCGAGCTGGCGGCGGCGATGGCGGTCGGCGCGGTGGCGCCGCTCCTACTACAAAGAAATGGGAAAAAGGGGAGAGGAGCCAAGGCGCGCGCTCGCCGCAAGCGCAGGTGAACATAAAGCAATAGGCGTATTCACACGTTTTTGATTGGCGGTGGAGGAAATGCGGCGCGAAAAGCTGTAACAACTTGCACAAATGGAGCAAGAGCGACGGGAAAATATGACTTTTTCTGACTTGGGTGGTGAAGCGGAGAACTGCTTCCAGATATGGGGAACGGGTACGAAAACCACCCCATATCTTGGTAAAATGCCACCGCTTTTTCAATTTGTTTCAACAGTCTACATAATACACTTTACATAATATTTTGACATAATTAACAAAAATGGGAAAAGTTGGCAATTCCGCTTGCGAAAAGAGTGCAAACGGCCTATATTTATAGGTACGTTCTATCGTTTTGCTCCGTGGGCAGAATGCCGCTTCCCTTCGCGAGGGGTGACATACTTGCTGAGTCGAACGAACAGAAGAGACCGCCGCGGCGCGCTGCCGCAGCGCGTGCCTGTGCCGATGCTGGTGTTATCGGCGTTTACTGTGTTGGGTGTGATCCTTGGGTACGTGTTTGCGCTCCGGTCGGTGCAGAGCGCGGGCGGCGAGCTGAAACAGTATTTCGACGCGTTTTTATCGGGCGGCGTGAACAGGCCGTTTTCGGTAAGGGCGCTGGGCGAAACGCTGTTGTGCTATTTCCGCGCGCCGGGTATCGTGTTTTTGCTGGGCTTTGCGTCCATCGGCATTGTGGCGGTACCGCTCGTGTGTGCGTGCCAGGGGTTTCTTCTATCGTACTCGCTGTTCTGCTTTGCGCTCTCGCTCGGGCGGGGGAGCTTTCCGTTGCTGCTGGCGCTGTTCGGCATCCGGCTTCTGGCGGTGCTGCCGTGCACGCTGCTGCTCGGGAACGCGTCGCTTGACAAGTCCCGCGTGTTGCTGTCGCTTTCGCTTGGCGGCGGGGGACGGGGACGCGCAGTCAGCTACGGGAGCGCGTACTGGTACCGCTTTGGCATTTGTTGTGTGTGTTTGTTGTTTGCCGCTCTGCTGGAGCTGTGGCTCGTGCCGCAGTTTTTGCTGCTGGCGGCATCTTGAGCTGTTTTTTAGGAAGGAGGGGTGCGATCATGGCCGACCTTTTGGCGCAATACGAAGAATATCTGGCCACGGAAAAGCACGCCTCCCAGAATACGCTCAGCTCCTATATGCGCGATCTGCACCAGTTTGCCGTGTATTTGGACGAGTTCCACCCCATGCCGCTGCCGCAGGTGACGCAGGAGGTCATCAGCGGCTATGTCGCCTGGATGGGCGGCAAGGGCAAGTCCGCCGCGACGATCACGCGCTCCATCGCGTCGATCAAGTCGCTCTACACCTACCTCCAGATGACCGGAGAGGTCAGCGCGAACCCGGCCAAGGGCGTTGCCGCGGTGAAGGTGGAGCACAAGTTCCCCGAGATCCTCACGGGCAAAGAGGTCGAGCTCTTCCTTGACCAGCCCCAGTGCGTGGACGCTAAGGGATACCGCGACCACGCGATGCTCGAACTGCTGTACGCCACGGGCATCCGCGTCTCCGAGCTCATTTCGCTCAATGAAGAGGACGTGAGCCTGAGCGCGAGCTTCATCCGCGCGCAGAGCAAGGGCAAAGAGCGTATCATCCCGCTCTATCCCGCTGCCGTCAAGGCACTTTCGCACTACATGAAGGAGGTGCGTCCGCAGCTTTTGGCTGATCCGGAGGAAACGGCGCTGTTCGTCAACATGAACGGCGAGCGCATGAGCCGCCAGGGATTCTGGAAGATCGTCAAGCACTATCAGGAGACCGCCGGCATCTCAAAGGACATCACGCCGCATACGCTGCGCCACTCGTTTGCCGTGCACCTGCTCGAAAACGGTGCGGACCTGCGCTCCATTCAGGAAATGCTGGGCCACGCGGACATTTCCTCGACGCAGATCTACACGCATGTCGTCAAAAAGCACCTCAAGGACGTCTATCAGAAGGCGCATCCGCGGGCATGAAAAAGGCCGCTCTTTGAGCGGCCTTTTTCATGCTGTGATTTCTCGTTGCATTTCGGACAGATGTTTGATATAATTTCTAAATAAGTATCGTGGGAGGTGATGCGCATGCGGATACTCGGCATCGACCCGGGCATCGCCATCGTAGGCTTCGGTCTGATCGAAGCCGAGCGCGGGCAGACGAGACTCCTCAATTACGGCGCGATCACCACGCCCGCGGGACTGCCGCTGGCGCGCCGCCTTGTGCAGATCGAGCAGGACATGGAAGCGCTCATCGCGCAGTTAAAGCCCGATGCCATCGCGGTCGAAGAACTGTTCTTTTCGAACAACATCACGACCGGCATCGCCGTGGCGCACGGACGCGGCATCATTCTGTGTACCGCGGAAAAGAGCGGCGTGCCGCTCTACGAATACACACCCATGCAGGTCAAGCAGGCCGTCGTCGGCTATGGCCTTGCTGAAAAGAAACAGGTCATGGACATGGTCAAGCGGCTCTTAAAGCTCAAGGCCGTGCCGCGGCCCGACGATGCTGCCGACGCGCTGGCCATTGCCATCTGCCACGCGCGCAGCGCCACGTCGCTCCTGAGCCGCGTGGGCGGGAACGACGTCAAGCAGACCATTTAAGCAGGAGAGAGGCAGTTTATGTTCTATTATGTCAGCGGAACGGTCGCGCATGTGGAGCCGTACCTCGCCGTGATCGACTGCGGCGGCGTGGGCTATGCCTGCAAGACCACCAGCACGACGATCTCACAGCTGCAAGTGGGTAAAGCAAGCAAGCTTTACACCTATTTGCACGTGGGTGAGGGGATCTTTGACCTCTACGGCTTTGCAACGCAGGGGGAGCTCGGGAGCTTCAAGCAGCTCATCGGCGTCTCGGGCGTGGGGCCAAAGGCGGCGCTCGCGATACTTTCGGTCTGCACGCCGCAGGGGCTTGCGATGGCCGTCATCACGGGCGATGAAAAGGCGCTCATCGCCGCGCCGGGCATCGGCAAGAAGATCGCCCAGCGCATCATCTTAGAGCTCAAGGACAAGCTCACCAAGGAGCAGCAGGAGATCGGTATGCCGACCGCCCCCGGCATCGCTGCGGGTGAGAAGAGCAAGGCCGTCGAGGCCGCCGCCGCGCTCGCGGTGCTCGGCTACACGCAGCAGGACATCGCGGTCGCGATGAAGGGCGTGGACGTGGAAAACTTACCGCTTGAAGAGATCGTGCGCCAGAGCCTTAAAAAAATGGTAAAATAGGAGAAACGATAAATGAACGAGAATACAAAAGAGGCTGCTAAAAAGGGGATTACCTTTGGAACCTGCCTTGCAATGGTTATCTCTTATGCGAACTGGCATAGCGTGGGTTGGGCGATTGTACACGGCCTTTTGAGCTGGCTGTATGTGATTTATTTTGTGATCAGGTACTGATTATTCCTTCGCAAAGCACAAAAAGGAGCGTGAGCGCTTGAGCATTGATTTTGGAACCGACATTTATGAAGAGCCGATCGTGGCCAAGACTTTCCTGAGCGAGGACGCGCAGGAGGGCTCGCTGCGCCCGAAGACGCTCTCGGAATACATCGGGCAGGAGAAGGCGAAGGGCAACCTTGCCGTCTTCATCGCGGCGGCGAAAAAGCGCGGCGAATCGCTCGACCACGTGCTGCTGCACGGCCCTCCGGGCCTCGGCAAGACGACGCTCGCGGGCATTATTGCCCAGGAAATGGGCGTGAACATCCGCATCACGTCCGGCCCCGCCATTGAAAAGGCGGGCGACCTTGCGGCGCTTTTGACGAATCTGAGCGAGGGGGACATCCTGTTCGTCGACGAGATCCACCGCCTGAACCGCAGCGTGGAGGAGATCCTGTACCCCGCGATGGAGGACTACGCCATCGACATCATCGTCGGCAAGGGCCCGAGCGCGAACTCCATCCGCCTCGATCTGCCGCACTTCACGCTCATCGGCGCGACGACGCGCGCGGGCCAGCTGTCCGCGCCGCTGCGCGACCGCTTCGGCGTCACGCTGCGCCTGGAGCTTTACACGCCGCAGGAGCTTTCGAAAATCGTCACGCGCTCGGCGAGCATTCTGAATGTTTCCATCGACCCGAGCGGCTCGTACGAGATCGCGCGCCGCTCGCGCGGCACGCCGCGTATCGCGAACCGCATGCTGCGCCGCGTGCGCGACTTTGCGGATGTGCGGGCCGACGGCGTCATCACGAAGAAGGTCGCGGACGAAGCGCTCCGCGCGCTCGAGATCGACGACCTCGGATTAGACCCCATTGACCACCGGATGATGCACGCCATCATCGAAAACTACGGCGGCGGCCCTGTTGGCATCGAGACGCTGGCGGCGACCATCGGCGAGGAAGCCGTCACGCTGCTGGATGTTTACGAGCCGTATCTCATGCAGCTCGGCTTTTTGCAGCGCACGCCGCGCGGGCGCTGCGTCACGCGCAAGGCATATGAGCACTTAGGCCTCTCCGTGCCGAAGAGCATGGACGAAGTGCCGGAACAGCTTAGTCTATAAATGCAAATTACTTTACGGCAAAACTTCAAATCTTTTTGAGAAGAGGAATCAAAATCATGGGAAAACTGTTTGGCACCGACGGCATTCGCGGCGTTGTGGGAGAAAATCTCACGGCTGATCTTGCGTTCCGTACGGGCAAGGCCATCGCGGCCGTTTTGAAGGAAGAAAAGGGCAGAAAGCCGGCCATCACCATCGGCAAGGATACGCGCATTTCGTCCGATATGCTCGAAAGTGCGCTGATTGCGGGTATCTGCTCCGTCGGCGGCGACGTGATGCCGTTCGGTGTGCTGCCGACTCCAGCGGTCGCGTACCTGACCGTGCTCAAAGGCGCGGATGCGGGCATCGTGATTTCCGCCTCGCACAACCCCTACGAGCACAACGGCATTAAGGTCTTCAACGAAAAGGGCTACAAGCTGCCCGACGCGATCGAAGAGCAGGTCGAAGAAAAAATTCTCACCGACATCTATCCCGCCGCGACGCACGGCGAGATCGGTGTCCTGCGCCACGGTCTGCGGCAGTCGCGCGAGGCGTATATCGACCATTTAGCTGGCACGATCGAAGGAGACCTGTCCGGCCTGCGCGTGCTGGTCGATTGCTCGAACGGCGCGTCGTCCGCGACGGCACCGGAGCTCTTTGGCCGCTTCCGCTGCTTCTGTGACTTCATCCACCGCGAGCCGGACGGCGTGAACATCAACGACCACTGCGGTTCGACGCATCTCGACGACCTTGCACAAAAGGTCGTCGCGGGCGGCTATGACATCGGCGTCGCGTTCGATGGCGACGCGGACCGCTGCCTGCTCGTCGACGAGCAGGGCGGCGTTATCGACGGCGACAAGGTGCTTGCCGTCTGCGGCTCGGACATGAAGCGCCGCGGGAAGCTCTCGGGCGGCACGATCGTTGCGACGGTGATGTCGAACCTCGGCCTTCACGAGTTCTGCCGCGAAAACGGCGTCGGCCTCGTCTGCACGAGCGTGGGCGACCGCAACGTGCTCGAAAAGATGAATGAGTGCGGCTACAAGATTGGCGGCGAGCAGTCGGGCCACACGATCTTCACCGACTACGCCACGACCGGCGACGGTCAGCTGACGGCGCTTCAGTTCCTCGACGTGCTCGCGCGCAGCGGGAAGAAGGCCTCTGAGCTTGCGTCCGTCTGCCCGCAGTATCCGCAGGTGTTGCTCAACGTCGCCGTTTCGCATGAACGCGGCATCAAGGATGCCATCATGGCGTCCGATGCACTCTCCGCGGCCATCGCGGAGGAGGAGGGGAAGCTCTCCGGCGAGGGACGCGTGCTCGTCCGCCCGAGCGGCACGGAAGCGCTCATCCGCGTCATGGTTGAGGCAAAAACAGAACAAATCGCCCTTCTTGCGGCCGAGAATTTGGTCAATGTGATAAAAATGCTGTAAAATCGTTAGCGCTAATACTGAATTTTCGTAAATACTTGACAAAACCTGAGCACAGAAGGTATAATACATGCAGTATCATCAGAGTGAGAGCCATCATAAAGAGCTTGCAGCCTGCACGGATGAGCAGCTGTGCGCCATGGCCGCCGCGGGCGACAGGGAAGCAGAAGAGCTTCTTGTCACGCGCTATTACGGAATGGTGCGCGCGTGTGCGCGTCCGCTTTTCCTCGCCGGCGGCGACGGGGAGGATCTGATTCAGGAGGGCATGTTCGGTCTCATTCAGGCAATACGGGAGTATGACGCTGACAAGGCGGCGTCGTTTCACACCTATGCAGAGATCTGCATTCGCAACCGCCTGTTCTCCGCGCTCCGTGCCGCCTCCCGCGGCAAGCATTATCCGCTGAACGAATCCATATCCCTTGATACCCCTTCCTTTGACAGTTCTTCTTACACCGCCGGTACTTTAGACCCCAGCCACACAGACCCCGAGCTCCTCATCGCGGAGCGGGACCACGTGGAGAGTCTACTCGAAAGTACCCGCAAGCACTTGTCCGAGTTCGAGGCGAAGATCTTAGGGTACTATTTGGAAGGCCTTTCCTGTCACGAGATCGCAAAGGCCGTGGGCAAGTCTCCGAAGTCGGTGGACAACGCCGTGCAGCGCGTTCGCCGCAAGGCTGCGCAGCACATTTTTTCCGGCGATATCAGCAAACGCTGAACGCATATATTTTTTTCTGATTCAAAGAGAGGGTAAAATCATGTACGAAGACAAGACTTTAGTTTGCAAAGAGTGCGGCAAAGAGTTCGTGTTCACTGCCGGTGAGCAGGAGTTCTACGCGGAGCGCGGCTTCCAGAACGAGCCCCAGCGCTGCAAGGCCTGCCGCGACGCTCGCAAGAACGCCGCTCGTGGCCCCCGTGAGTACTTCACCGCAGTCTGCGCAGCTTGCGGCGGCGAGGCCAAGGTTCCTTTCGAGCCCAAGTCCGACCGTCCGGTCTACTGCAGCGAGTGCTTCGCCAAGATGCGCGCTGAGCAGTAATTCTTGTAAACGTTTTGATCGAAAGACGTCCGCTAATGCGGGCGTCTTTCTTTTTTGGCTTTATGGCAGCTTCTTTTTTCATATTTCCTATTGAAAAAGTGCGAAAAATGGGATAAACTATTTTCAGCTATTTTCACGGAGGTGAATCAAACATGATCGAAATTAAGCGCGACACTATCATCGGTGACATTCTGGACGTTGCGCCGCAGACCGCGCCGATCTTCCTGTCGATCGGCATGCACTGCCTGGGCTGCCCCAGCTCCCGCGGTGAGACGGTGGAAGAGGCCTGCATGGTCCACGGGATCGACGTGGAGAAGCTGCTGGCTCTCGTGAACGAAGAGGCCAACAAGCCTGTCAAGGAATAAGAAAAGGACGCATACGGGTCTTCCGTATGCGTCTTATTCGCTCAGCGAAAGGAGGGCGGCGGTGGAAAAGGAATTACAGCTTCAGCCGCGGCTGCAATGCATTGCAAGCCTTGTGCCGCAGGGCGCGAGACTGGCCGACGTCGGCACCGACCATGGGTATCTTCCCGTGTGGCTTTTGCAGCACGGGCGCATTGAAAGCGCCATTGCGTCTGACATCAACGCGCTGCCGCTTGACCACGCGCGCGCGACGGCGCGAGAATACGGCGTGACGGAGCGCATGGATTTTCGCCTCTGCCCGGGCCTTGCGAAGATCAAAGCAGAGGAGTGCGACGCCATCGCTATCGCCGGCATGGGCGGCGAGACGATCCTCGGTATTCTCGAGGCCGCGCCCTGGACGCATGAGGACGTGCATACGCTCATTTTGCAGCCGCAGACAAAGATCGACCTTCTGCGCTGCTGGCTCTGCGGGCACGGCTACCGCTTTTTGAGCGAGACGCTCGTGCGCGACAAGGAGCAGCTTTACGTCGTCTTCCGTGTGAGAGCGGGGATGGGGCAGGAGCTGAGCGAAGCGGACGCGCTGACAGGCTTATTGCTGCGGTCCGACCCGCTGTACGGCGAATACCTGTCGCAGCATCTTATAAAGCTCAATCGGGCGAGAGACGGCCTCGCCGTCTCGTCGCTCGCAGATAAGGAGGCGCGTATCGCGCATCTTGAAAATCTCATCGAAGAGATCGAGAGAAGAAAAGGGGAGTGGGAACATGGCAACGGTACATGAGATCGAACAGAGGCTTTTTTCCTGGGCGCCGCGCGAGAGCGCGATGGACTGGGACAATGTCGGCCACCTCGTCGGCGATCCCGAGCAGGAGGTCGAGCGCATTTTAGTCGCGCTCGATATCACCGAGCGCGTGGTGCAGGAGGCCATCGACTGCGGCGCGCAGCTCATCGTGTCCCACCATCCGGTGATGAACGTGCGCTGGCACGAGCGCGAGATGCAGACCCTTCGGCCCGACACGCGTCTCGGCGGCGTCTTGACCACACTCGTCAAAAATGACATTTCCACCATCTGCATGCACACGAATCTGGATGCTGCGGACGGCGGCGTGAACGACTGTCTGGCGAAAAAACTGGGCCTTAACGATGTTTTTTTGCTCAACGACGAAAAAATCGGGCGTATTGGCACACTTTCCTGCGAAAAAGGGCTTGAAGAGTTCCTGCGGGATGTGATAGAATTACTCGGCTGCGGCGGCTTGCGCTATTGCCGCGGCAGCGGGCGGGTGCACCGCGTAGCCGTCGGCGGCGGCGCGTGCGGCGAATACATCCCGCAGGCCATTGCGCAGGGCTGCGATACGTTCGTGACGAGCGATCTGCGCTACAACGATTTTCTGGATACGCGGGGACTCAACCTGATCGACGCAGGGCATTTTCCGACGGAGAACGTCGTCTGTCCGACGGTCAAGGCGTATTTGGAGGAGCATTTCCCCGAGGTGAAAACCGTAATATCGACGTCGCACAGAGACGTCATTCAATACTATCTGTAAGGAGAGATCACATCATGTCCGGACATTCCAAGTGGCACAATATTCAAAAGACAAAGGGCGCAGCTGACGCCAAGCGCAGCGCTGCCTTCACCAAGATCGCCAAGGAGATCATCGTCGCCGTCAAGCAGGGCGGCTCGGGCGATCCGAATAACAACTCCCGTCTCGCGACCGTCATCGCCAAGGCGAAGGCTGCCAACATGCCCAACGACAACATCAAACGCACCATCGACAAGGCGCTCGGCTCGGGCAACACCGACAACTACGAGTCCGTCACCTACGAGGGCTACGGCCCCGGCGGCGTGGCCGTCATCGTCGAGGCACTGACCGACAACCGCCAGCGCACCGCGCCGGAGGTCCGCCACTACTTCGATAAGTACGGCAAGGGCATGGGCGCGCAGGGCTGCGTCAGCTGGTCGTTCGACCGCAAGGGCGTCATCATCATCGACAACGAGGACGGAGACTACGACGAGGACGCCGTCATGATGGATGCGCTCGATGCCGGTGCCGACGATTTCAATGCCGAGGATAACGTCTTCGAGATCACGACCGACCCCGACGCGTTCAACGATGTCGTCAAGGCCCTCGAGGAGAAGAACTACGCCTTCGTCAGCGCGGACATCAGCCTTGTCCCGCAGACCTACGTGAAGCTCGAGAGCGACGAGGACATCAAGAACATGGAAAAGCTGCTCGACATGCTCGACGACAACGAGGACGTGCAAAATACCTACCACAACTGGGACCAGGACTAAATCCCTTGCAAATGCTGACTTTTTCAGCAGTGTGATACCCGCAGTTGTGACATATCTTTGTCCTGCTATGGCGTACACGGCGGCTTCTGTTGTGACATACATCATGGAGATTAAAAAGAGCTTGAGAAGATTTTCTCAAGCTCTTTTTTGCCGCCTGACTTATATGGATATCCTATAAAAATATATAAATATTCCACTTGAAATTGTCACCGTTGTTTGGTATTATATCTCGGCACGTCGGACGTCCAGTTTCGGCAGAAAAACAAGGTGCGCTGTGAGGAGGAGCTTTTTCCGCGGCGCGCTCCTGCTGTAACACCTGTATAGCCCCCCCTTGCACGGACGGCCGGGTGAAAGGAGAAACATATGAGTAAGAACAACAACACGCAGAAGATCGTTGGTCTCGGTCTGTTCACCGCTATTGTGATCGTTCTGCAGCTGATGGGCAGCTTTATCCGGTTTGGCACGTTCAGCATTTCTCTGGTGCTGGTGCCGGTCGTTATCGGTGCGGCGCTCTACGGCGCAGGTGCTGGCGCGTGGCTCGGCTTTGTGTTCGGCGTGGTCGTGCTGCTCAGCGGCGACGCGGCGGCGTTCCTCGGCGTCAACGCGCTTGGCACGATCCTGACGGTGCTTGTCAAGGGTACGCTGGCGGGCTTTCTCTCCGGCCTTGTCTACAAGGCGCTTGAGAACAAGAACCGCACGCTTGCCGTGGCGGTGGCCGCAGTGGTCTGTCCGGTGGTCAATACCGGCGTGTTCCTGATCGGCTGCCTGCTCTTCTTCATGGAGACCATCGGCGGCTGGGCAGATGCGATGGGCTTTGGTGCAAACATCGGCCAGTATATGATCGTTGGCCTTGTCGGCGCGAATTTTATCTTTGAGCTCCTCTTCAACGTGGTGCTGAGCCCTGTGGTCGTGCGTCTCATCCGCATCGGCAAGAAGGAAGTTTGATTCATAAAAAAGAAAAGCGGCGGGAGCTCCCGCCGCTTTTTCTGCATTTTGGACAGTTTATGTCAGAAAAGAAAAAACGGGAGGGACGGCGATTTCCGCCGTCCCTCTCATATTTTGCACGAGCATGACTGTAAGCCGGGTTCTGTATTTGACAGTCATCTATCTACGCGCCGCGTTGCCGCGGTACTCCAGCCACCCCGGGAGCGGTCGGGCCAACCTATATGCTCCCATACCGGTGTTGCTCCGGATAGAGTTTACAGCATCGGACACTCTCGAGCCGACGGGTGCGCTCTTACCGCACCTTTCCATCCTTACCTGAGATACTTGCATACCTCGGGCGGTCTATTTCTGTTGCACTTTTCCTCAGATCGCTCTGGGCGGGCGTTACCCGTTATCCTTGCCCTGTGGAGCCCGGACTTTCCTCACAGCGGGCCTTTCGGCCTCGCCGCGCGACTGTCTGTCATACTCGCACAACTATTTTAGCCCATGGCGCGGGGCTTGTCAACGGAAAATGCATTGCTATTTTGGCGTTCCTGCGCTATACTATATATTGAATTTGTATGTGCAGACGAAAGGATGAACGTCTATGACGATACAGGAATATCTATCCTCCCTGCGGGGAAAAACAGCGGCAGTGCTCGGCATCGGCGTGAGCAACACGCCGCTCATCGAGCTTTTGTGCCGAAACGGTGTGCAGGTCATCGCCTGCGACAAAAAGAGCCGCGAGGACTTAGGCGAGCGCGCGAAGCAGCTTGAAGCGCTGGGCGCGCACTTGCAGCTTGGCGAAGGCTACCTCGATGATCTGCGCGCGGACGTCGTTTTCCGCACGCCGGGCATGCGGCCGGACGTTCCGGCGCTGCTCGAGGCGAAAGCGCGCGGCAGCGTTGTGACGTCGGAAATGGAGATCTTTTTCGAGGTCTGCCCATGTACGATCATCGGCGTGACGGGCAGCGACGGCAAGACCACCACGACGAGCATCATCGCCGAAATGCTGCGCGCGGCGGGGAAGACCGTGTATCTCGGCGGCAACATCGGCCACCCGCTGCTGTGCGACGCGGAGAAGATGCAGCCTGAGGACTTCGCGGTCGTAGAGCTCTCGTCGTTCCAGCTGCTTGATATGAAGCGCTCGCCGCACATCGCGGTGATGACGAACCTTGCGCCGAACCATCTGGATGTGCACAAGGATATGGACGAGTACATCGCGGCGAAGGAGAATATCTATCTCCATCAGCACGAGGGCGACATCGCCATTTTCAACGAAGACAACGACATCACGCGCTCTCTTTCGGAAAAGGTATCCGCGCGGATGCGGCTCTTCAGCCGCCGCGAGGAAGTCACGGACGGCGCGTTCCTTCGCGGAGATACCATCGTCCTGCGCCATGACGGATGCGAGGAAGCGGTCATGCAGATCTCTGACATCCGTCTGCCGGGGATGCACAATGTCGAAAACTACCTCGCCGCCGTGACGACGCTCGACGGTTTGGTGCCCTACGAGGTCATGCGCGAGACTGCGCGTACCTTTGTCGGCGTCGAGCACCGCATCGAGCCGGTGCGGACGATCCGCGGCGTGCAGTGGTACAACGATTCCATCGCGTCGAGCCCGACGCGTACCATCGCGGGGCTCAACGCGTTCAACGAAAAGGTCATTCTGCTCGCGGGCGGATATGACAAGCATATTCCCTTTGCACCCCTTGCACCCGAGGTGGTAAAGCACGTCAAGCTGCTTATTTTGTGCGGCGCGACAGCGGACGCCATCGAAAAGGCCGTGCGCGAGTGCCCGGACTATCACGGCAGCCCCGAGATCGTGCGCTGCGAGAGTCTGGAGGACTGCGTGAAGACCGCCTACGAGCGCGCAGTGTGCGGCGACATCGTGACGCTCTCGCCCGCGTGCGCGGCGTTCGACCAGTTCGCGAACTTCATGGAGCGCGGCAAGGCGTTCAAGAAGCTCGTCATGGGGCTTGGCGAATAGGGAAAAGCCCGCGCGGCATAGGCTTCACTGGAATCGGGGTGAGGCTCTGTGCCGAAATGGAGACACAGAAGACTTTCAGGAAAGAAGCGGGCGCTGCTGCTTGTGCTGTTTTTGCTCGCGGCGCTGCTGGCGCTCGCCATCGTGGCAATGACGCACCTAAAACCCGTGCTCACGTCGCTCGCAACGGCGCGCGTGTCAAATACGGTCAACGGCATCGTGACCGCCGCCGTGAACGAGACGATCTACAGCGGCGGCGTGGACTACGACCAGCTCATCTCCTTTGAAAAGGACAACGAGGGAAAGATCACGGCGGTCAAGAGCAACATGGCGGAGTTCAACCGTTTGCAGTCCGCCATCATCGACGAGGTGCTCGAAAAGCTCTCCGAGGTGACGACCAAGGAGCTTTCCGTGCCGGTCGGCACACTGCTCGGCTCGCCGTTTTTGGCGGGGCGCGGGCCGCTGATCCGCGTGCGGATGCAGTCGGTCGGCTCGTCGAGCGCGCATTTTGAAAATGCGTTCACGTCGGCGGGTATCAACCAGACGAAGCACCAAATTTATCTTGTGGTGGACGTCTACGTCAGCATTCTCCTGCCGGGCTTTTCCACAACGACAAAATTCAGCAACACCTATTCCGTGGCGGAGACCGTTATCGTCGGCTCCGTGCCGGACAATTACACCTATTTCAGCAATGGCGAGGACATGGAGCAGAACGCGGAAGATTACATCATGAACAACGGCTGACTGCCTTTTGCGCACCGCCGGAGAGAGGGAACGCACTATGGACAAAAATATCCGGATCGACGAGATCGTAACACGGCTGAATGCCGCCTCCGACGCTTACTACGGCGGGCAGGAGGAGCAGATGACGAACTACGAGTGGGACGCTCTGTTTGACGAGCTGACCGCTCTGGAAAAAGAGACCGGCTATGTCCGGCCCGACAGTCCCACGCAGGTGACGAGCCATTCCGGAAACGAAATGGACGGCGAGGGGGAGAAGGAAGCGCACGAGTACCCCGCGCTCTCGCTCGCCAAGACGAAAAAGGCCGAGGAATTGCAGGACTGGGCGGGCGAGCGCGACATTTGGCTCTCGTGGAAGCTCGACGGCTCGACGCTTGTGGCGACGTATGACGGCGGCGCGCTCACGCGCGTTTTGACGCGCGGCAACGGCACCGTCGGCACGAACATCACGTATATGGCCTCCGCCATCCGCGGTATTCCCGCGAAAATCAGCGACAAGGGCCACCTCGTCGTGCGCGGCGAGGCGACCATCTCCTATGCAGATTTCGAGGCCATCAACGACACGCTCGAGGACGCGGACGACCGCTACGCAAACCCCCGCAACCTCGCCGCCGGCACGCTGGCGCTCGACAAGACGAATCTCGACAAGGTGAAAGAGCGCAACGTGACGTTCAACGCCTTTACGCTCGTCCACACGGATGAAGTGATCCGCTCCTGGGGCGCGCGGATGGACTATCTTGACCAAATGGGCTTTACAACTGTCGAGCGCGAGCGCACGAGCGCGAAGGACCTGCCCGACGCCATCGCGCGCTGGACGAAAAAGGTCGACTCCGGCGAGATGGGCATTCCCGTGGACGGCCTTGTCATCACCTACGACGACACGGACTACGCCGCGACCGGCAGCGTGACGGGTCATCACGCCACGCGCGCGGGTCTTGCCTACAAGTGGGCGGACGTTTCCGCCGACACGGTGCTCGATCACATCGAATGGTCGTGCGCGGCCTCGACCATCACGCCGGTCGCGGTCTTTGACCCTGTGCAGCTCGAGGGCACGACTGTCACGCGCGCAAGCCTCTGCAACGTCAGCGAGCTCGAGCGCCTCGGCATCGGCAAGGACCGCAAGACCGAGCTTCGCATCATCAAGGCCAACAAGATCATCCCGAAGTGCATCGCGGTCGTCAGGGCCGAGGGCAGCTATGAAGTCCCGACGGCCTGTCCCGTCTGCGGCGCGGCGACCGAGGTGCGTATCAGTCCCATCAGCGGCGTGAAGACGCTGCGCTGCACCGATCCGAACTGTCCCGCCAAGCACTTGAAGCGCTTTGTCCGCTTTGCGAGCAAGGGCGGGCTTGATATCGACGGCCTCTCCGTGCAAACGCTGCACGAGTTCGTCAACCGCGGCTATCTGCGCGATTTTGCCGACCTCTATCATCTGGACGCGCACGCGGACGAGATCGTAAAGCTCGAAGGCTTTGGTGAAAAGTCCTGCGCGAACCTGTTGGCGGCCATCGAAAAGAGCCGCAAAGTCGACCCAATCCACCTGATCTTCGCCCTCTGCATCCCAAACATCGGCGCGGACGCGGGCAAGAAGCTCATCGCAGCGCTCGGCACGAAGGGCTTTTTATCACGCATCGAGAGCGGCGAGGGCTTCGAGGACGTGGACGGTATTGGCGTCGAGCGTTCAAACGCGCTCCTGAACTGGTTTGCTGACGATGAAAACAAAAACCTCTTCGACCGCCTGATGGCAGAGCTCACACTGGAGGACGTCGCCCCCAAGCAGGAGGCCGACGGAACCTGCAAAGGTCTGAGCTTCGTCATCACGGGCGATGTGCACCTCTTCAAAAACCGCAGCGCGTTCAAAGCCTACGTCGAACAGCAAGGCGGCGCCGTGACCGGCAGCGTCTCGGGGAAGACAACGTACCTCGTCAGCAACGACGGGGAATCGAATTCGTCGAAGACGAAAAGGGCAAAGGAACTGGGGGTTCCTATTCTTTCCGAGGAAGAATTTGTCTCTCAATTCGGGAGTCCAGAGGCGGTTGGTTCCTCGGAGAAGGAACAGATCTCGATGCTGTAAACAGCAGGAAATTCCCCCCTGCGCCGCGCAGGGGAAAGCGAATCAAAGGGGGCTATTCTCTTTCACAAAAGAGAATAGCCCCCTTTAAATCCTCCGAGAGAAATTTTACATTGGCAGTTTGTAGCTCGAAGAGCTACACGCGCTGCGCAATCAGGTGCGGTGTACATGGCTTTGCCATGAATCCCTACCGCCTCGTTACCACTCTCAACCGCGCCTTACTACCGTGAGGCGCGAGTGACGTTTACTCGGCGGCAGACTGTGTGCCAAATGCGGCATTGCTGGCGCTCGCCGCATTGATGGGACTGGCGATAGACGGGAATTACTGCGCACTTCTACAAGATCAGCAGAGCGGCAGCGGATAATAGAAGCAGAGACAAATCGTCTTGCAATGCTGACGCGGCAACACCGCGCGCAGGCATTACATTCCGGAGGCAAAAGACTTGTGCAAGCCCGAGATTGCCAATCAAAACCCTTTCTCTTGGGGGGTGTAAGGGGGGCTATTCTCTTTCCGAGGAAAGAGAATAGCCCCCCTTTGTCGCGTCCCCACACTGTGTGGGGAACATTCCTTCCGCATGAAGTGCGAAAAACTCACATCATATCCTTGATATGATTCAGCCGATCCAGCGCAGCGTACAGCGTCTCATCCTTCTTCGCGAAGTGCAGACGCACAATATTGTTGATCGGTTCATTGAAGAACGAGCTGCCCGGCACGGCGCCGACGCCGGCTTTTCTCGCCAGCTGCTCGCAGAAGTCGACGTCGCTCTGGCCCTTCTTGAGGTACGGGGAGATGTCGGCCAGCACGAAGTACGTGCCCTCGGGATCGGTGAAGGGGATGCCGATGTCGCGCATGCCCTCGGTGAAGATCTTCTTCATGTGCGCGTAGTGCGCGCCGAACTCGTCATAGTAGCTCAGCGGCATGTTGAGGCCGACGACGGCGGCCTCCATCAGAGGCGACGGGCAGCCGACGGCGTTGAAGTCGTGGTACTGGCGGATGCGCGCCATGATGTTCTCCGGCGCGATGGCATAGCCGAGTCTCCAGCCGGTGACGGAGTAGGTCTTGGAGAGCGATGAGCAGGAGACCGTGCGCTCCCACATGCCGGGGATGCTGTTCATGTAGACGTGCTTGCGGCCGTCGTAGATGATGTGCTCATACACCTCGTCCATGATGGCGTAAACGTCGTAGCGGATGCAGAGGTCGGCGATGGTCTTGAGCTCTTCCTCGGTGAAGACCTTGCCGCTCGGGTTCGAGGGATTGCAGATGATGATGGCCTTCGCACCGCCGCGGAACGCATCTTCGAGCACGTTCGGGTCAAAGGAGAACGTCGGCGGATTCAGAGGGACAAAGACCGGCTCGCAGTCGGCCATGATGACCTGTGCGCGGTAGTTTTCGAAGAACGGGGAGAACATCACGACGCGGTCGCCCGGATTCGTCAGGGCGAAGAGCGTGTCGACCATCGCTTCGGTCGAGCCGATGGTCGCGACGATCTCGGTCTCGGGGTCGATGGTGCGGCCCATGAAGTGACCGCATTTGCGCGCGATGGCCTGACGGAAATTCGGCGCACCCATCGTGATGGGGTACTGATGGGGGCCTTCGTGGCTCACGACCTCGAGGCGGTCCATCATCTCCTTGGGCGGGTCAAAATCGGGGAAGCCCTGCGCTAAGTTGATCGCGCCGCATTCGTTGGAGATACGCGTCATTCTGCGAATGACGGAGTCGGTAAAGTGCTGATTTCTTCTGCTCATTTCCTGCATGGGTGTGCCGTCCTTTCCGTTGCGGTCAGTGCGGAACACACTCGCAGAGCCGCGATCAAGTGAAGTTGTTCTTAATATTACATAAAGATGAGAGAATGTCAAGTATTACAAAGGACAACATGACGAAGTTCGACGCTTTGTCACGATAAAGCAGGAACGCGGCGGCCGCTTTTGTATAGAATGGAGCAGGCGAACGCCGAGAGAGGAGGGGAAAAGCATGTATTCGAATCCGCCGCCGCGCCCGCCGGGACCGCCGCTGTTCGGCCCGTGGCGCTGTGTGGGTGTTTGCGCGCTGGCGCTGGGGCTCGGTATTTTCATCGCGGCTGTTTTTCCGGTGGGGGCGCTGATGTTTCTGGTCGCGTTTCTTCTCATCTTCTGCGGCATCGGCTGCCTGCGCAGATTTTAACATTGGTTGAAAAGGGCATGAATATTGGAAGGGGGAAAAGCATGAAAATTGTCGTTTGGAAGTCACCCAAGGTCCTCTCGTCGCTGCTGCGGCGCGTATTTGGCGTCAGGGAGGAAGCATAACGCGCGTCCACAGTGCATAGAGTGCAGTAACCACTTAGCCGAAGGAGAGGGACTGCAATGGAACTGGAATTGAAAAAGGAGAAGTTTGCCTGTTATCAGGCGTTACCGCAGCTCAGCGAGAACCGCGAGGAGACAACGGAGACCATCGTGCCGGACTATCTGCCGGACATTGCCCGCATCGTGGATGCGAGCGGGTGCCTTTTCCTGCGCAGCCGTGAGATCGCAGACGGAAAAGCGCAGGTGTCGGGCACGGTCCGCATGACGCTTTTGTACGTGGCCGAGGACGCGCAGGGGATGAAGTCGTTTGAATACACGCTGCCGCTCGACGAGACGATCGAGGGGCGCGCGCTGAGCGGCAGTGCGGACAGCTGCCTCGACGGCCGGCTCTGCTCGTGCGAAGTGCGCATGCTCAATCCGCGTAAGGTGTTCACGCGCGTGAACGTGGAGCTGACGCTTACGCCCTACGTGCCCGCGTCGCTGAGCGTGTGCAGCGGCGTGAAGGAGCAGGAAGCCTACAAGATCGAAACGCTATGCGAGAAAAAGGACATCGGTATTATCCGCGCCATTCGGGAAAAGGACTTCACATTTTCCGATGAAGTGCTGCTTTCGGGCACGAAGGAGCCCATTCAGGAGCTTTTACGCACAAAGTGTGCGCTGCGCGTGACTGACTGCAAGTCGATCGGCAATAAGATCGTGCTCAAGGGCGTCGCGCGGCTGGATGCCATCTACTTGGATGAGAGCGGGAATCTTGCGTCGATGAGCAGTGAATTGCCGTTTTCGCAGATCCTAGACGGACTTGCCGAAGAGGAGGGCGAGACGACGGTGCGCGCGTCGCTGCGCCTGACAGGCGCGGAGATCCATGTCGGCAGCGAGAGCGAGCCGGACAACAACCGCGCCATCTCGCTGCGGCTCTACATCAGCGCGTTCACAGCGGTGCGCGAGGTGAAAAGCGTTTGCTGTGTGGCGGACCTTTACAGCACGGCCTACGACCTGACCGCGAAGACGGAGACGGTCGAGCTGTGCGACAGCGCGGCGCTGGTGCTGCGCGAGCAGCTCGTGCGCGAAAAGATCGAGACCGGGGCCGAGGTGCAGACGGTGCTGGCGACGGACGTGATCTTCAGCAGCGCGGGCGTGAGCGGCGGGGGAGAGAGCGCGTCGCTGCGCGCGACGGCGAATCTGCGCGTGCTGTATCTCGACGAAAACGCCGTGCCGCTGCTCTCCGAGCGGCGGAGCGAGGTGCTGCTCGAGACCGACCTTCCGGGCAGCGGACAGGCGCGGGTGCAGGACATGTACGCGGGCGAGATCGCCGCGTCCGTCGGCGCGGACGGCGTGGAGCTGCGCTTCCCCGTAACGTTTGCCGTCAGCGTGGCGGAAACGCCGCGTTATCCTTGTCTTCAGTCGCTTGAGGCCGAGGAGTGCGGGAAAAAGGACGAGAACGTCCCCTCGCTCGTGCTCCGCGCGATGAAGCAGGGCGAGCGGCTGTGGGATATTGCCAAGCTGTACCGCACAACGGTCGAGGCCATCCTCGCGGCCAACGAGCTCAAGGAGGAATCCGCCGCGGTGATCGGAAAGCTGCTGCTGATCCCGCGCAGGCGCTGAGGAACGGAGGAAGAGGGTATGAGCATGAATACGGAGATCTATCAGGATATTTCGACCCGCACGGCGGGGGACATCTACATCGGCGTCGTCGGCCCCGTGCGCGCGGGCAAGTCGACGTTCATCAAGCGCTTCATGGAGACGCAGGTCATCCCGAATATCGACAATGTCTACCGCCGCGAGCGGGCGAAGGATGAGCTGCCGCAGAGCGGCAGCGGCCGCATGGTGATGACGGCGGAGCCGAAGTTCGTGCCGGAAGAGGCGGTGGACATCGCGCTCGACGAGGGCAGCAGCTGCTCGGTTCGGCTCATCGACTGCGTGGGCTACATGATCCCCGGCGCGACGGGGCAGATGGAGGGCGAGAGCCCCCGCATGGTCTCGACGCCGTGGCTCGACCACGAGGTGACGATGAGTGAGGCGGCGGAGCTTGGCACAACGCGCGTCATCCGCGAGCATTCGACCATCGGCGTCGTTGTGACGACCGACGGCAGTATCACCGATATCCCGCGCGAGGACTACATAGAGGCCGAGGGCCGCGTCATCCGCGAATTACAGGAGATCGGCAAGCCCTTCCTCGTCCTGCTCAACGCGACAGAGCCGGAAAGCGATCGCGTGCAGGCAATGGCAAGGGATATCGCTTCACGCTATGGCGTGACATGTCTGCCCGTCAACTGCCTGACGCTCGACGACAACGCGGTGGGAATGATTCTCAAGGCCATCCTTTACGAGTTCCCGCTCTGCGAGCTGGACCTCTTCATCCCGCCGTGGGTCGAGGCGCTTGCCGACGATCACCCGATCAAAAGCGGCCTCTATCAGGCCATCCGCGAGAACACAGGCAGCCTCCACTGTATCCGAGAGGTGCAGGGCGCGATCAGCGCCATCGGCGGCTGCGAAAGCGTCAGCAGCGCGCGCATCACGTCCATTCAGCTCGGCACGGGCGTCGCCGCGGCGGAATTGCAGCTCCCGCGCGCACTGTTCTACCGGACGCTGAGCGAGCAGTCTGGCTTCGATGTGAAGGATGACGGCGATCTGCTGAGCCTTCTCACTGAGCTCTCGTCGGTCAAGGCGGAGTACGACAAGGTGGCGCAGGCGGTGTTCGATGCGCGCGAGAGAGGCTACGGCATCGTTGTGCCGACGGTCGACGAGCTGAACTTGGAGGAGCCGGAGATCATGAAGCAGGGCGGGCGCTACGGTGTGAGGCTCAAGGCGAGCGCGCCGAGCCTGCACATCATCCGCGCCGACATCGAAACGACGGTTTCGCCCATCGTCGGCAACGAAAAGCAGAGCGAGGACATGGTCAACTACCTCTTGCAGGAGTTCGAGGGCGACACGACAAAGATCTGGCAGTCCAACATCTTCGGCCGCAGCTTCCACGAGATCGTGAACGAAGACTTGCAGGCAAAGCTCAAGCACATGCCGGACGATGCGCGCCTCAAGCTCCGCCAGACGCTTGAGCGCATCATCAACGAGGGCACGGGCGGTCTCATTTGTATCATCCTGTAAAGAAACAAAGCGAGAGGAGGTTCCTCTCGCTTTGTTACATTCCTGTAACTGGAATGTCATCACTTTGTAACTTGTCATTTCCACTGCCCGCTGTTATGCTGTTCTTATAAGAAGGATAACAGGAGGAAGAGGATATGAGCCGAAAGATCGCGCTGCCGCTGCTGGTGGCAGCGGCGCTTGTCAGCATCATCTTAGCAAGCCGCACCCCGCAGCCCATCATAGAGGAATTGCCACCGGAGGAGGCTGACGCGCCCACCGCGCTGCTCACGCAGACCGAGGAGGTCGGTGATCAGACCGTCACGCTGAGAGTCTACGAGCCGGATGAGGCTGGCTATGCGCGCTACGCGCTCTTTGGCGCGGACGGTGCGGAGATCGACATACCGTTCGGCGTGAATCGCGGCACTTGGATCGGGAATGGCAACGCTGCCGAAAAAGTCTCTCTCACCGCACGGAACGATGTGCTCGGCTTTCCGGGCTTCGAGCTTGAAACGATCCAAGGCATAGTTATGACAGTTTGTGACTTCTATGCGCTGACGGAGCAGGGCTTCGTCTATGCGGGAAGGACCGTTGGCTATGACTTTGATGATGCGGCGGAGGGCGACGGCGCGTGGCCGCTTGATCTCACGGGAGATGGGCGCAGCGAACTCATTACGCGCAGCACCTTTGGCGACGGTATGTCGTGTGTTTTTGTCTACCGTTGGAACGCCGCGGAGGGGGGCTCTCAGTGCAGTGAGGTCGACTGGGATAAGGCGGACGCGCAGCTTGCGCGCCTGAGTGAGCACCTCGGCGTGACCGCGCGGGCGGAGACCTATCACGCGCAGGACAATACCGTTACGCTGACGCTCTACACGGAAAGCGGCACGAAGGAAACGACGCTGCCGCTTACCACAGATATTCTCGGCGAGTGGTTTGCAGAGGACTGACCGGAATGATATAAAAAGGAACCGATTCGAAAGAATCGGTTCCTTTTTTACTGAAAAATTTACTTGGCCAGCACTTTTTTGAGTTTGGCGAAACGGGGGAGGGAGTCCTCCTTCGGGAGCTTGGGCTCGCCCTGGATGAGGGGGAGGACATAGTCGATGAACTCCTGCTTGACGCCGTTGTGAGAGTCGTTGATCCACTCGATGGGGATCTTCTTCTCGAAGTTCGCGACTGAGGTGAGCGGCAGCAGCTTCGTCTTGCAAACGTAGTGGCCGTCCACAGTCTCACGCTCAAAGGCGACCATCTTGTCGGTGATGCCGGCGACGGCGTTCTCCACCGCGGCACGACCGGCCATGACGGCCTCTTCGATATCGGTCTCGCTTGCGAGGTGTGCGCCGCAGCGCTGGAGCAACGACAGCTCAATGCCGCGCACCTTCGCGCCGGTCTTTTCCTTCACGATGCTCGCCAGCAGCGCGGCGAGGCCGCCGAGCTGCGCGTGGCCAAAGCCGTCCGTCGCGCTGGTCTTGGCCTCGGAGACAAAGTTGCCATCGGCATAGTGGATGCCCTCGGATACGGCGACCATACAGCTGCCGGTCTCCTTGTAGATGCGCTCGACGTCGGCAAGGAACGTGTCCATGTCGAAATCAGTCTCGGGCAGGTAGATGAGGTCGGGACCCGCGCCGTACTTCGTCGCGAGCGCGGCGGCGGCAGTCAGCCAACCGGCGTGGCGGCCCATGATCTCGACAATGCAGATCATGCCCGTGTCGTAGACGTGCGCGTCCTGATAGACCTCCATCAGGCTCGTCGCGATGTACTTGGCGGCGCTGGCGTAGCCGGGGCAGTGGTCGGTGCCATAAAGGTCGTTGTCGATCGTCTTGGGCACGCCCATGACGCGGCACTCGTAGCCGACCTTCTGCATGTACTTGCTGATCTTATTGCAGGTATCCATCGAGTCATTTCCGCCGTTGTAGAAGAAATAGCGGACGTCGTGCTTTTTGAATACCTCAAGGATGCGCTTGTAATCGGTGTCGTCCTCGTCGGGGTCCTTCATCTTGTAGCGGCAGGAGCCGAGGGCGGAGGAGGGGGTGTACTTTAAAAGCTCCAGCTCCTTCGGGTCTTCCTGACTCATGTCGAACAGGCGGTCTTCGAGCACGCCCTTGATACCGTGCTCTGCGCCGTAGACATTCGTGATGCAGCCGGAATCGAGCGCCGTGCGGATGACGCCGTAAGCGCTCGCGTTGATGACGGAGGTCGGGCCGCCGGACTGACCGATGATGCACGCGCCTTTCAATTCACTCATAGCAGTTCTCCTTATCGTTTAGGCCTTGCCGGCGCAGCCGAGCACATCGACGAGCTTGTGGCGGACGAGCTCCTTGATGTTGGCACGGGCGGGCTTGAGATACTCGCGCGGGTCAAACTTGTCGGGATGTTCATCGAGGAAGGCGCGCACGGTGCCGGTCATGGCAAGGCGCAGGTCGGAGTCGATGTTGATCTTGCAGACGGAGAGCTTTGCGGCCTCGCGCAGCTGATCCTCGGGCACGCCGATAGCGTTGGGCATCTTGCCGCCGTGCTCGTTGATCATCTTGACATACTCCTGCGGGACGGAGGAGGAGCCGTGCAGCACGATGGGGAAGCCGGGCAGACGCTTGGAGACTTCCTTCAGCACATCGAAGCGCAGCGGGGGCGGGACGAGGATGCCCTGCTCATTGACGGTGCACTGCTCGGGCTTGAACTTGTAAGCGCCGTGAGAGGTACCAATGGCGATGGCAAGGGAGTCGCAGCCGGTCTTGGAGACGAATTCCTCGACTTCTTCGGGATGAGTGTAGGACGCCTCGTGCGCGGCGACCTTGACCTCGTCCTCGATACCGGCGAGGGTGCCGAGCTCGGCCTCGACCACGACGCCGTGGTCATGTGCGTACTCGACGACCTTCTTCGTGATCTCGATATTTTCGGCAAAGGGCTTGGAGGAGGCGTCGATCATGACGGAGGTGAAGCCGCCGTCGATGCAGGACTTGCAGGTCTCGAAGTCCGGGCCGTGGTCAAGGTGCAGCACGATGGGGATATCGGGGCAGCACTCGACAGCAGCTTCCACGAGCTTGACGAGGTAGGTGTGGTTCGCGTAGGCGCGGGCGCCCTTGCTGACCTGCAGGATCACGGGCGCGTGCTCTTCCTGGCAGGCCTCGGTGATACCCTGCACGATCTCCATGTTGTTGACGTTGAACGCGCCGATGGCATATCCGCCGTCATAGGCTTTTTTGAACATTTCAGTAGATGTTACGAGCGGCATAATATCTTCTCCTTTGATTAAAAAGTTATTTCAAATGTTTGGTACGTTTGGAACTAATTGCATTGTAACACAGAAATTTGATTTTGCAAGAGAATTTGCGATATTTTTGAAAAAAGGAGACAAAACCGATTCGCTTTGTCTCCTTTCTTTGCTTAATTGACCCAGATCGCGGGAAGGCGGGTGCAGGTGAGGCCCATTTTCCGCTGCAAATGCAGCGACGCTTCGTTTCCGTCGACCACGTGGCAGTAGGGCGTGCGGCCCTCCTTCAGCGCTGCGGCGATCAGAAATGCTTCCAGCTGCGCGGCATACCCGCGGCGGCGGAACGGCGGTAGAATTTCGAGCATGCCCATGCTGCTGTCGTCATGAAAACCGGCGAAGCCTGCGAGGGCATCGCTCTCAAATACGCCGAAGAGTGCGCCGTGTTCGATGCGGTTACGGATGTACGCACCGTCGCCGTCGTGATAGACGGACGCGGCCAGCGCCGCGTGCTCCTGCGTCAGCGGGCGGATGTCCGCCGTGACGGGGCAGGGCGGCTCGCCATTTTCATAGACCCACTGCGTGCAGCGCATGGAATCGTGCAAGGAGAATTCCCGCATCAGCGCTGCTGCGGCATCGTCACTTTTGACGGTGAACAGCTTGGGAGCGGCAGGGCAAAGCGTGCGAATCTTTTCGCACAGAAGCGCGCCGTCCTGTATGTCGCTCAGCAAAAACGTTCCGTCCATGCTGAGGACGAGAGAGCCTTCATCTCCGTTATAAAGCAGGCGGCCTGCGCCGCGGCGCAGTGATTCCGTCATGTCGACGCACTCGGGCGCGGTGTTCATCCGATGATCGCCTTGACGGTCTCGGCGATCTGATCGGCCGTCAGGCCGTATTCGCGCAGCACGTCCGCCGCCTTGCCGGACTGGCCGAAGCGGTCGTTCACGCCGATCTTGTGGAACTTGCAGTTGACCTTACCCATCAGGACGTCGGCCACGGCGTCGCCCAGACCGCCGATGACGCTGTGCTCCTCGACGGTGATGACCTTGCCGCACTTTTCAGCCCATTCGGTGACGCACGCAGCGTCGATGGGCTTGATGGTGTGGATGTTGATGACGGCGGCGTCGATGCCTTCCTTGGCGAGCTTCTCCGCGGCGGCGAGGGATTCGCTGACCATCAGGCCGGTCGCGAAGATCGCGACATCCTTGCCCTCGCGCAGGACGTTGGCCTTGCCGATCTCAAAGGGCTTGACCATGTCACCCTCGAAAACGGGGGTGGCAAGGCGCGCAAGGCGCATGTAGACAGGACCGTTCATCTCGGCGATCGCCATGGTGGCGGCCTTGGCCTCGTTGGCGTCCGCGGGGCAGATGACCGTCATGCCGGGGATGACGCGCATGAGGGCGATGTCCTCGATGCACTGGTGGCTGCCGCCGTCCTCGCCGACGCTGACGCCCGCATGGGTTGCGCAGATTTTGACATTGAAGTGGGGATAGGCGATGGAGTTGCGAATCTGCTCATAGGCGCGGCCGGCCGCGAACATCGCAAACGAAGAGCAGTAGGGGATGAGGCCCATCGTGGACATACCGGCGGCAATGTCGACCATGTTGGCCTCGGCAATGCCGCAGTTGTAGAATTTTTCAGGGTGCGCCTTGGCGACCTTGCAGGTCTGCGTGGCGTTGGCGAGGTCGGCGTCGAGCACGACGACCTTATCGTTCTTTTCGACCAGTTCGATCAGCGCTTCGCCGTAAGCCTGACGGGTTGCAATTTTATCAGCCATGTTCTTAGTCCTCCAATTCCTTCAAAGCCTGCTCGCGCTGCTCGGCATTTGGGGCCTTGCCGTGCCAGCCGACCTGATTCTCCATGAACGAAACGCCCTTGCCCTTGACGGTGTGTGCAAGGATGGCCTTGGGCTTGCCGGGCATGGTAGGCTTGGAGAGTGCGGCCTCGACGGCGTCAAGATCGTTGCCGTCAGGCAGCTCGACGAGGTCAAAGCCGAACGCGCGGAGCTTGGCGGGCAGATCGCCGAGGCTCATGACCTGGTCGTTCGTGCCGTCGATCTGTAGGCCATTGTTGTCGATGATGACGGTCAGATTGTCGAGCTTATAGTGCGCGGCGGCCATATAAGCCTCCCAGATCTGTCCTTCCTGGCTCTCGCCGTCGCCGACGAGGGCGAAGACCTTCGTATCCTTGCCGAGATGCTTGGCGCCCAGCGCCATGCCGACGGCGATGGACACGCCCTGACCGAGAGAGCCCGTGGAGGCGTCCACGCCGGGGACCTTCTTGGCGTCGGGGTGGCCCTGCAGGATGGAGTGCAGCTGGCGGAAGTTCGCATACTCGTCGCGGGAGATAAAGCCCTTGGCGGCGAGGACCGCGTAGTAGCAGGGGGCGGCGTGACCCTTGGAGAGCACGAAGCGGTCGCGGTCGGGATCGTGCGGGTTCTTGGGGTCAACGCGCATGTGATTGAAGAAAACGCTGGTCATCAGCTCCACCGCGGACAGCGAGCCGCCGGGGTGACCGCTGCCAGCGTTGGCGGTCATCGTGATGATGTCGCGCCGCACCTGCCGGCAGATGGGGGAAAGCTCTTTTGTATTCATGGAAACCCTCCTTGAAAAATACATTTCATCAACTATTAAGTATATCGGATGAAGCCGGGAAAGTCAAATTTAATCCTCGTTCTTTTTCATCTTTACATGCGACAAGGGATTTGCCTTTGCAGCAACGCGCAGCGCGTCGTTATCAATGTGCGTGTAGATCTCCGTCGTGTTCAGATGCTCATGCCCGAGCACCTCCTGCACGGCTTTGACGTCCACGCCATTTTGCAGCATCAGCGTTGCCGCCGTGTGGCGCAGCTTGTGCGAGGAGTATTCTGAAGCGTCGAGTCCCGCGGCGCTCAGGTGCTTTTTGACGAGCGCGTGGACGCTCGAGCGGCTGATGCGCTCGTTGCGCGACGAGAGGAAGAGGGCATTGTGGTCGCGGCCGGAGATGGGGCGGCGGACGGTGAGGTAGCTCTTGAGCGCATCCTTGCAGGCGTCGTTTAAGTAGACGATGCGTACCTTGTTGCCTTTGCCGAGCACGCGCAGCGCGTCATCTTGAATGTCCTGCAGATCAAGGCCGCAAAGCTCGGAGATTCGCAGCCCGCAGTTTAGAAAAATCGTCAGAATGCAGTAATCGCGCTCGCGGTTCTGCCCGTCGACGGACTGCAAAAGCTGCACGCTCTCGTCGAGCGTCAGGTACTTCGGCAGCGACTTTTTGATCTTGGGGGAATCGAGGTCCTTGCAGGGATTCGTGTCCAAAAGGTGCGCTTTATTGACCAAATAGTTGTAAAAAGACCGAATCGTCGCGATTTTTCGCGCTCTGGACGCGGTATTCAAGCCGTAGTCGGACACGTCGCTGTTTTGATGCAGCACGCGGTCACGGCTCAGATAGGTCATGTAGGCGTAAATATCGGTCAATGTTACTTTTTTCACAAAGTCAAGATCGACGTCCATGATGGAAATTTCATTGAGAGGGAGGCCGCGCAGCGACGGATCGCGCGACTGCTTCAAATAGCGGAAAAAGTTGCGCAGGTCGAGGAAATATTCATCGACCGTTTTCTGCGAGTGGGCTTTGATGGTCTCGTGGTAGGATAGAAAATCGCGCAAAATCGGCGGCGATTCCAAGCGGTAGTCGTTCATAGTAAATGAGCGCCAGTGCAGGCGCAGAAACAGCTCATCTAAATCAGAAAGAAAAAATACGGAGAAGTTACGAAGTGTTGGATTTCAAAATACCGGAAAAAATTCGGTAGCTCTGATCTGTGAGCGTTGTCGGCGGTTCAAGCGTGATACAGAGCTGCGCAGAGATTGATCCTTTGAACGGGATGCACAGCGCACATGCCGTTGATCGGCTGTACGGCGGTTTTCAATAAAGGAGCCGATGGAGAGGGGCATTTTGAAGTCCATACTCAATTGAACAAAATAAAAATTTTGTTCAATTGAGGGGAGCGGAAAAGCGTATTCTTGCGGAAATGAGCGTTTTGGCGTGGCTGGCGACAAAAACCTCCTTTGTCAGGATCATGGGATTCTATGGGTCCGGCAGTGTGAAAACGCTGCCGGTTTTACTGCTATATTATTTATAGAAACTGCTTTACAATCGGCGCATCGGCGTTTACGCCTGCACAATGGCGCGCAGCGCTTCGGCGATGTTGCGCGCTTCGATCAGCGCGAGTCCCTGCGGCGCGCGGATCTGATCCTTGCGCTGCTTCGGGATGATGCATGTTTCAAAGCCCAGACGGTGCACCTCGCTGAGCCGCTCGCTCAAATGGTTCACGCTGCGAAGCTCGCCGGTCAGGCCGACCTCGCCGATGGCGGCGACGTGATTGCCGATGGGCTTGTCGAGATAACTCGACGCGAGCGCCAGCACGGCGGCAAGGTCTGCTGCGGGCTCGTCCACGCTCAATCCGCCGATGACGTTCAAGAACGCGTCACAGCCGGACACCTTGAGCGCGCCGCGCTTTTCGAGCACCGCCATCAGCATGGCGGCGCGGTTGTAGTCAAAGCCGTTGCTTGTCCGCCGCGAGACTGACTGCGCCGCGGGCGCAAGCAATGCCTGCACCTCGGCCAGCACCGGGCGCTGGCCTTCCATCACGCAGGTCACGCACGTGCCGGGCGCATCGTCAGGTCGTCCCGAAAGCAGCATTTCCGACGGGTTCGGCACTTCGACAAGGCCTTCGCTGCGCATCTCGAATACGCCGATCTCGTTCGTCGCGCCGAAGCGGTTTTTCGCCGCGCGCAGGATGCGATAGCTCATGTGCGCCTCACCCTCGAAATATAAAACGCAGTCGACCATGTGCTCCAACACCTTCGGGCCCGCAATAGAACCCTCTTTGTTGACGTGCCCGATGACAAAGACGGTGATGCCCTCCCCTTTGGCCAGCTGCATCAGCTCCAGCGTGCAGGCGCGCACCTGCGCCACGCTGCCCGCGGGCGATTCGAGCGAGTCCTGATAGAGCGTCTGGATGGAGTCGACGATCAAAACGTCGGGCTTTTCTTCTTCGACGGATTCCAGCACATCACCGAGGCAGGTCTCGGACAGCACGTACAGGTTGTCCGACTGCACGCCGAGACGGTCGGCGCGCAGCTTGAGCTGACGCGGCGATTCCTCGCCGGAAACGTACAGAATTTTCGCGTTTTCACTCAGCTTTCCGCAGATCTGCAGCATCAGTGTTGACTTGCCGATGCCCGGTGCACCGCCGACGAGCACGAGCGAGCCCTGCACAGCGCCGCCGCCAAGCACGCGGTCAAGCTCGCCCATGCCGGTGGGAAAACGGATCTCCTGCGCTGTGTCAAGCTCTGCGATCGGGTGCGCCTTGGCGCGCAGCGCGCGGCTGCGGCCGCCTGTTTTTGCCTTTGCACCGTCGCCGACGGCCTGCTCGACGAGCGTGTTCCATGCGCCGCAGCTCGGGCAGCGGCCCGCCCATTTGGGCGTTTCGTTGCCGCACTCCGTGCAGAAAAATACACTTTTTGCCTTTGCCATATTGTAAACCTCTTTTGCTTTACTGCTACTGCTGTAAAAGACCGGACGCGATCACAACGGCCAGTCTTTGCTGATATTCGCCACTTTTCAAAAGCGCCGTTTCGTTTTCATTGCTCAAAAATCCGCACTCGATCAGGATTGCAGGCGCGGTGACGTTTTTCATCAGGAAGATCGACGCGTCGATGGCCTTCTCTGTCTTCTCATTGCCCGCATTGACAGTCTGATTCAGCGCGAGCTGCACCGCATTCGCGACCTCGGCACTCCCCTCTTTTTTGCCGTAAAACACCTGCGCGCCGTGCGTCTGCTTGGATGACGGAAGACTGTTCTGGTGGATGCTGACAAGGATAGCGCCTTGCGTGCTGTTGACAAGTCCCACGCGGTTTTCGAGGTCGGAGCGTTTCTTTTCCCGCAGCGTGGACGCACTGGCATCGTGGATGGAGATATCCTCTGTGCGCGTCATGCGCGTCTCCTCGCCGAGAAAAACGAGCAGCGCGTCGAGCCGCTGCGCGATGGCGAGGTTCATGTCGCTTTCCTTGCTGCCGTCGGCGGCGACGGCCCCGCCGTCCTCCCCACCGTGCCCCGCGTCGATGACCCAGACGGTCTTCCCTGTCGGCGCCGACACGCTCGTCTCCACCGCCTCCGGCGGCAGAAGCAGGCTGACGGTCGCCGCCGTCAGCACGAGCAGCAGCGCGAATATGGCGTAAAACGCCTTTTTTCCGAAAACGATAAACAAAATACCCCTCACCCCGGAACAATGTATGCCCCGCGGCGCGGCCTTATGTGCTTTTCATTATACAGGACTTTGAACAAAAAGAAAAGCCCCGCTTCCCTTTTTTCTCCCGCTGCATAGGATGGTGTGGGCGGATGCCCGATTTCTTTGCAAGGAGGAGACTTCTTTGGACGACAACAGAGCTATGCGCGCCGAGTCCGGCGTGGGCACACTGCCGAACGGCTGCTGCGCGCCGCTGGCTTTTCCCTATGTCCCCGTGCAGAAAAACGACCCCGAGCGCTATTCCCAACAGGACGCGCTCAAGGCCGGTACGCTGTTTCCGGGGCTGAATCTACCCTTTCACGCGCAGATGAAGACGAAGTTCCCCGCCGTCAACACGGCGCTCTCAGAGCTGATGGCGCTCGATTTTGCCATCGACGAGCTGGGGCTTTATCTCACCACACACCCGGAGGACACCGAGGTTCTGAACCTCTACTGGTCGTATATCAAGCTCGGCCGCGAGGGGCGCGAGGCCTATGAAAAGCAGTACGGCCCGATTTTGCAGACGGACGTGACGCCCGGCAGCTTCAAGTGGCTGAATGATCCGTGGCCGTGGGATCTGGAGGAAGAAAAGTAATGTTTGTATATGAGAAAAAGTTACAGTACCCCGTCAAGATCAAGAACCCGAATCCACGGCTTGCCGCGGCGATCATCTCGCAGTACGGCGGCCGATATCCCATTTATCCATAAAGGAAGCGCCTTGTTGCGAGGCGCTTTCTTTATGCCAAATTTGACAAACCGCAAAAATTCCTATATGGTGTTCCTATACTCCCGCCGAAATAAAAAAGAAAGAGGGATATTTGTGCATCATACGCTTTTTGAGTATATCTACGCTTTCGGGGTCTCCGTTCTCTCGTACATGATCGCCCGCCTTTTGCACTATGCCGTCCTCGAGTGCGAGGACGCAGATACTCACCCCCGCCTGCGCACTGTGCTCTGCTGGGTGATGTGCCTCTTTTACTTCCTCGGCATCATTGTGACGCTGCTGCTCGGCCTGATTGAGAACCTGCATCGCAGACGTATTTCTAAACTTCACGAGGCCGATATCCGCGAGCTGCGCCGCCGCTATGCCGTCGTCAAGAAAGAGATTCGTTCCATTCTCGCTAATCCCGATCCGCGCGAAACAGTGCTCTCCGAAGTCAACCAGGCTATGGACCGCATGAGCTTTGACTTTCCGCTCGAGGATGATGAGCGCGATATCGGCCCGCTTGCAGACATCGAGAACCGTTACATCTGACACGCATAAAGCAGCACCCCGAGCCTTCCGGCTCGGGGTGTTCTCTTATTCTCAGCTATTCCACGGTGCCTTTCCGATGTCCTTCTCGCTATACCCTGCGTCAAGATACAGCCAGTCCTTTTGTTTCTTGCTCAGCTGCATCTTGTCGATCGCGTCCAGCACCTTCGCCTTCTTGCTGCCGTTGATGGCCTTGCCGTTCTCGTCCTTATCGGCGGTCAGATCGGCCGTCGCGTCCTTGTACTCGGCATAGGTCTCGGCGCTGATGCCCTGCTTCTGCGCCTCCTGCGCTGCCGCATAGCTTCTCGACGAGCGGGACAGGTCATCGTGCAGCCGCTCTTTCTGCTCGTTCGTCAGCTTGAGCTTGCGGACGAGCTCGAACTGCGCTGCCTCACGCTCGCCGTCGGTCAGGCTGTCGTCCTTGTCGATCTTGCGCCACTTCTGGATCGCGTCGTAGATGACCTCGCGGTCCGCGCCCATGTCGACGAGCTCCTGATAGGTCCGCGTCTGCGACGCGCTCAGTCCGCCATCGTTCGCTGCATAGAAGTCACGCGCCTCGCTTAGCGCGTTTCTGCCGAACAGTCCCGCCCGAAGCGCTTCCCACGGGTCCTCCAAAAACGGTTTTGCGGGATATTGCAGCCTCTTATTTTCGCCGCTGCCCTTATACAGGCCCCCGTTCTTTATTACTCCTGCACCTTGAACAGATTTTTCAACCTGCCGCCCGCCGGGAACTGTGTCACCCACCAGCCCCATGAGCTGCCGCATGATCTCGCTGCCGAACCCCTCCGTGTCGCCGGACGCGGCGTCCGAAACGGCGCTGCCGATTCCCTTTGCCGTGCTGTAGATATCCGGCATCGGCAACGTCTGGTCGCCCAGGCCTAACAGGCCGGACACGTTGCGCACATACGGAACGTCGTTGCTGACGTTGTAGATCGTGTCCTCTGCCGCCGCCGCAAGGTTGAATTCGTCGTTGCCCGCATCTTCATCTGTGCCGAACAGGCGCTCGCCGGTCATCTTCTGCCACACGTCGTCGACCCACACGCCCAGCTGCTCGTTGGTGCTCAGTCCGTTACCGGACGCCAGAAAGCCCGTCAGCAGGCCCAGCACGTCGAACTGCGCCGGTGTGCCGCCGTACAGCTCCTCGTCCACGCGGTTCAGGATGAACGCGCCGAGCAGCGTGCCGACGATGATGCCTGCCAGCCGCCGCGAGGCTTCCTTCTTGCCCAGCTTCTCCTCCATCTCGCGCAGCCCGGGCCCAAAGAGATCCTGCGTCACGTGCTCCCAGCTGTTCAGTGCTTCCACCTGGAACAGGTTCACCATCTGCGAAATAAGGTTTTTCGACTGGAATGTCAGCGGTGCCGTGCCCTTCGAGCGCGAGCCCATCATGTCGCGGCCCCAGCGGTCCGCCGCACGCAGGGCGTCTTTCTCGCTCTTGCCCTCGGCGAGCTCCTTGCGGTACTTGCCGCGCACCGCGATCGAGCTGACGAGGTAGTCCATCCGCTCAAGCGGCCAGAACAGCGCCGCCGTGAACTTGTCGCCCTTCGTGCTCGTCAGGTAGCGAATGCCGCGTTTCTCCGTCAGAAAGTCGCTCCTGTCGGCGAAGTCGCCCCTCGCCTTTCCGCTCGTGATGTCTCCGATCGCCTCGGCGACGTACTTCGGTCCCAGCTCGCCCGCGATCATCGGCAGCTGTGCCGTCTGGTTCAGCGCCGACGAGAGGTTCCCCGCCACGTTCGCGCGGGCAAACGTGCTCACGAGCTTGCGCCCCACGTTCAGCGACATGCGCCCGACCTCGCGCTCCATGCTGCGGTCGTTGAACAGCTGCTTGCCCGCCAGCTTGTTCGCGTAGTCATCCAGCCACGTGACAAGGTCGCCGTATTTCGTCGTCTGCGTCACGTCATCGAATAGGCTGTCGGTGTACTTCTCCATCGCCTGGTTCATGGCTTGATAGCTCATTTTTGTGCTGCTGTCAATGATGCCATTTGTTTTCAGGAATAGCTCTTTCTCCTCCGCCGTCGCGAATTTCAGGTCTTCTGCCTGCTGGATCTGCGCGCTGATCTCGTCCGGCGCATACTTCTTGCGGAAGTATTTCGACGCTGCGCGCGTGCGCATGATATCGTCCGTGTGATACAGCACGTCGCTCAGATAGTCGACGTACTTCTCAAAGCCCTTCTGGATGTCATAGTCCGTGCTCTTGCCGTTTCGGTGCTGGAAAAAGGGATTGTACCGCTTGTTCGGCTTGAATTCCTTCGTCAATCCCGCGATGCTCGCTGGCAGCTTGCCGACCTCGGCGCCCAGATCAACGCCGATGGCCTTGAGCGCCCGCTCGAGCTTGCCGCTCTCCGCCTCTGGCTGGAAGTGCGGCGCGTAGCCCTTGATAAAGCCGATGGGCTCGTACCCGTGCGCCACGAGGAAGTCGTTGATTGCAGCGTAGAACTCGTTGTAGAGCCCGCTGTATTTCGCCGCCGCGTTCTCGACCCTCACGCGGTCGACCTCGCCGCTGTCGAGCTCCCTCTTCGTCTCGAGCCAGTCCGCGTATCGCTGTGCCAGCTCGCGCTCCTCCTTGCCGTGCAGACCAAACTCCTGCGCCGTGTCTTTCATCTCCGCGCCGTCGAGCAGGTTTTCCGCCGCGTGGATGATCTGCTGCTTGATCTCGCTCTTGCCGACCATCTCCTCGACGGCCTTGCCCTCGATGGAGAGCTGTGCCAGCGCCCGCTCGCGCTGCGTCAGCGCCTCCTCCTTGCCGTCCTCGCCCTTGAAAGTGCGCACCTCGTCGTGCATTCGGTTGACGAAGCGCTTTCTCTCCTGCTCGTTGACGTAGACCGGCTCGAAGATCGCCTCGTTGATTTTCTCCCCTCGCTTCCAGCCGAAGATCGCGCGCATGCTGCGCTGCGGCGTGCGGTGGTACAGGGCGAAACCGCTCTCCGGCGAAATTCCCTTGCCGCTTTTCTCCTTGGTGAATTCGCCGTCAAAGTGCTCGTCGAAGAGGTCTTTCATCTTCTCTTGCAGCCTGTCGTTGATCTCCGCGCGGCGCTGCCGGATGAAGTCGGTCGACATAGATTGCTCGGCGCTGTAATAGTCGGCCAGCTCTACCACCTTGCCGCGGTTCATCGTCGCCGGGATATCTGCCTCGTCGTACAGTCCGGATGCGATGTTCAGTGCGAAATTCTGCTCCTTCGGCGTCGCGCCCAGGCGCTTGATGGCCTTGCGCGTCTCGCGCTGGATCGTCTTCGCTGCTCGGTCGTTCGCGATAAGCTGCTCAACGTTGCTGTAATCGCCCGCGCTGTTCTCGATCTTCACACCCAGCTTCTCGAGCGCTTCCGTGCCCTTGAATTCGTCCTTGCCCTTGTCGCGCAGCCGCTCGGCCTTTTCCGCCGCCTGCTGCGCACTCCTGCCGGAAAGATAGGCGTCCAGATTCGGGAATTCCTGCATGCTCGGCTTCTTGCTGCGCTCATCCTTCACGCGCCGCACGGCTTCCTGCACGCTTTGCGGCATCCGCGCCAGCTCCTTGTCCCACTCGCCGCCGTCTTCATCCTCCGCCGAAAAGCGGATATCCGGATCGTCTGTCGGCGTCTTATTATCCGCGTTCTTGAACTGGTTGCTCTCAAACGCGACATAGACCGTCGCATCATCATACTTTCCTTTGACGATGTACCCGTCGTAGCCGAGTGCCCTGCGCGCTGCTTTCGTGGTCGCACCTGCTCCCGCGCCGCTGTTGGCGACGTCTGCAAGGATCTCGGAATCGGAATCGCTGGTGCTGTAAATCTGCTCCACCGTCGCAGCGAGCGCACGGTTGTACCATGCTTTCGACGGATAGCCCATGCCGCCCGTCGGGTCGTAGTTGATGACCACGTCATCGCCGGTCGGGTCAACCGCTTTGAGCAACTTTTTGAGCTCAGCCTTTGTCATCGTCACTTCGCTATCCGACAGCGGCTTGGAGATGTTCAGATAGCCTTCCAACAGCTGCCCGCCGTCGCGCTTGTAGCCCTCGGCCATGCTGCGGTTATCGGTGAAGTAGAAACCCTGACCCTCCATGCTCCCGTGCATACTCATAAAGTCTGCCGAGAATTCTGTGAATTGTGTCTGGCTGCCGTGGTATACGGGAATCAGTCGCCCGTCTTCGTCGCGTACTTCGCTGTCCTTGAAGTATTCCCGCTGCTGCATAGTCAGCTCGCGGCCCGCACTGTCGGTCTCATCTTCCAGCGAAAACCGCGTCTTCGGCTTGACGTTCCCGCCGTTTTCAGATACACTTTCCGCAGAAGAGGCGGCACCGCCGGTATCGACGTCCTTTGCGGACGATTCTCCGGTCTTGAACGGTTCCGTCTCTTCGCCCATGATCTGCCTGCGGATTTCGTCGCCCAGCGTCGGCGACTTGACATCGCCCTGGCTCTGTGATAAAATCGCGCTCGTAAGGTCAGCAGCGTATGCCACCGGCTCGGTAATTTTAATACCGACATTGCGGAGTAACGCTGTGGCCTTATTTTTGTTTCCGGCAATAATTTTGCTGTCCTTCGCGCGCAGGCCTATCCAGTTCGCAAAGCCCTCTCTGCCATACATGGTTTTAATTTCATACGCGCTTCTGCCGTCCACGCTTCCGTTCGGGTTGATCCCGATCAAGAGCGGGGCGGCTTTTTCGCGCGCTGTATCGACTGTGCGCCCGGGAATGACCGAAATGCGGTCGCCCTCGACAATAATCATTGCAGGATCTTTCAGCATATCCGGCAGGTCGCGAATGATATCTTCTCCAATCCCGTGGGCGGAATAGTTCTTGTTCGCACCCTCTTTTCTTGTGATCTTCTGCAAATTGCGCTTGAGCATGAAGAATGGCTTGCCGCCGAGCCCGAGCGCATCCGGTGAGCCGTCGGCGCCTGTTACATAAATATCGTCGCTTCTGCCGACGGTTTTCAAATCGCCCTCGTAGAATGCGTCAATCTGCTCTTGATACGGGATATCCTGTGTGCGCTGGACACTGTACCTCTCAGGTGGTCCTCTGCTCTTTACCTCATCCACCGCGCGCAGCGTCAGGCCTTCCGGCTCGCTCGCCGGATGTTCCGCCGCTTCCGCCGCGTGTTCGATCGCGCTGACCGCCTGCTCATGGTAGCTGCTCGCCCTCTGGCCGTAGCTGTCGATGCCTGCGTAGGCATCCTCCATGATCTCTTCCCACACGTAGAGCTCGCGCTCTTCCGCCGTCATGCCGACATAACCGTTCGTCAGCGGCTCATAGCAGCGCTCATAGACTTCGTAGATGCCGCGCCAGTCCGCGCCGCCGCGCACCGTCTCCATGAAGGCGCGCACGTTTTCTTCTTCCGTGATGAGGTGCCCGACCTCGTGCTTGCCGATCTCCGACGCCGTGCGCTTCTCACCGTCCACGCGCAGCACCATTTCGCCGCTCTCGCGGTTGATGATGCCGCGCACGCCAACCGGCCCATTCTCGGTCTCGACCTGCAAAAGGCCCGTCACCATCGTCACGTGCTTCACGCCCTTGCCGCGTGCCCAGTCCGAAAAGCCGCGCAGCTCGTCGTCCCAGTCTTCCTCTGGCAGCACGTGCAGCGTCTCGTCGCTCGTGCCGCCCTGCACGCCCAGTGCCGCCGCACTCGTGAGCGGCTGCTCCCACGCGATCTCTCGGCGCCGCTGCGTCAGCTCTCGGTTTCTGCGCCGTCCTTCCGCTGTCGTGCTGCGTAATTCGCCAACTCCTCCGGCCCCAGGCTCAGAAGGTCGCCGTCCTCTGTCTCCACCGTGTAGATCGTTTTCCGCTGCCACGGCATCGGCACGCTGCCCGGTGCCTTCGGCAGGCTCAGGCCCTCCGGCATTTTCTTCCTGTCGTCCATAGATTCCTCCGTTCCGCCCCTCCGGCATGTCGTAGATCGGGAGCTCTTCGTGTGTCCGCTCGCTCATGTCTGCGCCGGGGATGGCTTTCTTTGCTGCAATGTATTCTTCGTTCGGTGCAATGTGCTGCCCGTGGATATCTGTATAGCCGTTTGTCAGCATGTCGTCCAGCAGCAGCTCCACGCGCTTCGCCGACGCGAAGTTTTCCTGCCCGTGGTTGTGGATGATCGCACTCAGCGAGCGGTCGATGTCGTCGTAGCGCACGCCCTCGTCATCCAGCAGCCGCGTGATGCGCTCGCTCACGCCGCGCTTGGTGCGGATGTATTCGTCGTCGCCCGCCTCGCGGCTCGTCCGGCGGATGAGCTCGCCGCCCTTTTGGGCGAAGCTCATCTCCTCCTGTAGGACTGCCGCCGCGTCCGCATAATAGCTGTGCAGCTCGGGGTGGTCGAACTGGAAGGCGTTCACGCTTCGCTCGCCCACGCTCGCGCTGTCGCGCCGGTCGATGTGCTGATCCTCATTCACGCGATAGATATTCTCTTTCGCGTCCACGGCCAGCGTGCCGTCTTTCAGTCCGTCTTCAACCTTCTGCGCGTTCTGCTCGTTGCTGTACTCAAGAAGATTCACGCGCTTGCCCGCGTCCAGGGCGTCCGCTTTGCCCTCTGCTGCGCCCTGTGCGGCGTTCGGCTGTGTGGGCGTCAAATTACCCTCGCCCATGCCCTGCGCGCTCTCAGGCGTCACCGCAGGCTGTGTGGGCATGGTGTTCTGCTGCCCGACGGTTGGCGCGGGTGCCGGTTCGGTGTTCTGCATCACCGCCGCGGCACCCGGCGCGCGCGGAGAGATCGGCGCTGTCGGCGCGTTCTCCTGCATGGCGCTCATGCCGCCGCCCGTCTGCACGGGTGCGATGCTCCCGCCAACCGGCGCGACCGGCGCAAGACCGGATGCGCCCGTGCCGATGCCGCCCGCACTCACGTTCGTGTAGGGGATCATTTCGCCGTAGATGCTCAGCAAGAACTCCCGCATTGCGTCGACTTCCTTCTGCGCGCCCACCACTTGCAGGTCATCCAGCGTATAGCGCATCTTGTCCATGGCATCCATGACGGACTGTGCGCCCGCCGCCTTCTGCTCCGCCGTCGCGCGCGGGTCCTCAATGATGCGCTTGGCGTAGTCGTAGCGCTCCTTGGCTGCGTCGTTCAGCTCGTTCATGTACTTCTTGTTGCGCCCCGTGATGGCAGCGGCGTTGATGGCGCTCGAGATCGCGCCGAAGGCAAAGGCCGTCAGCGCTGTCTCGCCGATAGCTTTCCAGTCCGGCGCGTAGTCTTCGTCGGTCATCGCCTTGGAGAGCTCGCTCGCGCCGGTCTCGCCCGCCGCATAGCCGACCGCCGATGCGCCGCCGAGCGCGATGTTCGGCAGGACGTAATTCTGCTTGCCCGCCGTGCGCAGCAGCTTGAGCCCCGCCGCGTTCACGCCCTTGGAGAGCGCGCCGCCCGCCGCCACGCCGAGCGCCGATACCGTCGCGCGCAGCGTCGCCTTTTCCGCGTCGTACTGCTCGCCCGCTTTGCGGCGGTAGTCCGCCGCGTTCCCGCCGGCCACGGACAGCGCGCGCCCCGCGACATCCATGCCCGGCGCGACCATGCGTTCCGCCGTCTGCAAGCCGATCTGCGTCGCCGCCGGAACGATGCTCAGTGCACCTTTTTTGATGCCCTTCGTCCCCGCTGTGCTCTCCTCGCTCAACTTTTGCGCAAAGGAATAGCCCTTGTCAGCCGTATCATACAGGCTGCTCGCCGTCTTCTCGCCGCTCTCGATGACCTTGCCGTACTTCTCGCGCTCGCTGCGCGCGATTGCAAGGGCCTCGTTCGTCTCCTTGATGTCCTGCACCGTCATCGTCGGGTCTTTCAGCGTCTTTTCCAGCGCCGCAATCTGCTTGTCAAGCGTTTCCGCTTGCCTACGATAAACTCCGCTCATCTCCGTGCCGCCGCGCCGGTCCGTCGCCACGCCGCCGAGGTTTGCAAGGTTCGCGCCCTCGGAGACAAGGCCGCTTTCAATGCCCTTGAGCACCCGCTGCCCGAAGGTCTGCTTGCTCGCCTGTCGGCTGGCGCTTGGCGTGGTCTGCTTGTCCAGCTCGTCCGCGTGCTCGGTCTCGCGCGTCGTCTTCCTGCTCGCGGCGATGCTGCGCTGCTTTTCCGCACCGGGAATCTTCGTAATCTGGATGCGCCCGCTGCTGCCGCTCACGGCGCTGCCGCTGCTTCCCTTTTTCTCCCCTGAATAGTCTTTTGCCGAGGGCGCGCTTTTCTGCGCGCCCTCGGGCTTGATTTGTGTGATCTTAATTGCCATATCGTCACCTCATCAGAACGTGATGTTGAATCCGTTGGCTTTCAGCTTTCGGGAAATTTCGGCCTTCTCCTCGTCCGTCAGCGCCGCGCGGTCCAGCGCCGCCGCAAACGCCTCGGGCGAATTGAACCGGTAGCCGTTCCACGTGAAAATGCCCTCGTCCGGATCGTAGCCGAACGTCATTCGCCCGCTGCCGCTGCCGGTGTAGCCGTACTCCGATGCGAGATAATCGTCGTTAAAGCCGTTCCTTTTCAGCACGTTCACGACCTCCTGCGTCAGCTGTCCGGCCTTCGCCATCGCCTTTGCGGTTGTCAGGCTCATGTTCGTTCCGCCGCCGCTCGTCCCGCCGGACCGCCTCGTGGTCCCGCCGCTTCTGCCGCTCGTCTTCGCAGCAGCCTGCGCCGCCTGCTGCTTGTAGTAGTTCTCGAGCGCCTTGACGTACTCGCTCTCGTACCCACTCTTGCCGATGAGCCCCGCGCTCGGCGACGCGCCTGCTTGCAGCATCGCGTCGACCTGCGACCGGCTGAGCTCCTGGTCCTGCTGCTGCTTTTCCTTGATCGCATCCAGCACACCGAGATAGCGGTTGTACTCCGTATTGTCCTGCCCCTGCAAATTGCCGAGGTAGTCCTGCAAGCGGTTATACTCGCCGAGGTAGTTGTTGTAGTCGAAGTTGCGGTCCGTGTTGAACTGCCCCAGCTGGTCGAGATACTTTGCGTAGTCCAGCTGCTCCTGCTGATTCACCGCGTTCAGGTCGCTCAGCTTCATCTGGTAGTCCTTGAGATACCGCTCGTATGCCTGCTGATAGAGCGTCGGGATCACGTCGGAGAGCTTCGTCGCGTAGTAGTCGCCCGCCTGCGTCGCCGCGTTCACAGCGTAAGAGCTCGGCCGGCCGCCGCTCGCGGCGCTTGCTTTCGCCAGTGCGTCCGCCGTCGCCCGCTCGCCCTCGCGCAGATACGTCTTTTTGTAGCTGCCGTACTGCGGATCCGTCTCCTTGCTCCACGAGAACGGATCTCGCTTGAGCGCCGCGTCCAAAAGCTCCTGCTGCTTCTGCTGGAAGCGGTTTTCGTAGCTCGGCGCGCTGCCGTATGTAAACGGCTTGAACGAGCCGATCATGTCGAGCGTCTCGTCGATCTTCGGCGCGTACTTGCCGTCGCTCACGTACTGGCTGCCATCCGCGCCGGCAGTGTAATTGCCGTAGCTGCTGCGCAGCTGGTTTGCCTTGGCGTTGATGAGCGCGCGCTGCTCCGCCGTCGTCGCGCCCGCGTACTGCTTCTTGAGGTCGAGCGCGCTCATGCCGAACTCAGGGTACTTTTTCGCAAGGTCGAGATCGTACTGCGAAAAATTCACATTGCTGCCGCTCGCCGCCTTTTGAAAGTCATCGTATGTATACGCCATTTTCTTCTCCTCTCTGCTTGAATTTTTACTGTGGTCCGCGCGTGCTCTTGAGCTCGCTGCCCGCGTAATACTCGCGGTTCATCGAATACACGCGGCACTCGCCCTTGCCCTCGATGCGGATGCGGTAATGGTCTGCGCGCCGCGGCACGATGGGCAGGTAATAGCTGCGCTTTCGCTCCGGTTTCAGCGTTTGCCCGGCCTGCACCCACTTCCCGTCGGAATCGAACTGCATCAGCACCTTTGCTTCGGCCCCCGCCGCGACCTCGATGCGCACCCACAGCTTGGCGATGCTCTTCTTCACGCCGTCGTAGCTCGTACTTTGGCTCGAGCCCTTTTCCGTGAAGTCGCCCGTCTCGGCGAACCACGTGAAGTCTTCCTCGTCCGTGCAGCCCTCCGGCGCGTCGAGGATGTTGCCCGTCAGCGCGATCTTGCCCTCCGCCGTCAGGAAATAGGTGTTCCCCTGATAGCGGCAGAAGTGCGTCGCGTGCGTCTTGTCCTCGATGTGCCACATGCCCTTGCGCGTGTCGTAGACGTAGAGCTTCCACTCCCCATTCTCGTCCTGCGCGCTCAGGTAGTACTTGAGGCCATCGCTCCCCGCGCGCCCGTTCTTGAGCCGCGTCTGCCCGAAGGCGTCGTGCAGGCTCTGCGGGATGCCGCCCGAGTAGATCATCACGCCGGAATTGGAGAGGTACAGCAGCCGCTCGCCCGCGATGGCGAGGCTCCCGCCGCAGCCCTTGGCGACGCCCAGCGTGGCCGAGCCCATCACCTCAAAGTTGGACGGGATGCTGCCGTACACCTTGTAGATGTGGTCCTCCTTAAAGAACACCGGATAGCCGAGGAAGCTCACGCACCCCGTGAAGTCGCCCGCGCTGCCCGTGTCCACGGCGTAGCTGTCGGTCTCAAGGCCCTCGAACACGTTCCAGTTGAAGGGATCGCCGAGCTTGCTTGCGTAGATCGTCCGGCCGTCGCAGCCCCACAGCCGGTTTTCGTTCTCACACACGTATTCTAAGTCCGGCACCGTGCGCCGAACCGTCAAGTTTCCCGTCTCCGTGTACTCTGTCGTGCCGTTGTCGCCGTCCAGCTTGAAGACGTTTTCGTAGAAATACATCTTGTCGCCGTCGATCTCGCGGATCACCGGCGTTTTGTTGTTCTCTGTGTGCTTTGTGCAGCCCGCAATCGTCACCGCGTCGCCCGCCTTGAAGTAGTCGCTCCATGCGACGCCGCTTGCCTGAATGGTGTTCGCCTCCGCGGCCTCTTCATAGAGCTTGCCGTTCGTAAACGTTAAGCTGGCGCCGCTCCACGTGCTCTCAAGGCTGCCGAACTCGCCCGATACCGTGTTGTAGTACTTCTTGTCCGGCAGGATGATGATATAGGCCCCGATGGCGACGAAGCGCTTCTCGCCCGCCGTCACGTCGCCTTTTTTCGCGCCGCCGTAGTAGAAGGCCGTGCCCTCCGCCCACGCGAGCGCATCCCACGCGAAAAGTCCGCCCGGACTGACAAGATTCTTGTAAATTTTGCGCTTTGCACGCGTCGAAAGCACGGGATAGTAGTCGCTCGTCAGGTTTTGCATGTCCCACAGCCCGCCGTCTCCGGCGCCCAGATTGTGGTCAAGGCCGTAGAATTGCAGCTGCCCGCGCTTGCCGATGCCGTCGGCATACGGGACCTCCGGCAGCTTCATTTGGCCTCACCGGCCTTTTCCGGCTCCGCCGCCTGCTTGTCCTGCGTGTCGCCCTGCGTCGGCTCCTCCGCCGCGTCGCAGATCGTCGCGATATTGCGAAGCGACTGTCGCACCGCTGCCACCACATCGACGGCATCGCCGTTGACGTTCAAAATGCCGATCAGGCGCATCGCGTGCGCCGCTTCCTGCTTGATCTTTTCATTCATGCTCTTTACCTCCAATTGGGTTGCGAATAGCTCCCGTAATTGTTGACCGGTCGAACCGATAGCCAATTTGTGTTGTAATACGTCCCAATGTTGACGATCGCGCGGTATCTCTTCCAGTTTGGGTTATAATACGTCCCGACGTTGATGACCGCCTTCGCGCTGCCTCCGCTGCCGCCGCCGCTGTACGTCGTTGCCGTGCCGGAATCGCTGTAATCTGAGACGATCCACGATCCGCCCCAGTAGTACATGTTGCATATCCATTCGTATGCCGTGCCCGGTGACAGGCCTGTAATCGTGCCGACAAAGGTGCTCGTCCCACCGCCGGCCTCGCTCGAATCGAACGAGAACGTCCCGACGCCCGTGATGCGGATGTCGATTGAGCGCTTATACGTGTAATCCGACGCGCCGCCAGTAAACCGTGCGTAGACGCTGAGCTGTGTCCCGTCTCCGTCGACCGGTGACAGCGTACAATAAAAGCTCGCCATGCCTTACTCCTCGATGAAAAACACCGTGCCATACGGCGCGCGGCTCGGCGGCGAAGCGCCGAACATGTAGTTGCCGCTCAGCACCAGATAGCCGCCGCCGAGCGAGACGACAGGGTAGTCGCTGGCATCGTCTTTTCCGATCAATGCAAACGGCCCCAGCTCGGATTCAAGAAAGATATTTCCCGCTGCGTGCATCTTCATGCCACCATAGGTCGCCGTCAGACCGACGCCGACCTGTCCCGTGCCGGTATAGGCAAGATCCATGCTGCCGACAGAGGTCTCCCCTGCCAGTAGACTTACGCTCCCGCCGCGCAGCGCGCCCGCCGTCAGCGTGCCATCGATGTTGACCGACTTGACGTGCAGGTCGACCGTTCCTGTGCTCGCGATCTGCGCGCCGTTGTAATTGAGCTTGAAGATCGTGCCGTTCTCGCCACTCGTCGCGCCCAGTGTGAAGCCGGTCGCGCTCTGGTCGAAGATGCTCTGCGCTTGCGTCGCGTCGATCTTGGTGCTCACCGTCGCGCGGATGCCGTTCACGTCCGCCGTCAGGTTTGTCACGCTGCCGTTCAGGTTCGAAATGCTCGCCTGCAACCCCGTCGCCGTCGCTTGCAGCTGCGTGATGTTCCCCTCGGCGTCGCCGATGCGCGCGGCGAGCCCGTCTGCTCTCGCGCCGAGTTGGGTAATGTCGCCCTTGGCGTTTTTGATCTCTGCCGCAAGGCCGTCCGCCCGTGCGCCGAGTGATGTAATATCTCCCTTGGCGTTGCGGATCTCGGCCGCGAGCCCGTCTGCCGTCGCGCCCAGCTGCGTGATGTTCCCCTCGGCGCTGCTGATGCGCTCGCTCAGCCCTTGCGCCGTGATGCTCAGCTCATTCACGTTCTTGTTCGTGTCCTCGATCTTGGCATAGATCGGTTCGCGAATATTCTGCAAAAAGCCGTTCATCGCCGCCTTGTTCATGTTCTTCAGGTCGAGGTTCCTCAGCGTGTAGCGCAGCTGCTCAACGAGCATGAAGAGATAGTCCTGCATCGTCTCGATCTTCTCGCCGTCGCTCTCTTTCTGTGTGAACGACGGGAAATTCGTGTCGATGTATAGCCAGTTGGAAGGCATTCCCTCCTTCCCTCCTTTCTTCCCGGGCGGGAGAGCGTTCGCGCCCTCCCGCCCCGTGCTTTACTTCATCGTCGCGAGCTTCTGGACGAGGTCGTCGCCGTACTGATACGCCGAGAGGTAATCCATCGTGCCGTCCGTCAACCCCGCGCGCTTCTGAAGCTGCGCGCGGTAATCGGGCGCCGTCAGCTTGCCGTGGAATTCCTGTTCCCACTTGCCCGCGTTCTCCTTGCCGGACCAGTACGCGGGGCACAGCTTGCCCGTCACGTCGAAGTGGCGGATGACGTTGCTCGCGGGGATGTTGTACTTCTTCATCAGAGCTTTCGTCAGCGCAAGCGCCTGCGCGACGGTCTTCGCGCTTGGCGCGTAAACGCCGTCCTTCTTCGCGTCGCAGATTTCAATGCTGATGCTGTTTGCGTTCAGGCAGCGGCCGTGCAGCGTCCCGCCGCCCGTCCGCGGACAGGACGGGTACTTCTTCCCGCCGACCGCCCACGCAACGCGCAGATCGTCCACGCTCTGTACGATCTCCTTCTCGTCGACAAAGTAGTGCGCGCTCGTCTTCACGACGTTCGATGCGTAGTATTTGGCGTTGTTCATCGCCGTGTCGCCGTCGTTGCCCGTGTAGTGGATGACGATGTAGCGGATGCCGCTCGCCGCGCGCGTGCCGCCGACGTTCCCCGCGTTCGCGGGATATTTGCGGATATTCACACCGCTCACTCTCCCTTCGCGTTGCCTGCGGCGTTCTGTGTGCCGAAGTAGAACGCGATGACCATGAGGTACACGGTGTTGAATTCCTGCGTCACTTTTGACTGTACGGTCAGCGCGCAGAAGGTCGCCGTCAGCGCAATCGTCACAAGGCTCTTCACGCTGAGAAGGTTTGCGATTCTCTTGTTCAGTAATTCGTTCATGTTATTCGTCCTTTCCCTTAATTTTGATTCCCGCCAGCAGCCCCAGTTCCGCCGTCCACGCCGCGAACCATGCGACCGTCAGGCTATCCGGCACTACCTTGTCATGCGCAGTCAATACGAGCACCGCAATGCAGTACCAGCAGAGGTTGATCACTGCCGCGATGACGTACTTGTCCCGCTTTTTCATTCTGCCCCAGTGCTCTTTCAGCTTCTTCATGCCATGCACCACATCCATAGTTCGCGGATGCCCTTAATGGCCACAGCCACGCCAAGTAGCGAAGCAGCGACCACAATGATGGCAACTGCCACCTCGGCAAAATCATCCATCACGCCACGCCTCCCGTGATCAGCCACGCTATGAACGCACCCACCAGCGCCGCAAGCAGCTTGTCCACGATGCTGTCCCATCGTTTCCCCGCCTTGCCTGTCATGGTCTTCACGTCCTCCTTGATCTCCTTCACGTCGCCCTCCACGGTTTCCTGCTTGGTAGCCAAGACCTCGACCGAGGTCACGAGCCTATCAAGCGCCACCTGATGCTCGGTCAGTTCGTTGATTCGGTGAGTGTTGCTTTTGCACCGAGATTCGATCAGCGCGATTGCCGCATCGTCATAATGCTTACCGTTGTCCATGTTCCCCCTCCGTTATCCTGTCATGTCCCATAATTTCGTTTTCTCTCCCCATACTCATTCAGCACCTCATCCAGCTCCGCATCTTCCAGTGCTGGGAAAAAGGTTCTCGAGAAGAATAATTCCGCATAGGCGGCCTGCCACAACAGGAAGTTAGAGAGCCGCATTTCTCCACCCGTTCGGAGGATGGCGTCTGGTGTCGGGACTTCGCCTGTCAGCGCCACATCTAATTCTCGCTCTGTTCTCGCCCCGTGCTGTACAGCGCGGGTGATGGCGTCTCTCCCGCCGTAATCTGCGCAGATCGTCAGGGTCAGGGCGTCACCTTGCTTGGTTTCCTCTTCCATCGTCTCCATGTCCTCTACGAGATCTTTCGCCAGACGATCCCGCCGACCCGCAAAACGCACGCGGATACCACGGGTTACAAACCATTCACGGCGCTCCCGAAAATACCATCGAGCAAGATCCATGATGTGATCTACTTCGCCGCTCTCGCGTCCCCAGTTTTCAGTGGAAAAACAGTAAAATGTCAACATCTTCACGCCGCGCGAGATAGCCCACTCACAGCAGCGCTCGATAACATTCAACCCCTGCGCGTGCCCTGCCTCTTTTGACAGTCCCTGTGCAGCCGCCCAACGTCGATTTCCGTCGGCAATGATGGCGAGGTGCCTCACAGTGCCGCCACCTCCTCTGCAATACAGCGGAGCATCTGCTGGGCATGATCGTCACCGGATACTGTGCAGTCTGCCAGATACGTTCGTGCCAAGTCACGTGCAGCGCGCGCTTCCAGCAGAGTGCAAACTCCATCGCCGTCTCGCAGGTCATCCATGATCTGATAGGCCACGCCAAGCCCCATGCCATACCGCGCAGCCGCATCCTCCTGACTGCCGGAAGCACCGGCTGCCATAGCACCAAGAACGCAGGCCGCGTCCGTGAGTGCCCCAGCTTTGCCCGCATGGATATGGAGCAAGGCATCCAGCTCTGCTGAGTATCCAATCGCTTCCCACGCCTGCGCCTCTGCCATAGCTGCCGCAGCGCTGGACAAATAGGCGACTGCACGAGATTTTTGCTCCGATGGAAGATCGGACCCGGCGATTACACCAAACGCCGCCGACAGCAGGATGTCTCCGGTAAGTACGGCGACAGCCTCGCCGTGGGCGGTATGCAGCGCAGGTAATCCCCTACGCTCCACCGCCCCGTCCATGCAGGGGAGATCGTCGTGGATTAGGGACATGGTATGTACCAGCTCCACAGCGACCGCCATAGGCAGGGCATCCTCCGCGCGTCCTCCAGATGCCTCGCACCAAGCCAAAGTAAGGATAGGCCGGATGCGGTGTCCGCCGCTCAGTAAGGCCAGCTCCAACGGTTTACGCAGATGCTCAGGTGCATTTTCACACCAGTTCTTCAGTGCAACCTCGATCATGTCTCTATACCGCTCCACGGTACACCTCCAAATATTCCGCCTTGCGCGTTGCCCAGCTAAAGTCTTTTTGCATACAAGCCGCTCGCTTGGTTACAAGTGCATCTGGGTTTGCATACAAAGCCGCAGCCTCCGACACCGCTCCCGCCACGCTATCGCGCACCAGCACGGCGATCTCCTCGTCCATGTTGTCCGCCAAGCCACCGTTGAGCGTTGTGATCGGGATACATCCATATCTGCAAGCAGTCATCGGCATCAATCCGCACGGCTCTGCAACGGATGGGGATAGATAGAAGTCCGCCCCGGCCAGCAGCGGCACCGCCTGCACCGCAGACGGCCAGCGATCCACCCACAGCACGCCGTCATCGCGTGTCAGCTTCGCAAATTGTTCCTCATACTGCTTTTCACCTTTGCCGATCATCAGTAGGAACCCGCCGCTGTCTCGGATGGTATGCACCGCGTCCAACACGCCATCAACGCCTTTATCCCGTACCAAACGGCACATCATCAGATAGATGCACTTGTCAGATGGAATTCCATAGGTACGGCATAGCCGCTCCTTGCAAATAACCTTGCCGGTAAAGTCCTTGGCGCTGTATTTTGCCGGGATCATCAGTCCCTTTTCCGGCGCAAAGACGGGAGCCAGAATCCCATTTGTAATACCGCGGAAGTTGATACTCCTAAGCGTCTGCGCCAGCTTATCATCACCATCCATCAGCTCTTTGGCATACGCCTTGGATACCGTTGCCACCGAATCGTAATTTCTGAGCGCGTCCTCGCGCCCTCGCACAAAGTCCGCCTGATCGATGGTGTACACGCACCGAGGAGGACGCTTCGGCAATGCCGTTAACAGTTCCGGTGCGGCGAAATTGTGGAGCACGTCCGGCGCAACTGCTTCTGCCACCGTGCCCAGTCCATCTGGCCAGTGACGTAAAAGATAGTAGTCCGCACCGAACAGACGGCAAACCCGCACGCCATCGGAAAACTGCCTCAGATTTGCAGCCATCTGCGCCCATACACCGTTCCCATCCGGGCATACAACGGACACGGCATAGTCCTCAGTCAAGGCGTTGCCCAGACTGTCCACCACCTCCGCGACGCCGCTGCGGGCACATCCGCCCAAAATGCTTTCATCGCTCACCAGCATCAGCTTTTTCACAGCAGACCACCCCCTAAAATCTCCATCAGGTTCTTTTCCGTAAGGGATTCAGCCATGTCGATTGCCTGCTCCACCGTGGCGTTTGCCAGCAAGGGGCGGTTTGCAGACGCGTCACCGGATAATAGCTGATTTGCCCAATAAGAGCCACGCTCGACCCAGATGCCAAACATCTCTGCTCGCTCTGCCACCGGTTCCACGGACACCAGCACCGGTGTACCGCCGTCCAGTCGCTTGGCGTGATCTCCGATGCGCCAGTTTTTGAGCTTTTGCCAAAAGCCCTGATCGACATTGTAAAAGCGGTGCTCATGGATTTCGTCGATGGTAGTCTCGTCATCAAAATGATACAGCGTGTGGCTTGGCGACCATATTCCTCTCGCCAGTCGCAGGATGCGGGCAGGGCACATATCGCCGCCAAGTACCATTTCGGTGCCGGTCAGCTCGTCCAACCGCCTCTCCGTCCTATCCGCAAGGGTGATTAAAGTATCACCGGACAAGCACTCAGCTTTGTACTCTAAAACATTTACACTCAGCGAACTATTTGCGACGTCCGTACCTGCTTTAATGCGGAATTGCGTCGCCGGATAGATGCCACTTGCGTGCAATACGCCATCTGGGCTGACGCTGATAGGGTCGGATGGCTGACGGTATGTGCCGCCGTCATATACATATAGTTCTACGTTTGCCAAGTCAGGCGGGCCGGATAATTGCACGTTCATATAACTAACCGCGCCGCTGCCAGTTACCTCTGCTTCGGCTTCAAAATCCACGGTTATTGTATACGCCTTCGGTGTATCCGGCTCAGGCTCCGGTTTCGGGTCGGGATCAGGTTTTGGGTCGGGACTCGGGTCAGGCTTGTCCGGTTTTTTGTCGATGGACATTTTGGCGTTGGTCGAGCCGAATTCCAAAGGCAGCGTCGCCCACGCATATATAATGCTGTCGGCATCTAAATGTATATCGCAGCCCCAAATGCCTGTGTCGTCCGCCTGCGTATGACCAATATCTCCGCTCAGTAACGCATTTGCCGTCAACTCACCGGGAACCGCCGATAGATGAACTGTTACAGATACGGGAATTACAGTGCCGGTAATGTGTTGGTCTCCGGCAGTAACCTTAGTGTTATCAAAAACATAGCCAGTAGGCGTACTTGTGATTGCGGCAACAAGCATTGCTGACTTCGCTGTCTTGTCCTCTGCGATAGTCACCAAGCCCTGTTTAGAACGGAGATTACCTTGTTCGTCCTTGTATCCAAACACATCGCCAGCAGAAACACCGTCCAGCAGCAACGACCCTCTTGTAATCATACGATCACCTCACATATTTCCAACGACCAGAATAATGTCCCCTGGGGCGTATTGTGTGAAATCAATTCCACTTGGGTCAAACGAGTCGCTTCCAGTATCAATGATTTTGATAGAAGATGCGCCAATATCATCTGGCAGTAGGCGCTTGTCCAGCTTCACCGTCTCCGGGGTAAGGTGGGTCAGCGTCACGGAGACATTCTTTGCCGCCAGTTCCTCCGCTGTCAGCCCAAAGGCTGCTTTTAGCATTTCCCCGGTGCCGTCGGTGGGGATCAGACCAAGATGCGATTCGCCGCCTTCGGACATTACACCGAGCAGATACCCATATTTCGGCACAAATGATCCGGTGCCAGATTCAGAGGCTGCGAAATCCACATAACTGTCGCCAATTATCGTAGCGGTGACACCATCTACTGTCTCCGTAAATGCAGTGAGTTCCACAGTAGTGCCCTTAATGGTCAGCCGGTATTTTTCTCCGGCTTTCATCGGTTTTCCGCTGTAGTTTTTTCCAGCGCCAATTTCTACAGACACAGCATCCATCAAAGTTTCTTCGATGAATTTCCCCGTAAAGAAACAAGGTCGGTTAGCAATGTACCCAAGATGGTTCGGATCGTTGACCGCATAATCTGCATCTGTCATCCGCACTTTGCCAAGATTGATTTGTGGCATTTAGTTCCCTCCAATCTCTACACCATACCGCTCAAACATAGCGCGGATGGCGGGGTTACGCAGCAGTTTCTTTCTCTGACCTTGATTAAGGTCGGAGTAGACTGCCTGTAGTGCATCCTTGACCTCCTTGTTATAAGCGACGACGCGATCTCTCAGCTCACTCATGTCGTCACCCCCGTCAGCAGCGCATCCAACGCTTCACGCAACTCGGCATTGTCCTTTTCCAGCGCCGCAATGCGTTCCTCGGGAGTAGGCTCGGGCGCGGGCATTTCGGTTGTAAGTTTTTCAAACTCCGCGACTTCTTCCGCTGTCATGTCACGGATTATGCCGTTTTCACAAATTTTCATGCTCGTCATTTCCTCCCATACAGTAATATCTTTCCGCCTGCAATTTTGTATGTCGCGTGACCGGAAAGTTTTACGCTTGTAATACTGTCTCCGTCAAACGGGATTGCGTTATACATCGTCGTCAACCCCCCCATAGCATAGTTTGTTGGAGAGTTTGCATTAGGAAAACAAACGTGAACCCATCCGAATGGAAACGTCAAAATCTTGCCCCAACCATTAAATTGCCCGCCTTTTTTGGAATACTCCATACCGCTGAATTGTGGACGGCTGTTATTGATAGAAATTGTTATACCAGAGTTAGTCTCAGTACTGCCAACCAAGCTTACTTTTCTGTACAGGAGTTCTTTATAATTTGGGAGGTTTTTGTATTCCCACACGAAAACATCGTTTGCGGCATCAACATCGACATCGATTTCCGCGATCTTTTCCCACGTTTCGGCTCTCGCGGCGTCCACCGTCTCCCACGCAGTTGGCTTTCCCTCGGTGTCCACGGCCTTGACCTTGACAGTTTGACCCACGATGGCGGCGGTTAGGCCAAGAGAGATATCAGTCCCGCCGGACGGGATATCCACCGGCTCCCACTTGGTTGGCTTGCCGTCGGTGTCCACCGCTGTGATTTTAGCGATTTGCCCGACCTGTGCGCCGGTTACGTCAATGCCGGGATCTCCCTTCTCCCCTCGCGGGCCGGGAACGCCTTGCGGACCTTCTTTGCCCTGTATTCCTTGCACACCGGTGTCTCCCTTTTCTCCTCTCGGGCCAGGAATACCTTGCGGGCCTTCTTTACCCTGCGGGCCTTGCGGACCTGGGTCACCCTTTCCGCCCTTGACGCGCCCGAGATTGATCGTGTCCCCGTCCGCCGTGGTCAGGATCAGGTCGCCGTCATTGCTAATGGCGTACTGCGGCGGTTGGTCTCCCTCGTAGGTCAGGATCAGGTCGCCATCGTCGTTGACGGAAAACTGATATGCGCCAAGACCGCCGCCTGTGTCGCCCTTCGGGCCCTTGAGGTTCACGGTCTGCGGATTCGCCTTGCCGCCGTCGTTCGTCCACGACAAGTCGCCGTCGTCGCTCATACTCGGCGTGAACGTCACGCCGTCCTTACCGGCGGCACCGTCTGCGCCCTGCAAGGGGCCGTTGTTGATGAACTCGCCGGTAATACCGTCGAAAATGTAGATGTCATAGGGCTCTGCCGTGCCCACGCCGTAGGCATCGCCTGCCGCTGCGGTCGCTTTCTGCGCGGCGTCGAGCGCAGCCTTCGTGCCGTAATAGCCCAGCACCTTGAAGCCGCTGCCGGTCTCCCCCTTGGGGCCGATCGGTCCGGTCGCGGCAACGCCCGTGTCGGCAAAAGCGCCCGCCGTGGCGTCCCACTTGAACCAGTTGCCCGTGGTCTCGTCGACGTATGGCATCTTGGAAACCGCCGTCTCCGCATCCGCCGCCGCCTGCAAGACCTCATCAACCCAGCTTTGATAGGCTGCGGGCGGCTCGGTCGTGCCGTTTGCGCTCAGCGACGGTTTGACCACCGTGCGCCACGTCCTGCTCTTGGCGATCACGCCGCCCACGATGTAGGTGAGCTCGGCCATGCCCTCGCCCGCCTTTGCAGTGTCGGCGTTGCTCAGCGTCCAGATCACGTCACCGTTCTCGCTCTTAAGGCTCGCGGGATACGGTGCGCTGTCGCCCTCGCGCAGCACCGTCAGCGTGAAGACGCCCTCGCCGTACAGCCGCGCCCAGCTGTCCGCAAGGCCGCGCCAGACGATCCTCTGCGCCCCGTTCTCTCCCTGATGGCCCAGCGGCAGATACGGCAGCTCGCGCACTTCGATCTCTCTCATACGATCTCGTACCCCCTCTCGTAGCCCTGCGCCGGTTCATGCGTCCTGCCCCAGTAGCGGGCAAAGTTGCCGTAGGCCTCGTTATAGAGCTGGCTCGAATCGGCATACCGGCTGTACTCGCCGTTCTCCGCATCGATCTTCGCCTTGAGGTACAGCACGTACAGCTCATCGTGCGGGGCTTTCACCAGCAGTTCTTCGTCCATGCCGTCCGGATAGCCGGTCGCCATGATCTGCTCGAGCTCTTCCGGCGTCGCCAGCAGCACGTCCGCCGCGATCCTGCCCTCGAGCGCCTTGAGCCATTCGAATTTTTCCTCTTCGGGAAAGGCATTCGGCTTCGCCGTGTCGGCGCGCTGCATCGCTTTTCTCGGCGTCATGTTCTTCTCTCCTCTCTCAATGATGGATAAAGGCGGGCGCGGGTCTTGTCCCACGCCCGCCTTGGGGTTATTGCCTTAGAGCGAGTTGCCCGCCGCGATACCGCCGATGGCGGCAAAGCGCCAGTCGTTGAAGCACGCGTTGAAGCGGCTGCGGCCGCGCCAGACGTTCGCGTCGGTGTTCTCGTCGATGGTCGAGCGCGCCTCAAGCTGGATGCGGTCATTCCACACCGCGCCGCCGTAGGTCTCGTTGTACTTGCTGTCCAGCAGCACCCACGGGGAAACGCCGTTTGTGATGTAGTGGTTCAGATACGGCCACACGATGACGTTCCAGCGGCCGTACTGATAGTTGAAGGCGTTGTTCGCGCTCACGGGGTCCTTGTCCGCGCCGATGGCCGCGAATACCGCCTTTTTGAGGTCGGCGTTCTCGGGGATGAGGATCGTGTCGGGGGCCACGTCAAGGATCTCGTCGTTGTCGCCGCGGAACAGGTGCATCTTGGTCTCGAGCTTGCCCAGCGTGTCCACGCTGAACGCATCCTTGAAGCAGTTGCACTGCTTGTCGCCGCTCACCTTGGGCACGTGCTCCTTGGCGAACAGGTTGCTGCCGTCCGCGCCCGTCAGGTCGAACTTGACGCCCTTAAAGGTCACGCTGCCGTTGCCCATCATGGCCGCGCCGTACAGCGCCGCGCCGAAGAGCTCGCGCGTGCGCTTGTAAGAGGTCATAAAGGCCGCAGGCTGCTTGCGCATGTCGAGCAGCTTGCCGTCCTCGATCATCTCCTTGGACACGCTGAAAGAATCCTTCCACGTCTGGTACTTGAGGAACTTCTGGTAGCCCTCCTGCATGCCGTCCAGCGGATAAGCGCCGTTCTCGCCCACGGGCTCAAAGCCGCTCATGGCCGTCAGCGTGGTCATCACGTCGCCGTAGTTCTTGGAAGAACCCATCAGGAACAGGTTCTTGAGCACGCTGTTCTGCTCAAATTCCTCGCCGCGCTTTTCAAGGAACATCTTGATCGGCGCCTGGCAGTTGCCGTAAATGCTGTTGTTCAGGTTGCTCGATTCCGAAAAAATGATTTTCATTGCTTACTTTCTCTCCTCTCTTCCGTTTTCCTTAGACAAAGCGGCCGCGGATCATGCTGCCCGCTGCCGTGCCCTCAAGGCTCACGACCTCGAACGTGCCGGGCACCGCCGCATCCGATGCGCCCGTGACGTACTTTGCCTTGAGACCGCCGCTCGCCACCTGGATCTTGGTGCCGACCTTCACGGCCGCTGCGGCCGCCGCGAGCTCGGTTTCAAAGGTGTACTTGCCCTGCACGCGCGTCACCGCCAGCAGCTCGCCCGCGGCCACCGTGCCGCTCTGCATGCACACATAGGGCGGTGTGGTCGCCTGGTCGGCAGCGACCGCCGCCAGCTTGCCGTCCGATACGTTCAGCAGCTGGCCGACCTGATACGTGCCCGCCGCCGCTTCGATGTACTCAAACGGGGTCATTGCCCCGTCCGTCGATTTGATGGGAATAAACATTGCGTTCCTCCTTGTCTCGTTAATTTCTGTTCTTCTCGATCCACGTGCGGATCTCCTCGTCCGTCGCCGTGGGATTGAAGATGCGGAAGCTCGCCAGCTCCTCGCTCGTCACGACCTTGCCGCCCGCGCCGCGGGATGCCGCCGCGCCGGTCAGGTGGTCCTTGCCCCTCTGACCCGTCAAGGCCTGTGCTCTCGCCGCCTCGGCCAGCGCCTTCTCGCGCCGCTCGCGCGTCGAGATGAGGTAGGCATCGTAAAACGACATGCCGCTCTTCACGCGCGCGTAGAATTCCTCGCTCTCCGGCAGCTTCAAAAGATCCTCCACGCCGTTCACCTCGGGCTCGAGCGCGTGGATCTTCTTGATCTGCTCGTCGATGGCGCGCTGCATCTTCTCCTGCTCGGCCGTGGCCTGCTCGCGCTCATGCGCCGCCACGATCTCCGCCGCCCGCTTGACGACGGGATTCTCGCTGATTGCCTCATTGAGAGATTCCTGCGTCAGTTTCCCGGCCTTGAGGTCGCTTTCGAGCTTCTGCTGCTTGAAGGACTTCGACCACTCGTCAAACTGCTCCTTCGTCGCGATGGGCTCGCCCGTGATTGTGTTCTTAAGCCCTGCACTTTTGAAAAAATCCTTCCACTCCGCGGCCATCTTTTCGCTCTGCGCCTTGAGCGCCGCGTCCACCGCGGCCTGCTGCTCGGCTCTGCGCCGAGCAGCCGCGTGCGCTCTGCGCTCGTCGGGGGTCTGCTCCTTCTTCGCGCCCTCCGCACCGTTGTTGTCTTCTGCGCCTTCCGCGCCGTCCTGGCCCTCGGGAGCGGTTACGGTGCCCTCTGCGCCCTCGCCGTCCGTCGTGCCGGTATCGCCGCCCTCCGGCGCGCCGTTGGTCTCTTCTGCGGCCGGGGCGGCGGCGCCCGGCTCGTTTGCGCCTGTGGGCTCCTGCTGCGTGCCTGCCTCGTCAGGCGGCACCGTCAGGCCCATCGCTTCAAAGACGTCTTTTTCCGTGAATTCCATGTCCTCTTCCTCTCTGGCATGTTCCCGCTATCGCCCTGCGAATAGCCGCCGCCTTGCGCGTGCGGCGTCCCCTTGCGAGGGTAATCATGTAAAGCGTTTCCGCTTTGCTTATTTCTTGCCCGTGCGAAGGTCGCTGCCGGTGTGCACGACGCCCTTCTTCGCGTCGGTCTGCTGGTTCGGCGCTTTCACGACCTGCGTGCCGCCGTTCTTGATTCTGCCGACGTAACCGCTCTTATCGCTCATGCCCGCGTCCTCCTTTCCTTTGGATTCGGCATTTTCCCGCTGTTGCCCTGCGCTGTCCCCTTTGTGGGGCTCTATGCTCTGCGCGTCTCTCTTTCGCGCCTTTAGCCCTTTTACTGCTGCGCTGTGTCAAGCATTTGGCCTTGTCCGCCGTTCTGAACGGCGTTCATCGCGTCGGCTTGTGCCTGCGCGTCGATCGCCGCGGCCAGCTCGTCCGGCACGCCAGCGCCGCCGCCCTGCATGGCCGCCTGCTGCGCCGCCTGCTGCGCCGCCATTTCTTCCTGCCGCTGCGCCTTTTCTTCGAGGTGCTTTTTCGTCTGCGCCGCGCCGGGGTAGTGCAGCTCCTCCATCTTCGCCCAGAACAGAATGAGCGTTTCAAGGTCCGTCGGGTCGCCGAAGGCCCTGCCCTCAAGGTTCTGCCGCGTCTCCTGCCACATCGCCTCGCGGTTGCTCGCCAGCGGTGCGCTCGTGTCGCACGAGAAAAGGAACTGATCGTTCCAGTGCAGCTCGCCGTCTTCACCCTCTTCGAGGAAGTCATAGCGGTTGAACTCCTCGTACATCGTCTCGCCCGTGCTGTCCTTATACGTCACCGGCCGCGGCTCGTCCGAGTACGCCAGCCAGAATTTGAACATCGTTTCGAAGAGCTCAGCGTAGGCCGCGTTCTTCATCACGCGCTTGCTTTCAAGGCGTCCTGCCGCCTGCGCAGCGGAAAACTCTTTGGCCTTGCCGCTCGTTGCGGTCGTGTCCTGCCTGCCCTGAAAGCTGTCCGTGATGCCGATGATCTGCCGCGCCTCTTCGTACACCTGCGCCAGATACGTGAGCTCGTACTGCAAATTGCCCGAAAAATCGTAGACGTCGATGAGGCTTTTTTCGCTCGGCTTTCCGATGTACCAGCGCTCGCCGTCCTCGGGATCGGTGCGCAGGTCCACCCGGTCGGGGAGCGTGATGCGCGTGCCTGCCTTCATCAGTCGGTCGATGATCTTCTGCTCGATGCGGTTGCTCGTGTTCTGCTGGTCGCGGATCATGTCAACGTCGCTGTTTCCGAGCAGCTGGCCGAAGACGCTCACGCTGCGCTGCAAGATGATCGGGTAGCGGTTCGGCCGGTAATACGGGATGCGCACCGGCGCCTGTGCCGGCAGGCCGTTTTCGTCCACCGTCTCCTGCATCCCGCCGACAAACGTGCCGTCGCTGCGCTGTACCGGCGCATAGAGCTCTTCGAAGTCCTGCGTCTTGCTCTCCCAGTCCTTGCCGCCGCACCACGGGCACGCACCGCCTGAGTAGGCCGCGCCGTTTACCTCCTGTCCCGGCAGCGGCTTTACCTTGCCGCAGCTCTTGCACACCGGCTGCCTGCGTGCCTGATAGTCCTTGAGGTTTTCGAGCTCCGTGTCGTTCACCCACGTGTAGCGGTCGATGCCGCCGCGCTCGTTGAGCTTGTAGCCGATGTAAAGCGTCAGATTGCGGTCGCTCGTCGAGCCGTCGCCGCCGCGGACATCCGGCTCGCTCTCGCCCTCGTTTTCAAGCAGCACGCCGTAGCGGCGCTCGACGTAGCCCTTCGTCGTCGGCACCTTGACGATGAAATAATCCATGTCGGCAATGCCCGTGTAGACGTTCGGCTGCGGCGCGAACTGCTGCGGGTGGATGAGCGTCACGTTCACCTCGCCGACGGTCGTGCTCGTGCGCTTCGTGTTGTCCCACTCAACCAAAAAGCCCACGCCGCCCTGAATGGGCACCGTACGCTCGGCCAGATCGTTCAGCGCCTCAAACGGGAGCCGGTCGAGCTCGTTGCGCAGAAAGTGCTCGATCACGTCGGCCAGGTGCTCGTCCTTCTTGCGCCGCGGTGTCACCTTCGGCTGCGGGATGCTGCTTGATACCTGGCTTTCGATGTTCTCGAACGTGATGTTGCGCACGTGGCTTGTCTTTTTCAGCGTGCCGTCGCGGTGCGTGTCGCCGGGGACGAGCGGCTGCATCGTGCGGTCTCCGTTGTAGACCGCCTCGCGCTCGTTCATTTTTTCGACTTCTTTCGACCACTTGGCATCGCTCTCATTGAGGCGCGCCTGCCACTCGCGCAGCTCCTCGCTGATCGTGCTTGTCTTTGCTTTTTCTTCCATGTCTTTTCTCCCTCTCATCGCGGCTCGCCCCAGAGTGCCAGCATTTCTGCCCGCTCGGTCTCGCTCGCGCTGTTGTAGTCCTCCCACATGTCCGCCGTCCAGCGCGTTTTCTTCGTGCTGCCGGCGGTCTTAATTTCCATCGTCTGCTGCGGCCGTGCATAGTGCGCGATCGCTAACGCCATCACGCAGTCGTCGTGCGCGCCCGGCTCGGCCTCACCCTGCAAGTCTTTCTCCCGCCGCACGAATGTCAGCATCTCGAGCAGAGTGTCGCGGTCGTTCACCGTGCTCATGCTCTCGCGCAAAATGCGGATGAGCTCAGACAGGATCACCGGTCTCGTCAGCCGGTTCGTCTGGAAGCCGAAGGCGTGCTTGATCTTGCCTGTGAAGTCGTCCTCCACCTCGCGCACATACAGGTTGCGGTAGCCCATCAGGTCGAGCAGCTTCGTCGGGTACGTCGAGAAGTTCGTCTCGATGGCGAGCAGCGCGTCGTTGTAGTACTTGCCGAGGCAGTACATCTGCCTCGCATACGTGTCCTCGTCGTACTGGTGGCGCAGCGTGCAGACCTGCTTGCCCGTGATGTTGTCGAGCACCTGCCCCACGAAATAATCGCTGCCGTCGCCCGCCGTGTCGCCGCCGATGACATACGGCCGGCCGGGGACGACATCCTCGTAGATCGTCACCGCGCCGTCCGGATCATCCACCCACGCCCAGCTCTCGAGGTGTACGCCGTCTTCCTTGACGACGTTTTCGAAGTAGCCGCGCCTCGGCTTCTTCGCCCGCTCGACGATGAGCAGCCGCTCGCTCACCTTCTTCGCGTCGAACACCGTCTTGCCCGTCACGCCCCACTGTCCGAGGCAATAGACCTGGTAGTAGTACTCGTCCGTCTCTTTGAAGGCTTCGAGCGTCGTGATGGCCTCCGCCGTCAGAAAGCGGTTGTCGAGATACGTGCTCTCGTGCACCGTCGCGCGCGGGTCCTTGCGGTCGAAAAACCGCTTTTTCAGCCAATGTGTGATGCTGATCGGGTTGAACGTCAGGATCATTTGCAGGTAATAGGGGAAGTCTGTGCGCAGTCGGATGTCCAGCTGGTCGAAGTCCCCCTGCTCCAGCTCGCTCGCTTCCTCGATCCAGATGCCCGTGATGTCGTAGATCGACTTGAGCTTTTCCACGTCGTCGAGGCCTGCGAACAGGATCTTGCTGCCGTTCGCAAACGAAATGCTCATGTCACTCTTGTTGACCTTTGCCCCGCTGTCGGGGTAGAAGTCGGATATCTGCCCGCGCAGCTGCTCAAAGCAGCTCTCGCGCAGCGTCCGCGCCACCTTGCGGCATACGAGCCAGCGGTGCCCCGGCTCGCTTGTCACGCGCTCGAGCACCTTGCGCCCCGCGAAGATCGACTTGCCGCTGCCGCCGCCGCCCTTGAGCACGAGGTAGCGGTGCCGGTCGAACAGCAGCGGCAGGAAGTGCGCGTTGTTCGTCGCGCGGAAGTCCCGCCACCACAGCGCCACCTCAAGCTCTCGCTCATAGGTCCGCGTCTTCGTCGCCATCGTGCTCAAACTCCTGCATCAGCTCGCGCAGCATCGCTTGCCGCTCCTCGAGCGGGATGCTCGCCGCCGTCACGGTCTTTGTCGCCCGCTCGCCGAGCTCGACCTCTTTCTTCTCGCTGTAGCCGTAGTTGTTCGTCAGGTTGAAGAGGATTCCTTTCAGGTTCTTGCCCGGCCGCGTCAGCATCTCGTGCTCGTTCCATGCCTTCATGCGCTCGCGCACCCGCTCGCCGACGGCCGCGAATTCCTCGCTCTCGCCCATGTACCGGCTCCACGTCGCCCGGTCGATGCGAAGAAAGGCACACAGCTCGTGCATGCTCGGCGGGATGATGTACTCCGTCACCTCGACCTCTTCGCCCAGCGTGTTTTTCACCGGCACGGGGATGAGGATCACATGGCCCTTGTCGTCGCGCTTGCCGCTGTCCACCATTTCCGTGACCTTCACGCGCCGCGTGATCGCTGCGAAATAGCGCTCGCAGGCCTTGCCCAGCGTTGCCGCCGTGTATTTCTTCTGCCGCGCCATCCGCACCCCTCCCCTCGGCGCGCTTGCCTTGTTTTCAAAAAGTGTATCAAATGCAACAGGTCGCGAACCGTCAACTTTTTGAGGGCAAAAAAGAGCCGCAAACCCTTGTCAAATCAGGGCTTGCGGCTTTTCCTCGCACGCGCACGCGCGAGAGTATGCACGCAGCGCGCCCGGGCTCCCCCGCGCGCGTCGTCGTGTTGCGTTTTCTGTTTTGTTATTCCCGTTTCGCTCTCGATGAGCGTTCTTTTCTGATCTTGCCCACCTCTGGCAGAATGTAGCGTATGTACTGCGGCATGCCTGGTGCCCATCCGGCACGGAATAGCAGCTGCCCGCCGCGCGGCACGCTCAATTCAGCGCCCGACAGCGCCGCGCGATCTTTCGGCTGCGGCAGCGTCAGGTTGCGGCTCGGGCAGTATTTTTTCTCGTCCGGCACGTAGCGCACCTGAACGAGCAGGTAGTGCGCAAGGCCGAGATAATCCACCTCGTCATACAGGTGCTCGCAGTGCGTCCCGCCCGCCGTCCACTTACTGCGCGCGATCTCCGCCGCCTCCGCGTTGATGACGATGTGATGGTGTACGCGCACATATTCGCCCGTCTTGCCGTCCAAATCTGCCGTCACGGGCACATAGCGGAACGGCACCCCTGCCGCTTTGCAGGCGCGCCTCGTTCTTCTCAGCCATAGCTTGAGCTGCCGGTTCGCATTCTTCCAGATCGTTTCGGGGTCCTCCGTCCCGCCGCCGAGCTTCGCAAAGGCTTCGTCCGCATAGCTCAGGCGCATCAGGTGATCTGCGCAGCTGAAATTTTCATTCAGCAATCGAGCCAGATGCTTTTCCGCGTTCGCTTCATTCCGCTGCTGCTGCTTGATGTCGCTTTTGAGCTTTCGCTGCGATCGCGTCGGCTTCTCGCCCGGCACCCAGTATTTGATTTTTTCGCCCACGGCGCCCGCCGTGTACGTTCGGATGACCCAGTAGCCCTCTGTCATACTTTCACCCTCCATCGCTATTTTCACCATTTGGGGAAGATGGTTCTAAACTCAGCGCTCAAGGAACCCCGATAACGCGCACGCGCGCGTTATCGTTAATCTATTTAATGTGTGTTCGGCCTTCTGTGCGCCGTCGCGCCCTTTCGGCGGCAGCGCACACAGGGCCGAAGCCCTGTCACAGTCTCCGCGGGAAACCCTCGTAATACTTCCGCACGATCCGCTCGAGCGTCGAGCGGGAGAGGCTGTGCTTCATGCAGATGTACGTCGCGTTCGCGTCCGTCGTCACGAATTCGAAAAGTGCCCGGTAGTAGTCCCCGCCGCCGCACTCCATACACAGGTTGAGGATCTTCCGCTGCGCCTTCTCCGGCATTTCTCGATACAGCAGCGATGAAAAATAGATGTACCCCTGCCTCTCATAGCTTACCGGCACGCTCTTTTTGTATCGGAACATCGCTCTCTCCCCTCCTCTCCCGCTCTTTGTCCGTCAGAAGCGGAAATACTCTTTCATGCAGCGCCACACGTTGCGCCACGGATGTGCCATGCACCACTTGAGGCTTTCGTGATAGTCCTCTTTGATGGCCTTCTCTTTTTTTAACGCATTCAGCGCCGCGCACAGCAGCTCTTCCTTGCGCTTCACGTTCGTCTCCGCCTCGCTCAGCTGCGCCCTGATGCTGTTCGTCTCTACCGCGGCCTTGCGCGCGTTCTCTTCCGCGGCCTTGAGCTCCACCATGCGCTCGCCGAGCTGCTTTGCCAGCTCGCGGCTTTCGTTCTTTGCCTTCTCGATGACCTTCATGTCCTCACCGTGGGCCTCGAGCGCCTGGTCGCGCATCTTCTCCGCCTCGTCGATGCGAGAGCGGAGCATCGCCGCCGAATGGTCCGCGCTCTTATACTTCGCGGTGACCTCTTCCAGCGCCTTTTCATTCTCCTCGAGCTTTTCCGTCAGCGTGCCGATCTCTCCACGCAGCTTTTCATTTTCCTCGGCCAGTTTTACGCCGTCCTTAAAATGTGCCGCCGCCTCGGCTTCCGCCGCTTCCTGCTTTTCCACCGCTTCCTCGAGCATTTTGAGCATCTGCTCCTTCGTGACCTTTTTAATGTTGATCTTCTGCATCGCTCAGCCCTCCACGATCATCCAGTCGTCGGCCAGCATATCCGCCTGAGAGGCGAGCCAGCCGAGCTGCACGCCGCTCGTACCAACAAAGGCCAGCGCATTGTTTCCGATGGCGTTGTGATTCACATTGACGTGGAACCCTCCCTTCGTCAAATAGCTGATGCAGCAAGCAAGTTCGACATGCTGGTTCTTGCCGTTCCAGCCTGCGCGGGCGATCTTCATGCCCTTCTTCGCCGCCTCGATGGCGAGACCGAAGCTCATACCGTCAGTCGGGCGATACGCCTCTTCAAATACCTGCTTTGGACTGAAAGATTCGTATCCGTCAGGGTAGCGGACCTTATAGCCGTCTTCCTCGGGCTCCATGCTTCTTGGGATGGGCTGGGTCTTCTCGTAAACTTCGCCGCCCTTGCGGATAGCCGGTACTGCCTCGATAAGTTTTGTTCCGATGTACTGTTTCATGGTTCTGTTTCCTTTCTTTTTCGCCCGCAGGCGTGATTAAAGATGTAACTGCTCGTGCTCGCGCGGCTTCTCGACGAGGATCTTCGCGACCTTCACGTCGCCGTAGCGCTCAAGATCCATCGCCGCGCGCTCCTTGATACCCTGAACGGCGCTCTCCGGCACGTCGGCCTGCAAAATAAACGTCACCTTCATGCCTTTTTCTCCATTGCGCCCAGGTCGCTGAGCCCCCGCTCAATGACGCGCCACACGTGGATGTCGACCATCAGCCCGTCCACGACGATCGCGCGCAGCGTCTCGCGGCTCACGTCCCCGCCGCAGGCCTTGCTCACACGCTCCGTCCACCCCGGGCCGGTCCGCACCTTGTAGCGCACCAGCGCGTCGAAGATTTTCCGCTTCTCCGCCGCGCCGTAGCCCTTGACGCTCAGCGTCGGGAGCGGTTCTGGCGGCGGCGCTTCCGCGGCCGGCCGCTTGTCCTGTCCCGCCGTCCACGCAAGGCCGTCCTTTTCGCTCTTCGGCGGCGCGATGGGCGTGGGCTTGTCCGCCTTCGCGCCCTTTTTCTCGCCCGCGCCGACCATCGTCCGCCGCATCAGCGTGTTGATGGCCCAGTCCGCGCAGTATGTGCAGAAGTCGAGCTTCGCGATCTCCCCTCCGCCCGCGCCGCTCGCCGTCACGCTCACACGCTCGTGCGCGCTCATCCCAGTGATGACCCGCCCGCACCGGTCACAAAATACCCGCACCATCTGTCAGCCCTCCCTTGGCTTGCCGTAACTGCAAAAATCGAGGTTTTCCCGCACTGGCGTGAAAATGCTGCCGTTTCCGTAGCGGAGAATCGAGCGCGGGCAGTGGCAATATATTCCCTTTTTGCCGTCCATCCGGTCGTAAGCCTCCCCGTACTCGCAGTTCTTGCAGTACGGCGCCGTCACCGTGCGTCCTTCTTTGTCGGCCTCGGCCAGCTCGCGCAGGCGCTCGGGCGTAGCGCCCAACGCCGCCGAGGCCACCTTGACGAACATCGGGAGCGAGGCCGTCGCCGTGATATCTTCCGGCGTCAGCCCTGTCGCCTTATAGGCGCGCAGGTCTTCCCGGTTCCTCAAATAATCCCGAATGAGCTGCTGCACCACGAACCGCTGCGCCATCGGCCACGCCGCAATTTGCTCTTGCAGCTTTTTCAATGCTTCGTCCGAAACCATCCGTCAGCCCTCCTTGTCCTGCCACCCGCAGCTCGGGCATATGTAGGCGTCTTTCTCCGCGTTATAGAAGACGCGCGGCGAGTTACACGTCGGGCAGATGAAGATATCGCCCGCAAAGCCCGGATTGCCCGGCGGTCCGGCAGGGTCTCTGTGCCCCTGCACGACTTCATCGCCGCGTCGCAGGAACTCTTTCAGCGTGCCGCCCCGCTTTTTCAGCCCCTCGTCCATCTTCGTCAGCGCCTCAAGGCCATGCTGCTGGAATTCGATCAAATCGGCCGCTTCCCGCATCGTTCTGCCGATGCAGCTCGTGCCGATCAGGCCTCTGTTGTGGCTCGGGCATCCGTTGCAGTTGTCGCTTGCGCAGCATCGCAGCGCCGTCAAAACCTCGTCACTTGTCATCGCTCTTGTCCTCCTTCGGCTTGGCGCGCTGTGCGATGCTGAGGCAGTCCGGCTTCAGGTCCTGCCATACCGGCGATTTCGGGTCTCCCACGGCCATCATCATGCTCACCTTGAAAATCTCTGCCGCTGCCTTGTCTCTGCGCGCAAGCATACTGTAGACCGCTGTGAGCAGGTAGGCCGATTCGGCGAGCAGGTCTCCCATCGTCCCTCCGGTCGCCAGTTCCTTCACGTTTCCGTTCTCGTTCTTATAACTCAACATGTCTGTGCCCTCCTTAAAATTTGAAGCTCTCGCGGATGACCGCGCCGCCGACGTTCGCCTCCGCCGTAAAATACCGATGGTTTTCGATGTACACGATTCTCCCGTGTACCCCGCCTTTCTTGCCGAGCGCTGAGACGATCCCGTTCGACCCCTCCCAGCTCGTCGGCGCCCGGCTATACGTTTCTCCGATCTGCATGCTCAATACCTCACTCCGATAAAATCCAGCACTCGGCCATAGCCGAGGCCCTTTTCGTTTGGCTTCCACATCCCGTCAGCAGGATCGTAAGCCCCACCGCCGATGCAAAACTCATAGTGCTTCGGGTGGGTGTGCTTCATGCGCTCGAAGCGGTTTTCGCCTTTCTCGAGGTGACTTCCAAATCCACAGAACATGCACCCTGTCCTCTGGCATCCCGTGCAGTGCAGCGGCTTTTCGATGAGCGTTGACGGATAATCATTCTCGCCGTCGCTCGCCACGATGTCGCCGTATACACTGCAATACGGGATGTTTTCGTCTCGCAGGTAGTGCAGCACGTCTTGCTCTGTCCAGAAGCTCATGGGCTTGCTCATAGGGCGCTTGCCCTCAAAGGCGTTGCAGCCCGTGCGCTTCCACTCTTTTTCTCGCTGCTGGCTCTCGCTCGCCATCATCGCGGTAAACGGCACACATCCGCTCGTAGCGTTGTATCGCTTGGCGGGTGCTTTTTTCATCACGTCGCAGCACTGCTCGCTAATATGGAACGGCGCATCCTTGAGATAATGCCACTTGTCCGCCAGTTTCATCGTCGAGCAGTACACGCCCTGCCGGTTGTAGCCGGTCAGATACAGATTAACCGTTGCATCGTTCTGCCCGTGCGCGTTTTGCAGATCGCGGATAAAACGCGCCTGCTTTTTGCCGATGACGGGATAGCCGTACCTTGTCAACACCTGCCGGATATTCGTCTTCGGCCGCAGCCGCACAAGCTGCACGTCGATCCGCGGGAACTGCTTTTGCAGCCACACCGCATAGTCGTTGACGAAGTGCTGAATCTCAGGATACTCAAGCCCCGTGTTGACAAATACCAGCGTCAGCGGATAGATCGGCGTGCGATAGCGCGATAGCTCCTGTGCGGCCAGATAGGCGAGCACCGTTGAATCCTTCCCGCCAGAAAAGCTGACGTAGCACTTGCCGTCCCACGCATCGCACCATTGCTCAATCTTCTCGCGGCTCAAAAGCACCTTGTCTCCGAGGTCGAGCGCCAGCAGCTCTTTCGCCGCCTGCTGCGAGATCGGCTGATTCCCATATCCGGTCATGTCACTTTCTCCGGCCGCATCAGCGGCTTAAATACCGTCTGCACGCCCTGCATCTGCGGCGTCAGCCACACGCACCACATGACATCCATGAGCGGGCTTGCGCCCTTTTTGCCGCCCCTTTCCTTAAAGAGGAAGTCCGGCCGCCACGTCAGCGGCAGCACGTAGCTCGGCGGGATCTCGCGGAAGAGCTGCGCCCGCTTCGCCGCGTGCCAGTATTGTGCCTTGAGCAGCATCGCGAACGGCTTGCCGATCTCCGCCGCATGGCGAATGAATTCTTCCGCCAGTGAAAACGGCGGATTTGTGATAATCCAGTCAATCGACTTGTCCGTGTAGTGTGGCCCGTAGGTCTTCAAAAAGTCCTGCCCGCTGCGGATGTCCGTGCCATAGACCAGCATTCCACAGTTCCGCAGCGTCTCCACCATGTAGCCCTGGCCGCAGGCCGGTTCCCATACATCCGTCCCCGCTGGCAGCTTGAGAAAGCGCATCAGCGCCACCGTTACCTCCGGCGGCGTCGGGTACAGGTCGGCCGCCTTGCGCGCCTTCGCTCCGTTCCCGCCCATGATCTGGCTCGCCCGAATGCTATTCATCGTGTGTCTCCTTCGTTATCCGACTTCATAAAGCAGCCCCAAAAGGTTTGTGACTTCTTTCCGCTGTGATGCCCGAAAAGCGGCTTCTGCCCGATGGCGTCCCACACTTTCCCAGCTGGGATCTGCGTCTCAGCCCATTTGAAAATCAGCACGCCGTCCGGTTTTAATACGCGCATACACTCGCGGAATCCGTCATGCAGCATTTCACGCCAATTCTCTCCGAGCTGCCCGTATTTCTTCCGCATCCACGCATTTTCACCTACGCGACGCAGGTGCGGCGGGTCGAACACGACGAGCGAAAACGTATTGTCTGGGAAAGGCAAATCCGTGAAGTCGCACTGAATGTCCGGATGAATAACGCACTTGCGCTCGGAGTCGTGTTTAGTGCTCGTCCAGACCGCAGAACACTCTTCGTCGCGGACGTCGCAATAAACCGCGGCCGGATGCTGCTTGTCAAACCAAATCGTCCGAGATCCGCACGTCACGTCAAGAATTTTCTTTGCTCCGTTCCCGCCCATGATCTGGCTCGCCTGAATGCTATTCATCGCGCACCTCCTCCACATAGCACCAGCTCTGCGGCGCGCGCTTGATGTCACCGCTCAATTTTTTGCAGCCTGTGCATTCCCATGTGTATTCTGCATGGCAAGAATCGCACGGGTCTGTTGCGCGCTTGAACTCGCTCAATTCTTTCGGCGTATCATAAATGCGCAGGTCGGAAATATGCCAGCCGTAACCGTCGCCCCACGCGAGGTAATCATTCAGCATTTTAGGTGTCAAGCAGGCTGCATTGAGCAGCCCGCCGACGGGCGATGTGCGCATGGTGGCGGCGTCGCAAATGCGAGTTTCCACTAAATTCGGAATGCCCGTGTACCCGATGTGCGTGATCCAGTCGATTCGGTCGCAGGTAAACTCCCCGACGACCTTGCCGCCGTAAAACTGTGGCCTTGGATAGTTCGTCGTAATGAAGTCCTCGTGCGGATATTTTGGCAGCGTGCAGTAGATATAGCACTTAAACGGCGTGTCCAACTTCGGCCGCGTCTTGCGCACTTCAATCGTCTTATTGCCGTTGAAGATCTTCTCGCACCACTTCGGTTTGATGCTGATTAAAACTGCTTTGCTCACGCCTCCACCTCCTGCACCTTCCCCAGCGGGCAGTAGAAAAGGCAGTTGTGCTTGCTCGCGTCCCGCAGGATCGCTCTATGTACCGCCTTGCCGCTCTTGTCGAATCGCAGCTCATAGCCCTCGGGGTAATATTCGATCCCGGCGTACAACACCTTCGGCTTGTCCTTTTTCACCGCCGCCTGCACGCACAGGTCTAAAAATGTGCTTCGTTTCATGCGCTCACCCTTTCCCACAGCTCGCTCAGTGTGCCGATATAATGCGGCAGTGCGCAGTCTTTCAGGTTAGCGGCAACCAAGGCGCCCGCGACGGGCGGGCATACCGCATTCCCGCATCGTGCGACCTGGGCGCTGCGCTTGTACTCTTTGCCCGTATAATCGCGGTCAATAATATAGTCCGGCGGAAACCCCATCGCGTTATACAGCTCGCGCGGCGTCAGCATCCGCAACCCGATATCGCTGATAAAGTACGCCGCGCCGCTGATCCAGAGCAGGATAATCTCGTCGTCGCCGAGATCGTAGCCGCAATACGTATTCAGCAGCGCCCTCACCTTCGGCCAGAAGCCCAGCCCCGCGCCGTTCTTGCAGCGCTCAATCGTTACTTTGACGGCGGCGGATTCTCCCGCCGAGGCAGTAACGGTTTGCAAAGGTTCCGCCGGGGCTTGTCCGATGTTGTCGCCCTTGAATTTGCAGATATGCGTTATCATCAGCGCGTCGCGGTCTTTTGCTGTCTGCGTATGTATTGGCTCGCTGATGTCGAGCGGCCGGCCGTTGCTGTAATATTCAACGAGGTTTGCGGACGCGAGGCCGTAGCGGTTGGATCCGTCCACCGTTTGCAGCGGAGCGCCGAGCCCTTGCACCCGTGCGCTCTCCGTTCTCTCGGTGTGATACTGAATCAGACTGGATGCGATAAGCATCTGGCCGCCCCCGCCGCTCGTGCGCGCTGTGTTCAATGGTGCACGGCAGTCCGTGCCCGCCGCGCCGGAAACATTGCTCATGGTCAGCGGCGACAGCACGGATTTGCACACGCCGCCGGTATAGCGGCCCGTTATGGTGTTGACAGGCGTTTCGATACTTCGCGTGTGCCCGTCACCGCCGTGATTGCACTCCACAAGGAATGGCTTCCCGCTTTTAATGGTGAACCTGTCCACGCCGCGGATGACGCGGCGCATCGTGTTGTCCGCCAACGGACGAACAGCTTTTAGCCCGTACCTCTCTGCGATCTCTGCTTTGCTGGCGAAAATGCTCGGGCACGGAAGTGCCCAGTCAATGACCTCTGCGGCGCTTCGCCAGCGCGGCAGGCCGTCCTTCCCGTCTTTGGCGTGAGTAGGCTCGGGAAATTTCACCGGCTGCCCGTCGCAGCGGAATACGGCGAACCAGCGCTTGCGGATGGTCGGCACGCCATAATCGGCGGCACATAGAATTTTGCTGCCGAAGTCGTAGCCGAGACCAGCGATCAGCCGCTTCGCCTCCGTGCTGCCTTCTGAGACGTGCAGAAACTCGCAGCATTCCTTGAGCGCCGGATGATCCGGTGCAATGCCGCTTGTCAGCATGGCAAGGAAGCCCTTGAAAGTCTCCCCCGCCCGTGCAGGGTCCGGCTGTAACCCCTTCGGCGTTTTGATGCATGGCCCCCATGTCTGGATTTCTTCGACATTCTCCATGAACATCACGCGCGGCCGCGCGGCGAGCGCCCATTTGACCACAACCCACGAGAGCCCGCGAATCTCTTTCTTGACCGGCACGCCGCCGCGTGCCTTGGAGAAGTGTGTGCAGTCCGGTGAGGCCCACAGAATGCCGACCTTCTGGCCAGCGCAGACCTCTTTCGGATCTACTGCGAAAACGTCCTCCTGCAAATGCCGCGTCCAAGGGTGGTTCGTCTTATGCATCCGGATCGCATCGGCGTCATGGTTGATAGCGATGTCAACGGGCTTGCCGGTCATACACGAGATTCCCGTGTCGCTGCCCCCTCCGCCCGCAAAAAGCACGACACTCAGCTCGTCGAGCGCGCTTTTCTGATAATTTCGTTCCAGCATTTCCCTTGCACTTCTTCCCCGCCGCATGCTATAATGGCGGGGAAGAAAATCTCCTTTCGTGTGTGTTTTTCTTCGTGGCGGTTGACCGGTGCCATCGGTCAGCCGCCTTTTTCATGCGTTCGCGGCCTGCATAGCCCATTCCGGCATGGCGCTTTTGGCTCTCGTCCGCCGGTCCGGCACGTACAGCGGGCAGCGCACGACGCGATAGCTGTCGGTCGTGTAGCGGTAGCACTTCTCGCCGCGCTCGCTCTTTGAGCCGTTGATCGTCGTTTTCTCCGCCTCCCAGCCATTCACTGGCTCGAAGCGGACCGCGTGCGTCACGGGATCTCGCTCCGTCCACGAGCAGCCGCCGCACGCCCGCGCGCACGACCAGCACAGCGTCGGCCGCGTCTGCGGCGCGATAAATCGCTTGTCGTCCATGTGCGCTTCACTCTCCCGTCATCTCCACGGCGATCTTGCCGAGCACCGAGACGACCATCCATTCCGCCGCCAGCGCAGCGCCCGCGCGCGTCAGTTCATTCGCCAGCGCCCCGTAGGCGTCCTCGTTCTGGTCTTTGATGGCGTCCCACATCTCCTTGTGGACCTTTTCAAGGTCGCCCGTCGCCTTCTTCGCGCGCTCAAGATGAGCTTTGATCTCCGCCCAGCTCTCGTTGTCGCTCGCAAAGCCGCGCCCGCGCTCCTGCATCGTCGTTTCCAGCAGCTCCGCCGCCGTGTGCTCAAGATTGCCGAGCAGCTGCGCGCCCGAGGATAAATAGCTCATCTGCGCACCCCTCTCTTTCTCCTCGGCTCGTCCAGCTTCAAGACAAGCACCATCCCGCGCCACGTCAGCCATCCGGCGCCCACCGCCGCCAGCCACGTGACCGTCGGATCGGTCTCCGCCGCCGCGGCCGCCGCGTCCATCGCCAGGCACCCCGGCTCCAACAGGCACAGCAGCAGCACCGCGATCCACAGCAGCACCGTCAGCCGCAGCAGCGCCGCCGCATAACGCAGCGCTCTTTCTTCTCTTGTGCGATTCTTTTTCATTTGTTGTTCCTCATTTCTGCAAAGGCGTTTCCCTTGCGTGTTATTGCTTGATGTAGAATTTTGCCTTGCCGCGCATCAGCTCATTGAGGTAGGTCACGCGCAGCCACGACCCCAGCTTTTCGCGCTGCTCGTCGCTGAGCGTGTCCACGTCCACCTCTCCGCCGTCTGCCGTCTTGACGTAGGCTTTCACGATGATCGGCTCCTGTTTTCGCTTCCCCATTCCTGCACGCTCCTTTCCCTCGAATGTATGCCGCCGCGGCATGTCCGCTTGCCGCGCCCCTGCGCGGTGCTTCTGCATGGTTCTTGCCCCTCGCTTCGCCGCCGTGCTATACTAATGGCGAAAGGGGGTGAAAATGTGGATGCTTCTCTAAAGCCCGTCGCTTCCTGGAATCCCGATATTTGGGAAGACTGGGAGCGCACTCGCTCGGACGATATTCGCCGTATGATCTTGCAGGATTGCGGCGTTCCGCCCGAGCTGACGAACATTGCGGAGCAGCTTTTCCCTGATTTGGAATCATAATCCCTCTTGTGCAGCGGTCAGGCGTCCTCCTGGCCGCTGCGCTTTTTTGATAGCTGCGCGATCAACTTTTCGGCGGCGTCCTTAGTAATATTCCTGCGGTACACGATCTTGTCGCCGCATTCCTCAACGTAGATCATCACCCTCGTGCCGGTTTTCGGCTTTTCCTTGTCCCACTGGTCGATTGCCGTATCAAACGGCGCCACGCCCTCGCGCATCATGGTGCGGGCCTCGTCGGCGCACGCGCGTACCAGTCGGCAGAATGCCTCCGGATAGGTCAGCATCGCTTTCTCCCGTGCATTCCCGGCCAGCTCGAAGTCGATGCCGAGATATTTTGCGATGCCGCTTGTCAAGCCTGCGCGATATCCGCCCGGCACCATCGGCAGCTCGTGATGGTCAAATTTCCATTGCTGCATTCCCTTCACTCTCCTTTCTCGCTGTTCAAATCGACAAACATCCCGTGCTTGCAAATGCGTATTTTATCGATCTCGGCGTTGAGTGGCTCGCCATGCCCGTCAATAGTCAAGGACATCATGTAAATGTCCGATTCGCCGCTGCCGTCCGGGAAGCGCGCCCTGCTGGAATGATCTATGATGTCGATTCTTTCCAAAAGGTCTTTTAGCGTCATGGTCACGCTCCTTTCTTACGCGCTCCTCGATTCATCTTCGAAGAACTTCGTCCACTCGAACCCCAGCACTGCCGCAATTCGCTTCGCAACCTTAACGGAAATGCCCCTTTTTCCTTTTTCGATATTGCAATACGTCGCTTGCGCTATTTCCGCAGCTTCAGCGACGCTGCGCTGGCTAAGACCTCTCTCGTTCCGGATTGCTTCAAGCCATGACATATCATCACCTCCAAGTTAGCTTGTAGCTAACTTATAGCATAGCTTTAGGCTAATGTCAATAGCTTGAGGCTAAAAAAATAGCCTTGCGTTATGATAGCTAATAGCTATACAATAACGCAAGGTGGTGATTCAAATGACAAATTGTCCAAACAATATTTTAGAGGCGAGGAAAGCCTCGCAAAAAAGTCAAAAGGAAGTTGCAATTACTCTGAATGTTTCTGCGCCTACCGTTTCCGACTGGGAACGTGAAAAGAAATATCCAACGGCGGAAAACCTAAAGCAGTTGGCCGATCTCTTTTCTGTTTCAACTGACTATCTGCTAAGGCGCACTAACATTCCTTCTTTCCATTCGAAAATATCAGGAGTTTGGGATGGCGCATTTATAAAAAGGCTTCGCCTTGAGCGTGGTGAAACCCTGAGCTACGTCGCGCAGAGTATCGGCGTTTCTCCGGCAATCTATGAGAAGTACGAAGAATCCTCTCTCGATCCTACGGTTGCGGATCTGTGCCGCATGGCGGATCATTTCTGTGCCGAAACTGATACCCTTCTTAATCGCACGTTCTATATCGAAACGGATGACGGCCATGTAGTGCCTGGGTGCTTCCAAGTAGATAAGAATGAGCAACATCTGATAGAGATGTTTCGCAGCATGAATAATAAAGGCCGGCGAAAATTTATCGACTATCTTGACGATTTGGTAAAGAACGAAGATAATCTTTTATCCCCCGCCCCTACCGCAAAGTCGGGCGCGTGATTCACGTCGACTTCTGTCGAAAATAATTTTCCGTTTCTCTTGACTTTATTACTTTTGTGTAATATTTTATACACAGGAAGGATATACTCATGAACAGAGATAGTATCTTGGCGTATTTGGAGGAATATCTCGGGACGTTTCGTTGCCATGCTGGCCTTTTGGGCGAGATTGCGGGCATCATAGCGAAGAGCGGATATGAGCGCACCTTTTTTACCTTATTGATCGTGCAGCTCCGTGTTCTTGCCGCGCAGGGTCGAAATGCGATCCTGTTTCCCGGCTTCGAGCGGTTGAAGCATTCAAACAGCGAGCTTTACAGCATGCATCTGGACGGCCGGGATTTTAACCTCCGCATTCTGTATTCCTTCCTGCCGGATCATACACCTGTTCTGTTGACAGCTTTCTTTGAGCGTGACGGCAAGCGAACCTCTGACTATACGCCCTATATTCCCGCCGCCAAAGAAAGACTCGACTATGAAAGGAGCCTTTTTGATAATGAGCAATTCAGGATTTAATTCTTTTGTCGATTCCATTCTGCCTGATGCTTCCGCCGAAAATCTTCAATATTCTGTCCTTTGCGGAATGATTGGCGCAGAGATCGTGATGAAGCGCCGTGAGATGGGGATGAACCAGAAGCAATTTGCAGAGGTTATGGGTGTATCGCAGGGTCTTGTTTCCCGTTGGGAACATGGTGAAACGAACTTTACGTTAGAGACGCTGGTAAATATTGCTTCAAAGCTCGGCCTTGAAATGCAGTCGCCCATCAAGCCGACCCCTGCCAAAGTACCTTATCTTTCGAAGGGAAAAGTTGTCTGCCTTTCTCCAAAAAAGAATTGGTCGGCGCAGAGCTACAGCGAATCCAGCGGTTATACCGAGTTTGACGAATTTAAGGAAATGTGAGGATAACATAATGGTTGTTTACGCAAATGGCTTTCGCATCGCACTTAACGATGAGCAAACAGAAGCGGTACTGCACCTGACGCAGAATGCCCCGGCTTATTCGGATGCCGGCGATATGACCGTAACGGATGAATGTGTTGGCGCGTTTGTCCTGCCTGCCCCTGTCGCAAAGGCGCTCGCCGAAAAGCTGGGCGCGATTTTTGATGGTTCCGCCAATTGATAAAAAATGCAGCCTCCGCATGTGCGGCAGGCTGCATTTTCATATGAAAGGTTATTGTAATGACAACTATTGATCTTCGTATTGCCGCGGCCTATATCCGCGTCTCCACCGATGACCAGGTGGAGCTCTCCCCCGCCTCGCAGCTTGTCGAGATCCGCAAGTGGGCCTCTCGCAACGGCTATATCGTGCCGGATGAATTCGTCTTCATGGACGAGGGCATTTCCGGCCGCGGCGTGAAAAAGCGCGACGAATTCCGCCGCATGATCGGCGTCGCCAAGACGAAGCCGAAGCCCTTCGACGCGATCCTGCTCTGGAAGTTTTCGCGCTTTGCCCGCAACCGCGATGATGCGGTCATGTACAAGTCTATCCTGCGCAAGCAGCTCGGCATTGATGTCATCTCCATTTCCGAGCCCGTGGCCGAGGGCGGCATGGGCCTCATTACCGAAGCGCTCATCGAGGCGATGGACGAATACTACAGCATCAACCTTGCCCAGGAGGTCAAGCGCGGCATGGAGGAAAAGCACCGCCGCGGCGAGGTGCAGAGCAATCCGCCGTATGGCTACGGCATCAAGGATCACGTTTTCGTGCCGAAGCCGCCCGAGGATGGCTTTGTGAAAGAGCTGTTCCGCCGCTACCTCGCTGGCGAAGGCTGCTTTCCGCTCGCGCGCTGGATGAACGAATGCGGCCAGCGCACGCACCGCGGCGGCAGGTTTGAAAACCGGACCATCGAATATATCCTGCGCAACCCCGTCTATATCGGCAAGCTGCGCTGGAATCCGGCCGGCCGCACCCGCCGCGACTTTTCGAACGAGAATGTCGTCCTCGTCGACGGCAAGCACGAGCTGCTGATCGACGAAGAGACTTTCAATGCCGTTCAGCGCCGCATCGACGAGCAGAAGCTTTTGTACCCGCGCTATGCCCGCGCGTCCGGAACGCAGAAGCATTGGATCTCCGGCCTTGTCCGCTGTGCCGCCTGCGGCGGTGGTCTCATCGTGAATACGCCGGATTATATGGCTTGCAACAATTACGTGCGCGGCTCCTGCCGCGTCCGGCAGACGGTGCGCCGCGACGCGCTGGAGGCTGCACTGATCTCCCGCCTGCGGGAGGACGCCGCCCGCGGATCGTCTCTGACCTTCGATGTGGTCCGTTCCAGCGACGGCTCTGCATCTTCCCTATCCGCCGTCGAGGCCGCGCGCGATTTCGCCGTTCGCATGCTCGACCGCCTGCGCGACGCCTATCTCACCGGCGCCGATACGGTCGAAGAGTACAAGGCCAGCAAGGCCGCCGTGCAGAAGCGCATCGCCGATCTCGACGCGCAGATCGCCGCCATGCAGAAAGAGGACCAGGCCGCCGCCGATCCGAAGCTGCTGCGCTCCGCTCTCCGTGCCGTCGTCAAAACGCTGGAATCCCCCGACACCACCGTTGCCGAAAAGAACGCCGCCGTCCGCAGCGTCGCCGACAATATCACCTGGAACAAAGCCGCCAACACCCTCACCATCCACTACCGCCTCGTCCTTTAGCCATGCTCATTTTATGGTTAATTGATATATGGAGGCCCGGACGGCGAGCTCGGCGCGTCGCTGCGCTACCTCTCCCAGCGCTACTCCATGCCCTACCCCGAGCTCAAGGGCCTGCTGACCGACATCGGCACAGAGGAGCTGGGGCATCTCGAGATGGTCGGCACGATCGTTCACCAGCTTACGCGCAATTTGACTGAGGAGCAGATCAAGGAGGCTGGGTTCGAGCCGTACTTTGTCGACCACACGACGGGCGTTTTCCCGCAGTTCGCCTCGGGTTACCCGTGGTCGGCGAGCACCATGCAGGTCACGGGCGACACCATCGCGGACCTCACAGAGGACCTGGCTGCGGAACAGAAGGCGCGCGTGACGTATGACAACATTCTGCGCCTTTCCGACGATCCGGACGTGAGTGATGTCATCAAATTCCTGCGTGCGCGCGAGATCGTACACTTCCAGCGCTTCGGTGAAGGCCTGCGCCTCGCCAAGGACCGCCTGGACGAGAAAAACGTCTACTACGTAAACCCAAGCTTTGATCAGTAAAATAGAAAAATGAAAGGAAGTCTCTGCCGGTTGGCAGAGACTTCCTTTTTATGGAGGGATACGGCAATGAGAATCCGGGAGCGTTTCAATCCACACGCCCCCTTCGAGGCGCGACCTTGACGGGCATGACGTTCCGGGAGATGTTCGGGATTTCAACCCACGCGCCCCTTGCGGGGCGCGACTCCGGCGGCGGCACGCCGAGCGCCGTCATGGTAAGCATTTCAACCCACGCGCCCCTTGCGGGGCGCGACAAAGTTCTTATGCGTATCGAAGACGCTTTTACTATTTCAACCCACGCGCCCCTTGCGGGGCGCGACGCATTGGCACAGGATTTTCAATCGCAATCTTCGATTTCAACCCACGCGCCCCTTGCGGGGCGCGACTGTGCTGGTGGTCAGCATTGGCATCAAGGTCTTCAAATTTCAACCCACGCGCCCCTTGCGGGGCGCGACCGGTTGTGGCAGTCCCGCCCGTAGTTGACCAGAATTTCAACCCACGCGCCCCTTGCGGGGCGCGACGAGCGAGTTTCTCGCGCCGGTTGAGGGCGTACCTATTTCAACCCACGCGCCCCTTGCGGGGCGCGACCATCTTGGGCTTGGGGCCGGGGCCGTCCTCGTCGAGGAGATTTCAACCCACGCGCCCCTTGCGGGGCGCGACGGTGCTATGTGGAGGCGATGGACAATGGCTGAATTATTTCAACCCACGCGCCCCTTGCGGGGCGCGACTTGTCCTCTGTGCCCTATCCCTGCGACGGCTGGATTTCAACCCACGCGCCCCTTGCGGGGCGCGACTTAAACTCCTTCCAGTGATTCCAAACCAAGCGGTTAGATTTCAACCCACGCGCCCCTTGCGGGGCGCGACATGTCTCAGACCACGGACTCCAACCATGATTTTATATTTCAACCCACGCGCCCCTTGCGGGGCGCGACGCCATTACGCAGCACCTCCGAAGCATCAGCAATAAATTTCAACCCACGCGCCCCTTGCGGGGCGCGACCGAACCACCGGAAATACCGGAAGTATCAGTAACATTTCAACCCACGCGCCCCTTGCGGGGCGCGACGTATTCCCGCGCTTACTTCGGCGAGCGGAAAATCAAGATTTCAACCCACGCGCCCCTTGCGGGGCGCGACAGCAAAAGTGTACAAATCACTATGCACATTTTTGCGATAACAGACAAATTTCAGATGCTTTTGCACAGAATGCCGCCTGTCAGGGCATTCTGCTCCTTTTTGATGCAGGAAAACCATGCGGATTTTGGGTGCGAACCGCCCAAGTGATCTCTGCGCGCTTGTGCTTCGCACTATAAGATCATCGGTTCCTCGGGCAGATACGTCTGCTTGCAGCCGAAGTGTTCGATTTTATTCTCGTACTTCTTGCCCAAGTAGTAAAATCGAAGGCTGTCCTTTTCTGGGTCAATGATCTTACAGAGTTCATTTTGCAGCTTCCGGCACTGCGCCGTGTCCAGCAGACATTCGAACACCGAATTCTGCACGCGCTGACCGTAATTGACACATTCCTTTGCGATTCTGCGCAGCCGCCCGCGTCCGGCGGCGTCGCTCGTGTTCACATCGTAGGTGATCAGAACCAGCATAGGCGCCTCACTTCCATAAAAACGGCGGATAGTCGTCCAAGTCGCCGCGCAGGTACCGCGCGAGCAGCAGGCTTTGTACATACGGTACCAGACCCCACGGTATCTTTTCCTCGAGAAACGGATGTGTGATGGTCTCTTTTTTTCGCTCCTGCCACTTCTGCAGGAACGTCCTGCGCCCTGTGTCCGTCAGCAGCACCGCGCCGCTCTCGCGGAAGTCAAAATCGATCGCTTTGAGCACACGGTTGTTGATGAGCGTGAGCACAAAGCGGTCGGCAAAGCACGGGCGCAGCTCCTCCATCAAATCGAGCGCCAGCGACTCCCGCCCTGGCCGGTCGCGGTGGAGATATCCGACGTAGGCGTCCAGCCCTACGCTTTCAAGCGCCGAGGCGCAGTCGTGCGCGAGCAGACTGTAAGCAAACGACAGCAGCGCGTTGAACGCATCGAGCGGCGGACGGCGGCTGCGCTCGCGGAAGAAAAACGTCTCTTTTCCCTGCAAGATCATGTCGTCCAGCACGCTGAAATATGCCGCCGCACCGATGCCCTCGAGGCCGCGCAGACTATCGAGCGACGTCTCCGCTGCGATCTGCGGCAGAAGCCCCTGTAACTGGCCGGACACGGCTGAAAAGTGCGCTTCGTCGATGCGCATGGCATGGTCGCGGCGCGTGCGCTCCACGCTCCACTTTGCGTTGTAGACCTTGCCGAAGATCATCATTCCGGCGACGCGACAGCTCTGCGACGGGTCGTCCGCCACGCGGTACTGCATCCGCCGCAGCAAGACGTTCCCCTGCGCCTGACCTGCTACACGGGCGAGAAATTTCCCGCGCGGCGAGCAGAACGCAAGTCCAATCTCCCGCTGCGCGCACGCGCCCATCAGGGCGGGCGACGCGCCCGCGTAGGAAAATGAGACGATGCTTTGCAGCGTGTGCAGCGGATAGCGGGCGACCGCTTCCCCGCCGCGGTTCGCCACAACGTTTTCCCCGTCCAGCGAGAGGTAAATGTCCTCCGATGTGACAAAAAGCGTGTTCAAAAGCTGTCTCATCGCTCTCCCTCCATTGCGCCGCGCAGATACGCGGAAACGGACTTGCTTCTCATCAGCTTTGGCAGACACAATCCTTTCAGCGAGCAGGCGTTGCAGCCCTTTGTTGGCTTTACCTTTGGCGTGCTGCCGCGCGCATAGAGCGCATGCATCTCTTCAAGGAGGGCACGCACCTCCTGCCGCAGCGCGGGGGTGAAGTCGACTTCCGTGCGCCGCCGCGGCTCGCGGTAATAGAGCGCGCCGCGCGGGATCTCGCAGCAGAGCATTTCTTCAAGGCACATCGCCTGTCCACAGAGCTGGAGCGTGTCTTCCGTGCTCTCTTTCGGCTTTCCGCGCTTATACTCCACGGGATAGGGCTGCCACAGGCCCTCGCGGCCTTTGAGCGGAATGCCCGTCTCGCCGCGGCGGAATTCCAGCACGTCGCACGCGCCTGATACGCCGAGCGTGCGGGAAAAGACGCGCATATCGCGCGTGATGACGAGGTCGCCCCTGCTTTCGGTGAATGAGCCGTCGTGCGCGTTTTCGTGCATGATCGCGCCGTCCGTTGTGCGGTAGTTTTCCGCCCATTGCTTTTCTACATGGATGAGTGCCCACTGGCGGCGGCAGAATTTGAAATGCTGTAAGCCGGAAAGCTGGAGGAAGTCCTCGTCCTGATAGATCACCCCATCCGCGTGCAAGTCACGCCGGAGGGAAGGTGCGTTTCATCCACGTTGACAGTGTAGTCGCCGTAGCTTCTCGGCGCGGTCACGCCGTCCTTGTGTTCGACCTTGACAAGGTCAAAGAGCTTGTGCGCCGGAGCGCAGCCGAGCTCGCAGTTGTGCTTGAAGACGATGAGCTCGCGCACGGCCATCTTGCCGCGCGCGGCGGAATGGTCGTTTTCAAACATGTTCAAAATAGCCGTCCACAGGAGTTCGAGGTCCTCTTCCGAAAAGCCGGTCGTCTTGCGCGCGAGATTCGCCGACACATAGCCCTCCGCGCGGTAGAGGCCGTAAGGCACGATGTACTTGCGGCCCATTTCGGTGTTCTTCTTTTCCGCGTCCGCCTCGGTCGTGATGGCGACGCGCGTGATGGTCACCTCCTGCGGCAGAATGGGGTCGATGCTTCGGGCAAAGCCGAGCTGCACCGGCCCACGCACCTGACCGCAGTTAAGCGCACCCTTGGTAAAGGTCGTCATCACCGCGCCGAACGTGCGGATATCGTAGAAATTGGAACACATGAAGTCGCGAATTTTTTCATCCAGATGCTCGTCCTTTTTCTTGGCTTCCTTGAGCTTGTCAGAGGTTACGCCGACATAGGCGCAGGCCTTTTCATCGCTCGTGTTCAGTGGTACGCCGTCCTTGATGTAGATATGATAATGATCTGCATCCTCTTTTGCCATTTCAACATAATTGCGGATCTTGCGCTTGAGGCAAACGTCCGTCACAAGGCCATAGCCGGTCTCGGGGTCGACGCGCGGCATATTGCCCGCATCGGGATCACCGTTCGGATTGCCGTTTTCCACGTCGAACAGCACCACAAATTCATAACGGTTCTTGATGGGATCAGACATTTTCTTTCTCCTCCTTTTTGTCATTACACTGATGATAGTAACCAAGATAAAAACAGATTGTTTCTTCCTGCGTGAATCGCGCCGGTGGTGGTGTGGTCAGTCGCGCAGCAAGATCACTTTCCAAGTCTCCGAGCTTTTTCCCTAATCCTGGCTTATCTCGCATGAGTTTTTTCAGGTGGTAATTACTCAAGGAGAACAGTTTGCCAAATACACTCCTCGGTGTTGATGCCGCCGAGTTGAAATAGCTGTCCCTAATACTCCGGTTCACGCTCCACCCCATCGATGCAAGCTGAATCTCTTCCATCACTCGAAACAGACGGCCCAAAAGATATGGCATATAGTTACAATCTTCATTTAACTGCACACTTGTCACCTCCGAAAACATTGAATGATCGCTTCCTCGTTCGTAGTTCTTTGCCAAATAGGCCTTCAAAATAGCGGCTCTCTCCCAAGTAACGTTTCGCTCTGCACGAATGCGAAGCAAGACAGCTTCCATCAAAGATACAGGGTATGGAGTTCCTGAAAATACAGCCCGCACCGTTGCCCCAGACACAACTGGACTGGGGACCTGTTTTTTGGGATCTCGTACGGTTGCGTTCAGCAGAGCCCACAAAGGGAGTATCGAATATTTTGCACCGGCGATCTCCAGCCTTGCATAGTGCGCGTTCACATTCTCCATCAGCTTTCCGAAGCTGTCGCGCAGAAAGAAGCGGACGGAAAGGCGCGCCGCGTTGGGCGCGAGACCGAGAATGTAAAACGGTCGATTCGGGTCAACGCCGAGGTCGTCGCACGGCAGCCCATTCGCCAGACGTTTGAGCGCCGCGCGCAGATCATTGTCCGACAGGCCGCCGTATGTGCCGCCGCCAATCACGGCGCTGAAAAAGCCGGGATAGGCATCATCTGCGCACTCTGCCCAGCAGACGACTGTCGTATCGCCGATGTGCTGGACGTGGTCGCTGTCCGCAAGCAGATGATTCAGTGCGGCGGTGTAGGCAAAGGCGGCGCATTTGCCGACTGGGGCATTGTAGTTCTGCTCCCGTCCGTAGGAGCAGAACGCCGGAGCGTTGAACGACACCAGCGCTGCGCCGCTGGACTGCGCGTCCCGCACGCCCTTGACCGACGGGTGCACAGCGGCGATCTCATCCTCTTTTCCGGTCACGAGACACTGCATCTTGACACCGCTCTCGCCGCCGTCCCGATACCGCTGCCATGCCTCGCGGATAGCGGCATCCTCCTCGACCTTGCGGCCATCCACGCGAAAGACGAGGTTGCCGCCCGCGGTCACATCGTCGAGCTGTCTGATGAGCGCCGGATGCTCTGCCGCACGTTCCGGTTCCCAAGTGTCGAAAAATGCCAGTATTGCGCGGGCATTGGGCGAATCGACGCTATCCAGCACCGCGTGGTGCAGCCTTGCCGCTGCGGCAAAGCACTCGCGGCTGCGTTCAGGCTTCCCTTTCTGGTCGATGCCGAGCAAATAAGCGGAATTGTCCCACAAAAAGTTCGAGGCAATGCTGACCGTTCGTTTCACCGCTGCCGGCAGCACCATCAGCTGCGGCTGCATGACCGTCTTTTTACCCTTTGTCCCTTCCACCATTGTCGGAACGATCTGCGTCAGCTCACCGTTTTCGTTTATGTAAAGTGCGAGACTGATCTTCGCAGGGGCCCAGCCGGGCGCGGCGATCTCGCCGCGCGAGAGGAGGTCTTCATAGTACCGTGTCAGCGCTTGCAGGATCATCCTCTCACCTCCCTGCTGTTCGGCGGCGGAACGGTCATCACACCATCGATAAGGCTCGCGCGGAAAAACTTCGGCGTGATGTTTGCAGGATCGCTGTAGTCGAGATCCCACAGCATCCAGCCGAGGTCGCGCGTGCCTTTGAGCTCATCGGGGCACGGCGGCAATTCCGTGCAGCGCCGGAACTGCGCGGGAAACTCCCGCGTGCCGAAATACGGCATGCTGTAACACTGCCCCTTTTCCAGCCGTCGCTTGATCATGTCCTGAAACTTGCCGGGATTGTCGCCGGGCGCGGCGGCGTCTGTCATGTCGAAGTGCGCGTCGATGACATAGTGTACATCCCGCAGCACCATAGCCGCGCGCTGCTGAATGCTCTCCGACGCGGCGAGGTACAGTTCCCCCTGCCCTTTTTCCATCACGGTCTTTGCCCTGCGGGCGCTGATGACATCTTTGACCTCGTTGCGGCGGATGTTGGTGAAGCGGATGGGGGCGCACACATGGATGCGGTCGATCACCCAACGGAGCCCTGGGTGCCAATAGAGGCTATCCAGCAGCCCGCGCGCTGCTGACGGCGTCATCACGTCATAGCTGACGCGTTCCGTTTTCATTTCAGGGCGAGTAAAGCAGGCGTAGTCTCCCCAGACTTCTACTTGAATCGGCATTGGATCACTCCTCTCTTTGGTTTACCTTGGTTCTTGTCTCAGTATGAACGATGCCCTGTCCGATAAAACGGACAGCTTATATGAATTCGGCCTTTCCGGTTTCCGGTTCCAGCGTCAGGCCGGTCATTTCGCTGTACAGACTCATATCGTTTAAGATCGAACTGTCTTCATCCAGTGCAGGGACCTCTCGCGCCGTCAGCAGCGCGCCCGCGGCATAGAGCTTTTGAAAATGCGGTTCGTAGACCGAGACTGCGTAGCGCCCCAGCTTGCGGTAGAGACCCTTGGAGCATTCGCCTTCCTTTAGCTGCTCAACGAGCGCCGCTCCGCCGCCAAACGGGACATAGACCGTGCGCGTGTTCTGATCGATCAGATGAAAATTCTCCGCCACGGTGCGAAACGGCAGTTCGCAGCCGTTGATGCCCTTTTCAAACGCCTTGATAACACCCGACTTGTCGAGTGTTTCTCCGCTTAAGCTGCGCAGCGCGTCGAAATAGTTCTGCATCGTCTCCCGCGCGCCGATATCGCAGCTGTTCATCAATGCTTCGCGCGTAGCGCCGATTGCTGTGCGGAACAACATTGGCGGCAGTTCTGCCCGCTCGAAGACGGTGACGATGCTTTCCTCCGGTGCTCGTTTTCCCTCGCGGTTGCAGCGCCCCGCCGCCTGCAAGACGGAATCCAGCCCAGCCAGCTCGCGGTACACCGCGGGAAAGTCCACGTCCACGCCCGCCTCGATCAGCGAGGTCGACACGACGCGGCACGGTTCCCCCGCCTTTAGGCGCCGCCGGATCTCATCGAGAAGCGTCTGCCGCTGTGCGGGCACCATCAGCGTCGAGAGGTGAAAGCTCGCCTCCTGCGGCAAGCGCGCAAAGATGCTCTGCGCCGCCTTGCGGCTGTTCACGATGCAAAGCACCTGCCAGTGCTCGCTGAGCCTTTCCGCAAGCGCGTCGTCCTCCAAGATGCCATCCTGCCGAAACGTCACGCGGCGGAAGCTGTCGTATTCCTCCGCTGTCTGCGGGCACAGTTCTGTGATAGGGTAGCTTGGCGCATAGGTGTGCAGCAGGTCACCGAGCGACGGCTGCGTGGCTGTGCACAGCACAAGCGTTGAACGGAATTGCTCGGCAAGCGATGCCATCGCCGCCACGCAGGGCCGCAGATGGCAAAGCGGCAGCATTTGCGCCTCGTCAAAAATGATGACGCTGTCGGCAAGATTATGGAGCTTGCGGCATTTTGACGAACGGTTTGCGTAAATGGACTCAAAAAACTGCACCGCCGTTGTGACGATGACCGGCATGTCCCAGTTTTCCGCCGCCAGCGCGCGGCGCACCTCCTCGGGCGACGCGCCGTCGGAAAGCTCGAACTGCACACCTGAGTGATGCTCGAGCACATTGCCGTCGCCGAGGATCTCGCGGAATACTTCGGCATTCTGCTCGATGATCGACGTGTACGGCACGACGTAGATCACCCGCTTCATCCCGTGCGCCACTGCGTGCCGCAGCGCAAAGGCGAGCGACGCGACCGTCTTTCCGCCGCCGGTCGGCACGGTCAGCGTGTAAATGCCTTTTGGTTTACTGCCTGTATCCAGACAGCTGTTTAGAATTTTGCAGCGCAGCTTGTTGAGCGCTGTTTTGGGATTTTGCCACGGCGCGATGTATTCTTTCAGCCGCCTTAGCAGCGTCGGAAGATCGTCATATCCGCCGCGCCCGCGTTCGCCGTCCATGAACCGCTCCGTATCGAGAAAATCCGCGTCCACCAGACAGGAATAGAGCATCCTTGTCCGAAACGACGCTTTCAATGGATCCCGTTCCGGCGTCTCAGGCGGAAGAGTTGGCAGTGTCACGCCGCTTTCGCCGCAGCGCTCAAGATAGTGTCCCTCCACGCCCTTTTTGAACCGGCCGGAGAGCGTGGCCTCGCCCGCGCGGTCGGTCCTCAGATTTCCGACATCCAAAAGTCCGCCGTGGTGACCGGCGACGCACGCGGCGGCGCTGGGCCGCTTCATCCTTATACAGGTGAGCATCCCCGCCGTGGTGTGGTCGACAACGGGACCACCTTCAAGCAGGCGCTTCTGGAATGCGTCAGTGCATTTGCCGAGATCGTGCGCGAGCCCCATCAGATCTCCGTCCGCCTCTGCGCCGAAGTCGGCGGCAAACTCTCGGCACAGCGCGGCTGTACCTGTCAGGTGCTCCGCGACGGTCTGATAGAAGGTCTCGCCGTTTTCATCCTGCCGGATGTGTGCGTAATATGGCATGCGCTTCCCTCTCATTTCTCCCCAAACAGCAAAAATCAGCCCTGTGAGATCACAGAGCTGACTTCCCGGGGACGGGATCCAGCCCTGCGTATAAAACTTGTGCTTTTATCATATCGTATAAGATAACGCCGAAGAAGTCAATGGAATTTATATGCCTTGCACTGTTCACGGACGTTTTCTTTTGGCCTTTTTTCCAGCTTATCCGATACCATTGTCCCTCCATCTTGACGCTGCAGCGAAAGTGTGGTATCATCGCTTTGCCTTCCGGGAAGACTACTCTGACCGGCGGCGAACCAGATTCATTCTACCGTTCTGACAGCGAGGATGCGTTCCGAGCCACAAGAAGAGGGAAAACAAAGACACAGCCCTGCTGCGTCGTCATTTGCTGTTTCCATCCCTTCTGCTGAACGGCGGAAGGGATGATTTTTATTTTGACAAAGGAGAATGCGTTAATGGAAACGAGAGTCGCCGTGCTGGCCATCATCGTCCGCGGGGGAAGCTCTGTCCAGCCGCTCAACGAGCTTCTGCACCAGTACGGTCAGTATATCATCGGGCGCATGGGCGTGCCGTACCGCGAAAAGGGCGTGAATATCATCAGCGTGGCGCTCGACGCGCCGGGCAACGTCATCTCCGCCCTGTCGGGCAAGATCGGCCGTCTGGACGGCATCACCGCCAAAACGGTCTACGCGCCCGAGGGCAGCATCGGAAAGGAAGAAAACCAATGAAAAAGAATCTCAAATATCTCTTGGCCCTGTGCCTGACGATTGCGCTCGTCTTCTCGCTCGTCGCCTGCGGACAGAAGGCGGACGAGACGACGAACGACGCGCAGGACGACCAGCAGACCGAACAGGAGGAGTTCACCCCCACGAGCTACTCCATCGCCGCGCTCAAAGGCCCTACGGCCATGGGCCTTGTGAAGCTGATGAAGGACAGCGAAAGCGGCGAAACGACTGGCAATGAATATACCTTTACCCTTGCCGGTTCTGCGGATGAAGTGACGCCCGCGCTCCTCAAGGGCGAGCTCGACATGGCCTGCGTGCCCGCGAACCTCGCCGCCGTGCTCTACAATAAGACGGAGGGCGAGATCGAGGTGCTGGCGGTCAACACGCTCGGCGTTCTCTACATCGTGGAAAACGGCGAGAGCGTGCACTCCATGGCCGACTTGAAGGGCAAGACCATCGTGGCGGCGGGCAAGGGCTCTACGCCGGAATACGCCCTGCGCTATCTTCTCACGGAAAACGGCATCGATCCCGATAACGATGTGACGATCGACTGGAAGAGCGAGCACAGCGAGTGTGTCGCGGCGCTGGCTTCCGGTCAGGCGAGCGTTGCGCTCCTGCCCCAGCCCTTCGTCACCGTGGCGCAGAGCAAGATCGAGGGCCTGCGCATGGCGCTCGATCTGAATGCTGAATGGGATGCACTCGATAACGGCTCGGCGCTCATCACGGGCGTCATTGTTGCCCGCCGCGCGGTCGTGGAGGAAAATCCCGCGGCCGTGAACGAATTCCTGAAGAAATACGCCGCAAGCGTTGACTGGGTGAACGCCAACACCGCGGATGCCGCCGCGCTCATCGGCGAATACAGCATCGTGGACGCCGCCGTCGCGGAAAAGGCACTGCCCTACTGCAACATCGTCTGCCTGACGGGGGCAGACCTTCTTGAGGCGCTGCCCGGTTATTTAGAGGTGCTCTACAATGCGTCTCCCGCCGCTGTCGGCGGCGAGATGCCGGATAACAGCTTCTATTTCGCATAAATTCTTTGCGGCGGCGGGCGCTGTCCCGCCGCCGTATTTCAAGGAAAGGAGGGATGATCATGCGCGGAAAAAAGCAGAACGTGCGTCTCTGGGCAGTCGCTTTCTGGCTGATCGTCTGGCAGCTTGCCGCGATGGCACTGCACGCGGCATACCCGCACGGCGCGCTGCTGCTCCCCTCTCCCGTATCCTCGCTCGCGCGGCTCATTTCGCTGGCGGGCACGGCGGTGTTCTGGTGCGCCATCGGCACGTCGAGCATGCACATTCTGGGCGGCTTTTTGCTTTCCTGCGCGCTGGCAGTTGTGCTGGCGGCGCTTTCCGCGCGGTTTTCGCGCGTCAAAGAGCTGCTTGCGCCGCTCGTGGCGGTGGTCAAGACCGTGCCGGTGGCGTCGTTCATCATTCTGGCGCTTATCTGGCTCTCCAGCCGAACGCTGCCGCTGTTCATCGCGGCGCTGATGGTCTTCCCGCCCGTGTACTTAAATGTGCTTGAGGGCATCCGGCGCACGGACGCCTCTCTTCTGGAGATGGCGCGCGTGTTCCGCGTGCCGTTTTCGCGCACGCTGCGGGGCGTGTATCTGCCGCAGGTGCTTCCCTACTTCCGCTCTGCCGTCAGTGCGGCGCTGGGCCTTTGCTGGAAGGCCGGCACCGCGGCGGAGGTCATCGCCCTCTCCAGCGGCTCAATCGGTGAGAAACTCTACAACGCGAAGATATACTTCCAGACCGCCGACCTCTTCGCCTGGACGGCGGCGATCGTGCTGATCTCGGCGGCGTTTGAAAAGCTGTTTCTTCTCCTCGTGGACAAGATCGCAGAAAGGATGGGAGCATGATGGAGCTTCGAGTCGAACACCTCTGCAAGCGCTACGGCGAGAATGCCGTGCTTGACGACATTTCCTTTACCGCGCGCGTCGGTGTGACGCGCCTGCTCGGCCCCTCCGGCATCGGCAAGACGACGCTGCTGCGCGTGCTGCTCGGGCTGGAAACGCCGGACAGCGGCACGGTCAACGGCGATAAATTTCGCTGGACGGCGGTCTTTCAGGAAAACTGCCTGCTCGAAGGGCTGGACGCAGAGGGAAATCTTCGCTTCGTCCTCGGCGCGAATTACAACGCCGCGGCGCAGGCGCTCCTGGAAGAACTGGGACTTGGCGACGTGGGGAAAAAGAAAGTACGCGATTATTCCGGCGGCATGCAGCGCCGGCTGGCACTCGCTCGAGCGCTGCTCGCGCCGTCCGACGCGCTCGCGCTCGACGAGCCGTTCACCGGTCTCGACGCGGAAAACCGCGAGGCCGCGATGCGCGTCATCCTGCGCGCGGCAGAGACAAAAATCGTGATCCTCTCCACACATGAGGAATTACCCATCCCCGTCCCCTGCCAGATCATTGAACTGTAGAATTGTAAAAAGGAAGCGCAAGCATTTTGCTTGCGCTTTCTTTGATGAAATTATGCGCCGATGGCCTCGTCATAGACGGTACTCGCGCCGCTGTGGGCGGCGACGAACTTGTCGCGGAACGTATTGACCAGGCTTTCGTTGCCGTAGACGGACACGACGTACTGCCCCGACGTGAGGATCACGAGCCTTTCGGGGAAGCCGCACATCCACTGCTTGCCCTGCACGGCGCTGCGGATGTCGGCGGCGACGGTCGAAACGTTGCCCGCGTCACTGACGTGGAACGCGCCGCAGGTAAAGGTGTTGAGGTTCATCATGTGCACGAGCGATGCCGCGCCGTCGATGAGCGACACGTCGGCGGACGGGAACGTCAGCTGATAGGTCAGGCTGTCGGCGTTCAAGACATCGAAGCTGCCGGGCGCGTCGTCGACGCTGTGCTCTGCGTCTCCGCCCGCGGCGGGAAATTTGTCATCCTCGCTGTACGTGCTCCAGACAGACGTGAGCAGTGAGAGCGCGCCGGTGTCCTGCGCCGCAGGTGTTTCCGACGGTGTTTCCGCGGGCTTGGAGGGCTCGGCAGGTTTAGCAGGTTCGGACGGCTTGCTTGCGGGCGTCTCGTCCTTCTTGCTGTCGGACTTGGTCGGTTCCGCGGGCTTTTGTGCCTCGTCAGGCTTTTCGCCCTTGTTTGCGTCGGGTTCGATCTCTGTAGCGTCGGATGCATCGTCCTTGTCCGCGTCATCCGCGGCAGGCTCGTCCTGCTTGTCGGCGATGTTCGTCTCCGCCTGTGTGGGATCGTCCTCTTCCGGCGTCTTGTCGTCCGCCTTGCTGCCGCAGGCGGCGAGCGAAAGCGTCATAGCGAGCGTCAGAAGAAGGCAAAGCAGCTTTTTCATCAAAGTTCTCCTTGCGATTTAGTATTTGTATCCTGTATTGTAACAGAGATTTTTTAGAAAAGGAAGTCTTTTATTTTCTTCTTGCAAGAAGTGCAAAGGGTTTCCCTGCGCCGCGCAGGGGAGCGAGTCAAAGGGGGTGTTCTCTTTCGCGAAAGAGAATAACCCCCTTTAAATCCCCCAAGAGAAAGGTTTTGACATTGCAAGCAAGCAGCTCGAAGAGCTGCGATGCTTGCCGATTGCACTTCCCTGCGCGCGGCATTGCCGCGTTTAGTGTTGCTATACGATTTGCCTCTGCTCCTATCATCCGCTGCCGCTCTGCCCATCTTGTAGAAGTACAGCCTAATTTCCGTCTACCGCCAGTCTCCACAAT